>Ga0070741_10003557_pt1 | contig 38388 bp, 30 predicted proteins | sample Coa_R1_4_FD_66440 | JGI IMG/M metagenome (GOLD analysis project Ga0070741, IMG submission 66440) | Surface soil microbial communities from Centralia Pennsylvania, which are recovering from an underground coalmine fire - Coalmine... | ecosystem: Environmental > Terrestrial > Soil > Unclassified ... | reverse complement strand
AAGCTGATGGTTACGGTGAAGGGCCGCGATCCTGAGGGCTATTACGAGCTGGCGCGCGGCAAGGTTGCGCGGCCCACTGACTGGGCTTCACTGGAAAAAGCCTTTGCTGAGAAAGCCACTATTGTGGGAACGGTGATTGGCGCGGTCAAAGGCGGGTTGAGCATCGATGTTGGCGTGCGCGCCTTTATGCCGGCCTCGCGCAGCGGTGTGCGCGACACAGCCGAGATGGAGAAGATGGTGGGGCAGGAGATACGCTGCCGCATCACCAAGCTTGACGTTACCGATGAAGACGTAGTGGTGGACCGGCGCGTGATTACGGAAGAAGAAGAGCGCGCAAACCGCGACCGCCGTTATTCCGAGCTTAAGGAAGGCGATACGGTTAGCGGCGTGGTACGCAGCCTGGCTGACTACGGAGCGTTCATCGATATTGGCGAGGTGGATGGCCTGTTGCACGTAAGCGATATTTCATGGAGCCGCATCAACAAACCGGCAGACGTGCTCGCGGTGGGCCAGCCGGTGGAAGCCAGGGTGCTCAAGATTGATAGTGACAAGCGGCGCATCTCGCTGGGGCTGAAGCAGCTTCAGCCGCATCCGTGGGACGCTGCCGCGGAAAAATACAAAACAGGTGAGCGCGTGCGCGGCGTGGTGACGCGGCTCATGGATTTTGGCGCCTTTGTGGAGCTTGAACCCGGAGTGGAAGGCCTCATCCACGTTTCTGAGATGTCATGGGCAAAGAAGGTGCGCAAGCCGAGTGACGCGCTCAAGTCGGGCGAAACCGTGGAAGCGGTGATCCTGGGGGTGAACGCGGGGGAGCGGCGCATTTCGCTGGGACTGAAGCAGGCGCTGGGCGATCCGTGGGCTGACGTTGCGCAGAAGTTCCCGGTCGGTTCAGTGATTGAAGGCCCTGTGACCAGCGTGGCTAAGTTCGGCGCTTTTGTGCAGTTGGCGGAAGGCATTGAAGGGATGATCCACATTGGCGATCTCAGCGCGGAAAAGCGAATCAACCATCCGCAAGAAATGCTCAAGACCGGGCAGACCGTGAAGGCGCAGGTGCTGGAGATCGACAAGGAAAAACGCCGCGTGCGCCTGGGCATAAAGCAAATGGCGCCTTCAAGCCTGGATGAATACATTGCCGAACACAAGGAAGGCGACGCGGTCACTGGGCGAATGGTGGATGTTTCCGGCGATGTTGCGCGCGTTGAACTGGGCGAAGGAGTTTTTGCAAGCTGCCGCATGACGGCGGGGCAAGCTTCATCTGAGCAGGCTCCACCGGCAGAGAGCAAGCCGAAAGAAGCCAAGGCAGATTTGTCATCACTGAGTTCAATGCTGCAAGCGCGATGGAAGAGTGGTGGCGCTTCAAGCGAGACGAAAACTCAATCCGCGCAAGCCGGGCAGATACGCAGCTTCCGCATCAGCAAGCTTGATCCTGAAGCCAAGAAGATTGAACTCGAGTTGGTAAAGAAAACTTAGCTCGATCTGCTTTCTGGTTCCAGCTATTTGTGGCTTATCCCGCACGTGCGCGCCACTTCAGTGACGTCAGGCAGATCAAACTGGATCACTACATTCCCGCTCTTGGGATCAGGTATGTTGAGCACAACCTTCTTGATCTGCGGAGAGGTATTCTCCTTGTGTGAAACAATGTGGCCGTAAAACAGGTCATTGATCATGCATTCGCCGCAACCCTCTGGCTGAAGAGAAATCATCTTAAAGTCCGGTGAATGCCCAAGGTATTGGGTGTGCACCTTGCCGTCGTCCAGACGATATTGCGTGACGATTGCAGCTTCGCGGGCGCGGGTCTGGGCCTTGCGCTCATAACGCGCGTGGCGATCATCCGTATCGCCGACGAACAGAAAAGCGTTTTCCAATTTGCCGTCATATCTTCCGTGATTGTTTGATCCAGGCGTGCATTGCAGATAAATCGCGGGTGTGGCTGGCTTGGTGAAAGGCGTAGCCAGGTACTTGCCTTCCAGGCGGTATTGAATAGATTCTGTGCCCAGAAACGCGTCTTTCACGCGGTCTGTCTGCCATTGCGGAGCATTTTGCGCTGCAACCAGCGATGTGGCAAACAACAGGACAAAAATTCCAAGATTCACTCTCATAATGTTGGCTTTCCAACCTTTTGTGGAATTTACTTATGACAGCATGAAGCAAACAAAAAACGTAGAACAGCGCTCTTGTTTGTAGCTGAAATGGCGTGATTAGGCAAGCACAATTTGATTGCAGAGATTCTGTGGTTTATCGATCAGACTTCCCAAAATTGCCGTGGCGTCCTGTTCCGAAAGCAAACCGCTGCACGCCTTCTCTGGATTCTCCTGAGGCAAGGACATTCAAGCCTCGACGCAACTCATTTTGCCGGATCTGCCCACGGCAGCGCATCGCGACGAAAATCCGTCGGCCGCGAATACAGGCGATTGAATCTGAACCGAATAGAAATTGAAAAGTGTGATTCAATGAACAAGTTGGAGATTTGGCAATGAAAGCAAATATCTTTCCCAAGCTGCTTTTGATTCTCTTGCTGGCGCCGGTGGCTTCCGCGGCCAAAGACATTCATTCCACCATTATCTATGACGATGTTTCGACTAGCCTCACCGCCGCTCGTGAAGACGCGGGTCAGCTTTGGATCACCACTGCCGATCTCAAGCGGGCAACGCGATTTGAGGTAAAGCCACAGGGTGTCTGTCGCGATGAGCTGTGCTTCCCGCTGCCCAAAGCCCGGCAGCAGGAGTTCCTGCGCAAAGAACCGGGGACGAACTGGTTCAACATGTCTGCGTTTGCCGCGCTGGTGCATCAGCCGGTGGCGCACGATGCCGCGCTTGAAACCTGGTATTTCGGCCTGCGCGCCGACCAGCGGCAGGGATTGAGTTCTCTGCAGGCCCCGAACTTCACTCTGCCGGACATCAACGGCAAGCCGCATTCGCTCTCTGATTTTCGCGGCAAGAAGGTCTTTCTGGTCACGTGGGCTTCGTGGTGAGGGTGCCGCTTTGACCTGCCAGGCTGGCAGGCAGTGTATGAGCAACTGAAAGACAAAAATTTTGAGATCGTCTCTGTGGCGCAGGATACCGGCGGCGTGAAAGATGCCGGCCCATGGATTGACCCGCTCAAGTACGTGGATAGTAGACCGGATTTACCAAAGGAAACCATTGAGACGGCGAAAAAGACAGGCCCGCTCACCTATACCGTGCTGATCGATGAGAAGCACATTGTCTCCAAGCTATACAACATGGTCAACGTGCCAACCGGCGTGTGGATTGATGAGAAGGGAAGGATCGTCCGGCCGAACGAAGTGGCGTTTGTGGATGACCGTTTCAAGAATTTCAGCGGCCTGGATGCTGCGCCGTATCTCAACGCGCTGAAGGACTGGGCAGAGAAGGGCGATAAGAGCGCTTATGTGATGAGTGAAGACCGGCTGCGTGAGAAATTGTCCGCCAACGTTCCCAACGTCGCGCAGGCCGCGGCTGAGTTTGGCCTGGGCGAGCAGCTCTATAAATCCGGACATCCCACGGAAGCCATTCCGCATTTTAAAGAAGCCCAGCGGCTCAATCCCAAGAGCTGGAATTACAAGCGGCAAGCATATGCTCTCACCAGTGAGAAGGACTACGGAACAACCTTCCGCGACGAAGTACAGAAGAATGGCGGGAGCAAGGTGTATTATCCGGCACCGGAGTTGCCAGGAGAGAAAAAACCAGAGTAACGATTCAGGGCCGAAGAGCACAATCTAGCAGGGACCAGTAAGCGCACATTTCAATGTCGCAGGAGAGTTCCATGCCCAAGGTCAAAGCCAACAACCTCACCATGAATTATGAGCAGCAGGGGAGCGGAGATCCGCTTATCCTGATTCCATATCTGAGCGCCGACAATGCCTGTTACGCATTTCAGCTGGCGGAGTATGCCAAGCATTTTACCTGTATCTCGCTCGACCTGAGGGGGACAGGCGAAACGGACAAACCTGAAGGCGCGTATTCCACGGAGACCCTTGCCGACGATGTTGCCGCGTTCATGCGAGCGATAGGAATCAGCAAGGCGCATATCGCAGGGCTGTCACTGGGCGGGGCAGTGGGCCTGTGGCTGGCGGCAAAGTATCCCGGCAACGTCCAGTCATTATCAGTGCATTGTAGCTGGCCAAAAACGGACCCGTTTCTCAAAACCGTGGTCCAGGGCTGGCAGGCATTTGCCAAAACGGCGCAGAGCGTTCAGGAAATGGTGATTGCCGGAATTTTTCCGTGGTGTTTTACACCGGAGCTGTATGCCGCCAAGCCGGACTATATTCAATCGCTGGCAGATTTTGTTCGCAGCCGGCCGCCCCAGACTGTGGATGCGTTTCTGCAACAATCGAACGCAGTGATTGCTCATGACGTAACAGCGCAGCTCGGCAGGATCACAGCCCCAACGCTCATCACATGCGGCGACAAGGACCAGTTGACCTATCGCTTTACGGAGCCAATGAAGAACAGCATTCGCAATTCAGAACTCCAGATCTTTGCCGGATGCGCGCACGCTCCGATTTATGAAAAGGTGGATGAGTTCAACCAAAAGACCTTACGGTTTTTGCAGGCGAAGTTAGGAGCAGGCGCGGGGTAGGGGATCATTCGTTCCACAATACCGCTTAAATTTCCAGTCCTTGCGATTGTCACCACTGCTAAAACCTCGTTGCGCTGGACATCCTCCTCTCAACCCGCTATAAAAGTTCGTCTTATCCGAAGGAGCTTCCATGCGTCGATCTGCTCATCTTCTTATTATTGCGCTTTGTTTTGCTACTGCAATTGCCGGTCTCTCCCACGGGCAATCAGCCCAGGAGCAAAAGCGTTCCATCACTGAGAAAGATATTTTCCAGTTCAATTGGATTGGCGATCCGCAGATTTCACCTGATGGCCAGCGCGTGGCCTTTGTAAAGGTGACGGTGGATGAAAAGAAGACCGGATACGACACTTCCATCTGGAGCATAGCTATTGACGGCAATGAGCGGGTACGGCGCATGACCGATGGCAAGCATGATTCTTCTCCGCGCTGGTCGCCGGACGGCAAGATGCTGGTCTTTGTGCGCGTGCCTGAGCCGAGCAGTTCTGCCGGTGGTGGAGCGGGCGCGGGGTCTGCGGGCGAACACGCAGAGCCGCAACTTTATATGCTTCCGGTGGGTGGTGGCGGCGAATCATGGAAGATTACTGATCTGCCGCGAGGGGCGAGCAATCCGGTATGGTCGCCGGACGGCACGATGATTGCTTTCGAGAGCGATACATCTCCGGAAGATATTGCCAAGCAACACAAACGCGAAGCAGCGGCCAGAGAAAAAGCTGAGAGCAAAGCTGACGAGAAGAGCAGTGCCAACAGTGCTGGAGAAAAATCGGAAGCGGGAGCCGCGAGCAAAATTGATTCAGCCGATGCCGACCATGTGAGCGACGTGCGGGTGATTACGCGGTCCGTCTATCGCCTTAACGGCGCAGGCTACCTTGATTATAAGCACCCGCAGCACATCTGGGTGGTGGCTGCGCCGCAAAGCTCAGAAGATGAGGTAAAGCCAAAGCAGCTTACCAGCGGCAAATATCAAGAAGGAAACATCATGTGGTCGAAGGATTCAAGCACCGTTTACTTCACCACAACCAAAGTTGAGGATCCTTCTTATGAGCAGCCTCATGCTGACGTGTATTCTGTGGCGGCGACCGGAGGCGAGCCGCAGAAGATCGTAACCATTGATATGGAGCCGCGCGAGCTATCGCTCAGTCCGGACGGCAAGCGGCTGGCTTTCTGTGCTTCAGTGAATGAGCCGGTGAGGTCTTTTACGCAGCCTGACCTATGGGTGATGGACCTGGCGCCCAATGCCAAGCCGCGCAACCTGACTGCGAACTATGACTATGACGTGTGCGGCGGCGTAGGCGGCGACCAGGGCACACCGCGCGCGAATGGGAGCAACCATATTTTATGGACACCCGATGGTAGTTTGGTTACGACCGTTGCGCGGGAAGGCCGGGCAAATCTGGTGGACTTTGATTCATCGGGAAAGAGGCAGCCCATAGAGATTACGCAGGGCAACCAGGCGGTGGAGCATTTCAGCATGAGCGCTGATAGATCACGGCTGGTGGTGCAGATCTCCACGCCCACGTCGATTGGCGATCTATTCCTGATGACACACGGCGTGCGTGAGCGTCGGCAGATTACACATATTAATGACAAGTTGTTTTCTCAACTCAACCTGACCGAACCGGAAGAGATCTGGTACACAAGCTTTGATGGCAAGAAGATCCAGGGCTGGCTGCAGAAGCCCCCGGACTTTGACGCAAAGAAGAAATATCCATTTATCCTTAACATCCACGGCGGGCCGCACGCGGCCTACGGTTACATTTTTGATCATGAAATTCAATGGATGGCAGCCAAAGGCTACGTGGTGTTGTATCCCAACCCGCGCGGCAGCACGTCATACGGGCAAGAGTTCGGCAACATTATTCAGTATCACTATCCCGGTGATGATTTTAAAGACTTGATGGTCGGCGTGGATGAAGTGTTGAAGCGTGGCTATGTCGATCCTAAGAAGCTGGGCGTGACCGGCGGCAGCGGCGGCGGGCTTATGACTGATTGGGTGGTAGGGCACACGAACCGCTTTGCCGCAGCCGTGGCGCAGCGCGATATTGCCAGTTGGGCCGCGTGGTGGTATTCGGCGGACTTCACTTTGTTCCAGCCTTCATGGTTCAAAGCGCCGCCGTTCCAAGACCCGCAGGATTATGTGAATCGCTCGCCGATTACTTACATTCAGAATGTGCACACGCCGCTGATGCTGGTGTTGGGAGAGGCTGACTTTCGCACGCCGCCGGGCGCGGGCGGAGAAGAGATGTTCCGCGCGCTTAAGTTCCTGAAACGTCCAGTGATCATGGTGCGTTTTCCCGGAGAATCGCATGAGCTTTCACGATCCGGCCAGCCGTGGCACCGCGTTGAAAGATTGGAGCACATTGTTGGCTGGTTTGATAAATATCTGCAAGGCATACCCAAGCCGGAATATGATGACGTTGGTCCTGGCGAGGTCAGCGTGAAACCAAATGAACTGCCGGGCAGGCATAACCCGAACCAGCCTCCAGAGCCAACGCCGCCACAAAAGCCGAAGAATAAATAATGGCGAAATTGGTGGAGTTTTACGAGCGCTCGCTGCCAGCGATGACTACTTGAGCGCTTGTTCCGGCTTGCTGACGTAAACGGAGTCCCAGATGGTCTGCCAGCTTTTTTGACCGTCATTGGATTGCTCGGCCATCTGGCGCACTTTGCCAGGAGAAATTACATACCAGGTCCAGCGGAATACGGGAGAAATTTTTCCGTCGCTGACCAGGACCATTTTATTGTCAATGAGATTGCCCGCCATGGGCGGAAACGCTCCGGCATTGCCGGAGTTGCTGATGTAAAGCTGATGCCACTTCTTGTCGTTAATGTCGTAGTAATTGAAGCTGGTGCCAGTTTCAACACCGAGAGCGCTCTTCCAATGCTCCACCAGAAGACAGCCCTCCTGCTCACGCGTCACCTGGTTCTCGCCGAGCCGCTGGCCCGCAGGATTCTGGACCGCCCAGTCTCCGACCCAAAAGTCAAAGGAATGGAACTCCGCCGCCTGGCATGGGCGCAGCGACTGCATTACCTCCTTGTATTCAGGAAGGCCAGCCAACTTTTGCAGTTCAATGGCGCCGGAAATGTATCCACGCAAGCCAGCCGCCTTGCCCGTGGCGGCCACTTCATTGAGCATGGAGATTGCTTGCGAAGTTTCTCCCGCTGCTGCGTACGCGCGGGCGACATTCACCTTATTCAGCAGCGGCCGGAAGTTTTGCCCGGCAGCGCTGCTGAATGCCTGCTGCGCCTGGTTAAACCTGCTGAGGCGCAGATAACATTCGCCGAGATTCTGCCACGCCAGGCCATTCGCCGGCTCTTTCGCCGTAATCTGCGCGTATGCTTGCGCAGCCTGCTCCCATTTGGATTGAGCGAACAGTTCGTCCGCAGCCTGCATGGCAGCCGTTTGCTGCCCCGCAGCATAAGACGCTAAGAAAGTTGTGATGAACAACAGCAGAATGATTTGCCAGCGTTGCGCAATCGCCAGAGTCATGCAGAGCACCTCAGGATTGTGAGTGTCTTCGGTGGTTTGACAGCGCTGTACACGTTTTGGTGAGCAGAATAGCGGGGTGGGCCGCTTGTCCTGGGAATATTTCTTCTAAACTACAGGGCAGCGCCCTTGAAACCCACGAGGTGAGATTTGGAAATCAGGATTCGCCAACGAAAGAACCGGACATTCTTTCAACGCCATGGCTTGACCATCATCACCAGCACAGTGCTTGTTCTCTGGATTGTGCTTTACAGCGTGAGCGATGAGAAGCGGCATCTCGGCTCGTTCTTTGGCAACGCGATCGCGGATTGGACCGGCGTTGTGGTGATGCTGCTGGGAACCAAGTATCTGTATGAGCGCGGATCGCAAGAGAGCAAACAGCCGCGTCATAAGTGGCACAATCGGCTGCGTGAGATCTTGCATGAACATTCGCTGACGATTTTTCTGGTAATCACCGGCGTGGGCTGGGTGCTGCTGTTTGCGCACTCTGATTCAGAGTCAAAGTGGGGGCAGGTTGTGGGCAATATTGTTTCTGAATGGACGCAGATTCTTGGCGTGGTGCTGCTGACGAAAAAGCTGGTGGAAGTTGGGTCGAAGGAAAGCAAAGGCGGTAAGTGACAGGTGTTAATTTCCTGGCTGTCATCAGGAGACAGGCGGCTTGCTTCGGATCCCGGGCCATGACTTCCAGATGGTAGATCGCGCCGCTTTTGCGTGGGATGGACGGGAAGGTTGTCGGAGGTTTCCGGACCGCGCTTTTACGTGGGATTGGGGAGGGAGGCGCCTGCTTTTTGAAAGGTCGCATCATTCCTGTCGCTCTCGCCATCTACTCTTTCATGGCGCCCACCCAGACCTCACTCTTCCCGTTTTCAGACCTTCCTGAAGGCCTTCTTTATCATCCTGACTTCCTCACGGAAAACGAAGAGACCAGGTTAATTCGGACTTTCCGAACTCTGCCCTTTGATACCCTTGATTTTCAGGGTTACACCGCCCGCCGCCGCGTGCTTGAATTTGGCCTGGAGTATGACTTCACCACGCGTAAGGCTACTCCCGCAGAAAACTTTCCCGAATTTCTTGCTCCTATTCGTGAGCGCGCCGCGAACTTTGCCGGCCTCGCACCGGACGCGCTGGTGGAAGGCATGGTGATCGAGTATCCACCCGGAGCGCCCATCGGATGGCACCGCGATGCTCCGCAGTTCGGCATCGTGATCGGCATTTCGCTGGCCAGCGAGTCGCGTATGCGCTTTAAGCCTTACAAAGCGAAAGGCAAACCGATCTCGCTAACGCTGGAGCGGCGTTCTATCTACCTGATGCGCGGTCCTGCGCGCTGGCGCTTCCAGCACAGCATTCCCGCAGTCAAAGAGCTGCGCTATTCCATTACCTTTAGGACATTACGTAGTGAAAGACAAGCCGAAGTAGTCTGAGAGCGTACTTGTTTTTTTGCGATTCGGCGATGACGGCGATTGTGCGCTATTGTGGCGATTTCCTATACGTGGCCCTTCATTACCCACACCAGCACCGCGATCCCAATAATGATGCGATAAATCGCAAACAGCGTGAACCCGCGTTTGCGTACCCAGTGCATGAACCACGCCACCACACCTAGCGCAACTATAAACGAGACGACAAAGCCGATGATCAATACGATCCATTCCTGATTGTTGGCGGGCATGCGCCCCAAGGGTTCGCCGTGTTTGGGGTGCATGGTTTTAAGCAGATCATAACCGGTGGCTGCGATCATCGTTGGCAGAGAAAGGAAGAAAGAAAATTCCAGCGCCGAGCTGCGGGACATTCCTGCGACTTGTCCGGCAGCGATGGTTGACATGGATCTAGAGGTCCCCGGAAATACCGCTGATGCCACCTGGCAAATGCCGATCCAGATTGCCTGAAACAATGAAACGTCTTCTGTGCGCTCAGTCATGTGGCGGCTGCCTGGGCGCGGCGTGCCAAACATAGCATCCACAATCCACATAACTATGCCGCCCACCAGCAGTGAAACGCCCATCACGGTCAGGCTCTCAAGATGTTTGCCGATTACCTTGGTCAGCAGCAGTGACGGAACCGCGGTAAAAACAAACGCAATCAATACCAGCGTAATCGGATGCGTCAAAGCTGTGCGATCATTGCGTTCGCCGTGCGGGAAGGTGGAAAAGAAGCGCGCAATGCGCTGCCGGAAATAGATCGGCAGGCAGAGAATCGCGCCCAACTGGATCACGATGGAGTACATCTTCCAGAAGCCGTTGCCCAGATCGATCCCCAGCAGCGCTTCAGCAATGCGCAGATGAGCCGTGGAACTGACCGGCAAAAATTCTGTAAGACCTTCAACAATTCCCAGGAAGACAGAGAGCAGATAACCGTGCAAAATTCCTCCGCATGACGCCGGATATTTTCAGGCATTTTCTCACACAGGCAAAGCAGGCATTTGCAGAACCGCCAGCTTAGCTGCTGAGGTGTGAAATCTTTTAAGTAAGAAGCTGTATTAGCTTACAGGTTTTTTGGTTTCCACGTCGTACGTGGGAAGGCCGTGCTCCAGCGCGTACATCAATTCCATGGCCAGCTGTTTCCAGTCGCCTTCAGCATACTGGGTGGCAATCTGCTGTGCCAGTTCCGTGCTTTTTTTACGCGCCTTCTCGCTTTTGTCGCGGTCCTTTGCGGCTTTGTACATATCTACCAGCACTGCCTGCCGCCAGGCGGCATCATAGAGCGCCTCCGCGGCTTTAGGTGACTGCGGATGCTCGCGCGCGTATTTTTCGTAGATCTCAGATTCCTTCTCTGGACACTTGGTCTCGCCTTGCCACGAGCCGCACAACTTATTATCGATCAAGTCGAACGACGCCAGGTCAGCCCACTTGGTATGAGGAAATTTTTTGATCAACTCCTTCATGTTCTGCTCGTCCATGCCTTCGCGCACGCTGGGATCCATCTCGCGCGAGGAGGGCCGTCGCATCACATCCTGTTTCTCCAGTTGCCAGCGAATGTCGGCCGCGTGCCACAGCGCTTCGCCTGCCAGAGGAGAGCTGGGAAAATACTCATACACGCGATAGTAGAGCCGCATGGCGTCTTGCGCCGCGCTTCTTCGCCCACCTTGCTGCTGCAACTGTTTTTCTGAATCTACAGCTTCGCCATAGATGATCTGATCGCCGTTGCGAGTGGCCGTGGTTACCAGGTACGTATTCGGAATCCATCCGGAAATCTGCCGTGCCGTCTCCTGTTCAAGATTTACGTCCACCACTACCAACACGTGCGCCCAGACTTTTCCTGAGAGCGTAGTGCGGTCCATCACCAGAATCACGTCGCGGCCGCGTGTTGCTTTGGCCAGCTTCTGGGCCGTTGTATCGGGAGACACGTACATATCCACATCGCTAATGACAGTGCCCTGTTCTTTCTCCTGGCCAAATGCGCTTGCCATGGCCAGAACCAGCCAAAGAGCCAGCAAAGTGCGCGCTAGTGTGGGCATATTGGACCTCATTCCGTCGCCGACCCGTAAACAGGAATCTTCTTTTCCAGTTTATAAAGCAAAGCCTGTGCGCGCGGTTTCCAGTCGTCTTCTGCGTACTGGCTCACAATCTGCTGGGCCAGAGCCGTGGCCTTCTTGCGTGCGGCATCGCTCTTGCTGTTGTCATTATCAATACGATAGATATCGGTCAGCGCTGCCTGCCGCCACGCCGCGTTGTAAAGCGCTTCCGCCGCTTTGGGCGATTTCGGGTTCTCCTTGGCATATTGCTCATAGATCGCCGATTCTTTTTCCGGGCAGTCCGGCAGGCCGCGCCATTCCGGGCAAAGCTTTCCTTCCAGCAGTTCAAAGGCGGCAAGCTGCGCCTGCTTGGTCTGCGGATATTTAGTCACTACCTGCTGCAGATATTTTTCGTCCATCTGCGTTCCGGAGCGCAGAAAATCGGCTTTTGCCAGTTGCCAGCGGATATCGGCTGAGCGCCACGCTCCTTCTGCCGCCAGCGGAGAGCTGGGAAAAAGTTCAGGCACGCGGGCATAGAGCCGCATGGCGTCCATGGCAGCGTTTTTGCGCCCTCCGCGTTCTTCCGCCTGATGTTCAGAAGCCACCGCCTGGCCAAAAACAACCTCATCGCCGTTTGCTGTGGAGGCAGTTGCTACAGCAACGCTGGGTATCCAGCCGCTGACCTCTTTGGTGATCTGCGCAGTTGGATCTGACGCCATTGAGACGTTGAACCACGGTTGGCCGTCAGCGTCTTTGCGGCCAAGGATGGTCAGATCACGGCCGCGCTCCACCTGCCCTGTCTTCTGTGAGTTCGTTCCGGGCGCACCATAGAGTGAGGATTCGCGAAGAATCGTCGCCTTCTCATTGTCGGCGGCGCTAGCCAGCGCTGCCGCAAGCAAGATCAGGAGCGGCACTCGAATTTTTTTCCAGTGCTTCACCATCTTCACCTTACACGGTTTTCCAGCAGTACGTCAGAGAAAAGCTGGGGCTCAACGTTGCCGCCGGTCACGATTGCGACAATTTTTTTGGCGGGCGGCAGCTCCTCTGCATGGAACATGGCTGCAGCCGTGGTCACAGCGCCGCTGGGCTCGGCCAGCACTCGCGCGGAAAATAACAGACGGTGCATGGCCCGGCGAATGTCTTCTTCCGTCACGGTCACAATGTCATCCACATATTTTTTGATGTGTTCAAAGTTGATCTCGCCAACGCTTTGTGAGCGCAGCCCATCCGCCGCGGTGCGCGCCGCTGCTTCGCCGGAAACTGATTGTATCTTGCCTGAGCGCAGGCTCGCTTGCGCATCCGCGGCAAACTCCGGCTCCACGCCAATCACCTTTGCCCTGGGGTTCGATTCCTTGATGGCCGTTGCTGTCCCGCTGATCAATCCGCCGCCGCCAATCGGCGCCAGCACCAGATCAACGTCAGAGAGGTCGTCCAGAATCTCCAGCCCAATCGTTCCCTGGCCGGCGATGATCTTTTCATCGTTGTATGGAGGCACTGGAACCAGCCCATGCTCTTTCTCCAGTTCCTCCGCTTTCTTGATCCGATCTTCACTGGCCGGTCCCACCAGTACGATCTCCGCTCCCAGGGCGCGCGTGGCCTCCAGCTTTACTCGTGGCGCGGTCTTGGGCATTACGATGGTTGCTTTTACGCCCAACGCTCGCGCGGCAAACGCCACGCCCTGCGCGTGATTGCCGCTGGAGTGCGCCACCACGCCGCGGGCGCGCTGCTCCGGCGTAAGCGATGAAATTTTGTTGTATGCGCCACGCAGTTTGAAAGAGCCAATCGGTTGCAGGTTCTCCGGCTTCACGTAAATCTGTCGGTCGTCACCCAGTCGGCACAACACCAGCGGGGTACGCACAGCAACTTTGTTAAGCAGGGAGCGGGCCTGTTGAATATCCTGGAGGGTCACCATAGATGGGTCAAAATCTCAGCTCTTATGGTAAATGAGCCGGACGAATAGTGTGTCTATTCTCGCTTTTCAACGCGCATTGGTAGCACGCTTTGCGGTATGTCCTTTGGCAGAACAGAGCGCCACTCTACCTGAAAGTGCCCGTTATAGCCAAAAAGAGGTCCCCAGGCGCGATTGCTGACCGCAACTTTAATGCAGAATCGCTTTAGTGTCTCATCGTACCATTCGCAAACATCTGCAATGCCGGAGAAGATCATCGGGAATGAGAAGCCAATCAGACCTTCATAAAAACGCTGAGCGCCGGACCGGAGCCGCAATCCTCCATTGGGCTTAACCTTAATATCTATGTCCACTGCCAGATGCTGGTGGGTTCCAAGGTAGTCCACAATACAATTGCGTTGCTTGCTGTGAATCATATAAGCATCAAAAGCGGCGTGGTCGCTTGGTCTGAAAGGTCCTGATCCATGTGACCGTCTCCCGTCCGAGCGGGTCAACATAGGCATAGTTCGCGATCTCAAACGGAATATTTGCGCCGCTTTCAGGGAACATGATGCGGCGCCAGGAGCCAAGATACAAGAAAGGCAGGGTGTAGGCGGGGCCGTGCCAGATCTTTTCCATCGCCCCGGTTCCGATGGCGGCAAGATTATCCTGGCTGGAAAATCCAAACCGCCGCTGGATTTCCGGATGCAAACGGGAGAAATCCGGGCCCAGCACCTCTTCATAGATTGATCTCATGGTTCTTTCCTTGACGGCTGTCGCAGGCATCGCGAAGCTGTTGGAAGTTCTGACGATGCGACGTAGCCCGTCAGCGAAAGCAATATCATTGCAACATTTAGCGTGACTGGATTGAACGCGGCAACCAGATAACCTGGGCTGGCAAAAGCAACAGCGATGAGGGCCGCAAGCATGAGGAGCGCATTCCAGAGAAACCACTGCCGCCATCGCCAGAAGACAAGTGTGATTGCGGCGAAAATTATTTCCGTAACGCCAATCAGAGGCACCAAGGTCACTGAAAGCCCCGCTGCCGCAAACATCAATCGCTCATCTATGCTGGGGAAGAGTAGTTTGGGAAATAATCCCTGCCACGCCCAAATGAAGGCCACGCCAAAGCGCGCACAGGCATGAATTATTGCCATGCGCATGCTGACCTGAGGCAGAATGCCGCGTTCGCTTCAGAGACGCAGCCGGTCAAAACTCCACGCGGTCGCCCAGCCCAGGAGCGGGCGAAACAGTATTCGATCGATGATCCGGCCAAGGGCTCCGAAGCGGGTTCGATAGTCATACCAGGTCAAAAAACGGACGTTGCTGCCCGATGGAATGTACTGCCAGTACCCCGATCCCTCCTTGATCAGCGATTTTGGATCGGTAGACCAGAACTTCAGCGCCGATGTACGCTGCCCGGTGGCATCCCCCCGTGTCCCTGTGCTTTCACCATCGCCATGGATATTCAGCCCAAAGCCAATACGAGTGGAATAGCGGAACTTTTGCGGTTCATCGTCTGAATTTTTAGGCAGGTACTTGATTCCTGTAAAACGTAAGTCCCAAAGCTGATGAAGTTCCGGGGTTTGCGTCAGACGCCAGATCTCATCCACGCTGGAATCGATTGGAATTTCAACGTAGATTCCTCCATTGCTGGACATGCGGCAACCATAGCATTTTCATTGGCACACCGGACAGTAACGAAGGTTATGCCTTATAGCGCTTCAGATGTAATTGGGCCGATCCCGGCTGGTGGCATGCGCCTTGTGATATTCAGCCAATGTATGGTCAGCAAAGATCGAGGGTCAGGGCCGCTCTGTTACCGGCTTTCCTCTGCCTCCCGGCAAAGGCGCTTTCTTGCCTCCTGAAGGTTCCGCTTGCAAGAGGGCATTGATGTCTGGATACGCGTAGATGGTTGGCGCCTGGTTCTGCATCAGGCCTCCGGTATCGGCTGTAGGACCGTAGTTGCTGTGAAGGTCTCGACCCAGCATACGCAGCATGGCCATCTGCTGCCCGCGATGGTGTGAGGTATGCGCGATGCGCCGTACCATTACCCAGGCACGCGACCGCTTTACGTTAAAGAACGTAGTCTCACCTTCAAACCATGCGTCATCTTTGCTTTCGAGCGCAGTAAGACGCTTGCCGCTGTCTTCCGCGTAGCGCTGGATGAACCCCAACCGCGTCTCCGGCGAGGGCAATGGCTGCGCGCTTACATCAATGCCCAGCATGTTCTTGAACCACAGATTTTCGCTCACGCATTGGTGGACCATCTGTTCATGCACGCTGCGCCCGCGTGGATCTTTCGCATTTGGCCGGAACGGCAGGTCCTCATCGTGGAACTCGCTCCATACGCTCACCACTTTGATTCGTTCGGTCGCGTAGGTTTCAACCAGAAAGTCGTATCGCATTGCGCCTCCGGAAAAATTATGTAGGCCATCAATTCAAAGCTTACCGGTAATTCCATTCGATGTTTGCTGAACGTTCGCAAGGCACTAAAATTCTACGCCGGGAATTGCTATTTCATAGAGAATCCATCCATTTCCCAAGATAAAGAATAGGATTCTTCGATAACAAGTAGAGGTCCTGTTCTTGATTTGGAGTAGAATTTAGCCGTCTTTATGCCCGCAGGCCCTAAAGTCCATCGCTTCCTGTTGTTGTTGTCATTGGCAGGTTATGCGATCTTCTGCAAGCAAGCCTGGCCTACCGATAAACGACCATCTACAGGCGCGAATCCCTCGATCCAGCAAAAGTCCGATGAAGGTGCGCTTGCTGAGGCGGCGCGTCTTTACTCAGAATCGCAAGATCTTTACCGCGAAGGAGCCTATGAGAAAGCTCAGCAATCGGCTGAACGCGCACTGCAACTTCGTGAGCAATTGCTCGGACAGGACAATCCCGAAGTTGCTGCCTGTCTGACATTGCTTGGACGGATTGCCGATGGCAGAGGTGATTATCCTCGTGGAGCTACCTTATATAAGCAAGCACTTGCCATCGATGAAAAGGCGCTTGGCCAGAACAGCCTTGAAGAGGTCGACGCACTGGATGGCCAGGCCAGAAATTTCACAGCAATGGCAAGGTATCAGGAAGCGGAAGAGGCAGGCAAACATGCTCTGCATGTTCGCGAAGAAAAACTTCAGCCCAATGACATATTGATTGCGAAATCGTTGGAGACGCTGGCAGATCTCTATAAAGAAAAAGGCAGCTATGCCACTGCGGCAACTGAGGCCAGCAGAGCTTTAGAAATTGTTCAAAAAACTTATGGCCCAGATGATCTCCCTTATGCCGATGCGGAAAGCACGCTGGGGAGAATTGAAATAGGGCAGACGAACTATGCGCGGGCAGAAGAACTGCTGACGCATGCTTCCAAAATCAAGCTGGCGGCCGGTGGTAAAACCAGCCTGATTTATGCGGAATCAGTTGCCGATCTGAGCTCCGTTTACTTGATGAAGCGGGACAATGTGCGGGCGGAAGAGCTGTCATCACAGGCGCAGTCGCTGGAGGAAAAGCTGCTCGGCCCCGATCACTTGAAAGTCGCGTTGATGTTGCACAATCGCGGCCTCATTGCCTACCGGCGTCGTGATTTTGGTACTTCAGAGAAGTTTTACCAGCGTTCGCTTGCGATCAAAGAAAAGGTGCTGGGACCGGTCCATCCGTGGGATGGGATAACGCTCAACAACCTGGGTCTTCTTTATTGGCGCCAGGACGAGAACGCCAAGGCTGCTGAATACTTCCGCCGGTCTGAAGCCATCTTTGAAAAGTTCGATGGGCCTGAGAGTTTGCCGGTTGCGCAGACGCTGAGCAACCTGGGCATCATGTCCAAGCACATGGGAGACTACAAGAGCGCCGAAGAATACGAGGAGCGCTCCCTGGCCATCCTGGAAAAGCTGTTTGGGCCCAATAGTCTTCAGCTTGAAGTAACCGTAGAGAGCCTGGGCATTCTATATAACGATTCGGGCAATTATGCCAAAGCGGAGCCCTTGCTTCTTCGCGCCTTGCAAATCACCAAAGACTCTCGTGGTCCAGAACACCCGGAAGTAGGCCGGATTTTACGCAATCTCTCCAAGCTGTATTCCGCGTCCGGCAATCCGGCTCGGGCCCGCGAATGTTGGCAAGAATCAGCCGCCATTGAGGAAAAGGATCTGCCGTTAAATCTGGCAATCGGCTCAGAACGACAAAAGCTGGATTACTTTGATCCCTACCTGAACACGCTCAACAATGTCATTTCCTTCCAGCTGCGGCTCGATCCTGGGAGCAATGATTCGCGCAAACTGGCCGCAACCATGCTGCTGCAACGCAAAGGCCGGATACTTGATGCCTTGGCGGACAATCTTGAAGGCCTGCGCAGCCGCTCCAATGCTGAAGATCGAGCGCAGTTGGATAAGTTAAAAGAGGTAACTTCGAACCTTGCCAATCTTGTTTTGAACGGGCCGGGTAAAACTTCGCTTTCTGAGCACCTGCAACAGATTAAAACTCTCACCGAGCAGAGAGACGCTCTGGAAAGCGAGATTGGAAAGCGCAGTGCAGGCTATTATCAGTCTTCTGCTGGAGTAACGCTGAATGCAGTGCAGGCTGCCATACCGGCTGACGCTGCCTTGGTTGAGTATGCAGTGTACCAGCCTTACGATCCAAAGCAGCCGCTTGAGAGCGATACAGATCTCGGTCCACCCAGGTATGCGGCTTACGTCATTACCAGCAATGACGTGCGTTCAATAGATTTAGGCGACGCAAAAATCATCGATACTGCCATCAGTGCTCTGCGCAAGTCATTGCGAGATCCTGAATCGCGCAATGTAAAAAAATTAGCGCGTACCGTTGATGAGAAAATTATGCGTCCTGTGCGTGCACTTGCCGGTAACCCACGGCACCTGCTCATTGCGCCGGACGGACAGCTCGATCTCATTCCTTTTGAAGCCCTGGTCGATGAAAACGGCCATTACCTGGTGGAGCAGTATCTGTTCACCTATCTAAGCACCGGGCGCGATTTGCTTCATATGCAAACACCGCGTGCAAGCAAAACTGAGGTCGCTGTAGTGGCTGATCCCGATTTTGGCGAGCCGAAGGCCCGGGAAGTGAACAGCGTGCCAGGCGTACTAAAACAACCGGCAACGCGGGGCATCAGCCGCGGCAAGAATTCTGATATCTACTTTGCGCCGCTGGATGGGACCAAACTGGAAGCGCAAGCCATTCAATCTCTTTTTCCCAAAGCGCATGTGTTCATCGGAGCGCAGGCAACAAAAGCTGCGCTGTTGAAGCTTGAGGCTCCGAGCATCCTGCATATCGCGACGCACGGATTTTTTCTTGAGGACCCCCATGCAGGCAAAAAAGATTCAGCAAATGCCGGAAGCTCAACGAACGATGCGCGTGGAGGTTCGCCGGAGGAAGACCCAGAGAATCCTTTGTTGCGTTCAGGGCTGGCCCTTACGGGCGCCAATTTAAACCGGCGAGGCGGGGATAGCGGTATTCTGACCGCCCTGGAAGCGGCCAATCTCAATCTTTGGGGGACCAAACTTGTTACGCTCTCCGCATGCGATACCGGCATTGGAGAAGTTCGTGTGGGTGAAGGTGTTTACGGATTGCGCCGCGCCTTTGTGCTCTCCGGGGCAGAGAGCCTGGTTATGAGTCTTTGGCCCGTGAACGATTACGTGACCCGGCAAATGATCACTACCTATTACACCGGGCTAAAGAATGGTCGAGGGCGTGGCTATGCTCTCCATCAGGCAGAGCTTTCCATGCTGAAACGCAAAGGCCGCGAGCACCCTTTTTACTGGGCCAGCTTCATTGAGTCTGGCGAGTGGGCCAACCTGAATGGCCATCGCTAATGCCATCGGCTTGAGATACTCTTTGTCTCCAAGATAAAGTATTTTGGGAATCCGCTCAGGCTGCTCCCGATTATCTGCAAAAGGGCAGGATTTGAAAGGTCAATCTTTGGCGCTCTGGAATCGAATCGCTCTCATCATGTTTTGCTGGCTGGTCTCAGCCAGCTCGCTTGCCGCGCAGATCAGCGGCACCGTCACCAATGGAACCATGAACAAGCCTGCATCCAGCAATGAAGTTGTGCTGCTTTCGCTTGAGGGCGGGATGAATGAAGTTTCGCGCACCACAACCGACAGCAGCGGGCACTTCAGCATTGATGTGCCGGATTCGAGCGCGCCGCACCTGTTGCGCGTGAATCATCAAGGAGTGAATTACTTCACCAGCGTGCCGCCCGGCGCCGGCGCTACGGACATAACAATTTACAACGCCGCTAAAAAAGTGGAAGGCATTGCTGAGGTGGCGCGCGTTTTTCGCATGCAGGCAGCGCAGGGGCAACTTGAAGTATCGGTGGGATACACGCTGCGCAATGAGTCACAGCCCCCGCGGACCATGATGGATACCCAGACTTTCTCTGTTGATCTGCCTGAAGGAGCGCAGTTGGTTGAAACCACGGCAACCAGCGCTGGTGGAATGCCGACAACCATCTCGCCGATATCAACCGGCAAAAAGAACAACTATGCCATGGGTTTTCCCCTGCGCCCAGGAGAAACGCGTTTTCAGGTGACTTACAAGCTGCCATACAGCGGCGCGTATGAGTTCAACTTTGTGCCTGATTCGCAGCTTTCAGAAGTTGGAGTGCTGCTGCCCAAGAGTATGCAGTTTAACGGAATTAGCCGCACTTTCTCCCAGGATTCTGATGAAGCCGGGCTTGCGGTGTTCTACATAAAGGATGCTCCTGCGCATGAGCAAGTAAGGTTTTCGGTGGCAGGTGAAGGACTGGCCCCGCGCGATGCCCAGAGCGGCGATCAACCCACTCCTAGCGAACCGCCAAGCGCATCGCCTTCCACAACCAGCGGCCCGCACGGCAACGCATTCTGGTATCTGTTGGCAGGCATCATCGTGATCGTAGCAGGTGGCGGCTATTGGCTTTGGCGATGGTCATCCAGCGCATCGCGCGACCAGGGCCGTGCCAAATCTGCGGCAAAGCGCAAGGCAGCCAAGGCGCGTCGTGCCGCTTCTCCTGAACCGACAATCAATTCGCAAGAGACTATGCTGGATACTTTGAAAGACGAGCTGTTTCAGTTGGAACAAGATCGCCTTGATGGCAAAGTGACAACGGAAGAATATGAAAAATCGAAGGCCGGCCTTGATGCCTTGATTCGCCGCCAACTGAAGAAGGCAGGCAAGTAGCAAATCCCGCTGCACCATGAGGTACCAAGACTGCTTGGAAAATTGGCGGCCCTGAAGAACCGCCGGAGCAGATCCTTCGCCTTCGCATACGGAGCACGGCACGGATGAGAGTATGGTGCTCGGCTTCAGGATGGCGCATTTTATGAGAGATAGGATTGGTGATTAAGGGATACAGCAATCCTAGAGCTGATTAGGTGAAGATAATAACGCAAAAAGCAAATGGGCCTCCGGCATTTCACCCGGAGGCCCTCTTTCATTTGGTTACTTTCCTACTGTACGTTCGCGCTCACTGTTGAATTTGCTTTGATCGTGAACTTGCAGGTTTTGGTTTTGTTGTTATTGCTTGAGCAATCGCCGCTCCAGATGGCGTCACGTCCATCGGTTACGCTGAGCGTGATCACCGTACCGGGAGCAAATTGCGCCACCGCGCTGCTGCCAGTGGGAACGCTGATTCCAGCAGGACTGGAGACCACGCGCACACCGCTCCGCCCACCGACAACTACTCCCAATGAAACCGTGGTTGGCGCAACCGTAGGATTGATGGTTAACGTAGCCGAGCGTGTGACTCCGCCGCCAGTGACTGAGATCGTCACCACCGTCTGGGTAGTTACGGCTGAGTTGTTAATAATGGTCCCAACCGCCGTAGCTCCTGCAGGAATAAAAACAGAGTCTGCCATGCTGACAACGCTTGGATTGCTGTTAATGATCTGGAAGGTCTGATCAGTGGTTGAAGGCGCAGCTATTGTGACAACCGCAAATGATCCGGTTGCGCCGGAGATGATAGCCGGGCTCAATGTGATGGAAGCCGGTTGGCCTTGTGGCGCAATTGTGAACTGGGATGTTGCGCTTGCGCCATTCCAGCTTGCCGTGATGTGGGCCAGTGTGTTTGCCGAAACTGAATTAGTCGGAATCTGCGCTTCGACTACTGAATCACCTGCCTGGACTGTTGCCACGGCCGGCGCAACCGCTGCCGGAGAATCGCTGCTCAGCTCTACCAATGCTCCGCCCGCGGGCGCCAATCCATTGAGCGTTATCACTGCAACAGCAGTTGCTCCGCCGCTGATTGTGCCCGGGTTGATCTGGATCGATTTAATCGAGGGCGGCAGCACATTCACATTTAACGTAGCATCGCCGGAGTTGAGTTTGGCTGTTATGGTCACAGGTGTTGGAGTTGTCACCTGTCCAGCCTGGATCTGGAACTGCATCCATCCGGTATTGCCGGGCATGGTAACGGTTGCCGGCACTGGCAATACGTTCGGGTCTGAGCTAGTCAAACTGATCACGGCTCCGTTCGTCGGTGCAGCGGTGGAAAGCTGTAACTGCACGAAGGTCGTGTTGCCGCTAAAGAGCGGATTGCTGACAGCCACCATTGAGACTGGGGCCGCCGGCGCCTGGCTCACTGTGAATGTTCCGCTGGCGGACCACTTGGTCACTGCGGCTGTAGTGGGCGATGCATCTCCCTGGGCTGAACGAATGCGCCAGAATTTCTGCCCCGGAGTAAGTGAGAGTTCGGTGCGGCTGGCGTGATTCAACTGCGGCGCTTCTTCTTCAATCGTCTTGAAACCGGAGTCTTTGGCGATCTGCAGTTCATAGCCGCTAGGCTGCGGGTTGGCAACGTCAGTCCAGGTAATAGTGATTGGCAACGTCAAGTTGGTGCCGTTTGTTGGCGTTAATGGAGAAGGCGGCGCCGATAGCGGATTGTTATAGAAAACTGTATAGGTAATCGCGTTGGAAGGAACGCCGGCAACGCCGTTTGCGTTCACGGCAAACACGCGAGCGGAATAGAATCCTTCATCCGGGGTTGAAAATGAAAATGTGGTGTTGGGAATGTTATTGAACTGGCTGGTGGCAGAAAGAGGAAAACTCGGGTCTTTGGAGAACTGCAACACATAACTGGCTGCGCCCGGAACCGGGGACCAATTGAACGTCATGACTTCAAGCGGATGGAACGTTGAATATCCCTTGGTGGGTGACATGGTTGGTGCTCCAGGCTGTCCTGCGCCTGCGCCGGTAACGTTAAAACTACGTCCTGCTGACCATGCACTCTGTACCAGCGCATTATTCACTGCCTGCACACGCCAGAAATATGTGCCATTCGGCAGACCGCTCACTATGTCCTGCGTCTGACCATTGGTTGAGTCTTGCAGGATCACACTTGTGAAATTTGATGACGTGCTGACCTGCCAGTTGTACCCGATTATCCCGCTGGGATCGTTCACGGCTGACCATGAGATGGTAAGAGGCGTGGGCAAGTTTGCTCCAGAAGCCGGTGAGAGCAAGGCAGGTGCTGGCACAGCCGCAATCGCAGAGGTGACTGCGGCGAGCAATAGGAACACTACAGACACACGAATAACAGCTGGATGAATCTTCATTGATGCGTATCTCCAAAGTTTTATAAGGGAGGACGGGAAATCATCTGACCAGGAACCGATTCAGCCGAACTACCCTGATTAAGTTGTTCACTATCTGGGTACAGCTTTCGAGGCCCTCCGCTGTTGCTCTGGAGTCCTCGAATTAACGCTTACTTCGGTAAGACACGCTCTGCAACCGCGCGGAACAACTCCGGAGTACATGCCTCGCGTGCGGCACTGATCAATGCTGAGCAGTGTCCGGTAGGACAGTTCTCTTCAGTGGCAATTCTGCTGCGTGATGAAGTTGACTGGCCGAATTTCGGCAGGAAAAATGTTTAAGTTGCGCCGCAGCCCCCATCTGTGCCAAGCGAATACCATTGCTGAATTGTGATTCCGGTTCATGCCATGTTGCCGTTTGCGCTGCTTACGCGATTTGCAATGCAGCAGTTTCAGAAAAACCATCATGGCTGGAGGCAACGAGCGTGTGATGTGAAGAGCGATCAGCGGAGTGCAGGAAGTTTGCGATTGGTCAAAATAAGGAGCATGAAGTTGCAGTGCGATGCTATACGCGAGTTCCGTTGCAGAGGTTTGGATTACGTCTAGGAACTCCCGCTTCGCTCGCGACCGCAAACCGCCTGAGCAAATATATTCTCATTGCGGGAAATTACAGATTCTTCGCTGCGTTCAGGATTCGGCAGGAGGCTCTCGGCTCAGCGTATCTCGCTTACGCTTCCTAATCGCCTCCACAGTTGATCCCTCGCTGCGCTCGGGATTTCGGCTGCGGACTCCCGCTTTCGCTCACGCCCGCAATACGCCTCAACTTAACAAATCTTTTTGCTTTCTTTTTACACAAACCGGCGGTCTTTTTGAGATGATACTGCCACCCATCCCTCATAATAGGTGTAAGTCCGAGATCAACAGATATTAGTTAGAAGCGGATACTGTAAGAGAGGGTCTGGTAAGTGCAGGTTCTGGTCTCGGCGGCTTTCAAAGATGTTAACAATTGGCTTTTGCAAAAACCATTCAATGGGAGAGTTCTGATTGTTAGCTAGTTACAAAGCGATTGCAATGAATTGTCCGCGGCGTCTGGCAATCTGGATTGTTGCAGCAGCGTTTATGCTGATTGCGCCGTGGATACAGGCCACTCTGCAGGCACAACAAGGGAATGCCGCCGCCGCAGCCAGGAGCGTTGGCACAGTCAAGTCAATCAACGGCCAGACGCTTGTTTTGAAACCGGACTCAGGGCCGGATGTAAATGTTTCTTTATCAGATGGCACGCGCATTCTGCGCCTTGCTCCAGGGCAGACGGACTTAAAGAGCGCCACTCCCTTGGCAATATCGGATTTGCAGGTCGGCGACCGTATGCTTGTTCGTGGCCACGCGGGCGAGAACGATTCCATTGCGGCTGCCGCGATCATCGTAATGAAGCAGGCCGACGTTGCCCAGAAACAGCAGCACGACCGTGAAGACTGGCAAAAGCGCGGCGTTGGCGGCATTGTGAGCGCCATTGATCCGGCCAGCGGGACCATTACAGTATCAGTCACGCCCACGGTGAGCATTACCGTAAAGACGTCAAAAGACACCAGCTTCTTGCGCTATGCTCCCGATTCAATCAAGTTTGCTGATGCAAAGAAGAGCACCCTGGATCAGATCAAGACTGGTGATCAGCTGCGGGCGCGGGGCACTCGCAGCGCTGACGGCAAGGAGATCGCGGCGGAAGAAGTGATTTCGGGATCGTTCCGCAATATCGCGGGAACCATCACTTCTATTGACACGGCCAACAATGCAATTACGGTCAAAGACATCCTGGCCAAGAAGTCTGTAGTTGTTAAATTCAATGCCGATTCACAGTTGCGTAAGCTGTCGCAACCCATGGCACAGCGTTTGGCTTTCTTCCTTAAAGCAAGAACGGAATCAGGCCAGGGTGGAGCGCCTGGCGGAGGCGCTTCGCGGCCGGGAGGCGGTCCTGACTTCCAGCAAGTATTGAGCCGCATTCCCAGCATAAAACTTGAAGACCTTCAAAAAGAAGATGCGGTCATGATCGTGGCTATGCCGGGAACGAACAACGATGATGTAACAGCGGTTACGCTGCTCGGCGGCGTTGAGCCGATTCTTACCGCTTCCCCGAACGGCACGAGCGCGGCTGCGCTCTTTTCCGGATGGAATCTGGGCGCGCCCGCCGGCGATGCTGGGCCGTAAATCAAGAAATTATGACCATGCTGAGGAGAGTTTGATGAGATCAAGGCTGTTGGGCCTTCGCAAGTGGGCCCTTGCTATTTTTAGCGTTTCGGTTTTCAGTGTGGCATTTTTTGCCACCCCAGCGCTTGCGCAGGCCCCTGCGGGCCGGTTGCACGGCCAGATCACTGATCCAACCGGAGCGGTGATTCCCCAGGCGACCATCACGGTAAAAAATTCCAGCGGCCAAACAGTTACGGCTAAATCAGGCGGCGCGGGTGAATACGATTTCCGCAATCTGGCGCCGGGCAGTTACACGATTACGGTAACAGCCAAGGGTTTTGCGCCGGTAACGCAACAGGTGGAGATTGTTGCCGGTCAGGAGAAGAAAGCCGATCTCGCTCTGGAGGTTATGGCCAAGGAAGAAGATATCCAGGTGCAGAGCAATGCAGCCACCGTCAGCACCAGCCCTGATAACAACGCGAACAGCGTGGTAATCAGCGGTAAAGACCTTGATGCTCTTTCTGACGATCCAGATGAGTTGCAATCAGAATTGCAAGCGCTGGCTGGCCCATCTGCCGGCCCCAACGGCGGACAGATTTATATTGACGGTTTCACCGGTGGGCAATTGCCGCCTAAATCTTCCATTCGCGAGATTCGCATCAACCAGAACCCATTTTCCGCGGAATATGATCGCATGGGCTTTGGCCGGATAGAAATTCTTACCAAGCCCGGCAGCGATAAGGTCCACGGGCAGTTCTTTTTCAACGATAACCACTCTTTCCTTGATGCCCTGAATCCTTTTGCCGCCACTGAGCCTGATTTCAACACGGAGATGGCAAGCGGAAACATTGGTGGACCGCTAAGTAAGAAAGCTTCATACCAGATCAATGCCGAGCGGCGTGACATTAATGATGCAGCAGTCGTGCTTCCCCAGGCTTTCATCGCGGCCAATGTGCCCGTACAGCCGGTGCTCAATCCGCGCGTGCGCACCAGCTTTACCTCAAGGCTTGATTACCAGCTGGCAAGCTCAAATACGCTCATGGTGCGCTACCAGTTCACGCATAATCGAGAGGCAAATGATGGTATTGGGCAACTGTCACTGCCTTCGCAGGCCTTTAACCAGACCCTTACAGAAAACACAATTCAAATCAGCGATACGCAGGTGCTCAGCCCTCAGGTGATCAATGAAACGCGCTTTGAATGGCAGCGCGGCACCACTGACCAGAATGCGCTATCCCTTGCACCGTCCATTGCTGTGCTGGACCAATTTAATTCCGGCGGCAATTCGTTGGGATTGAGTAATGTTCTTACCACTCACTACGAGTTGCAGAACTACACCTCTATCAACAAAGGCAATCATTTTATGCGCCTTGGCGGGCGACTACGCGCTACGGCGGAGTCCAACAACTCTACACAGGGTTTCAATGGGACGTTTACCTTTGACTCTCTGGCGGCTTTTCAGGCCGGTACGCCCCGGCAATTAAGCGTTACCACCGGCAATCCCTTAATCCAAGACACGTTTGTCGATGCCGGTCTTTATGCAGAGGACGATTGGAAGCTACGGCCCAACATGACGTTCAGCTATGGGTTGCGTTTTGAAACGCAGAACGGCATCAACGACCATGGTGACTGGGCGCCGCGCTTAGGCTTTGCCTGGGGCTTGGGAGGCAAGAAAAATGCAGCTCCAAAGACAGTTATTCGCACCGGCTTCGGCCTTTTCTACGATCGTTTTACCCAGGACCTGATCTTGCAGTCGGAACGTTTAAATGGCGTGAACCAGCAGCGGTTCATTCTTTCCGGCACCAACCCGGCGGACCAGACGACGCTGAACAATGCATTTGCCAGCTTTCCGGTTCTGCCTCCTATCACCGGGACTACGGTGCCGACGACCACTTATGCTATTGATCAAAACCTGAGAACGCCTTATACCATCCAGTTCGCTGGTTCAGTGGAACGGCAGCTTACCAAGACTGCCACGCTCACCGGCACATACGTTCATTCTCGTGGTGTTCATCAACTCTTTTCCACTGTTGTAAGCAGCACTCCCTCACCGCATTATCAGTTTGAATCCGGCGGCATCTTCAACCAGAACCAGTTGATCCTAAACTTCAACCAGCGTGCCGGGACCAGATTCACCATTTTCAGCTTTTACATGTTCAGCCATGCCAATAGTGATACCGCCGGAGCGACCAGCTTTGCTTCAAATCCAGCCGAAGGAATCGGTTTTGATTATGGGCGGGCCGCCTTTGACGTGCGTCATCGTCTCTTTTTCGGTGGAACGGTCTCATTGCCGCGTGGCTTCCGCGTAAGCCCCTTTATGGTGGCGAATTCCGGTGCGCCGTTTAACATCACCATTGGACGCGACATTAACGGCGATTCCATCTTTAATGACCGGCCGGCCTTCGCTACGGATCTCTCACGCCCCAGCGTGGTCCAGAACAGCTTGGGCGCTTTTGATACTTCGCCTATCCCCGGCCAGACCATTGTTCCTTTTGATTTCGGTGATGGCCCGGGGCAATTCACTTTCAATTTGCGCTTGAGCAAGACCTTCGGCATCGGCCCCAAGCTTGAGGCCGGCAACCAACCCCGGCAGGGGCCGAGAGGGGATGGAGGTTCCAGGGGCGGTAGATCGCGTCCCATTGGGCTTGGCCCTCGCGGCCCAGGCGGTCCCATGGGGCCTGCCACAAACCAGCGCTACAACCTGACATTCAGCATTAATGCCCGCAATATTTTCAATGACGTGAACCCCGCGCCACCGGTCGGGAACTTGAGTTCTGCGCTGTTTGGGCAGTCCACATCGCTGGCTTCCGGGAACCTGTTTAACACGCAGTCAGCCAACCGGCGGGTTGACTTGCAGGTAATGTTCTCTTTCTGAGCGTAAGCCGCAGCCCCTAGATTGCAGGACCGGGAGGTTTCACGGCGACGTTCCGCCTGAATGGATCGGACTTTGTTGCACTTGGGTCGTGTTTCATTCGCCCCGGCAATGTACTTTCGTGTCTTTTTGCCCCCCTGTAAATCTTAAGAGATGTTTCTAAACTCCGGGTTAAAATGTGGTTCTTGCAAAAGGGCCTAATTGACCAAGAATAGGACACCTACCCAGGACGCATTTCGACAGTTTCTCGATTGGCTGGACGAAGGCCAAGGCTCAAGCGGCGAAAAATATCTCGAGTTGCGCCGCAGGCTGGTTCTCTATTTTGATCGCCGGAATTGCCTGACCGCCGATGAACTTGCAGACGAAACGCTCAGCCGCGTAGCCCAGAAATTTCAGGAGAAAGGGGAGATCACCAACCTGTCTCCCGCGCACTACTGTTACGTTACTGCCAAATATGTTTTCCTGGAGTACACCCGCCGTCCGGAGCAGGGCCAAACAAGCCTTGATGAGTTTCCTGCTTCACGCACTGCGGGTGGGACACTGGCGGTTGCAGCCCCGGTTGATTCAGAGCGCACGGCCAAAGAACGCACCTTTGATTGCCTGGAGCGCTGCCTGAAAAAATTAGCTTCGGGCGAGAGCGAGCTGATCCTTGAATATTATCAAGGCGAGCAGCGGGAAAAGATTCAGCATCGAAGGCTAATTGCGGAAAAGCTTGGTCTTTCCGCCAATGCGCTCACCATTCGCGCCTGCCGTATTCGCAACAAACTGGAGGCCTGTGTGCGCTCCTGTTGTGAGAAGTCATGAAGCATTTCTGTGAATGTGTCTTATATGAATGAGGGATTAATGCCATCCTCTGAATACGCTTATAACGACGAACTTCTGACCCGGTATCTTCTGGGCGATCTTCCTGCGGAGCAGTCAGAGCAACTGGACGAGTTGAGCATTGCGGATGATGAGTTTGCCTGGCGTTTGAACGGGGTGGAAAACGATCTGGTGGATGGATTTGTTCGCGGTGAATTAGAAGGCGAAACCCTGCAAAAATTTCAATCTGTTTATCTTTCTTCACCCAGGCGGCGGCAGAAAGTAGAATTTGCCACTGGGCTGCTTGAGCTTGAGAGACGAGCGGCCTTGCAGGCAGCCAGCCCAAAGCGCGCAAAGCTAAGCACTGGCCGTTGGGGATGGCTGGGAGCAATTTCCTTTCAGCAATGGGGCTTTGCCGCTGCTGCTGTTGCGCTTTTGCTGATTGCCGCTTTCTTGTTTACTGATAATCTCCGGCTGCGCCGGCAGGTTGACCAAGCCAGCTCAAACAGCAGTCAGCACGAGCAGCAGTTACAGCAAGAGCTTAATCGCCAACGTGCGGCAAATGCGGAAATCCAGGGCAAGCTTGACCACGCCAACAGTACCGGCCAGGACCTGACCCAACTCAAGACTGTCTCCCTTCTATTGCCTCCACCAACCAGAGGTGTTGGTTCCCTGCAAAGCGTTGCTGTTCATCCAGGGACTGATTTAGTGGTGGTGCTGCTGACATTGGAATCTGACGACTTTGCTCAATATCGCGTGGCCCTCAAAGATCCTGCGACACAGCAGGAAGTCTGGCACAGCCCTGATCTAAGCATATCTTCAGCGGCCGGGCACAAAGCAGTTGCAGCCAGCGTACCCGCAAAGCTGTTGCAGCAGGGGCACTATCTTGCGGAGCTAACGGGCATCAGGCGCAATGGCGGAACAGAGCCAATTGGCGACTATCCTTTCGGCGTCATTCTGCACTAGCCAATCATTCACAGCCTTCCTGGCAAATCCTGTCGTCAGATTTTTCGCAAAAAATTGTCATTCGCGATGAAATATTTTTTCTACGGAGTCTTATTTAAGCAAGAGGTTAGCCGCAGATTGCATTGGGGGACAATCGTCTGCGGCATGAGAGCGTACCTGAAATGGTTTGGATGAGGTGCGACGGAGTAAGGAACGAGCCGAAAATTAGCGGCTGTGGCCTCAGCCGCTAGTGAAAGTGGACCGTCACTTTGTGGCGGTCCACTGTGTTTTGTTCGTGTCACCACGCCTTAAGGGTGACCTCATCAAGCCATACGTTATACGGATGTTGCGCTATATCGCCGTCCAGTTGAAACGCGACATTGATGTCTGTTCCGTTGAAGTTCTGTTGCGGGTCTTTATAGATATCTACCGGCATGGTGTTCCCATCCACAGTCAGGCTGATGTAGTGAACCTGGTTGTTAATGCGCTCCAACTCCCAGGTAATGTGGTGCCATGTATTGGCGGAAAACACCGGACAAGGCAAGCTGGTCGCCACCCATTTAAAATTCTTTGGGTCCCAGATGTCCCAGTGGTGTGTGCCTTTGAAATTGCATTCACTGCCCCAGACAAAGCGAATGTTGTTGAATGACTGGTTTACATCAAACTCCAGGGCCTGTGAAATCCTGGGTTGATCGATATAGAAGGAAACATCATAGCTGAAATGCGTAACGTCAAGCCCGCCGCTTACCGATTTCCACCAAAGGGCGTTGGAATAGCCGGTTTTTCCGCCCAAAGTAAATTTTGAAGATGATCCATCCAGCGCGGGGCTGGCCTGGTCATCGGTCTTGTCCGATGTGGCATTGCCTCTGCCGCTGGCGCATGCTTTGTTAGCGAGGCGCTTGGTGCAAAACTGCCAGTCCGGCATCTGTTCAATCTTGGGGAACACAATTGCATTGGCCGGCGCTGACGATGAAGGGCCAGGATTAGAATTTGCTGCCGGCGGTGTAGGCACCGCTGTGGGTGGCGGCACATTTTGCGATCTTCCGCCGCAGCCCGCGGCAACGCACACCATCGCGCAGCACACTGTCATAAGTGCAATAGGTTTTTGCTTATGCAAAACAATAACTCCAAATAGGTTTACATCGACTATGCGCTGCGTACTACTCTCGCTCAAGCAGATTTCATCAGTAGCCTGATGGAGCTAACCTGATGGAATTAAGTGGGAAAGATCCTGAAACTGTTTTTCAGGCTACCGCGTTAGGCTGGAGCGTAGGCGCGAGCGAATGGGCTTTGTTGCCGCCTTCAGAGCGCGCGGCCTCCAGGGCATTTTCCACGCGATTGATGACCTCAGTGACCATGTCAACGGCATCAAAACGCTCCTGCAATACAGTTTCTGCAATGCCTACGCTGATAGGCGGCGTGCGCTCAGTGCCGGGGACCTTGATCGGCGCCAGCACCTTTCTCATTTTATCGACCACCAGAAACGCATTTTTCTCTGTGGTGTCAGAGAGCACCAGCGCAATGGTGGTGAGGTCATAACGGATTGCTACATCGTTCTGGCGGATGTGCGAGGCCAGGGATTGTCCAATTTGCTGCATCATGTGCTCCACCTGCGCTTCGCCAATATCTTTTGCCAGCGCTGAGGCCTTGCCGAAATGCAGCAACATAAGCGTCATGGGAGCTTTTTGCTGCAGAGATCGCCGCACCTCAGAGAGCAGGACATCAAGATAAGAAGAGCGTTTGAGCAGGCCGGATTTTTCGTCGGTGACGGCCAGCGTTTTCATCAGTGTGCGCAAGCGCACATTGCTGACCGCCAGCACCATCTGCTCAGCAATGGTCTTGAGCACAACAATATCGGTTTGCCGCCATTGCCGGGGCGAGGTCTGCTGCAGGATCAGGATGCCGGACTGTTCACCGGAATCCACCAGTGGGACTGCTAGCAAAGACTCAATGTTGAGCGCGTGAACGTGCTCAGCCGCAGGCGCGAGTTCCCGCGAAGCCTTGGCATTGGTGATGGTGACCGGGCCATTCGTTGCCAACTGCTGCGTCAACCCAATCAGCTTCACAATCGCCATCACGTCCGATTGCTTGATTCCTGGCGCGCAGTATTCCAGCGCGGCCGAAGGAGGTTTGCCGATGGTGCAAAGCCCAGCCACGCAGCGGCTGGCATTAAAGTGGCGGCCAATGTCATTTACGGCGGTGAAGAGCACGCTCTTCACATTGGCCTGGCGATAGATGTTGCGCGTGATCTCGGTTACGCGGGCAAAATTATCAACCGCGTTTTCTTCATAAGGCGAACTTGCGGCCTGGACCGGCGGAGCAGCAGCAGGAGCTTTAGCTTGCGGAGCAGGACTAGCGGCCGGAGTCGCAGCTTTGCTTGCGGCTGCAGCCACTTCGTAAGCTGGAGTAAAGCCGGCGGAAATATAAAGATGGCGTAGCTTCTCGTTCTTCTGCTCTTCCTTGGGAAATAACTTGCTTACGCGCTCCAGGCGCTCCAGAGCTTTCGAGCGCATTCCATACTGCAGATAAATTTCCGCCTGAAGAATGAAATCTTCAAGCACCGTCGGCTCAGATTCAGCGCGTGAAGGCGCAGGTGTTTCCGGTTCAGGAGCAGCAGGCTTTTGCGCCTTGTTATCCACACGGTGGAAGCGATTGGCAATCCGGTTGAACTGTTGTTCATCAATACGGCCGCGCAGCATTTCAAGGCGCTTGCTGTGACCCGGCTCGTAAGGATCCAACTCTGCTGCGCGGTCCAGCGTTTCACCGGCCTGCCCGTACTTGCCCATGGAGTAGTAAAGTTGGAAAAGTTTCAGCAGCGTGCGGCTGTACTCGTGTTCACGATTGGCCGTGTCAAAGAGTTTTACCAGGTATTCAGTAAAACCCATGGACGGCATACGCCGCTCAGACATCTCAAACATGCTGGTGATAAATTCGCGCCGCCTTCCGGCTGAGGTTTCATGCTCTTCCAGCCTCTTGGCCAACTGCAGAGCGCCAGACGTGTCATTGATGTCCAGGTAAACGCCGACGATGGAAGCCATCTCTTCCAGTTGCTGCGGATCGCGCTCATACAGCTCCCAGGCATAAGGCTCGGCTTCTGCAGGGCGCTTGGACGCCATGAGAGCATGCGCGTACAGTTCCCGCAGCTCTGGCAGGCCTCTCACGCGCGTGACCACCATTTCCAGCACGGCGATACATTCCTTGACCGCGTTGCGCGAAAAGAGGCCACGGCCATAAAGAAAGATGGCCTGAAAATTTAGCTGGTCAAAGTTGTATGCCCGCTCATACGACTGAAATCCTGAGCCCGGAGATTCCTGGTCTTGCAGCAGGCCAAGTTGAACAAAATTGGCCGCTGCTGTTTTGCCTTCGCCAAGAGCGGCGGCTTTTTCCGCCGCAAGCTGCAGGTTCTCAATGGTGGGAGAAATCTCAACAATTCGCTTGCACGCCGCCAGGGCCTGTTTTTCATGCTTTTGCCGCTCAAAGCCCCGCAGCGCAGAATGGTAAGCTTCCAGCGCTTCGTTCTTGTCGCGTTTTTCAATGAGTTGCGCGTAGCGGAAGGTTTGCAGCGGCGTCGGCGTTATCAGCTTGGCCAGTTTCTTATAGGTAATAGAGCCTTTGCTGGTCTCGCCGATCTCAAACTCGTGTTCAAAAAGGGAGCTAAAGAGTTCAGCCGCTTCGCTGCGGCGATCAAGGGCAAGGCAAAGATCGGCGGCCGCCTGCTTAACCTGCTCATTCCGCGGCTCATCGTCAAGGATGGAAAGATACTCCTCCAGCGCCGCCTCAGGCTTGCTTCGCTGCAGGTATTTTTCCGCTTTTTCCAGTCGCTTGGAGATGTCCGCCATGTGGTCAACTTCCTCAGACATTCCAAGCAAGGCAATGCCAGGCGATCTGAGGCTGAAGGCAGCTTTCATTCTATTCGGAATTGCCGGTCGGCTCAATCCTTGATCGTTGACGGCCGTAAACGCAAGTAATAGAAGGCAAAAGTGGCAATCTGCTGAAACAAACGTTATAACTCCACCATGGCCGAACAGGAGAAGGGCCTCAAGAAAGAGCTTTCTGCGCGACAGATGGCCATGGTGGCCGTTGGCGGCTCCATTGGCACCGGGCTTTTGCTGGGATCGGGCGCTGCCATTCAGGTGGCCGGACCGGCTGTGGTGCTCAGCTACGTGCTCAGCGCCTTAATTGCCTGGACTGTGGCCCTGGCGCTGGGCGAAATGTCCAGCGTGCATCCAGCGGCAGGCTCATTTGGCGTTTATGCCGAGCTTTACCTGAATCCCTGGGCTGGGTTCATGGCGCGCTATGGATACTGGTTTTCTGTGGTGATCGCCATTGGTTCTGATGTTGTGGCCGCAGGCACGTTCATACAGTTGTGGTTCCCGCAAATTCCGGTTGTGTTCTGGATGCTGGTCTTCGGGCTCTTTCTGGTTGTGATCAACCTTTTTTCCGTCGGCGACTACGGCGCTTTTGAATACTGGTTCGCCATGATCAAGGTGGTGACGATCTTTGTCTTCATCCTGATGGGGGCAGTGCTGCTCTTTGGCGGCAAGGTGCAGCCACAATACGTGAGCCATGGCGGCTTTGCCCCCAAAGGATGGTTCGCATCACTGATGGCAACCTCTTTCGCGCTCTATAGTTTTCTGGGCATTGAGATGGTGGCCGTCTCATCGGGCGAAGCGCGCACTGCCAAAGAAATTCGGCGGGCGACCAACCTGGCCTTTGCCGTGCTCGCCTTTGTTTATCTCGGCGCCATGGCCATTCTGGTAGGCGTAATGCGGTGGCAGCAGGCAGGCGTTGCACAAAGCCCGTTTGTCACGGTATTTTCCGTGGCTGGCATTCGGTCGGTCGGCTTCATTATGAACGTGGTGGTGCTTACGGCCGCGCTCTCCGCCGCAAACGCCAGTCTTTACGTGGCTTCGCGCATGTTGTTTTCCCTGGCGCGGTCCGGATTTGCTCCCCGAAACGTTGGCACACTGAATCGGCATGGCGTGCCTATGCGAGCGTTGCTGGCTTCCATGGCAGGCATTGTCGGCGCTATTTTGCTGCAATTGCGCACCAAGGAAAACACCTATCTTTACATCATCAATGTGTCGCTGGTGGGTGGAATGATTGCCTGGCTGGTCTCGCTGCTGGCGCACGTACGCTTTCGCCGCACAGTCAGCCCAGAGCAGCTCACGGCTGCAGGCTTGCGCTCACCCTTGGGCGCAGCAGGATCGATTCTTGGATTCGTTGCGATCGTGGCATCGATTGTCTGCACGTGGTGGGGCTTGCAGTCAAAAGTGGCCGCGAAGAGCGCCGGGATTTATCTGGTGGCGCTCAGTGTGGCATATCTTCTGGTGCGCAAGAAAAATGCTCCAGCAAAATCCGGTTCGGCCGTTAGCAATGATTAATCTGCGCTCAAGCAAGATTGCATCCGAAGATTTTTTGCCAAATAGGAACTGCTTTCCAACCGCTAAAAATCAGCGCAGATCAGTTAAACTTCTAAGCGGCTGTTCTACAGGATTAATTTCATGACTGACGACCTGCTTCGTTTTCGCGCTGAATTTCCCATCCTTGAACGCACCACTTACATGATCAGCAACTCGCTGGGCGCGATGCCCCGCGGCGTTTACGACGGAGTGCATTCGTACTGCGACGTATGGGCCACGCGCGGCGTGCGCGCCTGGGAAGAGCAGTGGTGGATGATGGCTCGCGAGGTGGGCGATGCTATCGGCGTGCTGATGAACGCCGAGCCCGGCTCGGTAAGCGTGCATCTGAACGTGGCCAGTTGCCAGGCGGTGGTGGCCAGTTGTTTTGAGTTCAGCGGACGCCGCAACAAGATCGTTTATAGCGACATGAATTTTCCTTCCATCATGTATTTCTGGGAGGCGCAGCGCTCACGCGGTGCGCGTGTTGAGATGGTCCGCACCGATGATGGCATTCACGTGCCCACGGAGCGCCTGCTTGCAGCCATTGATGAGGAAACCCTGCTGGTGCCAATCTCGCACGTGGTTTTCCGCAGCTCATATATCAAGGACGTGAAGGCCATCGTGGAGAAAGCGCATCGCGTTGGCGCGCACGTAGTAATGGATTGCTTCCAGTCGCTGGGAAATGTGCCGGTTGACGTGCGCGCGCTGAACGTGGATTTCGCCGTGGGCGGCGTGCTTAAGTGGCTTTGCGGCGGGCCGGGAACTTCCTACTTATATGTGCGCCCTGATCTGGCAAAGAAGCTGGAGCCGAAATTTACCGGCTGGTTCGCCCATGAGCATCCATTTGCATTTGAAATCGGCGAGAACAAGTACGGCGATCCGCCATTCCGCTTTATGCAGGGTACGACCAACGTACCTGGATTTTATATCTCAATGCCGGGGCTGAAGATTATTCGCGAGGCCGGTGTGGAGCGTATCCGGGAAAAATCAAAGAAGATGACGTCGCGATTGATTGAACTGGCAGACCAGCGCGGCTGGCCGGTGAATGCTCCGCGGAATCCGGAGCAGCGCGGCGGCACCGTTGCCATCGATATGCCGAACGCAAAAGAGGTTTGCGCGGAGCTGCTGCGCCGTGATGTGCTGGTGGATTTTCGTCCGAAAGCGGGCGTGAGATTCTCGCCGCATTTCTATAACACTCTGGAAGAGATCGACCGGGCGATTGCGACCGTGGATGAGATTCTGAGCCAGATGGGCGTGGGCGCAACGAGGTGAGCCCCTCTTAAGTGCGAGACGATTTGAAAATCCGAGAGAAGCTGCCAATCCACGCTGCCGAAGCTGGTAAGAACATTCAGGACCATGTATTGCGTGTCGATGGTCTGGTCAGGAAACCACTCACGTTGAGGCTAGCTGATTTGGAAAAACTTCCTCAGCAGGCCCTCACGCACGATTTTACGTGTGTTGAAGGATGGACTGTCCCAGAGGTGAGATGGAGTGGGGTCCCGCTTGACGCCTTAATAACGCTCGCGGAGCCCCATCTGGAGGCCCGGTATATCCAGGCGAGCGCAGGAGATTTCACCGCGTCCTTGCCGCGAGACTCTGCCATGCATGCGCTGCTTGCGATTTACCTCGATGATGCCAAGGTGTCTCTTGAACACGGAGGCCCGGTGCGCCTCATTGTCCCTGGCGGCGACTGTTTCATGAATATCAAATGGCTGGACCATCTGGAATTGTGCCGCGAGCCTGGGCCAAACACTGCCAAGACGATTGCATTAGGCCGACTGGAGTCGCTTAAAGACGGGTGCTGACAGGAAGCCGTTTCAACAGCCGCTATCCCTTTTTGTCAGGAACCAGATTGCTGCGGGGAGGAATCTCCGGGTTCCACTCGGCCAGGCCCCATTTAGCGTCCACGTTGATGACATCGGCTTTGTAGGCCTCACGCGAGCGCAAGATGGCATAGACGTTGCGGTACTTGTTGGGCTTCAGACCACCGGCCTGCAATCCCTGCAGGATTTCCTTCATGGTCAGGCGGCGCTGCATCATCTCCAGTAATCTCCGAACCGCAGCTGAGGTGCTGAGGCCGACAAATGCTTTTGGCGGAATCTGTGCAAGAGAAGCAATATGCGGGACGGCGGGAGCGGTTGCTGTCAGAATGCCGGTTTGCCGCAAGATTACCTTGATGGCCGCGATGGCGGCATCAAGCTCTGCGCGTTTGGCTTCAAGGTCGGCGAGCACCGCTGCGTAATTGATGGGCGGCTCAGGCATGGTGAGAGTAGAGTAATTGTATCTACTGAGTAGAGTCTACGGAAATTGCCAAAAATGCCAAGATTGCCAAAAGTGGCAATTGAAATGCCGGACTGCTGAAGTGAGAAACAATCCCATTTAGTTAAAAAGATGAACAGCTATTGATTTTGAAAGGATGAAAGTTATTGTCCTGGTAACCCAAGCTGCTCCAAATGCAGCAGCATGTCCATTGGGTCGGCGTAGATTCTGAAGGCCCCCGCGCGCTGCAGCTCTTCATCTCCGTAGCCGCCAGACAACATGCCGACCCCCAGCGCGCCTTTGCGTCCGGCGGCCAGCAGGTCCCAAACACTATCGCCTACGACGATACAGTCGCTCAGCGCGATTTTAAGGCTCTGGGCTGCAGCAACGAATATGTCTGGCGAGGGCTTGGCTTTCTTTACATCGTCGCCGGTCAGAATTGCCGTTTTGGGCGGGACATTGAGCTTCTTGAGCAGGAGCGAGGTCTGCTTGCGATTGCCGGTGGTGGCAATAGCAATTCGGACCTTTGCGCTGTGAAGATGCCGGAACAGGTCGTCTGCGCCGCGCAAGGGGGCAATCTTAGAGAGCGACTCGACAAATTTTCGATCGTGCTCTTTTTCAAGGTTTTCAATATTAACTTTCTTATTGGGCGCAAACTCTCGCAGCAGCTCAGTGACAAAGGACTTTCCACTCATCCCGATGCGACGGTGGATCTTCCACTTAGGCACCAGAATGCCCGCGTTATTCAGCGTGGTCCACCACGCTTCTACGTGTTCATAAACACTATCGATCAGCGTTCCATCGAGATCGAAGAGAACAGCAGGCGTTTCCGTCTTTGTCTTAGCCATGGAGAGTCAACGGAGAGTTAGATGCATTGCCAAATCGCCAGAGCGCGGCAATTGGAAAGCTGCCGGCGTCGTTCAGGCCGTTGAGGCCGCGTATGTCGGCTCTAAGAAAGGTTTCTTGGTTCCGTTGTCATCAATAAATATTCCATACGCCGGGCGTTACCACCTCCAGC
>Ga0070741_10003556_pt1 | contig 38391 bp, 42 predicted proteins | sample Coa_R1_4_FD_66440 | JGI IMG/M metagenome (GOLD analysis project Ga0070741, IMG submission 66440) | Surface soil microbial communities from Centralia Pennsylvania, which are recovering from an underground coalmine fire - Coalmine... | ecosystem: Environmental > Terrestrial > Soil > Unclassified ... | reverse complement strand
GCCACGGTTGATGTTCGCATCCAAACGCTGATGCTGGCCTGGGCGTTCGGCGCTTTGATGGAAGGATTGGTTGGTTTTGGTTATCCATGGGCTGTTGTGGTGCCGATTCTTGTTGGCTTAGGCATTGCGGACCTGGAAGCGATTCGCGTGGCCGCTCTGGCTAACAACGCGCCGGTTTCTTACGGCGCTCTTGGTTCTCCCGTGCTGGCGCTGGCGGCGGTAACAGGGTTGCCGTTATTGCACTTATCCGCTTCAATCGGCGACATGGTCGCTGTATTGGCTATCCTCCCACCTTTTGTTCTTATTTATCTGGTGAGCGGTTGGGATGGTCTGAAAGAGGCTTGGCCACTGGCGATTGTGGGCTCGCTCTCTTACATCGTTGGACAATGGCCCGTAGCGCACTACTTAGGACCGTATCTGCCTGACTTGAGCGGCGCGCTCGTATCTTTCTGGGTGTTGTTCTTCTTTGTGAAGGTTTGGAAGCCGAAAAACATTCGCGCGTTCGGGGGAAAGATTATTACCGGTGCAGAACAAACCAAGATGGCCGTGGGCGAAGCAAGCGGCGGTTTCAGCGCTTGGCTGCCATATATCATCCTGGTGATCGTGGTTGTGTTGTGGACTGGCCCATGGTCACATCTGCCGGGCAAGTTCGCGCACAAATGGACAGTTTCAGCTATCTCATCAGTCACCAATAAGCCCATGGGATCCACCTTCAACTTCAATCCACTGAGCGGCGGAACCTCCATTCTGGCCTCATGGATACTGATTATTTTGTTCCTGCGTCCCAGCATGGACACGCTGAAGAAAGTTTTTGCGCGCACCTTTAAGCAGATGTGGGGCGCATTGCTGGTAGCTTTCTTTATCTTTGCCATCGCATACATTTTTGTGTTTGCTGGAATGGCCAATTCGCTGGCGTTCGGCTTCTCCAAAGTGGGTGTGGCGTTTGTAGTACTTGCTCCAATCCTTGGCTGGATTGGCGTGGCTCTTTCAGGCAGCAATACATCCACCAATGCTATGTTCGGTCCCATCCAGGCGGTTACCGGCAAGCTGCTGAACCTGCCTGTGCTGCTTACGCCAACCCTGAACTCGCTGGGCGCTGAAGTGGGCAAGCCGATTGCGCCGCAAACCGCCAGCGTGGGCGTTTCCACCAGCAAGTTTGTGCGCAGTGAAGGTGAGGTAATCCGCCACAACATGGCGTGGACGCTGATCGTCCTGGGGTACCTCATCCTGATTGGATTGCTCTTCTACTATGTATTCCCTAAGGAGATGAGCATCTAAGGGCTGGACTAAAGCAGTATTCTGGATAGCAAACACCGCCGGAAACGGCGGTGTTTGTTTTGCATAGTGATTCGATTCGCAAATACATTTGCCTCAGGGTTGAAGCTTCTGTATGAGATATTGAAATGCTGCGCAAGACCGCCTTATCTTGGGTTGAATCTAGAATGACTGGGAAAACTGACATAACAGACATTCCGAGCGAGATCATTGCGCGCCGCCTTCTCAAGCAAGCGGAGTGGTGTGAGAAGCTGGATTCAATGCTGTATTCGCGACTCCTGCGTGAAGCTGCGGCGGATGTCCGTGGCTTAGGGGTGTGCTGGGCGGTTCTACAGGGCCATCATGCTGATCCGCCGGGCTCGGCGCTTGCGCTACGTTTCTTGGGCGCAGTCCACCGGCTTGTTCTCGAAGGCAAATCATCACAACTTGCTGCCTGTTATCCCTCCATGGGCGGCGATGCCGGCTGTGATGAGCTCTGGCCTCGCTTCCAGAGATTTGTGGGCGAGCATGAAATTGAGCTGAGCCACTTGGTTCATCTGCCCGTTCAGACAAATGAAGTGAGCCGCTGCGCGGCGCTGTTGGGAGGATTTCTTGCTGTCAGCCAGCGTACTGGCCTGCCTCTGCGACTGCTTGAGATGGGAGCGTCCGCGGGCTTGCTGCTTCGCTGGGACTACTACCGCTACGACGAAGGCAGCGAAGGATGGGGTGATCCCGCTTCACCAGTGCATATTTCTGGCGCATTTGAAGGAAGCTGGCCACGATTCAATAGTGCAGTAAAAGTTGTGGAGCGCTGCGGTTGCGACAATTTCCCAATCCACCCAACCACCGAAGAAGGGAAATTCACGCTGCAATCGTATGTCTGGCCAGATCAGGTGAAACGCTTTCATCAGCTTGCCGCTGCCATGGAGGTAGCAAGACAAGTACCTGCACAAGTAGATAAGGCCAACGCGGCTGACTGGATCGAAACGATGCTGGACGTTGAATCCAAAAATGCAGCGACCGTTGTCTATCACTCGATTGTGTGGCAATACCTCTCGCCAGATGAACGCGCACGCATTCAACGAGCAATTGAATCAGCAGCACAAAGCGCAAGGCCTGATCGCCCCCTTGCCTGGCTTCGTTTTGAACCTGGTGAGCGCCATGCTGAAGTCCGGCTGAAGTGCTGGCCCGGCGGAGATGATCAACTGCTTGCGCAATCCGGATTTCATGGAACGCCAGTCAAGTGGTTAGGTAGCAAGAATTGTTGAGCATAGGCTGATTCACAAAGCATTGGTTTCAACTACGCTCAGCTTTTACTCCTTCGTATCACTTGTAAAAATAATTCATTAATCTTTCTTGTGTCATATCAATGAACCAAAACGGGAATTTAGTGAAGTTTAATAGCCCTCGTAATGCACGTTTTCTTTGACGCATGCTTTTCCTGCCGTTACGGTGACTAGATGAGAGCACTTTCGGGAGAAGTATGGCCCGAAATGGAAAGACAAGAGCAGAGGCTGTAAGAGCTACACGGTTTCTTCTGCTCGCATCTGATTTCTTTGGCTTCTGACTTCCTGATTATTACCCATCTGTTTCAAGGAGGAATTATGACGTTGAATCGCCTGCGGAACTGTTGGAAAAACCGGAGCATAATTTCCGGTATCTTCGGCGCGTTGGTTTTCACCCTGCTCGTTTCAGCCAACGCTGGAGCTACTCAAATCCAGATATATGGCGCATGGCATTGTGGTAACGATGCATGTACCTGGGGCACGGTCCGCAATATCACGGACTTTGATACAAAGAACCATTGGCTGATCGATCGCGGTGATGGAGTTCCATCCGTTAATCTGGTGGTGCTCTCGTTTGTTGATCCGCTCAAACTTCTCAACCAGACCACAGATGCGCAGACCGTCAATGGCATTCCTATCGGCATGAACTCGCAGATTGTGAGCTACTTTACTAGCAAGAACATCAGAGTCATGCTGGCGATTGGCGGCATCACCTTTGTGAGCAACTGGGACAGCGCTTTGACGTCAAATCCAACGCAACTGGGATTGAATGCTGCCGCAGCCGCTAAAAACCTGGGTGTAGGAATTGAGATCGACTACGAGGAAAACACCAGTCCCAACCTAACTGGCTTGCAAGCGTTCATCAATGCCTACCGCTCTCAGTTACCGTATGACGCCACAGGGGCTAATCCGGCGGCCCGCTTGACCATTGATGTAGGCGCCGGAGATCGTTTTCTCATCCCTATCGATCAGATGGCCACATCGCAATGGCTCACCACTACCAATCCCGTTCTTGATTATGCGAATGCCCTGGTTCCGAGCAGGCAGCCAAACAGCGCTACTGCGGCTGAGAGCAACTGGCTGGAACATGTGGATGGCAAACCCAACTTTGCGCCGCCAATTCCGCCTCTGGCGCCCGCCAAATTCACAGGCAGCTTGTATATAACGGACAGCACGAAGGTCATTCCTGAATGCAATAACTTCAGCTCTTCATTGCAAGACTCAACCGGAAGCTTTGTTCAGACGGTGGCCCCGGCGGGAGCCGGAACAACTTCAGGCATGTTGGGATATATGTTTTGGGCAGCCGAGTGTCCATCAACGCGCAACGTCTGCACCACACCGCCAAATGCTTGCCAGGGTGGAGTAGGAACAGGAGCCAAGACCTATGCCATTCCCATACCTATGCCATCGCTGCGCCAACAGTGACGGCGGATTTCTGAGTGGAATCGGAGGAACCCAGCACGCATACCGCGGCGGCCTTCTTGCGCGTAAGAAACATGTGCACGGTCAAACCGGGTTTGATTAAATGGCGTCCTCTTCTGGGAAAGAACCGGCCCGTTGAATTAGACATGTTGAATCAGAAAACACTCCTCTTTACTCTGATTACTTGAGGTTCGGAGTTTGCTTGGTGGTTGTTAAGAGACTTTGATCTGCTATCGCCGAATCCATTCTTTCGAACCATTCCAGCAGCCTTCCGGCGCGTTTCCGCCCGAAGCGGCTGACAGCATGAACTCTATATTGAAAGCAGCATAAATCTTTAACAAAAGGAGATTGAATATGACCAATGAAAGAAACAACAGGATACTGGGCCGAATTGGTGCTCGTGAGCTGAGCGATGAAGAGATCCAAATTGTTAACGGAGGATTTCGCACGCTAGCGCCTTGCTCAGCCCCTAATCCCCTGTTTCCACACGGGGACGGTGTAGCGGCAGATGGCTGCGGCGTGTAAACGGAGTCAATGCTTCAAAGAATCGCCGAGTGACGTAAAGAAGTCACCCGCGCGCAATTCCGCAGATCAGTATCAAAAGGAGATTTGAATATGACAAATGAAAGTGACAACAGAGTACTGGGCCGCATTGGCGCTCGCGAGCTGAGCGACCAAGAAATCCAAATTGTTAAAGGAGGATTCCCGACGGGAGCACCCTGCACAGGGCCTAGCCCGCAGTTCCCACACGGGGACGGAGTGCCATCAGACTGCGGCGTCGTGTAGCACAGTGAGCGTTTCAGAAATCACGCGGGTTATGCGTAGGCGGCACCTGCGCAATTCCGCAGATCAGAGTCAAAAAGGAGATTGAATATGACAAGCGAAAGAGACAACAGAGTACTGGGTCGCATAGGCGCTCGCGAGCTGAGCGATCAAGAAATCCAAACCGTTAAAGGAGGAGGATTCCCTACGGGAGCACCTTGCACAGGGCCAAGCCCCTCTCATCCACACGGGGATGGGTTGGCAGCAGACGGCTGCGGCGTCGTGTAGCGCAGTCAAGGTGTGTTTGAAAAATTACGCGGGTGACGCACAGCGCGTCACCCGCGTGGATTTACAGATCAGCAGAAATGAAGATAGTCTGCAAAAGGATTGCCCATCGATGGGGCTGGAACAGTGCCTGGCGGAGAGGGAGGGATTTGATTTCCCACCCGGTATTGATTCGACGTAACTTATTGAAAAATCAGCACGCATAAAAAGCAGAATACGCCAGAAAAGCGGTTTTCACACACGTATTACACACGCGAAACATTTTCAGAATATCGCAATGCCTTCAATAATCTCTGACCGACCAGCACAGATGTTTGTCCGCATTTGTTGCAGCGGTGGAACGCGTACTGTTCATCCGAATGATAGCCCTGATACCCCTGCAAAAATACGTCACGGCTCTTGCAATGCGGACACCTGAAAAACAACCACTGGCGAATTGGCGCGAATAAATGATCCTTCAACGCTACGACTGTTGGCTTCAGGAAAAAGTACAAGGCGTAATAGATGACCGCTCCCGACCACAATGCCGCCTTGTTAATCGGTGTGAACGCCAGGCCGAGCGCGAGCAGTAACACCGGAATAACGATCTGCGCGTCTTCCTTGTCGAAGTCGTATTTGAACTGCCACAGCTCGATTTTCATTCCTGTGCACAACCACTCATTGATTTATTCAGCAATTCTGTTTTAAATTAAATCATAGATTTTGCGCGTTTCAAGCGTTTCCTGCCCTCTCTACTAAAAAGCAAAAACATAATTAAATCGAGACATGGACGTGAACCAGATTATCCAGGGCGACTGTCTCGAAGTTCTTGATGATATTCCCAATGGGAGTATCAATCTGGTCTTAACCGACCCACCCTATTCCAGTGGCGCTCGACAGACCACGCAACTTCGAAAAAGAAAAGGCATGGTCCGCTCTGAACGATGGAAAGAAGAATGGTTTGGAACAGACAACCTCTCCACTTCAGGTTTCATGTTCTTTTTTCGGGGTGTCTCGCTTCTGCTTTTTAAGAAACTGAAACCAGGCGGCCACGCCTATTTTTTCATCGACTGGCGCAACTACCCATTACTCAATAACGTTCTTGAGAGTTCAGGTTTCCGCGTCGGAGGCATGATCGTTTGGGATAAAGAGATATTTGGTATGGGCAATGGTTTTCGCAATCAGCACGAATTAATTGTTGTCTGTTCGAAAGGTAGTCCACGAGAATTCAATAGACACGACATTCCCAGCGTGCTTCGAGTCAAACGGATCAAGTCAGATATTCATCCGACCGAAAAGCCCGTTCAACTTCTTTCGCAGCTGATCGAAATGTCCAGCGAGAAAGGTGGACCTGGTCCTCAATCCATTTTCCGGATCTGGCGCCACGTCACTTGCAGCACAACAACTAGGTCGCAATTATCTTGGGATTGAACTCAACCCAGAATACGTGATCGTTGCAAAACAGCGGCTCGCAGACAACCTTTTAAAGTCCACAACACTAGAAAAAGGCGCTTGAAACATACGTATTACATACGCGGATTTTGGCATCTGATTGAATACAAAGGGCTTAATATGGCGGAGAGGGAGGGATTCGAACTACCCTGATTTTTGCAAATCCTTGATTCTCAAGAAACATAACCTCAAACACGCATGAATACAGGGAATTCTTTGCTTTCTACCCTTTCCGCTGCTTTCCGCCATGTCTGCCCAGTAGAACCAATTTCCGCATTTTATGGACAGGATGGACAGGAAAAAACAGCGCATTCTTAACCCTCTATGCCGCCCCGACAGCACCATCACACCTTGAGAGAAAGGTACAAACGGTACAAGACTCAATCCTTGAACGGTCAGGCGACGAACGATTAATAGTGGGAGCAGCAATGGTCGCCATCGGCATGCCAGAAACGACCGACAGACTGTTTTTAGAGAGCGTATCTCTGAAGCACTTCCCCTGGCAATCGAACCATTCTCGATCCGGTTTTCGCCGGCATGGGGACGAGCGTTGAGACATCCACCGGCCTCACGCGCTCTTCGCGGGCAAGACCCGCATCAGTAAGGCCAAGATGCATCTTAAGTTTCAGCGTGCGTTCCAGCTTTGCCAGATCGGAGCGTTCTGCTCTGGAAAAAAACGTGGCGGCTGTGCCGGTTGCGCCGGCTCGTCCTGTTCGTCCTACACGATGAATAAAATCTTCCGGAATGGCCGGGAGATCGTAGTTGATGACCTGGATGACATCATCCACGTGGATGCCCCGCGAAGCAATGTCAGTAGCAACCAGCACTTGCGATTTTCCTGTCTGGAAGTCTTTCAACGCTCTATTTCCCTGCGATTGGCTCCGGTTTCCATGAAGCACGGCAACGTTGATTCCGTCCCGTTTTAATTTATCGGCCAGCCGGTCCGTGGCCCTTTTGGTGCGAACAAAGACAAGCGCTCGCCCGTCTTGATCACGCAGGAGACGTTTTAGCATGGCAAGCCTCTGGTCAGATTCGACCTGATACGCCGTTAGATGCACCGATTCGGAGGCCTTATGGGTTGAACCGAAGGAAAGCCGGATCGGATCGTGAACATAGTCATGAATCAGGTGCGCAACTGAATGGTCCAGTGTCGCGGAAAAGCACAGGGTCTGGCGCGACCTGGGTACTTGGCTGACAATTCTGCGGATAGCGGGGAGAAATCCCATGTCCAGCATTCTGTCCACTTCATCGAGCACCAGAGTCTTGATGTTGTCCAACGTAACGAGCCTTCGATCCAGCAGATCCTCAAGCCTTCCGGGTGTGGCTATGATCAGTTTTGATCCGCCTTGCACAGCCTGCAGCTGGATGCGCTCTGATGTGCCGCCGATGATCAAGGCCGCGCGAGCAAGTCTCTTCCCTCGTAGTTGCTGATATTGTTCGCCGATCTGCAACGCCAGTTCGCGCGTTGGAGCCAGAACCAGCGCTTCAGCGCGGTTTCCCTTTTGGCAAAGCAGCTTGTCCATGAGCGGCAAAAGAAAAGCCAGCGTCTTGCCTGTTCCGGTTTGTGCGGTCGCGACAACATCTTTGCCCGAAACAGCATGAGGGATGGCAGCAGCCTGGATCTTGGTTGGAGTTATAAATTCGGCCGCGCGCAGGCGGCCCTGTAGATAGGGAGATATTGGAAGTTCAGTAAATGTGAACAAAAAGTCTGTTTTCCTGGTCGGCGGCGGGTGCTGGAAGGACGCTGGTAAGCATCCAGGGCAGATTGATCTCATGCCGATAATTTCAATTTTTGCCGTAGATAACTGGAAGGGAACAAAAGGATGGAATTCCAAGACCAGATCTCGATCAGAAGAACCCTGCAACCGGGAACCTAGAGCAATTACAGTATACACGAGAATACGAGCGGGCTGTCGATTTCAGGCAAAGATCAAGCAGTGGTCATTACCAGAGTAGTGCATCTCTGGTCTTTCACATAGAAAACATCGCTTCTTTCGCTATCTCCATTCTGCCAGGTAGAGCTTATCTCTGCCGGTAGAGCTTATTCCTTGACTTTGGTGCTGCCGCCAGCGTAGCGTTCAGAGTAGAGCGAGTGCTCTTCCTCACTTTTCAGGTCCTCTGGACTAAGTCAGACCATCTGAGTTTTCCAATCTTAGTCGTGTCCTCCACGAAAGATGGTTCGCCCATGCGAACTCATCCGGGAAAAAATTGGGGATTTCAGGACCGATCTACCGTGTTTGCCGGGAGCGATCAGGACATCGTTGATCTGTTGATAGCAGGAATCTGAGGGACTATGACTCCAGTTTCTGAACAAGAATCAGTCCTGAAGACAAGGAGACAATATGCGGTCTGAGTATGTGTTTGCTGCGGTTAAGGAGATAGAAAACCGCTTCATGCTTTGCAGAGTGGCATCGGTTCCGCACGCCGCCTACATCTGGATTCAACTCGGTCCTCTGACACCATCAACAAGTCACTGAACTTGATTGCCGCCGGTGACACGGCTACCGAGACTGCCTCCGACGCACATGTTGCCGTGGCTGAACCAGGTCCCACGCTTTAGAGACGCGTTGGTGCCTGCCCATTTTGATGAGAACAGCCACCCCGAAGCTTGAGGAGCGAATATGAAAACTCTTTATGTCGGCAATTTTCCGTTCAGCATGACGGACCCCGAGCTGCAGTCGATCTTCGAGCCGTATGGAACCATTGAGACCGCCCAGATCGTCAGAAATCCTAAGACCGGACGGTCGCGTGGCTTTGCCCTCGTTGCCATGACAAATGATATCGAGGCGGAAAAGGCGATGGCTGAGTTGAATGGCAAGGAATCCAGGGGAAGGGCCCTTACCGTCAACGAGGCAAGGCCCCCGAAATAAAGAAGCACGAGCCGTGCATTAAGGTGGAGACTGCTGAAAAAACAGAGGGGACGATGGCAAACAACCAACCCGCGAAGGTGGAAACCACAAAGGAAGATTCACGTAGCGCGATATTTACCGCGTTAAGAGAAGTACTCAGAATTTACCAGGACGACTTTGTCGTTAAGACCGACAAACCAAACCATTGCAGCCTGGAGACCCGCTCTCCCAGCCTCAATGGGCGGCGAATGTTTTTTGCGGCAGCCAAGGTGAAGAAAAACTACGTCAGCTATTACCTACCGCCGTTGTACATGTTTCCCGAGTTGGCCAACCGCCTATCTCCGGAGCTGCGAAGGAGCTTGCATGGCCAATCTTGTTTTAACTTTACCGCGGTGGATCAGAACTGCCTCACTGAGCTGGAAAAACTGACGCATGCGGGCTTTCAGATCCTGAAGGAGCAGGCACTGTTGTAAAGGCTGTGGATCCGGTCAAATCGAACGTGCTGTGTCCTATGTCCAAATTCATTTCCGAGGCTGCAGGTTTATATCCTGTAGAATAGAAGGTATGGGTATTAAAATGGATCCGAAGATCGAATTGCTCAACAAAACTGCCGACTTCTACCGCCGCTCGCTGGCAGATTACCCGCAATTCGCGCGTACGGAGCGCAAACCACGCACCAAAAAACAGCTGGAACAAAGGCTACAAGATCATCCTCAACGAGATTGACTCGCTGAAACTCAAACCGGTCGCATAAGCTGGTTGCTGCACTCCTCTTGTAACTCGCAGCGACTGTTTCGGTGCCCGGAGGACCGCCTCCGGCGGTGCAAAATTCCAGTCAACAGGCCCTGTCTCATTTCCCTCCGCAGAAAGGTATTTCTTGGCGTACCACGATACTTACGACCGCCGACGCGACCTGCTGGCCCCTGACGGACCGTATCTGCATGAAATTGAAAACAGCGTTTTGCCCGGTAAGGATGAAGAATCCCAGGACGATCTCGGCGATCTTGTGGCTACGGTGGAGAATGAAGGAATTGAGATTTCTCCTGAAGGGCTACTCCCGTCAGAACGCAAGTGGTCGCATGACGATGAACTGGCTGAGGCTGAAGACGTGGATCAGGGCCTTCCGGCGGAACCGCTGGACAAGACCAGCGATCCGGTGCGGGTCTATTTTGCGGGAAATGGGAACTGTACCGCTTCTTACCCGGCAAGGTGAAATCGACATAGCCAGGCGATTTGAGCGCGGACATTTGCGCACGCTCAAGGCAATTTCGCGCTCTCCGCTTGCTATCCAGGAGGTGATCAACCTCAGTTCCGATCTGGAGAAGGGAATCCGATCCATCAAAGCGGTTGTGGTCTTTGACGAAGAAGATATTACCGACGAAATTGTTGCCGCACGCCTTCAATCCACCCTGGCTCTGATCAAGCAGATTGTTGGACATTACTACAAAGCATGTGCGCTGGAAGAGAAGCTCAAAAGCGTAAGCCGGACAAAAAATCCAAAGCTGCATCGGAGGTACCGGTGGCGCCTGGCCCGGCACAAAGTGACGGTATCACGAAGCATGCGCACTCTGAGATACACCCAGCCTGAACGCAAACGGCTGATTGACAGGGTGACGGGAATTACAGAAACCATGCGCTCTTTGGACCGCCAGATGCATTCTCTGGAAAAGAAGCAGCAGAGCACCCGGAACCATGCTTTGCGAGCGGAGTATGAGCAGGCGCAGAGGGAATGCGTCAGTGACCTTGAAAAACTCGAGCGGGAAGCCGGCGTGGGTTTTCAGGAGTTGCGCCATACGCAGCGCGAAATCATCCAGGGAAATGTGGATGCGGAATATGCCAAGCGTGAACTGGTGGAAGCCAACCTCCGCCTTGTGGTTTCGATTGTAAAGAAATACACCAACCGCGGCTTGCAGTTTCTGGACTTGATCCAGGAAGGCAATATGGGCCTGATGAAAGCGGTCGATAAATTTGATTATCGCCGCGGCTACAAATTCTCAACCTATGCCACGTGGTGGATCCGGCAGGCGGTTACGCGGGCAATTGCGGACCAGGCGCGCACGATCCGCGTCCCAGTGCACATGATTGAAGTCATCAACAAGCTGCTCCGCGCCACGCGCCAACTGGTCCAGGAACTTGGCCATGAACCGAGCGTCGAGGAAATCGCACACCGCATGGATGTGCCGGCAGCGAAAGTCCGCCGCGTGCAGAAAATCGCTCAGCACTCGATCTCCCTGGAGACGCCTATCGGCGAAGACGAGGGCTCGAAGCTGATTGATTACATTCAGGACAGTACTGGCGTCTCTCCGACTGAGGCAATGATCAAGGTCAACTTGCAGGAGAAGACGGCCGAAGTTCTGCGCACGCTCAACCCGCGCGAAGAGAAGATCATCAGGATGCGTTTTGGACTTGAGGACGGCTCGCAGCACATGCTGGAAGAGGTGGGGCTGGCCTTTCGAGTCACGCGTGAGCGGATACGGCAGATCGAAGCTAAGGCGCTACGCAAGCTGCGCCATCCATCGCGATCACGCAGCCTTAGGTCTTTTGTGGACCTTGAAAACTATTGATTTGGCGCGTGGCGCTAACCCTACGAGGCATTCCCATGCGCGACAACGTTAAAACGGGCACGCTCATCATCGCAGAAGGAATGTCCCTTCCGATGAGCGACGCCAAAACGCAATCCTTCTGCGCAGGCTGGAAAACCGTCAAGAATGTAGAAGCAAGGGGCATGGATAAGCGCTTCAGCGAAATGGGCTGGTCCTGCTTTGCGAAAGCTTCACCTGCGACTGTGAACGTAGTGGGCCTGGGCGACTCAGCTACCCTTATCAAGGCATTTCAGAAACTGGTACGGCAACGCAAAACTGTGAAGTTCAACTGCCTGGAAATCATAGAGGCAGTGCATAAAACCTTTGTGGGAGTATCTTTCGTTCACCTTACTGCGCAGGCCAGGAATATCAAGCAACGGCTGTGGTGATCAGCAACTTTCCTGCGGACATAGTGAGAGCTTTCGTTTCTGAGCCATCGAAATCCATAGATGCTCTGCTCCGATAGAGAATATATCTGCATTTACGCGGTCGGCGGTGCCCCGAGCGTTTACATGCGCCCGGGGCAGTGATGCTACAGTACTTTAACGTTTTCTGCCTGCCAGCCTTTCGTACCTTTGACAACGGTGAACTCCACCGCCTGGCCTTCGGGCAAGCTGCGATATCCGCTGGACTGGATTGCGGAGAAATGCACGAACACGTCTCCCTCGCCGCTGTTGCGGCTGATAAATCCAAATCCTTTGGCGTCGTTGAACCACTTCACGATTCCTTGTTCCATTTGTAGTTATATCCTTTGTTCTTTTGATATTTCCGGCTGAGAAGATTGACTGGTTTCTGTGAGGTGGGTTGTCACTTTTAGGCTGGACCGGCTCGCTAACCGCTGGTGAATCACACTTAACGGGAGAATTCATTATACAGCTTTTGTCACTGTCTCACGCGATCTAAATGGCATAACATTACATCAGCAGGGCAGGCAATTCGATGCTGCCATGATGTTTCCGTTCCTGAATATGGTCCCAGACTAGCTGATCCAATAGCCAGGCGGTTTGCCTCTCAGCGAGTTGCGCATCCCGAACGCCGACATTTTGGATGGCAAACCGTTGTCCGCATTGGCTACAGACAACAGTTTCCGGGTCTTCGGACGCGAGTTTTCGCAGCCGTCTAGCAGTGCAGGGTCTCACCAGCGTGGTTCCCGCCGCTGCCGTGGACCACGATCGCCACGCCCGCCTTCGCGGAACCCTCCGCGCTGCGTCTGAGGCCTTGCTTCATTGACAGTGAGCGCTCGTCCGCCTGAGTCCTTGCCATTCAGCGCTGCCATGGCCTTTTTAGCTTCATCGTCATTAGTCATCGAGATAAAGCCGAAGCCGCGAGACCGTCCTGTATCACGATCTGTGGCGAGGCTTGCACTCTCGATCGTGCCATAGGGTTCAAACAGCGCCCGAAGTTCCGGTTCTGTCATATGGAAAGAGAAATTGCCGACGTAAATCTTTTTCACGTGCGACTCCTTTTGATTTGTCTAAATTGGGCTGTTCTCAGCAGAAATAGGCAGGATCGAAAGCAGATGTGTCTATCCGAGTCGAGGACAAAATTAACTTACCACTTGATACTACACCTAAAGAAGCGCGTATGCTGGATAGCCCTGTAAAATACATGAAGAGGCATCGAGGGCCCGAGAGGAGATCCAAATGTCCATTTATGTTTTGCGCTTACGCGACGGCAATTGCGTCGTGACTAATGCCCCCAACGAAGACGATGCCCGGAAAAGCGTAGAGCCGCTCGCAGCGAGCGAGGTCGTAACCGTTCGGGAACTGGATGCATTTGTTGCGCAGTTCGTTTTGAACGATAACGGTGAACTGACTGCCACTTTGCTGGACAAGAAAACAGTCGCCGATCTGCATCAGCATGAGTATCCCATGCTGGGAACGGCAAATACCCAGTCTTATGCTGATTTCGGCGCGTCTGAAGCTGACAGCAAAACGGATGCGATTCGCTTCAGTTCAACTGCCAGACGTCACGCTCAGGATTGGGACGAGCGCGACGAGGAGATAGTCCGCTATGCGGTAGAACAGGAGCGCTCGCGGTTTGCAAACTGAAAGCCCGGACTTTTTGCCGAGTGGTTTTTCTTACTTGAACCTTACGTTCCGTTTTGGGCAATGTATAACTTGTAATAACCAACAAACACAGCTACACAAATGACATCCAGCCAAAATGGACTGCTGACGCTCGGCCCGGTGGTGAGTGGGGTGAGCATGAGCGCGATGCCCCCGAGGGCGCCAAGCCAGAGATATTGCGCGCGAATACGTGAAACGTAAAGAATGGTGACGGCAGCCGACATGCACAGGGCCAGATGGAGCAAACCCCAGTACCCGTTGTGCCCCGCCACAACGAGCACAAATCCGAGCAGCGCGAGGAGGGAAATCGACAATAGAGGATCTAAACGCATGAAATCAACCGATTCAGCGACGGGCCTGAAAGCTACAAGCTGAATTCGTTGCACAACGTGGCATCCTTTCAAATTCCTGAAACGGTGGCATGACTTTCATACAATGTTGTATGCAGCACATCGGGCGTTCCAACCCTCGGGTTCGTTTCGATCATATTGTCCAATAAAGTTAATGCGTCTTTATGGGCAGAGTCGTGATAAGCGTCAGCATCCTCAGAGCTCTCCCAAAGGCTCAATACCAAGACATCTCTCGATCCCACGGAAGCCAAGACAATTTCATCTTTGAAGCCCTTTTGCTGGCGCAACAAGGGCACGATTTACCGCTCGAAGATCCTGGTAAATTTGGAAAACTGTTCGAGTTTCACACAGATAGAAAGCTTGCGCGCAAACATAGTTCCTCCCTCGATGGGGAGCTAAGGGGTGAAGAAACTCAGGTGGTCTGACTTAGTTCAGAGAACCTGAAAAGACAGGAAAGACACTCACTCTACGTTCGACGCTACGCCTATTGCAAAGACGTGTCAAGATTGGGTAGCAGATCATGTCGTGAAGGCGGCAGCACTGTTAAGACTTGTTGGGCGCACGTGGATTTCAAGCAATCGACGAAACTGACCCAGCCACGAGTTGGTTCGCTCCACGATCCAGCGTCGCTTATAGCCTGTGCCGCGCTTAGTCCTTAGACTATCGAACGCCGTTCGGGCCTTTTCCCTGTTGCTCTCAGGGCAGAACCATTTTGCTTCCGTCCGTCAGTGCTTTGATCCGGCATGTTGAGAATGTTGGGTTCAAGATAAAGCTGTCGCCCTTGCGAATTTGACCCGTTGCCGATCGGGGCGTGAAGCAGCCACTCATCCAAATCGGCCGCCAGCGCCAGCACTGCACTCCGGGATTTTCCCCGGGGACGGCGTATGGGCAATCCGAGTTCCTGCTCCCACCGTTGCACCGTTCGAACTCCGCGTCCCAAATGAGCTGCAATTTCTTTCCACGAATTGAGGATTCGTATCGCCTCTGGAGCCGCGGACGCGAAGTTCGTCTCTGAAATTTGCAGCATCCGGTCTGCTTCTGCCGGAACAATCACAATGTGGCCCTTCGATTCGCAACTGCACACCTGCGATTCCTCCAGAGCGCGGGCTTGGTTACCCTCGACGAAATAGATGACTTTAGCGGCCGATATGGGTTTCAGCGTTCCGCTGCCGCAAATAGGGCAGGAAAAGAGCACCGTACACCTCTAAGTCATTGAAGTGCTCTGGAGTTTTCACTATGGCAGGGATCCGTCAGGAGAGTTAACGCCGCTTACTCTAACGAGGGTCGGAACCGCCAGAGCATGAGAAAAGTATAGCGAAAATCAAGTCTGCTGGTAAACAGAGTCCACGCGATGAGTTTCCATGTTTCTATTGCACCAAGATGCGTGGAATTAAAGATGGCCGTTGGGCTGATGCTGGATCGCTGGCCCACCCCGAAAGTTCCTACCGGACATACAAACGCCTGGGGATATTCTAGGCTTTAGCGTTTGATCGTGCGCTTACACTTTTAGTGGCAGATGTAGCAGTTATAAAATTTAAGATTTGTTCTTCGGTGGTTGGGAGCTACTGGCTGAGGCTGCTGCAGCTTTCTTTTTTCCATGCGTCGGCTTTTTCACTCCAAGGGCGATGTCGGCCAGTTCCAGATAGCGGCTGTTAGGCGGGACGCCACCAAGTCGATTACCATCAGAATCTCCTTTTGCATGTTCGTGCTATGGCGGAGAGCAATCCACATGCCGTCAGGCTCAGCATGATTTGCCTTGGACTTTTTCGCCATGCCTCATTTTACCTCCAATGCTTCTTTGACCGCCTGTAGAAGAACTTCCGGCCCATCGAGAGCATCAATAGAATAATCGGATTCTGGCATTGATGATTCACCGCGTCTGAGAATGGATAAGACTGGAGCAGGACACTTTGGACGAAGCGCTGTAATCAGCGCTTTCTGATCTTTTTGCGGAATTGAATGTCCCATCAGGACTAAATCAAAGTCGTGTCTCGCTATGCAAAATTCCATTGCCGCCACAAATCCGACGGCAGAAGTCACACGATGGCCTGCGCTTCCAGAATCAGTTGCCGAGTGATTAGCAACGGTTCATCATAGGAGATGGAAAGGATGTGCTTTTTTTGCACGAGTGAAGTATATGCAGCCCAATAGCCTTTCCAGAAGCAGAAAATTTGCCAGTCGGTTTGATCTGCGCGGCTTAGGTTTTTCCAGAGCTCACGTTTTGCTGGCGCACGCCGGAAGGCGGTTTCCGACATAAATATCCCATTGCTGATTCCAGAGCACTCAGTAATTCCTCCGGATCGTTCGCTACTGCGATGCAGCCCTCCTCCAGTGCTTCATGAATCCCGGTGGTGAGACAGAGGATGGGCATTAGTCTTCTTTTCGCTCAAACATTTGCAATGAGCCATCGCTTATCAGGATTCGCAACGGTATGACAAATCAATAAAGCATCGACCGAATCACATTGCGCCCGGCTCAATGCAGCAGCCCGATCATAGGCTTCATCTACAACGTAGCCGGTGTCTTTCAAAAAGGACGGACCGTATGCTCATCAAGTCTGGATCGTAACCAATTGACAGTACGCAGGCCATTGGAACCTCCTTTTCCATTGGGCTGAACGACGGTCGATTTACAAAAACTAATTATTTTTTAACCTATTGTGCTGGGATTTTCCAAGAGGGTGGTTTGCGCGATGTAATACCAAATGGTTGGCGCATAACACTGACTGATCCGTTCTCCATCTAATTCGCTTTAGGCACTTGCTCCGCTGGTCTTGTCAGCTTCAATTCGGCGGATCGCGAAAGGACGTTTGAACATGCGCTTAAAATTATAACGAGCATGGCAGGTCGGAACTCTCCATTTCATCGGCGAAAAGCGTGTCCCAGTCAGCGCATTACGCTTATTTGACATTGTTTCCTAATAGGCGTAGCGTCCAAGTAGAGCGAGCACTCCTCCTCACTTTTCAGATTCCCTGAACTAAGTCAGCCCATCTGAAGTTTTCCCACCTTAGCTCCATCCCAACCAAGGAGGTTGATTTATGTTCGCACGGAGAATCTCTATTCATTTGAAACCCAATACTCTGGCTGAATTCACTAAGACGGTTGAAAACGACATCGTTCCCTTGCTCCGCAAACAGCCCGGTTTCCAGGATGAAATCACCCTTCGCGCTTCCCGAGGGTAACAAGGTGCTGGCCATCAGCCCTTGGGACACCCAGAAAAACGCAGAGAATTACAACAGCGGCGGCTACCAGGACGTTCTCAAACTGCTGGGAACGGTAATCGACGGTACACCGAAAGTTGGGATCACTGAAGTCCTACATTCCACATTCCATCAGACACGGACCGCCGTTCCATCTGCGTGAGCCCAAGGGGCCGCTTTCCGTTTCAGGTTCCGGAAAGCGACCCTGGCCATACCTTTTAGAGCGCAGACCCTGGCTTAAAGGGAAGGAAGTTGCGATGAATAAGACCCCACCGGGAACGACCATGGTAAAAGTCCAGATGGATCGCATCCTGGAAAGTGCAGTAGTTCTGAGTTGGAAGGATCTCCTTCACCCCTCACAAAAAGGCCTGATCCATATCGAATATGCTCCTGCAACTCGGCTTCAGTATTTGAAGATTTGGCAACTGACAGGAAAGGGAGAATGGAGCCTGGTTTGTGAATACTGGATGCCGCATGAACCAACCGAGAGTCCGGGTGGTGAGATGACGTTCAGTAACGATTATCATTCCGCTGGCTTGGCGGAGATGCTGGAAGTGATCATGCAACACCAGGACAATTTTGCTCCGTCCCTGAAGCCAGGTGCCGGATTAATTCAGGTTACGCTGCCCACAGAGCAGGAAAACTCGGCATCGGGAGCGTGCATGAGACACGTCTATGAGAGCTTTGGACTCAACTTCGCCCAAATTCCTGCGGCTGCCGCGGTGTAAATCCGCCGAAAAGCCCGGGCAAGGAAAACATTGTTTCGCTCCGCAGGGCCGTATGGATGAGATTAAAGAAAAAGTTGGTCATCTGCGCAAGACTCAGGGGCCGGTTGCCTTGAGTAGTCTCCAGGCGGCCCTCACAGATCATGTGGAAGACGTGAATCGGTGCCTGCACGCGGGACTCGCCGTCCGACAAACGCAAATGGCGTTCGAGGTTCCGGGACCAGGGAAGACGAACGCTCTTCTTCGTGTCAGTCTGACAAAAGAGAACAATATTCATTACGCTCAATTCGTGAAGCGACAAAACCAAACGCAATCGGGCGTAATATATGTCCGAACCTCCCAGGACGGAACGCCCGCCATTTTGTTTTCAGACTTCCCGCGTCCCAACGTGGAAGTGAGTTATCAAGAGGCTTCCAAACGCTTGCTGGATTGCTCTTTCTGAAGTTGACAAGCGGCCTCCTGTTTCGTTGGCGAGACACTTAGGAAAAAAATGAATATGGACACTACAATCGCAGATCCGTCAGAACAAAACGAGTTGCCCCGGAAAACGCAACCCAAACCCGAACACCAGGCAGAGCCGCAGCGCCTGGTTGATAAATTCGCCGAAGCGAGAAGAGCCAAAAAGAAAGAAAAGCGCGCAAGGCACAGGGCCCGGTTGAGAAGATCGCACACCGGCGGCTAATATTCCACCGTGGCGTTCCGGTAAAGGGGTACGGAATTGCTTCCCGCCATGCTGTGACAGCTTCTTTCTGGGGAGTCGCCGCCAGACCCTTCCGAGATTGAACGTACCCGTTTTCCAGTGCGAACTTCGCGGAGCGCGTCGAAACTGCTAAATCCGTCCGTGGCAAGAAGGGCACAAGAGATTATTATTATTGAATGGATGTTGATGCCGAATTTCGGCGGCGCATTCTGCTGGTAGATGGCGAAGCGAAGTTCATCGAGAGATGCTCGGCGGCGCTTTGCCGCCGCGGCTACGAAGTGTTGACGGCGAGGGATGGATTCGAAGCCCTGAAAGTCTTACGTGGTGCACAGCCAGACCTGCTGATTACCAAATTGGACCTTCAGCATATGCAGGGTTCGAATTGCTGTCAGTGATTCGCACACGCTTTCCAAGTATCGCAGTGATAGTCCTGAGTAGCGAGTACACGCCAGCCAGCGTGCCGCCGGTGGCAATTTGCGACGCCTTTCTCGCAAAGAGCCCGAATCTTGATTTTGAACTGACGGCGGAAGTGGACCGGCTTGTAAAAGAATCACCGCTTCGAGGCTCACGACCTAAAGCCACGCTGGCGCCGGTTTGGATACCCAGGACAACCACTGGCTACATCATCCTGACTTGCCCGGAATGCCTACGTTCCTTTTCTGCCGAGCAACCCGTAACGACCACTGGCAACGAGAGCTGCGCTTTCTGTGACGCCGATGTTCCCTTCCAATTGAGTCCCATTGCAGCCTCGCCCGTCCGCCTTTCTGAGTCGCTAACCGTCAGGTCGCGCCAGTTACGCGCAAAGGCAAAGGAAACAATCGCTATAAGCCAGAAATTGCGCGAGAACCGGCGCCGCAAATGAGCACCTGTCCTTATCGAAGCCCCAACCACCAGATTTCTAGCCGCAGATCTTGACCAAGAACTGTCGAATTCGAGCAGAAACAAGAAGAAGCAATCTCTTCAATCAGGCAGCTTCGCTGAAACGAAAGTACGAGGAAGAAGAGATGTCGAACATGGGAAGACAAAGAATTACAAACGACCATCATTAAATTCAACTGAGTTCAATCAGAACGGAGTTTTTATTATGGGGAAGATGGTGTCGGGAGCAGGTCAGGATGAAACAGCTGATTGTGCGAACGCAAAAGTCAACTCCACGAAATGCTCCTGAAGATCGTTAACCAGCATAACGACTTTATCCTCGTGGGGATTACCATCCACCGTCACATTCATCTCACCATTGTGCTCGGTAGACTGCAGGACTGTAATGTGATAAACGGTCTCCCGGAACCTGTAGTGCACTTTAAATCCAGACCAATCGGCTGGGAAACATGGCGTGAAATGAAGCTTGTCAACCTCTAGGTGGAGGCCCAATAGAGATTCCACGATAAGCCTGTACATCCAGCCCGCGGATCCTGTGTACCACGTCCATCCACCACGACCGGTATGCGGAGCCAGTGCGTAAATATCAGCCGGCATCACATAAGGCTCCACTTTATAGACTGCGACCGCTTCGCGCGAGCCCGAATGATTTACGGGGTTGATCATCCCGAACAGCTCCCAAGCGCGTGCGCTGTCACCCATCGCGGCGAATGCCATGGCGGCCCAGATGGCGGCGTGGGTATATTGTCCACCGTTTTCTCGTACACCAGGGACGTAGCCTCTTATATACCCAGGATCAAGATCGGATTTGTCGAAAGGAGGAGCCAGTAATTTGATCAGGCCGTGATTGCGGTCCACCAACTGCTTGTCCAGCGCATCCATAGCTTTCCGCGAACGTTGTGCGTCACCTATCTCCGACAACACAGACCAGCTCTGCGCGATGGAATCAATCTGGCATTCAGCATTTGACGCAGACCCCAGCGGTGAGCCGTCGTCGAAATAGGCGCGGCGGAACCATTCTCCGTCCCAGCCATTCTGTTCAATACTTCGACGCAACAAAGCGGCTTCTGACTGGCAACGTGCGGAAAAGGTTGAATCGCCGTGACGGTTGGCCAACTCAGCGAAACTCGTCAATACCAGATGGAGGAAAAAACCCAGCCATACGCTTTCGCCCTTGCCGTGTTCACCCACCAGGTTCATACCATCATTCCAATCACCGGAGCCGATCAGGGGCAGGCCGTGCTCCCCTCTCTTTAGTCCAGCCATGATCGCCTGTACGCAATGGCCATACAAAGTGCTGGTTGTTTCTGATCGCCCTGGTAAATCGTAATAAGAATCTTCCTCGGGCTTTACGGGACGGCCCTCAAGAAAGGCGATGGATTCGTCCAGCACTCCGGTATCGCCGGTGCTGAAAACGTAGCGACAAACCACCAATGGCAGCCACAAATAGTCATCGGAACAGTGCGTGCGTACCCCTCGCCCGGAAGGAGGATGCCACCAGTGCTGGACGTCTCCTTCAAGAAACTGGCGAGAAGCGCACAGCAAAAGTTGTTTGCGAATCAGGCCAGGTTCAGCATGGACCAGCGCCATCGCATCCTGCAGTTGGTCGCGGAACCCGAAAGCGCCGCCTGACTGATAATATCCGCTACGCGCCCAAAACCGGCATGACAATGTCTGATATAAAAGCCAGCCATTCACCATCACATTGATTGACGGGTCGGGAGTGTCTACATTCACGGCGCCGAGAGTATGTGTCCAGTGATGCCACACCACTTCCAATGCAGTGCGAGCTGCTTCTGTACCACGAAAGCGCTGCACCAACGCGATGGCGTCCGCTGCGTTTTGCCCCACGCCCAGAATGAACACGATCTCTCGTTCCTGCCCGTCAGAGAGCTCGAACTGAGCCCGGATCGCGGCACACGGATCCAACCCTGAACCAAGCTTTCCGGAGAAACGTGGTTTATACATGCCTCGGGGATTGGAAAGTAACCCATTGCGGCCAAGAAACTCCGTTCTGTCTCCAGTGACTGTTCGTGTGGTCTGATTTGTGTCGAAGAAAGCGACTCTATCAGGAAACTCTGAGTTGTAAGAGTTGCGTGCGAACAACGCTCCGGTAACAGGATCCGTTTCAGTCCTGACGTGCATGCCTGATTTTGGCGGCGTGTCTCCCAGCACCCATTCCACGTACCCGGTTGCAGAGAGTCGGCGGGTACGGCCAGAATTGTTACTTACCTTCAGGACAGAGAACTTTACCGCGGCATCCGATGCAACGTACACCTGCAACTCTGAGAAGATACCGTTTTCTGTGTGTTCGAATACGCTATAGCCGAATCCATGGCGTGTAATATAAGGTCCGTTCCCGCGAGCAGGCAGAGGTGAGGGTGACCAGAAAGTGCCGTTCTCCTCGTCACGCAAAAAGAACGCTTCTCCGCTTGCATCCGTCACAGAATCGTTGTGCCACGGAGTTAGGCGGAATTCGTGAGCATTCTCGCACCATGTATAAGACGATCCGTTCTCGGAGATGACAGTGCCGAATTCCGAGTTTGCTATCACATTCACCCAGGGTGCAGGTGTCGTCTGGTCATGCGCCATTGTGATTACATATTCGCGTCCGTCGTGGGTGAAGCCGCCCAGCCCATTGAAGTGCGCCAAGTCGCGGGGCGATAACTCATCCGGCTGTGTACGCGTGCCGCGGCTGGCTCTCCTTATTCGTGGAACCTCAGCTTCCACGGTACGACGCGTGCCGATCTGGGCACTCAGAGGACCGCGAGTATCTGTAATGATGGCTCGTGCAACAGCTTGAAAGAGAAGGCGGTCCTCCTTGGATATCTGCTCGGCGACTCGGACGAAAATCTCACCGCCTCGTTCCACTGGGCTAACTTGCACGCCTGCCGCAACCAAATCCATGATCCGATCTTGTAGCAGTTGCCGATATCCGGCGTGATCTTCATTCCATATCACCAGGTCAACGGCGAGTCCCTTTAGCCGCCAGTAGGCATGGGCTTGCACCAACTGGCGAACCAGATCGATGTTGGCTGCGTCCCCGATTTGCAGCAACACGATTGGCAAATCACCCGAAATCGCATAGCCCCACAGACCCGACTGCGTCCTGCTGTTACTGCCAAGTACAGACGCTTCAGCACGCAGCGATGAGTTGGCATACAGGATGGAACTGGCAAGTCTTCCAAAACTCTGCGCGTCAGCTTCGGTGGCGTTGAGTTGCCTTAGAACTACCTGGCTGTGAGTCCAGGCCAAATCAAAAACCCGGTCTGCCAAATGGTGGTCTTGATACTTATCGATCAGCTGCAGGCACCGGTCTCGCGTCTCGCCGACACCGGAAACCAAGTTGGCAGTGACGGATTGCCCTGGCTCAAGAGTGATCTGATAGCGGATGGCCACGATAGGATCAAGTACGGAGGTCTGGCTGCCTGACAGTGAGGCGGAACTGCTCATCGCTTCGGGATTCGACACCGTTTTTCCTCGGCCGATGAACTGCATGCGGTCCGTTTCATACGATACTGTCCCGACAGCGGCGCCATGAACGACCATGAGATGGAACATCCAGAGAGACTGTTCATGGCGAGACCGTGGGCGTCGTGTGCAAACGATTGCCTGGCGCTCCTCTAGTATTTCCGTTTCCACAAAGAGGTTGCTGAAGGCCGGATGCAGGACGTCTGCCGCGGCCGATGTCAGAACAACTTCCGCATAGCTGGTTATCTCAATGACTCTGCGCTTGCGTGTATGGTTCGTGAGCGTGACACGCCGCAATTCGATGTCATCTTCAGGCGAAACAGCAATCTCCGTGTGGGCCTCAAGTTCTCCTTCACGACAACGAAACTCCACCTTGGCTTCGGAGAAGATGGCTTCGTAGGATTCGAGGGGCTTCGCAGTTGGCTGATGAGCAGTCGACCAGAACCTTCCGGTGCCAACGTCACGGATATAACAAAAAGTTCCCCATGGATCGCGCGTGGTGTCTTCACGCCATCTGGTTACCGCCATGTCTTTCCATCGGCTGTATCCTCCGCCTGCATTGGTAACCATCACGTGATACTTGCCATTCGAGAGCAAATGCACTTCCGGAGCAGGAGTGTTCGGAGTATGAAATGCGCGCACCGTTGCGTCCGCTCCATCAGCAACTCTGTGGGTTTCAGGAAGTTCCTCAGGCGTTGAATAGAGCGCCCTTGCTTTAGGGACCTTCTCTTGCAGCAGTAGCGCGGTGGCCTGGAATATCGGGATCGATTCAAATCGGCGCTGCATTGGGCGGTCCAATAAAACATGAGCGAGCGCGACCAGACTCATGCCCTGATGATGAGCCATATAGGACCGTACAATAACGTTCGACTGCCCGCGAGGTACCCGCGATGGAGTGTAATCGACGGCTTCGTAGAAGCCATATTCGCTTTTCACACCTGTAGTAGCGAGCCTCTGCAAGTTCGTACATGCCTCCTGTGGAGATACCATCAGCGCTAAACTTGAAGCGTACGGCGCAATGACCATGTCCTCCGCCAATCCACGCTTCAGACCAAGCCCAGGTACGCCAAAGGCCCGGTATTGATAGTTCATATGCCCATCAACCACGTTGTACCCGGACTCTGATATGCCCCAAGGCATGTTTCGCGTTGCGCCATACTCGATCTGTCTCTTTACAGCAGCCGCGTAGCTTTCATCCAGCAACGTGTTTTCGTATGTCGGCATAACCAGCAATGGCATCAGGTATTCAAACATCGAGCCATCCCACGAGAGGAGAGTTGGTCCGGCCGAGGAGATAGTGAGTTGCCGGCCCAGAGAGAACCAGTTCTCTTGCGGGACCTGTCCCTGAGCGATCGCAACAAAACTGGCCAATCTCGCTTCCGATGCCAGCAGATCGTAGTAACTCGAATCCCGGCGCCGTTCGCTCACGTTGTATCCGATCGTCATCAGATGACGCTCTTGATCATAAAGAAAGGTGTACTCAACGCGGGCAAAGTCCTCGCACTGCAAAGCGAGCCTTTCAATTTCTGCCATCCGGCTCTTAGCGCGGTGGACTGCTTCACTGATGAGCGGCTTCACCTCATCCGACCATCGATGCGCGTATTCACCTGGGTTGTCCGGTTCCTCGGCAACGGAGAGGCTCTCCAGGTCCCACATTGCCAGATCACGCAGGGTTGGGATCCTGTTTAACTCAATTCCATTTGGTCCGCCGGCAGCGTTGGTGACCACAATCCAAGGCGCGAGGAAGATCAAGTCCTCCAAGGCAGCCTGGCACTCTTGGGCAACAGCATCCGCCCACCACACAATTGGGCTTTCCGGCTCTTCCTTAACACTCTCTGCCATTCGTATGGCGTCGGTAACTAACTGTTCAAGACACAAACGAGCAGTCGGCAAGGTCGTTGGCGGTGTGAGGTAAAGTTCCTCCAATTCCTTCTTTAGATTCACGGCTTGAGGAAGCATATGCTTTGTCCGCTCTTTGCCATCTGTCGTAGGTTCATTCAAAACATCCAGCAAGACCTCGAGTGTATCGAGAAGGCCGCTGAACAAGCGAGGAGCAAGTATCTTTTGATCTGCCATGCCGACAAGCCCAGACTCCAATGTCAGAACATGCGCGATAAGATTTCCACTGTCGACAGTGGAAACATAGAGCGGCGACAGAGGTTTCAATGTTTGTGTCTCATACCAGTTATAAAAGTGCCCGCAATGCCGCTCTAATGCCCTCATAGTGTCGAAAGCTTTGCCGGTACGCTGGAGCAATTGTGACGCTGAAAGATACCCAAAGTCGTAAGCGGAAAGATTGGCAAGCAGTGCCAGCCCCATGTTGGTCGGCGAGGTACGATGACCAACGGTGGGAACCGGATTCTCCTGATAATTATCAGGAGGAAGCCAATGATCTTCTGCACTGACAAACTTTTCAAAAAAAGACCAGGTCCTGCGCGCAAGCTTACGGAGAAAAATAGTTTGTTCCTGAGAGAGACTCACGTTGCGCTGCGTGTGCGGCAGACTGATCCACCAAGCGACTGCGGGCGAGGCACACCAAAGCAGCAGGACCGGAGCAGCTACAGCAAGAGCGGCCGGCCTCATCGCAGTAAGAGAGATCAGCACCACGATGACAAAAACAGGCGCGGGCCACATGGAACGGAAAGCGCCGGCAGGTCCAGGCCGGTCTTTGTGTTCGCTTGACGCGTTCCACTCCAAAAGCCGCCGATGTGAGAAGATCATTCGCCATGCTGCTCGAAGAATCGCATCCAGGCTAAAGAAGGCTTCGTATGGCATGCAGGCAAACGTAAACATTCCCTGGGCAAAATGGCGGACGAACGAGTGCCCTACGTCCTGCAAGTGCTGCCTGGGTGACATCTCTTCTGGTTTCTGCAACAGGTTGAAGGCAGCGCTACAAAAACTAGGAACAAAGATTGAACCAAGCACCATTAGAGTCCATATCCAGATCGGTGATAATCGCACCCAAATGAATAGCAGTAAAAAAACAACAGCCGATGGCACAAGACTGCGGCGAAGGTTATCGACGATCTTCCAACGACAAAGAAGAGATAACGGATTTTTCAGCGTCCGGTCCGGGCCTGGCGCTCGCGGCAGGACCCAGCGTGCGATCTGCCAGTCACCACGAATCCAGCGGTGACGCCGAGCAACATCCGCATCATACGTTGCCGGATAATTCTCGTAGAGTTGTATATCACTCAGCAGGCCGGAGCGCGCATAGCAGCCTTCTATCAGGTCGTGGCTGAGAATGCGGTTTTCAGGAAAACGTCCGCGCAGTGCCCGCTCGAAGGCATCCACGTCATAGATTCCCTTACCAATAAAAGAACCTTCGCTGAAAGCATCCTGATATACGTCAGACACAGCGCGTGTGTAAGGATCAATGCCTATTTCTCCGCCCCAGAGCCTCGCATAATGGGAATGACTTGCGCTGGGCAGGCTGGCGGCAACACGTGGCTGCAAGATGCTGTAGCCGTTGATCGTACGCTGCCTGGCAGCGTCATAAACGGGCTGGTTCAGAGGATGCGCCATCGCGCCAACAAACTGCCAAACCGAGTCGCGCGGCAACTGGGTGTCGGTATCGAGAGTAATGACGTACCGTACACTTTGCAGAATTTCTGCTCTACCTACAATACGTAAAAAATGATCACCGGGCCGGCCACGCAGGAATGAATTCAACTCCTCGAGTTTGCCTCGTTTGCGCTCATAGCCCATCCACAACCGCTCACCTGCATTCCAACGGCGCGGCCGATGAAAAAGGAAGAATGTGTCAATGTCCTGGCGACCATACTTCCGGTTCAGATCTGCAATTGCGGCCTGAGCAAGATCTAGAAGAGGCCCATCTTCCGGCGTGTTTTCTATGTTGGCGTCACGAAAGTCCGACAGGAGACAAAAATGCACATTTTCATTGCGATTAGCGAGGAATCGGACCTCCAGAGCCTCAGTCAGTTCCGCAATGCCCTCTTTGGTCGTGAGCATGGTTGGGATGACGACGAGCGTACGAAGCTCCGTTGGGATTCCCTGGGAAAAATCCATACGCGGCAACAGGTCTGGCGCAACCAGCTTGGTCATGAACCAGTTGAGCACTGTAATAACGAACTGGGAGGCCGCAAACAGCGCCCAAATAGTCACAAGCGCGAGGGCCCAGCCCCTCACCCCTTCGGCCTGGGCCTGAAGGGCAAAAATTCTAGTGATCAAAGCAGTGGCTGCAAAAATTACGCTCAGATACAGTGACAACGAATGCCGCCGAAACGCCATTCGCAAAGATCGTGGAATGGACCTGTGGACCGCCATGAATCGTTCGAGCGTTTCCCGCCCCTCCCCGATCAAATAAAATCCAACGTGTCCAGCCCGGCGTTCGTTTCTATTCCAGCTCTCCTGCGCCATTCCAATTGCACGGATCGCCACCTCGGCTTCCGATGACTTACTGTTTCTGGCGATCTTTTCGACAACATGCCGGTAACGGTCGCGAGTGGCGAAGCTCATTTTGCCGTATATGCTTTGGGGATCTTCGCGCAGATGGCGCTCGACAATGCTCATCCTCTCAACAAACCCGCGCCAATCGGTTGCATCCAAAAATCTGAGGCTGGCGATGCTGTTGCTGATAGACACCTGATCTGTGGCCTGCCGTTGGTTTTCAGACCTCACCAGTTGTTCCGTTGTCGATCCTGATTCTGAGAGCCGTTGTTCGATCCAGGTAAGCGGCAATGCCAGTGCAGGTCCTTGTCCTTGTAAACGGCGAACCAATTCGGCAATAAATGAGCTCACCATGGGCGGATTTGACCGCGCCATGTCAGCGATCACTAGAATCAGGTTCTTGGGATCTTTTTCCACAACCTCAGTCATTTTGTCTGCCCAGCTATCGGCGAGGTTGCGATCAAACCTGTCAGCGGCAATCATTGTGGCCACACGTCTGAGGTTCTCGATGAGAGCAAGCCGCAGCATGATGGGAATGGCCCATAACTCTCCCAGGTTCAAATCGGCAACGGTTTGATAGGCAGACACAAAACCGCTGAGGCTCTCCGGATCGACACGAGCATCGCCGTGAGAAATTGTTTCCAGAGCCAAGTCATATACCCGCGGCAAGCCCGCGGAGGGTCCCTTGAGTAAGCGAGGAAGCGTCTGACTAAAGCCCCTTGGCAGGTGTCTCCTGGCCGTTCGGATCTGTTGTTCGATCAAATAGAAATTATCGAGCAGCCATTCGCCGGCAGGCGTAATACGCCGGTTCGCCTTCACCGCTGTCGTCAGGAGACGGCAGGTTTCATTCAGCACTTTTTCGTTATCAGCCAGTCTTGCCAGAAGCAGATCGCGTGCGCGTCCACGAGCGACCACATGAGATGTTGCAAGGCTTTTGCCATGCTCTTTCATCTGCTCTCTGCTGAACAATTCCGAGAGTAGAGGCGTTTCCTCCGCGTCAGGCCTTGTTTGCCAAGGGTTCTTACGCAGACGCTCCCCAAAGTTCAGCAGCTTCCCGTACCTCTGCCAAGTATCCAATGAAAGCATCTCTTTTCTTGATTGAGTGTCTGCGCCATGAATGCCATTCTTGAGCGCAGCAAATGAGGATGAAGAGGCGAGCGTGTTTCAAGTGCTGTCTCTACTGTACGCTATCGCGGGCAAAGAGCGTAGGCGCGTCTCTAAATGAGGCATATACAGAAGATGAGCGGCGCTTGGAGTCGCTATCGGGCTACCGAGGCGGGGCGTGCTCCGCAGGGAGCGAGCGTACTTCGGTTGCAGAGAGCTGAGAGCGGTCACAGTATCCATATCCGGTGCGGCATGCTACGTAGTTGCGCTGATGCTCCGCGCGAACCAATTCTTTGTTGTCCGCTGCTGTTAGTCTTGAATAATCACAAGACTCCAGATTGCTCTTGCAGTTTGATAAGTTGCGCAGGTGCTCCGCTGCCATGACCTGGTTAGTTTCCACGCTCGTGAGCACGGTAAGGTCGCAGGGGCCAAAGCCTTGCACGCAGTTCCTGGCATTACGATCGTGTGCTGAGGCACTCACGAGGACTACTTCGCGCCGCGTAAGCGCCGACAAGTTGCAGGATGCGATACCGTCAAGACAATCTCCGAAGTTGCGTTGGCGAACGGCCAAAGCCACAGTTTTAATTTCCGATTCCGTCAACTTAGATCGATCGCACGCTGACCAACCCTGTGTACAATTGGAAATATTTCGCCTGCGCTCCGCTTCCGCGACTCCATTGGCTTCCGTTGGAGACAACTTGGAACGATCACAGGCCCCCCATCCTTCCATGCAATCGGAAACGTTGTGCTGGTGCCGGACCACCGCCAGGGCATTGTCCTCCGCCCTGGTCAATTTGGAGCGATCACAAGAGGCCGCACCCATTCTGCAATCGGCAAGGTTGCGATTGTGCTCGGCCAGCGCCACAGCAGCTATTTCGGGCTGTGTTAACAAGGCGGAGGTGCAGGCGGCCATTCCCTGCATGCAAGTCGAGAAATTCTTGGCGTGCTCGGTTATTTGAGCAAATGCGGCCATGTGCACGACGCTGACAGCAACAGTCAAAATCCAGAGGCATGTAGTTGGATGTTTCATGTTGCGGTCCTTTCAAGCTGCCGAGAATTATTGACGGTTAGGATAGGACTCAACGTTCGGCTCCAAGTCTGGAGTAATTTGACCTGAGAGCGGTAAGCCAGGGGCTCTAGTTGAAGCATACTCGATTAATTGGCTTCGCTGGTTCAATTTGAGGAACCGCAACAGCCATGTCATGCAGTTCCGTACGTTGAGTTCTGTAATATTCAGCTTGCTTGCGATATCTGCATCACTGAAGCCCTTCCCTGCAAGTCGATAAATAGGGAGTAGGATTCCTTTTTGTTCCCAAAAGACGCGCATATTAACTCACTTTCTGTAACTTCATTATGGGCTTTAAGTGATGAGCAAATCTGATCAAAACAGCTCACTATGGTTTAGCGCGGACAACAGCATTCGTTCTGGATTCGCATTTTGGTCAACATGGGCAGACCGATACCGGTTCATTATTGCGGCGGTCCCGAGCCCCGGTAGTTCCCGTCTCCCGGTGCGCTACGTCGCTCCCGAACTTCAACCCAAATGGCCACGGCCAGAAGTGCGATGCCCACAAGGATGGCGGTAATAACAGCGTTCATGATTCCCTCAAAGCCGGACGGTCTGAATGGGAAAGACGACGGAGCCCGAGGCTGTCTGGCATTCCTGATTCCTTGCAAGAGATCGTCCTGAAAAGAATCGCTTCGAAACTGCAGCATGGCCAATTGTTCATTGGCGCCATGGCGGATCACTCCAAACCAACCGGATTGCACGTCTCCGCCGCACAAAAAAGGATCACAGATGATGTAAAAAGTTTTCTCCTCGATGGTGAAGTAAATTCTGCCTCGCTCCCCCGTGACCGATCCCTGATAGCGCGGCTTCAGGATTGCCAGCAATTCGGGTTCGAGTGAGGCGGTCATGCTTCGATCCATCGAAGCCTCAGCAGATTGTTGCTTTGCTTTTTCTGCCTCGGGTCCATGTTGATGTCTTGTGAGACTCTGTTTCCTCTGAATCCTTTCGTCGGACATTGCAATAAATCTATCGAGATCTCTCAACATAACCCTCTCCTAATCCTGAATCAGCCCGGCTCAGTACCCGACAAAATCCTCGCAACGCATGTCACTCTCATCTATACCCGCGCACTTTAGCATCGTCGACATATTGGCAACGAAACAGGGAGATCCCGCCAGGTAGTAGGTCGGCCCCTGAAGTCTGGGCAAGTACCTAGATAGCATTTCCGGACAGATGCAACCCGTTTCCCCGGCCCATAACTGTGGCTTACTCATCTCTGTCATCGTAGGAATAAGCCGAAAATTCAAAATTTTTCTTTCTAACTTGCGTAAACCATTAAGGAATGCCGCATCTTGCGGATGCGGATTTGAATAGAAGAGATATAGTTGATGATGAAGGCTTGCACTTGCTGCGCTGAGAATCATGCTGGAAAAAGGCGCAACACCAATTCCCCCGGCGAGAAAGATCGCTGGCTTTGCCGGCTGCCGGTGTAGGGCAAAGGAACCGAATGGCCCGTCCATTTCGACTTCCGTAGCGCACGGAAGGTCCTGCAACGTGCGCTTAAAAGCGCTGTTCCGTATCCGTGTGACAACCAAAATGTGTTCTTCTGAGGGCGCGCTGGCGATCGAAAACGATCGAGTATTTCCGTCCGGGTCAGTCTGCGGTGGATTGATCAGGGTAATGTCAACATACTGCCCGGCAGTAAATTCAAAACCAGGTGGCTTTTCAAAATAAAACGCGGTCGTGTCACCGCCAAGATGCAGTTTATCCTTAAGCCGCATACGGTATTCGGTGGCAATCATGTCATCTCTTTCGGAGAGACATTGGTCTCTTCATCTGATTTAGCGAAACTGCGGGAAGGTTTAGAGTGAATGGAACTGTTCGTTGGGCTGCCACCGGCGTTTATTCTGCCAATGTCATTATGGACGTAATAAGTGGAACAAGCTGAGCAATACTGCTCACATTCGCAAGTTCTCGCTGGTTTCCTCTTTGCTGTCAATTTAGCGCGAGATGGAGAAATCAGTTGTGCGAGTTGATTTGACATTCCTCCAGAATGAGGGTAGCGTCAGCATTGAGCAAGTATCCTTCCTTACTCGTTCAGATCTGCTGAACCAAGACAGTTCTTCTGGAATTCTCCTCTTCTTCTTTGCTTACCCATATTCCGGCTTTTTCGATGTGCCGGTCGTCCGGTAGGCGAGGTTCTTATGCTGACAAAAATCATGAAATGGACATCTCTCTTCGCACTGAACTGATAGGTGCTATGTTTTTCTGGACGCCCGCCAGCAACTATGCTATCCCCTTACAGTTTGTGATCTGCGGCAGCGCTATTCTTGTAGCGATTGAGGCAGCCAGATTGGGCAAGCATCTCTGGGCGTACGCCTTTGGCGGAGTTGCACTGTTGTTTAATCCATTGTTAACTTTTACATTTTTCCATTCAGTATTTCCGTGGGTCAACGTTCTCTGTAGCAGTTTGTTTCTTGCTTCCCTGGTCTTTCTAAAGACGATACCAAAGCTGTCCATCCTGTCCATTACCTATCCAGGGCCGCGAAGCCAATCACTATAAGTGTCCCTTGCGCCTTGAAGGTGCCTATTGGAACTGGAGAATGCAGATGAACAACATTCATGAAAAATCAAAACGAAGTGAGATCCCGCGTTATGCGGCAGCTGAGCTGGAGTTTCTTGAGGCGACTGAAGACCACCGGCGCAATGAGGAGTCGCCCGAAGACCATTCCAGTAACGACGAAGGAGCAGATCAGCACTCCATGAGTCCGTTAATTATTGCTGCGGATAATGACCGACCAAGTAATAGGAAGCAGGTTTGACCATGACATTGATGGATGTGGTTTTTCATTATCGAGTACCCGCTTGGGATGCAGCAGAGTAGCTCAATGTTGCCATAACACACTTCATGAGCAGAGGTGTGCAAAATAGACCAGACTTGCTGGTTCGCGACTGACATAATTCTTAAAGGCAAGGGATGCGTTCCCGTTGATGCGGAGCCGGAGAGATCACCGCTCGCTTTAGCAGGCCGGTTTTAAAACAGGTTGCTCTTCCGGCAAATGAGTAGCCGCGTCAAGGAGGTTCATTGATGCTTTGGACATTCCTAATGATTGCGGCCGTTGTGTGGATGGTGGGCCTGGAACTTCGCTATGGCATCAGTGCACTCCCCTTACTGCTCGTGCTTGCGATGATCATGTTAGGGATGAAGCACATGTTTCGACGCCGATCCTTCAATTGACGCGAGACGGCCCGACTTCAAGAAGACCGGAAAGTTCAACTTCACGATAGCTGAGCAATTCGCCGGCGCCTCCCAAATCAAGTGTATGTTTCACAACAGTATTAATTAAGGAGCAACATCAATGAGACGGATTATTGTGTTATTGCTGGTTGTATTTGCAGGAATTCTCTCGTGGGCGGGCGAGCAGAAGAAGGATGTAACCGAGCGTTTGCAGATGGCCTCAGACGTACTAAATCAGATGTCTGCCGCGCCCGATAAGGGCATACCGGAAGAAGTGCTGGCCAGTGCCAAGTGCATTGCAGTGGTTCCACACCTGGTCAAAGGCGGGTTCATCTTTGGCGGCAAGCATGGCCGCGGTGTAGCTACGTGCCGCACTTCCGATGGCTGGAGCGCACCTGCTTTTATTTCGGTCGGAGGAGGAAGTGCAGGCCTCCAAATTGGCGTTGAAGGCGTAGACCTGATCATGCTCATCATGAATGACAAAGGAATGGGACAATTACTCTCAAGCAAATTCCAGGTCAGCGGAGAAGGATCAGCCGCAGCCGGCCCAGTAGGCCGCCATGCATCCGCGGGCACTGATTGGAAGATGGACACGCAGATGCTCACCTACTCGCGTTCCAAAGGAATCTTTGCTGGTCTCACGTTGGAAGGCGCAGTCGTCCAGCAGGACAGCGATTCCACAATCTCCGTCTACGGCAAGGACGTAACCTTTCAATCCGTGCTCAAGGGAAGAGTGCCAACGCCTGAGGTCGCCAGGGAGTTCATGAAGGCGGTCGGCGTGGCTGCGCACAATGCGAAAATACAGGAAGCTAGCGACGACGACAAGAAGTAACAAAAACCCAGGCCCATCGCTTCGGCTTGAAGGGATGGGCCTGTTTAGTTTCATTCCGAACACTCATTTGGCTTCAGATCTGCCGGCGCAGGCCAAGTCTGGGGAGTGTGTTCACTTTTGCTCAGTTTTGCAGACTTCTGGAATGAGACCATGGCTAAGACGACTAATCTATAACTGCTTGGAAGAGGGTCTGATGCCGCAAGTCCCAATAGCGGGTGATGCTTCGATGGTTCAAGCAAGAGCCATGCCGTCGATGACCTGGAACGGAACTCTGGTGGGCCTTACGGACACCGAAACACACTATCTCCACCTCTCAGTCTTTCCATGTGAGAAATGCAATGGACCCGTCATAGCTGGGTCAATGGGCACCCGGCATGACGACATTAGCCAAGAGATGGACATCAAGCCAGTGGGAGCGGCCTGCATTGGATGTGGTTTCAGGCCGGAAGTAGCCATTGAACGCGCCGTGGACCACCGCTTTCGTCCCGTGGAATGGAAGTGGATGATCAAGGGTGCGACCCAGCCGACTGATCTCAGCGGCGCCTCGCGTCCGGCCGACGCATCAAAGAATGTGAAGCCATAATGTTATTTTGCCTCTCAGCGGCTCGCGAGTCAGCCTTGTTTGCGGCTGAAGAGATATCATTTGCAAAGCGATGAAAGGTCTCAGCACACCACGTCCCAAGAAACCGGTCTTTCGACCAGCAGCATTTCTTGCCAAAACCGGCCTGGGCCGAACGATTCTGGATCTAAGAAAAGGCCAGACGATTTTTTCACAGGGCGATTCCGCCAATGCCGTGTTTTACATCCAGAAGGGCAAAGTCAGGCTTACTGTAATTTCCAAGCGCGGCAAGGAAGCTACTATCTCGCTGCTTGGAGTTGGCAACTTCCTGGGAGAGGAATGTATCGCGGCAATTCAGCCGCAACGCCTGGCCACAGCGACAGCCCTTACCGCCGCCAGCATACTTAAGATCGAAAGAACGGAAATGATACGGGTGCTGCACGAGGAGAAGTTGTTTTCTGAGGTGTTCGTTACGTATCTTCTCAGCCGCAACGCTCGCATTCAGGAAGACCTGGTGGACCAGCTCTTCAATTCCAGTGAGAAGAGGCTGGCGCGCGCACTGCTGCTGCTGGCACAATTCGGCAAAGATGGCGCCCCAGAGACGGTGATTCCCAAAATGAGCCAGGAGACGCTGGCGGAAATGGTTGGGACAACGCGCTCGCGCGTCAGCTTCTTTATGAATCGATTCCGCAAAATGGGTTTCATCGAGTACAACGGCAAGTTGAGCGTTCACAGCTCTTTGTTGAACGTCATTCTCCACGATTGAACAATCCTCAAACTCAAAAGACCAGAGCGGTAACGCTGGCTATAGCCGGCTGAGTTTCCTGCCATTGTTCACCACTGCACACAGGTGGTAATTGGTACATAGGCTGAGGTGGCAAACGCGCCGGCATTCCATGACCAATGGACACAGTGCTGTTTAGGACAGACAACCAGAGATGCTGAACGTAAGATAAAAGCGAGAATCAGAAAGGTCCCCCCATGCCAAATCCTTCTAAACATGAAATTCTGATAGTCGATGATGAAGTCGCGGTTCGTGACAGTCTTGCCATGTTGCTGCGAGCCTCAGGCTATGACGTAAGCATCGCCATAAATGGCTTTGACGCTCTTCTGCAGCTAAAACGAAAGGTCCCCGCGATCGTGCTTTCCGATCTCAACATGCCGGAAATGTCAGGCTTTGAGTTCCTCTCAGTGGTACGCCGCCGCTTTCCCAAGATTTCAGTGATTGCCATGAGCGGCGCCTATCACTCCGGGGACTCCGTGCCCGGCGGCGTGATAGCCGACGCTTTTTATGCCAAGGGACACAGCAACCCGGAAGTGCTTTTGCAAACCGTGGCCAGGCTGATCCAGACCTTTGCGGCGCACGCCGTGGACCATGAGCGGGAATCCGCCCCGGTCTGGATACCCCGCAATGGAAAAGATTCGCACGGCATACCTTACGTGGTGCTGACCTGCACTGACTGCCTGCGGTCATTCCCTTTGAGTGTGATCACCGAGGACCTGCAAAAAATCCAGGAGACACCCTGCTTGTTCTGTCCCAATACGGTCAGATATATAGTTGATTTTTCCCTGTCGATTGCTTCGCCCCAGCCGGAAGCTACGACAGTGCCAATCGGTCGTGGCATCCTCAAAGCAGGTGCAAAACCATAGCAGCACTCATGCCGCCGCGTCCTTGATTGTGGGATCAGAGATGGCGCTTTGATTTTTCTGGGTTCCGCTTTTCAGGATTTAGGCTTTTTCAGCGGCTCTTCCGGTTCGGCCATCTTTACGCGCAAGGCCACTTCGGCCAGGTCGAGATACCGGGCATTCGTAGCATCTGTTTTGCGCCGGTCCCAGACGATATGTCCTCTGCTCAGAATGGAATTCGGATTGATCCACATTCCCGCGACTACGTTTTTGGGCCTTCTAGGCATTCGCGCAATGGACCAAGGATCCTTATTTGCAAGCTACCGGTATTCGTGGCAATGCGCTGGTCAAAATTGCACATCTCGAGCCGTGAAAATCCTCAACTCTCGCCGACCGCTTTCAGGGGGTCAAAACAAGACTCTTTCGTCCGGCAGAAGGGACTGTGTTGGATTGATGGCTGTTTTCAAAATGAAGAAGTGTCCAACCTGTATCGGAATCGGCGTGTGTGATGAGGGCGACAAATGCCCGACCCGTGAAGGGATAGGAGAAATCCCGACCGATCAGGCAATCATTGACGATCCTTGCCAACCGGTAGTTTGCCTGGAAAAAGGGCAGGAATAACTCTTATCCAAGGTATGATCATTGCCGGAAAAAGCGCGGGTCAACCATCCTCGCCCTATGGACGTTGACCTGCCTCAGTCATGAAGGACCACGCTCAAGAGCGAAGGATGAACCTCGATTTCACCGTTGTACTCGATGAACCCTAATTTGCGGAAGCGATTCATAAAGAAATTGACGCGCGCGCGCGTTGTCCCAACCATTTCCGCCAGCACTTCCTGGCTTATTTTGGGCAGCACTTTTTCCGGTTCGCCTTCCTTGCCAAATCTCGCCAGTAGCAGAAGGATCCGGGCTAGGCGCTTTTCACTGGAATTAAAGAGCTGGTCCACCAGGTCTTCCTGCACCCGGGCGTTGCGGGCCAGCAGATGGGCCACGAAAATGTCAGAGAGCGTATGCTGCTGGTGCAGTGCCTGTATCATCTCTTTCCGGCCAATCTTAAGCACAACGCTCGGTGTGATTGCACTAGCGCTGGCCATGCGCACAGATTGCGATAGGGCGATGCACTCCTCCCCGCAAAAATCACCCTTACCCAGCAACGCGATCGTCGCTTCCTTGCCGGTCTTGGCGATTACGCTGATCCGGATTTTTCCGCTCTGAATATAAAAAATGCTGTCGGCGGGGTCACCCTGAGAGAAGGCTCGTTCCTTTTCACCCAGCTGAACAATCGTTCTGCCCACGCCGCTGGTGGCGAGAAACTTCTCAGCATCAAAGCTGCGCTTTTTCTTAAGTGGGATTTTGATATTCGTTATCGCACTTCTCCGGAAAATGTTGCCTGCTGTCATATAGATGCATGCAAAAAGTTCTGGTTTGGCGTACTCGTTTCACTCATTACCTGGAACTGAGGCCCTTTTTGGCTATCTTCTACCGCAATGGAAATTTCGTACTTCTTTATAAAACTAACAGGGGTACGCAGGTACGGGGAAACGCGTTTTGCTGGCGTGAGATTCTTTTTGCTACGAGGAGATGTTCAACTACGTCATAGATGTCTGAGCTTAAAAAAGGGGGGGGGATAATTCTACGCTAGAAAAACTCCTCTCTTGCTATTTGCGTGGCTTAGGCCTAGACTTCGTTACGTTAACGCTTAAATTACGTTTACGTTAGCGGGAAGGCAATTGCGCCGCAGGAGGCGTCCGATGGCAAAAGACGCACGCAAGAACGGACACAATATCTCAAGCAACGGCCATAACGTAAATGACAAGGCTGCAGTACCAGCCAATTTTGGCAGCAGCCTGATATCCACGATTCCCCATGGCAGAAAAGGGAAGCACAACCTGATCGTTTCCATGATCCTGGATGATCTTGATAAGCTCGACTTGGAAAAGGCCGTCGTAGTTCCGCTTGAAAGCCTGGATGGGGAAAAGATGGAAAATGTCCGCTCAGCCCTGAACCGGGCTACGCGGCAACGAAACATGCCTGTGGCCACTGCCACTGACGAGAAGTACTTTTACGTTTGGCGCGCAGAGCCAGAAAAGACGCAGCCGGTTGCTCCAAACGGATTGGCGTCGCAGACGAACCGCCCGCGCTGATCCTCCCACGCATCCAGAGAATTACGCTGCGTCAATGCTGGGAATGGGTTCGAGGCCTGCCTGGTTCCAGGCTTGTTTCATACAGGCGCCGGCTATCTGTTTTCTCTCTTCGCTCGGCCGGGAAACCTGAATCATGCCCGCGCCCGGACCCGTTGTCGGCGTGAAGTCATCCTGATGTTGCATGATCTCCTCAGCATTTGGGCCA
>Ga0070741_10003555_pt1 | contig 38404 bp, 39 predicted proteins | sample Coa_R1_4_FD_66440 | JGI IMG/M metagenome (GOLD analysis project Ga0070741, IMG submission 66440) | Surface soil microbial communities from Centralia Pennsylvania, which are recovering from an underground coalmine fire - Coalmine... | ecosystem: Environmental > Terrestrial > Soil > Unclassified ... | reverse complement strand
CTCCTTTCGCGAGCTACGCCTGGCTTCCCGCGGGCCGCGGCTTCATGACCGCGAGCACGGCGCCGGTCGGGTCGTGAAAAACCCCGAAGCGGCCGACGCCCGGGATGTCCTCGGGGCCGATCTGAATCGTCGCGCCGAGCTTCCTCGCCTTGGCGATCGTCGCGTCCGGGTCGTCGACGAAGACGTACGGAAGCCAGTGGGGCCGAGCGCCCGGCGCCATGTGCTCGGTCGCGCCACCCCGACCGACGCCGTTCTTTTCGAGGATGTGATAGGTGCCGCCGGGTCCCATGTCCATCGCCCGGCTCGTGAATCCGACGACCTTCGCGTAGAACGCGAGCGCCTTCGCGGGGTCGCTCGTGTGCAGCTCGTTCCAGAAGAACCGGCCCTGGCTCGCGTTCTCGTCGGGCGGATCACCCGTCGCGTTCTTGAACGGGCAGATCTCGGCGCCTTGCGGGTCGGCGATCCGCGCCGTCCGGCCGACACCGGGGATTTCGTACGGCGCGTCGACGACCTTGCCGCCATTCGCGGCGGCCGCCTTCACCGCCGCGTCGACGTCGTCGACCGAGACGTACGAGATCCAGTGCGACGGCTGGCGGTCGGTCTTCGGCGTGGCGTAGCCGCCGATCATCGTGTCGCCGGCAAAGATCATCTCGTAGCTCTGGTCGCCCATCGGAAACGCCTGGACCTTCCATCCGAGGACGTCGCCGTAGAACGACTGGGCCTTTTTCGGGTCCCGCGAGACGAGCTCGAACCATACGAACTTCCCTGGCAGCGGGTTGCGGTCGGCCATGGTGTCTCTCCTTTCTTCTCAGCGTCGAACGAGCGTTCCCGGATTCGACACACCCCGGACTGGCGCGGCCTTGAGAGGGCTTAGGGGTAACGATAGGCAGGCGCGAGGAGGCGACGCCATGGTTGCACTACCGCTCGTCGGCGGATGTCAGTGCGGGGCGCTGCGATACGCCATCACGCAGCCGCCGTTGATGATCTACAACTGCCATTGCACGAACTGTCAGACGATCGGCGGCGGAGCGTTCTCCACGCCGCTGACGGTCCTGGAAGCGAGCTTCGCGTTCACCCGAGGCGAGCCCCGCATCTACGAGTGGACGTCGGATCTCGGAAACCGGCGGTACGGCTCGTTCTGCGGCGCGTGCGGGAGTCGCATCGCCCACGGGCAGATTCCCGCCGCCGGGTTTCTCAGCGTGCGAAGCGGAACCCTCGACGACACGAGCTGGGTCGAGCCGGTCGGCGACATCTGGACGCGGAGCGCGCAACCGTGGGTCGTCCTGTCGAACGACCGGCTCCGAAGCGAGCAGCAGCCGACGGACTACGCGCCTTACATCGAACGGTTCCGGGCGCAGGGCCGATTTCCGGGCTGATTCGAGCGCCTCGGGTCGGGGGCTGAATCGCTTGCGTCCGATCCTCTGACGGCTTCAAGATTCGCGGGACCGTGTCGCCGGCGTCCCGCCACATCCTGAGCTTCGCCGCCTACGCCGCCATCCGGCACCCGACGCCCTATCTCGTCGAAGTGGAGCACGATGGGTCCCACCTCGTGCTCCTGGGCGGGCATCACAGCTCCGATCCGGCCGATCCGATATTCGGCCACATCGAGGCGGCGTTCTCGCGACTCTCGCCGACGTTCGCCATGCACGAAGGGACGCCACCCGCCGCCGAGCCCGACCGCGAGATTGCGATTCGCCGGCACGGCGAAGCGGGGCTGGTCCGCCATCTGGCGGCGCGTACCGGCATCGGCACCGCCAGCATGGACATCCCGCTCGCGGAGGAAGCCCGACTGCTCCGCCAGAAGATCGGACCGCGGGATGCGCTCGTGTTTCTGGTCGTGCGCCAGCTGGCATCGTTCAACCGGAAGACCGCGCGCATGGATTTCGACGCCTACTTCGGCGAGTTCTTCGAGACGATCGCGCCCGCGTTGCAGCTCGTCATCGATTGGCCGCTCATCGAAGCCGCGCACGCGCGCCTGCTTGGACGTCCGCTGGTCGCGGCGGAGGTGACCGGGCTCGAGACGAACCCGATGCGCGACGACCTGCCGACTCAGCGCATCGCGCGCTGGTCGAATCGCCGGCGCGACGAGTACATGCTCCGCCGATTGCTCGCCGCCGTTCGCGAGCACCATCGTCTGCTGGCCACGGTGGGCGTGACACACGCGGTCATGCTGGAACCGGCGCTCCGCGCCGGTATCTCAATGCGAGAGTGAGCCGCCGGCGACCACCTCCCAGGCAAGACGCCCGACGCTGAGCACGAGCAAGCCGACGGTGGGGTAGAAGGTCAACGCGAAGCCGACCGCGCGTGCCGGCGCGCCGTGCGCGTAGCCACGCCAGAACGAGAGTCGACCGACGAAGAACAGCATTGCCGCGGCGGGCACGGCGGCTTGCCACGTCCGGGGCATTGCGGCCGCCCAGATCAAGTGCACGGAGAACGCGAGCACGACCTGTTCGAGCGTGTTCTGCAAGATCGACTGGAGAACCTTTGCCGCCGAGGTGCCTTCGGAGAGTCCGCCGCCATCGATGTCCGCAGGCGTGAAGAATCGGTGCTTCGCGAGCATCCCGACGTTGAGCGCGAGCCAGACGACCAACAGAACGTCCCAACGCAGAGCGTGGACGATCGCCGAGGACACGTCCTCTCCTGGAAGCAGCGCCTGCGGACGCACGACGATGGCCGCCCCCAAGCCGAGAATCGTCACGCCGAGACCTGCCACCATGCCGCCGAGGACGCCCCGCTGCTTTTCGGTGAGCATCATCTTTGCGAGTCCGTTTCGAGCACGTTCTGTCCCGTAATCATCGGGACGCGACGTCGGTCGGCGCGTCCCAGCCGCCGCCGAGGGCCTTGTACGTCGCGATCGGGTCCTGCACGAACGCCGCGTCGCTCGCGGGGAGCGCGTCCTGTGTACTCCGGGCGCTCGGCGTCGAGCACCGCCAGAATACGTTCCGAGCCCGTGGACGTATCCGTCCCGCGCGAGCAGTACGGCTGGTCGCTCGTGCGGTGACCGCCTTCCACTTCCAGATCAGCTGTCGACGGGCGGTGGCCGACGCTGGCCCGGCGGCCACTTCTGGCCTGGGTAAGACCAGCTTCGCCTGGCCGTGGCCCCCGAAAAGCCGGCCGATTACGCGTTCGATCGGTTCAGTCATTGATGGCGTGGCACTTGCGAATGAGCCGGCGAGGCCTCGCAAGGTGCGAGCCCAGAAGGAGAAAACGATGTCGTCGGTGAACGTCAAGATGATCGAACCCCACATTTCCAAGAGCACCACCGCGGAGAGCGACTCGGAGGAGGGAGGAAACGTGATGGCTCCGTACAGGCTCTTGCAGCTCGCCTTGGCCGTGTTCGGCGCAATCTTCCTGTTCGTCTATCCGCTGGCGATCGTGTGGCCGTCAGGGTGGGCGTGGCACGCCGGCGCTCCCTATGAATCCCAGTATTTCGTGATGATCGTCGGGGTCTACGCCACGCTCGGCGTCTTCCTGCTGAGTGCTTCGAGAAATCCGGAAGCCCATCGCAGCCTGATCTGGTTCACGGTGTGGTCCAGCGTCGTGCATGGCGGAATCATGGCGGTGCAGTCGATGCCGGCCATGCATCACGGGCACCTGCTCGGGGACGTGCCCGCTCTCTTTCTCGTCGCGATCGTTCTCGGTGGTCTGCTCGTGTGGTTGGACAACGCGCAAGCCGAGCCGCTTCGCCCTTCCGTGATTCGCTGAGACGGGACGCGCTTAGGTCGAGGACGGATGACGATAATGGAGCCTTCTGAAGCGCTCCCGCTCGTCGTTTCGCGAGCGTCTCTCCGCGGGTTCGACGGCGCCTGAGCCAGTTCTCGAACCGGCACCGCAAGCACTGACGAGCGGGCGGGAGATCGATGCCGGCGCGGTCGTTCATCGGCGAAGCGTGGCCGGGGTGCGCCCACCTCTCAGGCCGCCGCGAACAATCGCCACTCGCCCTCCACACCCTTGAGAGCGCGGCTGCCCCGGTCGCGGAAGGTCAGCCCCGAGCCGACGACGAGATCCCTGACGGTGCTCGACGTCAGCACCTCGCCCGGCGCGGCTTCGCCTGCGATGCGCGCGCCGATGTGCACGGCGATGCCGCCGACGTTGTCTCCCATGCGCTCGCACTCGCCCGTGTGCAATCCGGCGCGGACCTCGAGGCCGAGCGCACGCACGGCGTCGCGAATGGCCAGGCCGCAGCGCACCCCGCGGGCCGGACCGTCGAACAGCGCGAGGAAGCCGTCCCCCGCCGTTGCGATCTCACGCCCTCGGAAATGCGCGATCTGCCGCCGCACGAGCGCATGGTGGCGTGCGAGCAGATCGCTCCATGCCCGGTCGCCCAGGCTCGAAGCCTTCTCCGTCGATCCGACGATGTCGGTGAACAGCACCGTCGCGAGCACGCGATCGTCGTCCAGCACCTCGTGCTTGCCGGTGAGGAGCGTTTGCACCGCCGACAGGATGCCGTCGACGTCGCCCGTGTAATAGCGGTGCTCCTCGCCGCCGATCTCGACGAACGTCGCCCCGGCAATGTGCTCTGCCAGATAGCGCCCGAACGCGGACGGGAGCCAGAAATTGTCGCGGCGGTGGAACACGAGCGTCGGCGCTCGGACCGACCCGAGCACGGAACGGACGTCGACCTCGAGATCGCAGACGGGGTACATCGTCTCGAGTGCGCCCGGGCTGAGCGCCAGCCGCTCGAAGCGCGCGCGCCAGGCGGCGGCTGCAGGATCCGCGGGGCGGCCTCTGAGTGCCGGAGGTCGCCGATCCTCACGGCCCCAGGTCCGGTACAGTAACGCCGCCTTCGCTTCGGCGGCAGCGTCGCTCAACCCGTCCGGATAATCGACCGCCACGCGGATGCGAGCAAAGGTGTCGCCGAGCACGAGCGATTCGGTGCGCTCGGGATACGTCGCGGCGAACAGCATCGCGATCGGGCCGCCGTCGCCGTGACCGAAGAGGACGACGCGCGTGCTGCCCACCGCGTCGATGACGGTCGTGATGTCGTCCATCCAGCGCTCGATGGTGGGAATCGCGCCGAGCGGCACCGGGTCGGAGATGCCGGTCCCACGCTTGTCGAAGCAGATGACTCTGCCCATCGTCGCCAGGTGCTCCAGGAATCGGGCCAGCGCCGGCTCTTCCCACATGATCTCGATGTTGTTCGGGTGATCGGGGACGAACACGATGTCGCGCGGCCCTCGGCCGAAGACCTGGTATGCGACGTGCCCTTCCGGCCCTCTGATGTACTGCGTCCGTGGCTGCATGCTCGGGCGAGTGGGATTCTAGTCGTCGACGCGCTCGCGCGCACCTTCCAGAGATGAGGTAAGGGGTCAGCCCGAGACCAGGCGCAAGCGTCGGCTTTTCGTTCTGGACATCGAGTCCCACCCACATGTACTGGGACAACCCAAGTGGAGACGGGAGAACGAATGACCGGGCGGTGCTCGACGCCGCATCGCCGCGGGACCAACGCCGTCCCGTCCACGGTGGCAGTGCTCGGGATGCTAGCCCTGACCGCCCCACGAACCCACGCGGCGGGAATCGTCACGCACGCCTGGATGGTGCTCGACGCCATCGACCTCGTCACGACACCGGAGCTGCACGGGTTGCTCGCCGCACACAGCGACCAGGTCCGCGCCGGAGCCGAGTTCCCCGACGGTGGCTACTGGACCCGCGATCTGCGGACGCCGGGCGGCGACTACGGCGAGGAGGCGCACTGGCAACGGTTCGTCGACGCGTACGCGACGCAGATTCGCATCGATCCCGCCTGTGCGCCGCTCACCGATGCTGCGGGGCCGTACGCTCCGGCGATCGCGCATCTCATGGGGGCGGCCGGGCACGGCATGGGCGACGAGGTATGGGACTGGTTGTTCGAGCCGAACGGTCCCGGCTTCGACGAGTCGTATCTACCGAGCGCGTTCAACGGGTTCGTCGGACCGGGCGGCCTCGAGGTTCAGCTCGACATTGTGGCCATTGCGCGACACGGACGCCCGGTCGGAGAGACGCCGCCCATCCCGGATCCTTCCAAGATCGCCGCCGCATTCGCGTCGATCGGTCGCGCGGACATCGACCCGGCGGCGTTCACCGTCGGTGAAAACTTCCTCGACGCCGAGCGCGGCATCGAGACGTTCTGGGCTCCCCGGCACATCGATCGGCTCGAACGCGCGATGCCGTGGACGTCGGCACACGTGGTCGGCGCTGCCGGCGGAGTCGATTTCGCTGCGCGCGCGATCGCGGGATACTACGAAACGATCTGGGGCGAACTCCTCGGCCACGTGTCGGCGACGCGCGTCACTGCGACCGCGCCCCTCGACGGACAGGACGACGTACCCGCCGGCGGATGGACCGGCACTTATGCGCCCGGTTCGAATCCCGGCAACAGCGGCGGCCTGACGCGCATCGCGGCGGCGCTGTCGGCCGCCCTGCCATTCCATTCGCAGGCCGGACAGGGTTCTCAACCGAGCGAATTGCCCGTAGAGGCGTTTCGCCTCCGCGACCTCGAGAGCGGGGCAGCTCGTGGCGCCCCGGCCGGGATATCCACGCATCGTTCCGTACAACCCAGAAGCGGGTGAGCACGTCATCGGATTCCAGCCCGCTGACGATCTCGGACCGTGCCGTTGGTACGAGGTCGATACGACCGATGCGCTCATCGACGCGCGTGGCCAGGCGGTGACGCCCGCCGTGTGGCGATTCCAGACGAGCGGCTGTCAGCGCCCGAGCGTGCCGCCCCCGATCCGCGGCACGCTCGTGTGCGACGCGACGGCCACGGTCACGTTCCCTTCCGGCCTGATCACCGCCCCGAACGCGAAGCCTGCGCACGGCAGGGTCGACGTCGAGCTGACGGACTATGTCGGCGGGCAGACCGGCGGGCAACGGATGGGATCGTCGCTGCCGATCGCGGGTGGTGTCGGGGACCTACGCATTACACTCGATGGATCGTCGTGTACCGACCTCACGCAGCCGAGCGGACCGGCACGCATCCGTGGCCGCGTCCGCTGGCGCGACGCGCACGGCAAAGAGATCGGCACGAGCAGCATCGACGCCGACGAAGTCGACCCCCGTGGCGACATGCTGACAGTGACGCCGCGTGCACGAGTCTTCCCCTCGCACGCGCTGGCGTGGCGCATCGCCCTGGACGTCGGCGGCTGTGGCGCGGGTGGGCGCACCACGCTGACGGTCTCGAGCGGGAAGATCACCGTCTGGCCGTGATAGTCGATCTGACAAGGAGGTCCGCCGTGGCGATCGCACTCTATGACCTGAGCGTCGCGAACTACCTGCAGACCCTGGGGGCCGTCGTCGGCTTCCTCGAGAAGGGGCTCGCGCACTTCACCACCAACCATGTCGACCTCGACGAGATCGTCGAGACGCGCCTCGCTCCCGACATGCTGCCGTTCCGCTTCCAGCTGCAATCGGTCGCGCATCACTCGCTGGGTGCGATCGAGGGGGTGAAGAAGGGACTCTTCCAGCCACCTCCGCAGGCGCCTGCGTACGACTACCGCGGGTTACAGAAGCTCGTGGCCGACGCGCAGGGGGCGTTGCAGAAGCTGATGCCCGCGGAGGTGAACGCGCTCGAAGGCAGGGACGTCATCTTCCAGCTCCGCGACTTCAAGATGCCGTTCACGGCCGAGGGATTTCTCCTGTCGTTCTCGCTCCCGAACTTTTACTTCCATGCCACCACGGCCTACGATATCCTGCGGATGAAGGGCGTTCCGATCGGCAAGCGCGACTACATGGGGCAGATGCGGCTTAAAAGCTGATCAGACCGAGAGCGCGCGGAGTGCGGGGAAGAGTCGTTCCGTGTTGCTCCGCAGCGTGTCGATCAACGACCCGTTCGACGTCCGGACGCGCGCGGTAATTCGCGAAACTGCCCCCTTCGTCCTATCCGCGCATCAGTCTAGTCGCCGCCTGCCGCTTGGAGCACCGCCGGCCGCCGCACGCGATTGTAGACCTCTTTGTACTGCTCGTAGAACTCTCGGTAATTCTTCTTGTTCTTGAGATCGTTGAACGGGTAGCGCGCTTCCGGACGTTGTCGGAGGACGTACGTCACGAGGAAATCGACCGGGAAGATCAGCAGCGCGGATACCGGGTGAAACAGCATCGGTATGTACGATACGAACGACACGAACTTCACGCCGAAGAATGGACAGCTGTTGGTGACGGGAATCATCGCCCAATATCCGAAAAGCAACTGAAATACGACGACGGCCGCCAACGCGTAGCCGTTGATCCATCCGTGAAGGAAGAGGGACGCCGCGACGGCAACGGCCAGCAGCTGATATCCCAGATACGCGAAGGCCAGCTGCCACACGAAGGTGAATCCCTTGTGTTCGGTGAACACGTGATCCACGAACTCGGCGCACTTCTCGATTTTGTAGGGGCCCGTCTGGCGAAACTTGTCGGCGTTGTTCGGGTAGCACAGATACTTGGCTACGTCCCTGAAGCTGCGGCATGACTTCAGGCTGGGGTTGATACCGAGCTCCCTGGCGACCTCGTCCGTGTAGAAGCCATAATAGGTCAGGTGGTCCCGCGGCCTCGGGGTCTCGGTAACGTAATATCGTCGGTTGTAGACTTTGATCTTCTCATCGAGGCGATCGGTGATGCCCGACCGAAATGGCTCGTCGGTGAGCATCCGGTGAATCAGAAGCGACTGCATTTCGGTGATGTTCGAGAGGCCACCGGTGAGCGGTCTCGTATAGCCGAGCAAGTACACGTTGGTGAGGACGCTCGGAATCACGCCCAAATAATTCTCGCGATACACGTACTCGTAGTCGACCGTCCGTCCGGCCTTCTCGTACGTGATCCGGGGCAGTCTCGGAACCTCGGCATCCCCCTGGATCAGGTAGTCGTAGTGGACGGACTCCCCGTTGCATTCGACGGTCTTCCCGATCTCGTCGACCTTGGTCTTGTCCTTCTCCCAGAGTGCCACCAGGCCCTCGGACACGAAGTACACGAGATCGTTCAGCAGGAAGCCCTGCTTGATCCGTTCGGGTAGATCTTCCGAGAACTGTCGCACATACGCATCGATCGGCCAGTACTTGATCGCGATGATACCGTTCGGGACGTGGGCCTTCGGAGGGCGATCGGCCTCGATCCCGCGGCGCGTATCCGCGAAGCGCACGTGGAAATTCTCCGGGGTGAAGATGCGCCCCATGACATGCTGGATCCACCGCACGAGCGCCATGTACGCGGCGATCGGTTTCAGGTTCGGAAGGACCTTGGTCATCGGCACGAAGTTGAAATTGATCACCGCGCCGTAGAGGCGAGGAAAGCTCCGCGCAGTTTGATGCGCTTCCAGCTGATCGAGGCTGTAGGCGGTGTCTCCGATGTAGAACAGCTTGTCCAATGGCAGAAACCCGTTCTGCAGACAGATGATCCGGTTGTCGCCGGTCACCAGTTTCGAAATCAGCAGGTTGGCGGAGTCTCCGATCGAATCGATGACGACCGTCTTGTTACGGATACTGCAGTCGAAGGTGACGAGCGCGTCGTTCATTCGGCGACGAAATGCGGTCGAAATCACGACGTGCTTTGCTTTGAGGCGATCGCCGCTCTTGGTGTGGACGATACTGTGGTCGGTCTTGTTCTCGATCAGAGTGACTCGGTCGACGGTGATGCGATCTTGGTACTTGCGGTAGTACCGGAGATGCATGTCGTAGAACTCCCGCGCGGTCGGATAGTGGTCTTGGCTGAAGTCATCGACCAGGTCGAACGTGTAGAAGCTGGTGTAGTACGAGCTCACGAGATCGAAATCGAGCCCGCCCGAACGGGCGAGCGAGGCCCAAATCGAACCGTCCTTCTCCGAGATAATTGTGTAGTTCACGCCGGAAAGGTCGAGCTCCCGCAAAAGCGGGATGGCAGAAAAACCAAATCCAACGAGGAGAACGTCCGTCTCTTTCATCGACCGCCCTCCGGTGTCGAAGCAGAGCCGGCGTCGGCCAAGGCGACGCCCTCTCAGCGCGCCGTCGAGGTGACGAGCGCGGCGAGCCCCCTTTCCGGGGCGTCCCAATCGTCGTCTTTCATTCGCGCGAGCTCCTTGCTGTCCCGGCGCACGATCGCGGTCGGCAAGCCGGTGACGCGCAGATCGTCGGCGAGCGGGTCCTTCCCGTCGTGCGGGACCCCGTGAAACGTGACCGTCATGGGGGCGCCCTGCACGTCCTGGAGCACGCGCACGAGCCGCGGAACCATCTGTGCGCAATGCGGGCACCAGCTGCCGTAGAAGACGAGGAGCTCCGTCGGTTGCCTCAGGTGGCGGAGCTTCTCGATCGCGGCTGGATCCGGGGTGTATCGGGTGGCGTCCCGCCGATATTCGGGCATGGCTGCGATCAGCTCGTCCAACGATCGATCCCCCAGGAGCGGGGGGCTCGGCTTCAGCGTCATCGTCCGGCCGTCACGCTCGACGATCAGATTCGGACCGTCCATGCGGACGGACAGGAAGTCCTCCTGCGGTCCGCTCGTATCGACCCGTACCACGTCGGGGTCGGCCGCATCGCGGGTAAGGCGATTGGGGTCGAGCAGACGCGCGGTGGGCCCCCCGCTCTTTATGAGGACGGGGCGACCGAATGGGGAGGGCTCCACGAGGAAGCTGGGAGGCAGTTCGACGGAGCGATAGGTCGTCGAGCCCTGCACCGCGAACTGGCTCGTCAGTCCGAACTCGAGGGTGACGGCGTGAGCCGCACTCCAGGGGCACGCGAACAACGCGACGAGTAGGGTCTTCAAGATGCAGCCCCTCATGGCAGCCCTCCTCGGGCGAGCGTGTCCAGCGCGGCGTCGGAAGGAAACCCGGTCCAGGTCGCGAGCACACGGCCACCGTCGAACAGTGCGCTCCGTGGCAGCGTCCGGTAGAGCCTGCGAAGCATGCGCGGCGGGGCACCGTGAACCTCGAACGCCGGGCCGGCAGCCCAGAGGAACGCAGCCGCCAGCGCCGGGTCGTCGTCGGCAATTCCCACGACGGGTATGGCTCCGCGCGGCAGGTTCAGACGTTCGTTCAGGTCTGGGATGCGCGTGCGCGTTGCCGGGTCGGAGCGATCGAGCAGCAGCACGAGATGGCGGCCGGCTCGCAGCTCCGGGACGATCCGGTCGAGCTGCGTGTCTTCGACCGTCGCTCCCGGGGCGAGGGCGGTGGCCTGGTTGTCGAGCGGCAGCGACGGCGCGCACACCGCGAGGGCGAGACCGGCACCCGCACCGAGCAGGCTTGGCCCCCAACGCAGTACGCCCGGCCGCGGGGCGCCGAGCCACGCGACTCCCGACAGGGCCACGAACCCGACATCCTCGTACAACGCCTGCCGGGGCGTACGTTCGAAGAGCTGGCCGAAGCATCCGCACACTCCGGTTCCATCCGGCCGCGCCAGCTGCCATGCCACGATGCCAACGAACATCACGAACGTCGCGGTGCTGGCAAGGAGAACGACCGGGTGGCGTGCGCCGCCGAGCAGCGCAGCCCCGAGCCCCGCCTCGAACGCGACGACCACGAGCGCCCCCGGGTAGGCCAGGTTCGCCGGCGCCGACATGTCCTGCAGTCGATCCGCGAACCCATGCGGGTCGATTGCCTTGGCGTACGCCGCGAGCAGCAGCACCGCGCCGAGCAGGTAACCCGCCACGGCTCCCGGAATCGTGAGCTTCGACATCCGGCGTAGCGTTTACGCGAGTCGACGACGCTCCGGAAGCAGCCCCACGAGCGCGAGCGTGATCGGGCAGCTCGCGGACACACTTTGGGCCGACACGCCGAGGCGGTGAGTGACGTGCCTCGTTGCGAGTAGGGCGCGACCGCGACTCGCGGCCGACGTTGTCGCTACGCGATGCGGTCAAAGCTCAAGTTGAACGTCCCGGGAGGCGCGAAACCAGTCCACACGGCTGCGCACGGTAGACGGTCCTTGATCGTCGCGAATACGCTGTAAGGGCGCCCTCGGAGCTTACCCTCTCCGCTCGCGTAAACGCCGCCGGGAGGCCGGGGGCCGATTGGTTGCGCGGCCGTGAATCGGTAGGATCGGGCGTTCTCTCGCGGGAACGGCGGGGCGATGGACACCCAACGCGTCGAACGCAGGCTCTCGGCGGTGCTGGCGGCGGATGTCGCCGGCTATAGCCGCTTGGTCGGCGTCGACGAAGAAGGCACGCTCGCGCAGCTGCACGCCGTACGGGTGGAGCTGATCGACCCGGCTATCGCGGTCCATCGCGGTCGCATCATCAAGACCACCGGCGACGGCATCCTCGCCGAATTTCCGAGCGTCGTCGACGCCGGGCGCTGCGCGCTGGAAGTGCAGCGCGGAATGGCGCGGCGCAATGCCGAGATCACCGGCGACCGCCGTATGGCGTTCCGGATCGGGATTCACCTGGGGGATGTCGTGGTCGATGGCGACGACCTGCTCGGCGACGCCGTCAACATCGCGGCGCGGCTCGAAGGCATCGCGGAGCCTGGCGGCGTCAGCCTTTCGGAGGACGCCTGGCGTCAGGTCCGCGACAAGCTGTCGGAGGCCTTCGTAGACCTGGGCGAGCAGACGCTCAAGAACATCGCGCGCCCGGTGCGTGTCTATCGGATCGACTTGGCGGACACGGCGAAAACGCCCCAGCCGTCGATGGCGTTGCCCGACAAGCCTTCGATAGCGGTGCTGCCCTTCCAGAACATCAGCGGCGATCCCGATCAGGAATACTTCACCGATGGTATGGTCGAGGACATCATCACCGGTCTGTCGCGGATCAACTGGCTGTTCGTGATCGCGCGGAATTCGAGCTTCGCCTACAAGGGCAAAGCCATCGACATCAAGCAGGTCGGGCGCGAGCTCGGCGTCCGCTACGTGCTGGAGGGTAGCGTGCGCAAGGGCGGCAAGCGCGTACGCATCACGGGACAGCTGATCGAGGCCGAAACCGGCAGCCATCTCTGGGCCGACAAATATGACGGCGTACTGGACGACGTCTTCGATCTCCAGGACAAGATGACGGAGACCATCGTCGGGATCATCGAGCCGAGCGTCCGTCGCGCCGAGATCGAGCGCGCGCGCCGCAAGCGCCCCGACCATCTCGGCGCGTACGACCTCTATCTCCGCGCCATGCACCATGCGCTGTTTGCGATGGCGGAGGACGCCGCCATAGCGATCGGATATCTCGAAGAGGCACTCAAGCTCGACCCGAACTACGCGGTGGCCCACGCCGCCCTGGCGGCCGGCCTTGAGAGCCGATTCCGTGGCGGGGGCTTCAACGAGGCCGACCGCACCGAGGGCGTGCGCCATGCACGACTGGCGCTCGCGCTCGGCACCGACGATGCGACGGCGCTCGCCTATGCAGCGTTCACCGTCCTGCATCTCAGCCGCGATTTCGAAGCGGCGTCGGGCGCAATCACTCGCGCCTTGTCACTGAACGGCTCGTGCGCCACCGCTCTCTATTGGGGCGCGCACATTCATGCCGTCAGCGGCGACCCCGTGCTCGCCGAAGACTACGCCAACCGGGCGCTGCGTCTCAGCCCCTTCGATCCCTTGAGCTTTCAAGGTCATGTCGCCCTCGGCGTCGTGCGGCTTCGCCTCCGGCGCTACGACGAAGCCGCCGCGTGCCTGGCGCAGGCGATACAGGCCAACCCGCGCTTCAGCGTCCTCTACGGGTTGCGGGCTTCGGCGCTTGCCCTGGCCGGCCGCATCGAGGAGGCGAAGGTGGTTGCCCAGCGCCTCCTGGAGCTCGAGCCCACGTTCCGCGTTCGTCCCTTCATGGACTTCGCCGGATTCGTGCAGCCGGAGACCCATGAAGCCCTCGCGATCGGATTGCGACAGGCTGGGCTGCCGGAATAGGACGCGGATCCTGAGAGCGGGCGACCGGGGTCGAACCGCCGACGTCCAGCTTGGAAAGCTGACCGACGATGGGCTGGCCTCTTGCACGCTCGTGCCGAACCCGGCCTCCGGAATCAGCCGGGCCTTCGGCGCTCGCCGTCGTGTCTCCGGCTGAGGCGTGTGGCACGTGGCTTACGCTCATTGGCGGCACAGCTGGTCGCGGCCGGCGTCAGCCGCGCGACGGCGGCCTCCAATCTGACCAGCCGATCGCGCAGGTCGCGGTTCTCCGCCGTGAGCCGGGCCATTTGCTCGTCCTTCTCGTGGCGCAGCTCCGTCACGGCGGCGACCGTGAGGGCCTCGAAACCCTTCGGCGCGACGTACTTCACGCCGTCGGCGCGCTCGCCCACCCAGTCCGGGAAGACGCCTTCGACCTGTTGCGCCGTGAACCCGACGTGCGTGCCGGGGCGTTCACCGATCGCGGCCGGATCGATGAACTCGAACGTGACCGCGCGGAGCGCTTGAAACTGCTCGAGTGCGCCATGCAGGTCCTGCACGTTCGTCTTCAGGCGTGCATCGGAGATCGCCCCCCACGATCCGCCGCCCTGCTTGAAGGCGTTGCCCTCGTTCAGGAAGAGGGTGCCGTCGGTGGCGACTTGGAGCATAGTGGTACCGTCGCTGGCGTCGATCTGGAAAGCGAGTTGATCGCTTGCGCCCGCCTTGACGTACGCGGTGACGTTGTTGAAGCCCACGCCGTTTATCTTGAGCTGCGCGGTCCCGCTCTGGATGCCAACGCCGACGAGGTCCGGCGCCACCGTCAGGACCGGCCCGTCGTTCGGCTCGATCGTGAAGGTACCGTCGCCCAGCTGCCCGATGTCGACGAAGTTGCCCGAGGGCTGGCGCACGAACCGGAGCTGGGGGCCGAGATCGCCGTTGGCGGTCACGGTCGCCATGAGTACCGTGCCGGGAACTCCTTCGCCGAAGTTGTCGACCGCGAAGCTGCCGGACGGGTTCGTCGACTGAAACGTGCCCGTACCGGTCGGCGTCGTGGCGGCCTGGAGCGCGGATATCTGGGTCGACTGGGACGAGTTGGACGCCTGGAGCGCGGATATCTGGGTCGACTGGGACGAGTTGGACGCCTGGAGCGCGGATATCTGGGTCGACTGGGACGAGACGGATGTCTGAAGCGTGCCGATCTGCGCCACCTGGTCCGTGTTCAGGATCGAGATCTCCTTCGGGGTACCACCCTTGGCGACCTTGCACTGCGTCCGGACCTTCACGCCCGCATTCGGGAGGACCTGCGTCGGATCCGTCTTGCTCACGGGGGCACACAATTGCAGCGTGGCTGCGCGCGCGCTCACGTTTGCGAGAACCACCATGCTGAGGACACATCCCGCCACATCGCGCCACATTCGTTTCTCCCTCCCTCACGCGGCCCGTCGATCGCCGCGAGCACGGTCCGCTAGCACATCGTTGGGGTACGGCCTAGCGGAATCACGATGCCCCAATGCTATGCCTACCTTTCGCCGGCGCATATGCTAAGCACCGTCGAGCGCCTCACCGACACCGAACCGGCATCACTACCGGCACCAGCGCTGAGACCATCGAGGCGCATCGCGAGCCCGCGACGCAAGTGCGTGATCGGCGGAAGGAGAAGAGAGCGGGCGACCGGGGTCGAACCGGCGACGTCCAGCTTGGGAAGCTGGCATTCTACCACTGAATTACGCCCGCAGCGGGCGAGACCGTAGCGCAGTCGTGCAGCGCCCGCAAACGCGACGGCTTCCTTGACTGCCCCAGGACCCGCGCCTACCATCGATCGACATGGCGGAAGCGCACGCGCCGTCGAGCGCGACGCAGGCGGCGATCCGCGAGCTGTTCGCCGCGAGCGTGCGCACGAAGCAGGTCTTCCTCGACGAGAACGCGGCGGCGCTCGAACGGGCGATCGAGGTCGTCGCGGACGCGCTCCGGGGCGGTCGGAAGCTCCTGCTCTTCGGCAACGGCGGCAGCGCGGCGGACGCGCAGCACATCGCCGCCGAGTTCGTCGGGCGGTTCCTGCGCGAGCGGCGCGCCTTGCCCGCGATCGCGCTCACCACCGACACGTCCGCGCTCACCGCGATCGCCAACGACTACGGCTACGACGACGTCTTCGCCCGCCAGGTGCGCGCGCTCGGCGCCGCCGGCGACGTCGCGCTCGCGATCTCGACCAGCGGCCGCTCGCCGAGCGTCCTGCGCGCGGTCGCCGTCTGTCGCGAAATCGGCGTCCAGACGATCGGGCTCACCGGCGGCGACGGCGGCGAGCTCGCGGGCATCGTCGACGTGAGCCTGCGCGTCTCGGCCAGCCGGCTCTCCGCGCGCATCCAGGAGACGCACATCCTCGTCGGACACGTGATCTGCGAGCTCGTCGACCGGCGACTCTTCGGGGAGTCGTAGGTGAGCCGGCCGCGGCGTCGGCGCCGCGCGCTCGCCCCGCTCGACTTCGCCCGCGTCCGTACGATTCCGCTCCGCGGCCGACGGAGCCTCGTCGTCGCCTCGGCGCTCGGTCGCCCGGTCCGCGCCGGTGCCAGCGTGCGCGCGTTCCTCGACGGGCTGCCGGACATCCTCGCTGCCCGCGAGCTCCGGCTCGCCGCCGATCGCATCGCCGCGGCGATCCGGCGCGGACGACCCGTCGTCCTCGGCATGGGCGCGCATCCGATCAAGGTCGGTCTCGGGCCCGTGATCGTCGACCTCGTACGACGCGAGCGGCTCGCGGCGGTCGCCATGAATGGCGCGTGCCTCGTGCACGATTTCGAGCTCGCCTGGAACGGCCGCACGTCGGAGGACGTCGGGCCGGGGCTCGATCGAGGGACGTTCGGGATGGCGCGCGAGACCGGAGAATTCCTCAATCGCGCCACACGTGACGGCGTCGGCGCCGGACTCGGCCTCGGCCGCGCGGTCGGCGAAGCGATCCTGACGGCGCGACCCCGCTTCGCGGAATGCAGCATTCTCGCGACGGCCGCGCGGGCCGACGTTCCCGCGACCGTTCACGTCGCGATCGGGACGGACATCATTCACATGCACCCCGACGCCGACGGCGCGGCGATCGGCGAGGGCAGCCTCCGCGACTTCCGTCTGCTCGCGCGCGTCGTCGCCGGGCTCGCCGGCGGCGTCTACCTGAACCTCGGGTCGGCCGTCGTCCTCCCGGAAGTCTTCGTCAAGGCGCTGAACGTCGCGCGCAACCTCGGCCATCCCGTCCGCGACCTCACCACGATCGACATGGACTTCCACCGGCAGTACCGCCCGACGGTGAACGTCGTGACCCGGCCGACCGCCGCCGGCGGACGCGGCATCCAGCTCACGGGCCACCACGAGATCATGTTCCCGCTCCTCTGGGCGGCGGTCGAGGAAGCGCTCGCCCGGCGCCGTCGATGACGATCGTCACGCTCACCACGGACTTCGGCTTCAGCGACGGCTTCGTCGGCATCATGAAGGGCGTCATCCTCGGCCGCGCGCCCGACGTCCGAGTCGTCGACGTGACCCACGGCATTCCGCCGCAGGACGTCCTCGCCGGCGCGCTCACGTTGCGCCACGCCGTCCCGTATTTTCCCGCGGGGACGATCCACGTCGGCGTCGTCGATCCGGGCGTCGGCACCGCGCGCCGTCCACTCTGCGTGGAGACTGCGGCGGGTTTCCTCGTCGGACCGGACAACGGTCTTTTCTCGTTGGCGGCACCCGCGGACGCGATCCGGCGCATCGTCCACCTCACCGACGAGCGTTTCTTCCTCTCACCGCGGAGCGCGACCTTCCATGGTCGGGACGTGTTCGCACCGGTCGCCGCGGCGCTCGCGACGAGCACGCCTCCCGCGGCGCTCGGAAGCATCGTCGAGGACATGCACCGGCTCGATGTCCCGGAACCGAGCGTCGACGGGCGGGCCATGCACGGGCAGGTGATCTACGTCGACCATTTCGGCAATCTGGTGACGAACGTGACCTCCGGCGCGCTATCGAAATCTGCCGACGTTTCGATTCGGCTGCGTGCCGCGCAGCTGCGCGGCATCGCACCGTCGTATGGGACGGCGAGATCCGGCGAGCTCGTGGCTGTCGTCGGCAGCTGGGGACTCCTCGAGATCGCCGTCCGGGACGGCTCGGCGCGCGACCGCCTCGGCGCCGGCGTCGGCGAGCCCGTCGTCGTCGAAACGTAGATGGATCACCCGCTCGACTCGGGTCCCGTGTCCGAATCCGCGGTCCAGCCGGTCGTGCAGACGCGGCTCGGGCGACACGCCGCGCTCCTCGCGATCACGGCGCTCACGACCACGGTCGCCGGCGCGTACTGGGAAGGCGTCGATCCGTTCGCCGACCCGCGTCTCCTCGTCCGCGGCGTCCCATTCGCCGCGACGCTGATCACGATCCTGCTCGTACACGAGGCCGGCCACTACGTCATGTGTCTGCGTCACGGCGTCGCGGCGTCGCTGCCGTACTTCCTCCCGGCGCCGCCGCAGATCTTCTGGCTCGGGACCTTCGGCGCGTTCATCCGGATCCGCTCGCGTTTCCCGGATCGGCGCGCGCTCTTCGACATCGGCGCCGCCGGACCGTGGGCGGGGTTCGTCGTCGCGCTGGTCGCGACGGTCGTCGGCCTCGCGCACTCGACCGTGCTCCCGGTCCGGCCGGAGGCGCACGTCTTCGAGTTCGGCGACTCGCTCCTCACCGCGTTCCTCGCCCGTCACGTCCTGCACGCGAGCCCCGACACCGTGCTGCTGCATCCCGTCGCGCTCGCCGGGTGGTTCGGCCTCTTCGTGACGTCGATCAACCTCATCCCCGTCGGACAGCTGGACGGGGGACACGTCCTCTACGCGCTCAGCGCGCGGCGGCTGCGCGCCGTCGCCTCGCTGCTGATCGCATCGCTCATCTGGCTCGGCGTGCACGGCTGGCCGGGGTGGATCGTATGGGCGATGATCATCGCCGTGCTCGTCTCGATCGGCCATCCGCCGACCGCCGACGACGCGCGTGGGCTCGGACTCGTCCGTCGCCTCGCGGGGGTGGCGACCTTCGTGATATTCGTCCTCACCTTCGTGGCCGAGCCCTTCAAGATCATCCCATGAGCGAACGCCCGTCCTGGCATCAGTACTTCCAGACGATCACGCGGCAGGTCGCCGAGCGCTCGACGTGCCTGCGAGCGAAGGTCGGGGCCGTGATCGTGCGCGACAAGAACATCCTCGCGACCGGCTACAACGGCGCGCCGGCGGGTCTCCCGCACTGCATCGACGTCGGCTGCCTCGTCTACACGTCGCGGACGCCGACCGGCGAGATCGAGGAGAACTGCTTCCGCACGATCCACGCCGAGATCAATGCGATCGCGCAGGCGGCGAAGAACGGCGCCTCGATCCGCGACGCCGACATCTACATCACGCACACGCCGTGCATCCACTGCCTGAAGGTGCTCATCAACACGGGCATCCGCCGCATCTTCTACGAGCACGAGTACAAGCGGCAGACGCTCGAGGAGATGCTCGGCTACACCGACGTGAAGCTCGAGCGAGTCGCGCTGTGAGCCGGGGCCGGGGCGGTGCCGGCGCGTTGCCAATCGAGCCGGAGCGCCCAGACGAGCAGCGCGAGGACGGCCAGCGTCACCACCAGGTCGAGCAGGCCGAGTCCGCGCGCCCCACGCACCGCCACGCCAGAGAAGATAGCGAAGCGCGGGCGGCGCTGCCAGGGACGGCGTGCTGACCCACGCGCCATGGCAGGAGACCCCGGATCTCCGCCATGGCTTCCTCGACGGTGCGGAATCCGCCGGGCGCGACTGGCCCCCGATCGTCGCCCGCGTCGGGTCGCCGTTGCCGATCGTCGTCCCGCGGCAGGTGCACGGGACGCGCGTCGTCACCGTCGCCGCGAACGATCCATCCCCGGAGGCGGACGGCCTCGTCGTCGGCGAGCGCGGTCTGCTCGTCGGCGTCGTGACGGCCGACTGCGTGCCGGTGTTGCTGGTCGCGCGCGAGGCGCGCGTCGCGGCTGCGGTGCACGCGGGCTGGCGCGGCGCGGCCGCCGGCGTCCTCGAGGCCGCGATCGAACGCTTCGTACGGGATCGGGCCGTCGCGCCCGGACGCATCGAGGCGGTCATCGGCCCGGCGATCGGCGGCTGCTGCTACGAGGTCGGGCCCGAGGTGCGCACGGCGTTCACGAGCCGGACGCAAAGGACGACCAACCCCGCGTGGACCGAGCGGGGCGGCCGTCAGCACGTCGACCTTCGCGTTGCGGCGCGGACGCTGCTCGAGGCAGCCGGCGTCGGACGCGTCGCGACCGTCGGGCCGTGCACCGCGTGCGGCGCGGGGTATCATTCGTACCGGCGCGACGGCGCCGGCGTCGGTCGCCAGCTCAGCTTTGTTGGATGGGCGTAGCCGCGGGCGCGACCTCGGTCGCGTGCGGCTCCTCGAAGCGCGCCGGGTCCTCGATGTAGGCCCGGAACAGCTGGGCCATCGCGCCACCGTGCCACCCGTCCATGAAGCGATGATCGAACGTCACCCCGAGGGTCATCATCGGGCGAACGACGACGCGGCCGGCTTCGGCCACGGGCTTGTCCTGCACCTCGCCGACGAGGACGACCATCGGCGTGCGGCTGAACGGCACCAGCGGCGCGTGCGCCTGGGCGAGGCCGAACATGCCGACGTTCGTCACCATCGCGCTCCCGAACTCGTCCTTCACGACACCGAGGGCGCTCAGATCGAGGTCGCGGTCGTAGATCAGGTACGAGATCGTCCGCATGACGGGGCCGAGGATCGGGATCGGAATCCGGTCGAGCATCGACTTCGTGCGCTCGACCTGGCGGTCTCGCCGCTGCCGCAGCGTCTCGACCCGGCTCTCCATCTCGCGGGCGATCTCGACGACGCTCTTCTCGTCGGCGCGCGCGATCTTCAGACCCGAGAGCTCCTTGCCGCCCTCGATCGCGACCTGCATGAAAATGTCGACGGTGTCGCGGAGCATGATCCGGCCGCGGGCGACGATCCCGTTCAGCTGCGGATACTGACGGATCGCAAGGGCGACGCCGCGCGCGACGAGGTGCGTCACCGTCACGCGCACACCGTGCTCTTCCCGCAGCCGTTCGAGGTAGGCGAGCGCCGACCGCATCGGGATCTCGAGCACGGCATAGACGCTCGGATCGTTCGGCGGGCGCCACGCCTGCGCCGCGAGACGACGCCACCCACGGAGCGGCTCGAGGGGCCTGAAGGTTCGCGGCATCATTTTCCGGGGAGCGCCGGCACTGTAGCGACGGCGAATCCGGGCTGTCAACAAAGGGGGGTTTCTTGAGCCACGACGGCACGGCTGGTAACCTCCACCGTAGTGGCCGTTTGCGCGCGGACCACGGGAGGTGTGACGTGACCAAGCTCTTCACCACGGTCGCCTTGCTGGCGACGCTCATCGGCGTGCCGACGCGTGCGCGGGCTCACGACGCCTACGACGATTCCGAGTCGCACCCGCTCCGGCTCGCCGCCTACGTCCTCCATCCAGTCGGCTGGGGGCTCGAGTGGGCGATGATGCGGCCGATCCACTTCATCGTGTCGAATCCGCAGCTCGAGCCGATCTTCGGGCACACGCCGCACGAGAGCCCGTTCGGCGGCTACACGCCCTACGAGCCGCCCGCAGACTAGCCGCCGCGCTCGTCGAGCGCGGCATGACGTATCGGCGGAAGGACGCCTACTATCGCCGCGCCCGCGCCACCGGCTATCGCGCGCGAAGCGCGTACAAGCTCGCGCAGCTCGATGACCGGTTTCATTTGCTCCGTCGCGGCGACCACGTCCTCGATCTCGGTGCGTGGCCCGGCGGCTGGTTGCAAGTAGCCCGCGAGCGGGTGGGAACCGAGGGACGGATCGTCGGTATCGACGTCGAGACGGTCGCCAGGCTGCCGGCGTCGAACGTGTTCCTGATCACGGGGGACGTCCGCGATCCCGCCGCGATTCGGGCGGCGGTCGACCGACTGGGGCGCGCCGCCGACGTCGTGCTGTCGGACCTGGCGCCCAAGCTGACCGGGATCCGCGAGACCGACGCCGCGCGCATGACGGAGCTCGCCGACGCCGCCCGCCACGCCCTGCCGGTCTCGTTGCGTCCGGGCGGCCAATTCCTGATGAAGACCTTCATGACGCCCGGACACGACGAGCTGGTTGGCGAGCTCCGGCGAGTTTTTGGGGACGTTCACACGACGCGGCCCGAGGCGACGCGGCACGGCTCGTCCGAGCTGTACGTCGTCGGACGCGGATACGATCCCGGCCGATCGTGACCGTCAGGGCAATCGCCGGGGATGTGGACAACATGTGGACAGTTAAATTCCATGCCTGGATCCTCCCCCTGGGTGGTGGGGGGGACTAACCGTTTTCACCATCTCGAGTGTAACAGGAGCCATGAACCTCAAATGACTGATATTCCTGAATGAACAGCCTCCGTGTCCGAAAACGTCGCCGTCCCGTAATTTCGCCGAGCGGCCCGGAAATGCGCGCCCTGCGCGATGTTGAAAACTCGGTGGGCCGGGAAGCCGCGCGGGGCGCGACTTTCCGCGCTCGCCGGCGCGGAAACCCGCGCTGGGCGCGGCTCGGAGCGGCGCCCGGTTGGATTTCACCACGATTGACGCGGTGTGCTGCGCTCCTGGTCGCGGCGATCTCGCTCGGCGGCGTGAGCCCGCTGTACGGCGCGGACCCGGACTGGCATCGCGTCGGCGACGAGACCGCCGATCTCCTCGCGGACGTCATCCGGGTCGACACCCAGAATCCGCCGGGCGCGGAGACCGCGGCGGCGAACCTCCTCGCCCGGAAGCTCGAGGCCGAAGGCGTCGCCGCGCAGGTTTTCGAATCGGCGCCAGGCCGCGGAAACTTGTATGCGCGGCTCCCCGGCAACGGGACGTCGAAGCCCGTCGTCCTGCTCGCGCATCTCGACGTCGTCCCGGCCGATCCGCGCGGCTGGCGTCTGCCACCGTTCTCGGGCACGCGCGAGCACGGCTACGTCTACGGACGTGGCGCGCTCGACGCGAAGGGCGTCGCCGCGACCGAGCTCATGGCGCTTCTCGCCGTGAAGCGCGCCGGTCCACCGCTCGATCGGGACATCATCCTTCTCGCTACGGCGGACGAGGAGACCGGCGGGCGTCTCGGCGCCGGGTGGATCGTCACGCACCGGGCGGATCTCGTCGCCGACGCGGAGTACCTCGTCACCGAGGGCGACCACATCCACACGCGAAGCGGCGGCCGAAAGGTCCTCCAGGTCGCCGTCGCGGAGAAGACGCCATGCTGGGTGAAGCTCACGTCGCACGGCGACCCGGGGCACGGCTCGGTTCCGCCGCCGCAGACGGCGGTGACGCGGCTCGTGCGCGCGCTCGACAAGCTCCGCCGGTACCGGACGGCGGTGCGGCTCGTCCGTCCCGTCGAGGAATACTTCGCCGCGCTGGCGCAGCTCGAGAGCGAGCCCCTTCGCGGCAAGCTGAAGCACCTCGGGGACGCCCTCGAGGAGCCGGGGTTCTTCGCAGAATTTACACGAAATCCCGGACACAACGCCCTGATCCGGAATACGATCACCCCGACCGTGCTCGAGGGCAGCGTGAAGACGAACGTCATCCCCGCGGAGGCCAGCGCCCAGCTCGATTGCCGGCTCCTGCCCGGCGAGCGACCCGCCGATTTCCTGGCACTCCTGCGCGAGGTGATCGCCGACGAGACGATCCGGGTCGACACGCTCCTCTCGTTTCCGGCGTCGTCGTCGGACGCGACCTCGGGGTTCATGGCCGCCATCCGCCGTCTCGCGGAGACCGACCTCCATGGGGTGCCCGTGGTGCCGAGCGTGATCCCGGGATTCACGGACAGCCACTACTTCCGGGAGCAGGGCATCGCGAGCTACGGCTTCATCCCGTTCGTGCTCACGGACGACGACGAGCGGACGGTCCACGGCGTCAATGAGCGCGTGTCGGTCGAGAACCTCCGCGACGGCGTCCGACGACTCGTCGCGCTGCTCCGCGCGATCCCGCCCACCTCGGCTCGCTGACGCGATTTTGTTCGCGTCGAATCGCATTTCCAGTTGCAATTCCTGGGCCCCCTTGCTCTAAGGAACGCATCGGTCGGGAGGATCGGGAGGTTGGGCTCCTCTCCTCGGGGAAGGGTGCGTGCTCCGGGCTGGAGTCGGATTGTCGACACATCGCGATTCGGCGCGCGCCGCGGCAGAGGCCGCCGGGTCTGCGCTTCGCGCCGCGAGCATCGACCGAGCCGATCTGTTGCTTCTCTTCGCCACCACGCCGCACGGGCCCGGCTTCACGCGCGTGACGCGTACCGCCGGTGAAGCCTGCGGCACGCGCGCCGTCGTCGGCTGCAGTGCCGCCGGCGTCATCGCGGGCGAGGAGGAGGTCGAGGGTGGCCCCGCGGTTGCCGTTCTCGCGCTGTCGGGCGACTTCGAGGCGCGCCGGTTCTTCGTTCCATCGATTCGCGGCGGCGGCGAGCGTGCCGCCGAGGAGATCGCACAAGCCGTCGGGCAGCCGGCGGCGGGCGGTGGCATCCTGCTCCTCTTCGCCGACACGTATCATCTCGAGCCCGTCGCCCTCTTCCGGGGCTTGGCGCGACTGATGCCAGGCGTCCGCGTGATCGGGGGCGGCGCGTCCGAGGATGGGAGCGTCGGTCAGGTGTCGGTATTCTGTGGCGATGCCGTGTCGTCCGGGGCTGTGTCGGGCGCGCTCCTCATGGGGAACGTCCATGCGAGTGTCGCCGTGAGCCATGCACTTCGCCGCGTCGGGTCGGTCCACGAAGCGACGGGCGTCGACGGCCGCTGGCTGACGACCTTGGATGGGCGTCCCGCGTACGAGGCGTTCGCGGCGGTCGTTCCGGAGCCCCTCCTCGCCGATCCACGACGGGCGGTCTCGGTGGTCCTCGTCGGGCTCGATCTCGGCGAGGGCGATTTCGTCGCACGGCACATCGTCGGGCTGGACTCGCGACGGGGCGCCATCGCGATCGACGCCGCGCTCGGCGTCGGCCAGCAGCTCTTCTTCGGCGTCCGCGACCCGCTCGGGGCGCGCGAGGAGTTGCAGCGAGTCCTCTGCGGGCAGGCGGCGCAGTGGGCGACCGCACCCGCCGTCGCCGGTCTCTACGTCAACTGCGTCGGCCGCGGCCGTGGCTTCTACGGCGTGCCGGGGCTCGACAGCGCCTACATCCGCCAGCATCTCGGTCCGGTTCCGGTGGCCGGATTCTTCAGCGGAGCGGAATTTGCGCCGGGGTGCCGCGCGGCGCAGCTGCATCAGTACACTGGAGTGCTCGCATTGCTTGGATCGGAGAGCGAGAGGACGCCGAGAGCGTAGCGGGCGTCGGCGCGCAGGGCGCGCCCGGGAAGGAGGTCGTGATGGGACGAACGAAGGAGCAGCCGAGAGGACGCCTGGCGGCCTTTCAGGATCTGCTCACCGGTGGAGGAAAGGCGCTCGTCGATCAGGCACAGAGCCTCAGCTTCGGTGTCCAACGCCGACTGGTCGAAGTCGGGCGGGGCGTCGAGGAGCAGCTCGCGACGCTCGTCACGGGCCTCGAGGAACGGCTGATCGAGCGGGTCGACACTCTGCTCAGCACTCTCGCGGTCTCACTCCGCCGCGACGTCGATCGTATCCGTGAGCGCGTGCGCGCCGTCGAGAACCGGCTCGCCGACGTCCCGAAGGAGGGCGTGCGCGAGCTGATCGCGCCGCTGCAGGCGATCGCGACCGGCGCCGCCGAGCGCGCGTCGGCTGCGCTGGCCCGTATCGAAGAGCTTGGGCTTCGCCTCCAGCACGTCGAGCGCCGGATCGCGGAGCTCAGCCGGGAGACGGCGCGTGACACCGTCGACTCCGACGAGATCCGCCAGCGCCTCGACCGCGTGGAGCAGCGGCTCACCGACCTCGGACGCGAGGTCGGCACCAAGCTCGGCGAGCTCGGGGCGCTGCGCGAGCGCCTGACGCGCGTCGAGGGACGCGTCGTCGAATACAGCAAGGATCACATTGCCCGGGCGGGGGAAGCCGCCGGGCTGCGCGATCGCCTGACCCGTCTCGAGGGACGCCTCGGCGACGTCTCGAAGGAGCAGCTCGCTCGCGCGGTCGAGACCGCGGGCCTGCGCGAGCGCCTCTTCCGGCTCGAGCAGCGCGGCCCGGTCGCGTCCGAGCCGACGTCGTTCACCGAATCCGAGCGCACCGCGGTGCCCGTCGAGGATTAGCCAGGCGTGGACGTCGTCCCGATATCGCAGCTCGCGGACAACTATGCCTATCTGCTGATCGATCCCGCGTCGAGCGAGGCCGCGGTCGTCGACTGCGCCGAAGCGGACCCGGTGCTCGCGGAGGTGCAGCGCCGGGGCGTTCGACTCGCCGCCGTGCTCGCCACCCATCACCACTTCGACCACGTCGGAGGGAATTCCGACCTGCTCGCCGCCGTCCCGGGTCTGCGCGTCTACGGGTCGGCCGGCGACGCCCCACGCATCCCGGGCATCACCGACCGCGTCCGCGACGGCGACGACGTCGAATTCGGGACGATCCGCGGGCGCGTCGTCATGATCCCCGCGCACACGAGCGGCCACGTCGCGTACCATTTCCCGACCGAGCAGGCCGTCTTCACGGGCGATACGCTCTTCGCCGGCGGCTGCGGCCGGCTCTTCGAGGGCAACGCGGCCCAGATGATGGCGTCGCTCGCCCGTCTCGCCGCGCTACCGGATGGCACCCGGGTCTACTGCGGCCACGAGTACACGGAGAAGAACCTCCGCTTCGCGAGCACGCTGGAGCCGGGGAATCGCGTGCTCGGTCAGAAGCTCGCCGCGGTCGAGGCGCTCCGGCGTGCCGGGAAGCCGACCGTTCCGAGCACGATTGCCGACGAGAAGGCGACGAACCCGTTCCTGCGGATCGACAGCCCCGAGCTCGCCGCCTCCGTCCGGGCCCGCGTCCCCGACGTTCCGTCGGACGATTCCGTCGCGCTCTTCGCCGCCGTCCGGGCGCTCAAAGACCGCTACTGAACGAGGCATCGATGGCCGACCTGATTCTCTCCCGCGTCGAGGACCACGTCTGCACGATCACCCTGAACCGCCCCGACAAGCGGAACGCGCTCACCGTCGAGATGACGGAGCAGTTCCACGCCGCCGTCACTACGGCAGCCACGAACGACGCCGTCCGGGTCGTCGTCGTCGCCGGCGCGGGGCCGGTGTTCTGCGCAGGCCTCGACCTCCGGGAGCTCGCGGCGCAACGCGAGACGGGGGGCGTCAGGACCCACACGCTCGAAGACGCGCTCGAGACGCTCGAGCGCTGCCCGCAGCCGACGATCGCCGCGGTGCAGGGCGATGCCGTCGCGGGCGGCTGCGAGCTCGCCCTCCACTGCGACGTTCGGATCGCCGCCGACACGGCGCGCTTCGCGATGCCGCTCGCTCGCATCGGCATCGCGGTCCCGGTCCGCCTGACGTGGAAACTCGTCGACACGATCGGCGCGGCAGCGACGAAGGAGCTCCTCTTCACCGGTGACCCCGTCGGCGCCGAGGCGGCGCTCGCGCTCGGGCTCGCGAATCGCGTCGTGGCTGCCCCGGACCTCGACCGGGCGACCGCCGAGCTCGCCCGTCAGATCGCGCACAACGCGCCGCTCGCGGTGCGTGCGATGAAGGCGTTCGTCCGCCGGGCGGTCGAGAGTCGGCAGGCCCAGGAGCGAGCCGACCTCGAAGCGATGTTCCGGCGCGTCCAGTCGAGCGGCGATGCGCGCGAAGGGCTCGCCGCGCAGCGCGAGCGGCGGCCGCCGCTCTTCCGCGGAAGCTGAGGCGTCGCTTCAGGCCGGCATCGGATCGAGGAGCGCGCGCAGCGCGCCGGGCTCGGTCACGGGAGCGGAGCACGTGAAGCTCCGGCAGACGTACGCCGTGGCCCGCCCGTCGACGGCCGGTCGATCCCGGGCCGGCGCGAGGGGGTTCGGGTCGCCGGGCTCGGCGGAGACGAGCGCCCGGTGGGGCAGGTACACGCCCGCGACCTCCGTCCACAGACGCTCGACGTCGGGGGTGCCCCGCCGACCGAGCACCACGACCTCCGCCGGTCCCTCGAGATACAGCTCCAGCGCCTGCAGGTACGTGGCGTAGCCGAACGGGTTCCTCGTCGCCTCATCGTGATAGAGACGAAGGACTTCCTCGGCCCGGGCGCGCGCCGCTTCGTCGCCGGTGAGATGATGGAGCCGCAGCAGGACGCGCGCCGCGACCGCGCTGCCGGAAGGTAGCGAGCCGTCGGCGCTCGGCTTGCTGCGCGCGATCAGCTGCTCGGCGTCGTGCGCCGTGAAGAAGTACCCGCCCCCGGTCGCGTCGTGGAAGCGCGCCTCGAGGACCGCCGCGAGCTCGCGTGCCCGCACGAGATGGCCGCGGTCGCCGGTCGCCTCGTAGAGATCGACGAGCGCGTCGGCGAGGAACGCGTGATCGTCGAGATAGGCGCCGTGCTTCGCCTGATCGCCGGCCCAGGTGTGGAACAGGCGGCCGTCGACGCGCATCCGCGTCCAGATGAACTCCGCCGCGCGCGCGGCCGCCTCGACGAAGCGCGGCGCGCCGAGGACGCGACCCGCCTCGGCGAGCGTCCCGATCATGAGCGCATTCCAGCTGGTGAGGATCTTCTCGTCCCGAAGCGGCGGCACGCGCTCGCTCCGCGCGGCGAGTAGCGGTTCCCGAGCGCGCGCGATCGCCGCGGCGGCATCGGCCGGCGTCCGGCCGAAGAGCTTCGCGACCTGCTCGACGTCGAGCGTCACGTGGAGGATGCTCTTCCCTTCGAAGTTCCCTTCGTCGGAGACGTCCCAGTAGCGGCAAACGAGCTCGACGTCGGCGGGGTCGACCAGACGCGCGACCTCGGCACGCGTCCAGACGAAGTACTTGCCCTCCTCGCCTTCGCTGTCCGCGTCGGTCGCGGAGTAGAAGGCGCCGTCGGGGTGCCGCATGTCCCGGAGCACGTAGTCGAGCGTCTCCTCGACGATGCGGCGCAGGTCGGTCCTGCCCGTCAGCTGATACGCTTCGAGGTAGACGCGCGGGATCTGCGCGTTGTCGTACAGCATCTTCTCGAAGTGCGGCACGAGCCAGCGGGCGTCGACGGAGTACCGATGGAACCCGCCCCCGATCTGATCGTAGATGCCGCCCCGCGCCATGTGGTCGCATGCGAGCAGGACGGCGTCGAGCAATCCCGGATGCGCGCCGGCGCGGTGCTGCCGGAGAAAGAGCTGCAAGGCGGACGTCTGCGGGAACTTCGGCGCGCCCCCGAGCCCGCCGTAAGTATGATCGACGTGGGCGAGTAGCGCCTCCGCCGCGCGCCGGGGCAGGGTCGGATCGAGCGGGCGGGACGTCGCTTGGGCCTCGTCCGAGCGCGCGAGGCCGGTGAGGATTTGATCGACCGACTTCGCGACGTCGTCGGGTCGCTCGTGGAAGGCCCGCGCCACGGCGTCGAGGACGCGCGGAAAACCCGGGAGACCGTGGCGGTCGACGGGGGGGAAGTACGTACCGCCGTAGAACGGCTTGCCCTCGGGGGTGAGGAACACGGTCATCGGCCAGCCGCCGCGACCGGTCAGTATCTGGACGGCCTTCATGTACACGTCGTCGACGTCGGGACGTTCCTCGCGATCGACCTTCACGTTGACGAAACGCTCGTTCATGAGGCGCGCGATCTCGGGGTTCTCGAACGACTCGCGCTCCATGACGTGGCACCAGTGACACGCCGAGTACCCGACCGAGAGCAGGATCGGCTTGTTCGTGGTGCGCGCGCGCGCGAACGCCTCGTCGCCCCACGGATACCAGTCGACGGGATTGTGAGCGTGCTGCAAGAGGTATGGGCTGGTTTCGCGTGCGAGTCGATTCTCGGGAGCCACGGCGGGCATGGTGGCAGCGCGCCGATGTGGGCGCAATGCCTCCGCGTTCGTTGACATCCCGCAGGCACGACGCTAGCTAGCCAGCCATGCGTACGGTGTACGTCGCGGAGTATCCGGCGATTCAGCACCGCCACGACGACGGCCACGTCGTGACCGTCCGCTTGAAGCGGCGCAAGGGGGGCTTTCGCGCCACGTGCGCCGGCTGTGACACCGAGTTCGTGTACCGGAAGCCCGCGCCGAGCAAGATCGCGCACTACAAGTCGCCACTGCTCCCGCCGATCAAGGGGAACTGGGACAGCGGCGACGACGACCACTGACCGGCGAGCCGCGCCGTGAAAGTCGTCCTCAATTTCCACCTCGGGCGCGACGTCCGCATCAGCGTCCCGGAGTCGATGCTGACGACGCTGCGCGCGCGCTTCCCGGACGTCGCGTTCGCCCCCGCCGACGACCCGGAGACGCTCGCCCGCGAAGCGTCCGACGCCGACGTGTTCTATGGATTTCATTTCCCGCCGGACCTGGTCCCGGCGGCGCCGCGGCTGCGCTGGATCCAGTCGATCTCGGCGGGTATCGAGGGCAACCTCTCGGCCCCGGTGATCGAGCGCGGCATCCTCGTGACCAACGGTGCCGGGATCGCCGCCGTCGGGATCGCCGAGCACGTGCTCGCGATGATGTTCGCGCTCTTTCGGAACCTCCACGTGACGCTGCGGCTGCAGAGCGAAAGCCGATGGGATCGGCCGGCCGTGATGGCGGGCTCGGTCGCCGGCATCCGGGAGCTCCGCGGAGGCCGGGTCGCCGTGCTCGGCCTCGGGCCGATCGGTACGGAGGTCGCACGTCTTTCGTCGGCGTTCGGGGCGACCGTCCGGGGGATGCGACGTCATCCGCCCGAGGTCGCATCGCCGCCGTACGAGGCCATCGTCGGACGCGACGGGCTCGACGAGCTTCTCGGCTGGGGCGACGTCGTCGTGCTCGCCGTCCCCCATACGCCGGAGACGGAGCGGCTGATCGGCGCCCGAGAGCTCGCGCTCATGCGACCCGACGCCTATCTGGTGAACGTCGCGCGCGGTTCGGTCGTCGACGAAGCAGCACTGATCGAGGCGCTGCGCCGCGGGGTGATCGCCGGCGCGGGTCTCGACGTCTTCGTCGAAGAGCCGCTCCCCGCGTCGAGCCCGCTCTGGGCGCTGCCGAACGTGATCCTGACGCCACACATCGCCGGAGTGACGCCTCATTACTTCACGCGCGCGCTGGATCTTTTCGTCGACAACCTGACGCGCTACCTGGCGGGCCGGCATCTCCGTAACCTCGTCGACCACGCGCTCGGCTATCCGCGGAGCTAGTAAATTCAGCGGCTTGCGCATTTGCTGTAGACGGTCTTACAGCGGTCATTGACATGCGGCTTGATTTTCCGGCATAGGCGCCGCAACTATTTCGACATACGCCTAATCCCCGGGGAAATCGGGGAGCGGAGGACCCAGCAATCTGGGGTCAATCCGGGGCCGCCAGGGGTGGACCCGGACGGGCGATGCTCTTTGTGCCCGAACCCGTCAGCTAACTTCGCCGGCGTGCAAGGAGCGGGATCATGCAGACCGTGCCTCTCGGGGCCGGGGGAGCGATCCCCCGGCCCCTTTTTCATGCGCGACGGAGAGCTGCGTCGATCGCCGCGGCGCTGTGTGCCGCGGGATGGCTCTTCGCAGTGGCGCCCGTCGCCCGCGCCGATTCCGACGCCAGTACCCAGACGGGCCACGCGTCGTGGTACGGCGAGGAGTTCGCGTCGCGCGTGACGGCGAGCGGCGAGCGGTTCGATCCGGGGAAGCTGACCGGCGCGCACCGCACGTTCCCGCTCGGGGCCAAGGTCCGCGTGACGAACCTGCGGAACGGGCGATCGGTCCTCGTGACGATCAACGACCGCGGCCCGTACATGCGGCGGCGCGCCATCGATCTGTCGTACGGGGCGGCACGCGCGCTCGGCATGCTGCGCCAGGGCATCGCGCCGGTCCGGATCGAGCTCGTCGAGTCCTGATCGGGCTACGCGTTGCGGGTGAAGCGACCGCGCCGGCCGACGAGGCCGCGTGGCCGGAATCGTATCGCCCGCTCGGCGTCGTCCGTTGCGCGGCCGAGGACGTGCACGTGCTCGCCCGCCGCTTCGAGGATCGTGCGAGCGCGGTCGACGCCGGTCGGCGCGACGACGAGCGCGAACCCGATCCCCATGTTGTACGTCCGGTACATCTCTTCCTCGTCGATCCCGCCGAGACGTCGGAGCAGATCGAAGATCGGCGGCGGCGCCGGCCAGTGTTCGATGTCGAACCCGACCGGTTTCACGGTGCGCACGAGGTTGAAGAGGCCGTCGCCGGTCACGTGCGCCAGCGCGTGCACGCCGACGTCGGCCGCGAGGACGTCGAGGACCGGCTTGACGTAGATGCGTGTCGGCTGCAGCAGCTCTTCCGCCACCGTCCCCGCGAGCTCGTCGACGTGCGCGTCGAGCGCGAGGCCGCCACGGTCGAGCGCACGGCGCGCGAGCGTGAACCCGTTCGAGTGGATGCCGCCGCTCTCGAGGCCGAGGAGGACGTCACCCGTCTGGACGTCTTGCCCTGCGATCACCCGGTCGAGCGGAACCGTCCCGATCGCGGTCCCGACGAGATCGACGGCGCTGCCCGGACGGACACCGCGGAGCATCTCGCGAACTTGAGCCAGCTCGCCGCCGGGGCAGGAGACCCCGGCGAGCTCGCATCCGCGTGCGAGTCCACGTCCGAGGGCGTCGAGCAGCGGCGCGGTCGCCTCCTCCACCGCGATGTAGTCGACGAGCGCCACGGGTCGCGCGCCGACGCACAGAACGTCGTTCACGTTCATCGCAACGCAGTCGATGCCCACGGTGTCGAAGCGCCCGACCGCTTGTGCGACGAGCAGCTTGGTGCCGACGCCGTCCGTCGAGATCGCGACGCCGAGATTGGCCGCGACCGGAACGACGTTCGCGAAATACCCGACGTCGAGCGTCGGGCGGGCACCGGCCGGGAACCCGAACGTCGGCCGAACCCAGCGAAGGAGCGCGGCGAGCGGCGCGCCGACCGGAGTGACTCCGGCATCGCGCTCGGTGAGCCCCGCCATCGTGGCGCTCACCTCGCAGGAAACGGACGTGCCGGGGTTGGCCGAGCGCGACTCGTCGAACGCATCCGGAGTGAGCCGGACTTATCGCAGGAACGTCCGACGGCGTAAAGCCGGACCGCTCTCGCGAAGTGCTACGCCGAACGCCGCAGCCCGACCGCGCGCCCCGTGATCGAGTGCCGTCGGCCGTTCACGCGGCGGAACGGAAAGCGCACGACCTTCGGTGAGCTCGGCGCCGCGACACGCTGGTCGTCGCGCCATCGTGCGAGCCCGCGGCGGATGTAGGCCGGCTCCAGTCCGAGCGCCTCGCAGATGCTCTCGAACCCGAACGGCCAGTCGCCGCGCTCGGCCTCGAACCATTCCTCGGCCTCGGAGAACAGTCGCTGTCCACGCCGGGTCGAAGCGGTCACGTATTTCTGAAACGTCCCGACGGCATCCTCGAGGACGGCGAGCATGAGTCGCTTCTCGGGCTGCAGCGACGCGTCGATCTGCACGCGCTCGAAGAACTGCGACGGAAGCACGGTCTCGGGCTCGAGGCTGGAGCCGGCGAGCGGTTCTCCCACTTTCCTGGCTGCCTGAGTGTCCATCGTCGTTCCTCCTCGGTCTGCCGCGGACACAGCAGGTACCGTGCCATCGGTCCGACCACACGGGTGGCGCAGCCGGACAAGGGCGTCGGTGACGGAGCTCGACGGGTGGTGTGAAACGCCAGTAACGAAACGTGACGGCGAGGTGGCAAACCGGGACAGGTCCACACACGGCTGCGGCTGCCCTCGCAGCGGCCATCGTGCGTCAGTAATCCACGCGTGCCCGCCGAAGCGGAGGAGCTCTACTCTGCGGCGGCCCGGGTCTCCGTCAGCGCGTCCAGCTGGCGGCGGATCAGGCGATCGGTCCGGCGGAGCGCACGCGCCAACATCGGGGCCTCGACCGCCGGCACGTCCTCCGCGAGGAGGCGTCTCAGCGCGCGATTGAGACGCCGCGTCGCCACGAGGACTTCCCGCACGGCCGGACGCTCCGGTACGCCAGCCTTCTCCGCACGGAATCGCCGCACGGAGAGCAGACCGACTTGAAGGCGTCGCCAGAGCGCGAGGGCCGTCTCGGGGTCCTCCTCGCGTGCGACGCCCATGAGGAGCTCTCGCGACACGTCCCCGCCGTCACGTTGTAGATCCGCCTTCACGGGTTCGGGGAGACGGGTCAGAGAGAGCGTGTTCGAGACGTACGGACGGCTCTTCCCGAGGAGCTCGGCCACCTCCCGGTGGCTGTACCCGTGCCGCGCGATGAGCGTCGCCAAGGCCTCCGCCTCCTCGAGCGGGGAGAGGTCCTCTCGTTGCAAGTTCTCGAGCAGCGCGATCTCCAGCGGATCCTCGACGTCGCGAACGAGCGCGGGCAAGCGATCGATCGCCGCGAGCTGTGCGGCCCGGAGCCGCCGTTCGCCGGCCAGGAGCTCGAAGCCGTCGTCGACGCGACGGACGACGATCGGCTGAAGCAACCCGTGGGTCTTGATCGACGTCGCCAGCTCCGCGAGCTTCTCCTCGTCGAAGTGTTTGCGCGGCTGATCCGGGTTCGGGCGAACGTCCCGGACCGGAACGAGCGTCAGGACCGTCCGCCGTCGTCCCTGCACGTTCCCGGCGACCGCCAGCCGGCGGACCGGCGCCTCGTCGCTCCGCTGCTCTCCCGCCTCAGGCATGGTCCACCACATCAGCCACCTCCCCCGACTCCGTCCGCCATCGCGGCTCGTGGTGCCGAGACGCTCGGACGCGAGGTCCCCGGTCGTGAAGTCGTTCAGGGCGCACGGGAATCGCCGCCCGTCGTCCGTGGAGACGAGGCGGCGGCTCACCGGCTGCGTCGCGCACAGCGCGGATGAAACGGAACGACGGCGCCGACCGGAACGGCTCCTGCCTCCGGTCGGCGCCGGTCTGATTCAGGGCGTCGGGACCTTTCCCTGGAGGATGATCGCGATCACGAACGCGTAGAGCGCCAATGCTTCCATGAGCGCGAGTCCGACGATCAGCGGGGTGAAGATGCGATCCGCCGAGTTCGGGTTCCGGCCGATCGACTCCATCGCCGCCGCCGTCGCGCGGCCCTGACCGAGCGCGGCTCCGAAGGCCGCGATCCCCAGCCCGAGCCCGGCTGCGAGCGCAATCAGGCCCCTCCACCATGCTCCTCCGCCCCCTTCCCCCGCCACTTCGGCAAACGCGGGGCTCGCGAGCAACACCGTCGCCAGCGCGAGCGACACTGCACGGATCCACCTCATTCGGTCTCCTCTTCCCAGCCGCCGGTCATCCCTTCCTCTCCTCTTGTCCTCTCCACTCCCGCCGGGACGGCGGCCACATCGATCCTAGTGATCGTGGCTCACGGCGAGCGCGATGTAGATCGCGCTCAGCATCGTGAACACGAACGCCTGCACGACCGCCACGAAGGCGCCGAGCACGTAGAAGACGACCGGCACGACGAGGAACGTCAGGCCGGTGAAGATCTCGACCACCTGATGGTCGGCGAGCATGTTCGCAAAGAGACGGATGCCGAGCGAAACGGGCCGGAACAGATTGCTGAATATCTCGACGATGAACATCAGCGGTGCCAGGTAGATGACCGGCCCCAGGAACTGCTTCACGTACTTGCCGCCGTGCTCCCGTACCCCGGCGACGTGATACGCCACGAATGAGACGACGCCGAGTGCCAGGGTGATGTTGAAGTCCGACGTCGGCGGTGAGAAGCCGGGGACCAGACCGATCAGGTTCGACACGAGGATGAAGATGAAGAAGGCGGCGAGGAGTGGGACGTACCGTTCGGATCCGTGGCCGATTACGCCCTCCGCGAGCCCGCCGATCGCCTCGACGAACATCTCCGCGAAGTTCCGGGCGGTCACGCCATCCTCCGGATCGATGGCCTTCTCCGTGGCCGCGAGCTTTCCGTGCACGATCGCGGCGAACACGATGAGGATTCCCGCGACGAGCCCGGCGGTCGCAATCTTCTCGGGGAGCCCGAGCGCCCCGAGCCAGGTGAATGGTTCGTGCTCCATCAACTTCCCCGTATCCGCATCGCCTCCCAGACGGCCGCCGCAGGGAAGCAGGTGAGGCCCAGCGCAAAACCGATCGGGTCCGGACGATGTTCTCGTCCCCAGGTGAAAGCGACCCAGCCAACCCCCAGGAAGGCCGCGAGTTTAACAAACAGAAGTCCAATAGCAAGGCGAGGATCGCCCCGTCGGACGAGCGCGCGGAGCCCGATCGCGTAGAGGAGGACCGACGCGCCGATCACTCCGCCGCCGGCGAGGACGCCGCCGGCACCGGGACGCCCGGCGGCCGCGGAGACCAGCGTGACCGCCGCGACCAGCGTCCAGTGCCGGACCTGCAGGCGACTAAGGCTCGGCGTCCCGCTCAACCTTGTCGAACCGCCGGAGAACCTGGATCAACCGGACGAAGCCGCCGACCACCGCAAGAAGCGTGATCGCTATTAGACCCCACGGGGCACAGTCGAGCCATTTGTCGACGAGCGACCCGAAGAACGCCCCCGCCGCGATCGTCCCGCTGAATTCGAACGCAACCGCGCCATACCGGCCGTAGCGGACGATGGGGGTCGAAAGCGGCACCTACGAAGAGGCCAGAACCTTCCTCGCCGCGTGCCCCAGCCGGTCGACATCGGCTTCCCCATGCGCCAACGAGACGAACATCGCTTCGAACTGCGACGGCGGAAGATAAATGCCCTCCTCGAGCATCCCGCGGAAGAAGCGGGCGAACCGGGCCGTGTCGGCCTTCTGTGCCCCCGCAAAATCAGGGACCCGATCGACGCCGAAGAAGAGGGTGAACATCGAGCCGACCCGGTTCACCGTCCCGCTCACGCGCGACGCGGCGAGCGCCTCCCGCAGCGCCCGCTCGGCCAGCTCGCCGAGCTTCTCCAGACGTTCGTACGCCCTGGGGGTGTCGCGCACGGTGGTGAGCGTCGCAACGCCGGCGGCGACGCTCAGCGGATTCCCGGAGAGCGTCCCGGCCTGGTAGACGGGCCCCACCGGCGCCAGGTTCTGCATGAGGTCACGCCGTCCCCCGAAGGCGGCGAGCGGGAGACCCCCGCCGATGATCTTCCCGAGGCAGGTCAGGTCGGGCGTGACGCCGAAGCGTGTCTGGGCGCCGCCCCACCCGACCCGGAACCCCGTGATGACCTCGTCGAAGACGAGCAGGGCGCCGGCGCGCGTCGTCTCTTCGCGCAACGTTTCGAGGAAGGTCGGCGCCGGCGGTACGACGCCCATGTTGCCGGCGACGGGCTCGACGATCACCGCCGCGATCTCGGAACCATGGCGCTCGAAGAGTGCCCGAACGCCCGCCACGTCGTTGAAGCCCGCGACCATCGTCAGCGATGCGAGCGTGGCCGGAACGCCGGCGCTGTCCGGCGTCGCGAGCGTCAGCGGGCCCGACCCCGCGCGGACCAGGAGCCCGTCCACGTGCCCGTGATAGCACCCCGCAAACTTCACGATCCGATCGCGTCCCGTGACGGCGCGGGCGAGCCGGAGCGCCGACATCGTCGCTTCCGTGCCGGAGCTCACGAGCCGGACCTGCTCGAGCGACGGCACCGCGCCTACGAGGAGACGCGCGAGCTCGATCTCTCCGGTCGTCGGAGCGCCGAAGCTCGTCCCGTTCCTCGCCGACTCGGCAACCGCCGCGACGACGGCCCGATGCGCGTGTCCGAGGATCAGCGGTCCCCACGAGCCGACGAGGTCGACGTACGACCGTCCGTCGGCATCGACGACCTGCGCGCCGCGACCGCGCTGAACGAAGACCGGCGAGCCCCCCACCGCGTTCCACGCGCGCACGGGACTGTTCACTCCACCCGGGATCACGCGGCAGGCCTCGGCGTAGAGCTTCTCGGAATACCCCCCCACCGCGTTCGACGGTGGCATCGCGCCGCGAGTGGGTCAAGCGCGAAGAATCGCGACGATTTCACTTGCGGCGCGCTTCGGACATCGCCTATACCAAGTGCTCTCGCAGCTTTTCCCGACGAAGACGATCGTGCCCCTCGCGCCTCCTCGGTCGCCGCTCGTGCCGTCCCCGGCGAGCGCCCTCATTCGAGCTCGATGTCCAGGACAAGGGTCCGAGACCTCTGAGGACTTCCCGCCTATGAACACCCGTGGGCAACCGTGTGCGTAATTCACCGGCGTCCGAACTCGACCGCGCGTGGGAGCGTGTCCTCGAGCGCGTGACCGAGCGTGTGAGCGCGGAGGATCTGCAGCTGATCCGTCCGCTTCGCCCCCTCCGTGTGACGCCGACGGAGTTCCGTCTCGAGGCGCCGAACCGCCTCGCCCTGGTGTGCATCACGGATAACTATCTGGGCGTGCTCCAGGAATCGGTCGCCGCGGTCGTCGGCCCGCGGCAGGTCCACTTGGATCTCCCGGTCCTCGATCAGGGGGAGCTCTTCCCGGAGCCGCCCCGCCGACGCGCCGGTCGGCGCGGGCAGGCCGTCACGACGACGCTCAACCCGAAGTACACGTTCGCGAACTTCGTCGTCGGTGCGTCGAACCAGTTCGCGCACGCCGCCAGCAAGGCGGTCGCCGGTCAGCCCGGCGATCACTACAACCCGCTGTTCATCTACGGCGGGGTCGGGCTCGGGAAGACGCACCTCGTGAACGCGATCGGACACCAGATCCTCGAACGGCATTCGCTCTACCGGATCGCGTATCTGTCGTCCGAGGCCTTCATGAACGGGCTCATCGCCTCGCTCCGCCGGGACCGGATGGGCGAGTTCAAGGAGCGCTTCCGGCGGGTCGACGTCCTCATCCTCGACGACGTCCAGCTGCTCGCCGGCCGCGAGCGCACG
>Ga0070741_10003553_pt1 | contig 38428 bp, 33 predicted proteins | sample Coa_R1_4_FD_66440 | JGI IMG/M metagenome (GOLD analysis project Ga0070741, IMG submission 66440) | Surface soil microbial communities from Centralia Pennsylvania, which are recovering from an underground coalmine fire - Coalmine... | ecosystem: Environmental > Terrestrial > Soil > Unclassified ... | reverse complement strand
GCCTCCGACGCGGGCACGCCGGTGATCCGCTCGGCCGCCGCGTTCCAGAGCACGACGCGGCCGTCGCGGTCGACCGCGACGATGCCGTCTGCGACGTTCGACAGGATCGCGATGCTCTGCTCGTGCTCGAGCGCGAGGCGCTGGTAGAGCTCCGCATTGGCAAGCGCGACGGAGGCGTTCGCGGCAAGCGCGGCGAGCGCCTGCACCTCCTCGTCACCCCACGTCCGCGGTGCGGTCGAGTAGACGGCGAGGACGCCGCGCACGGAGCCTTCCGGTCCCGCGAGCGGGACGCCGAGGTAGCCGCGATATCCCTGCGCGAGCACGGGGTCGGTCTCCGCGTGCAGCGCGTCGACTGTGACGTCCTCGCGCGCGACAGGCGCTCTCAGCTGCACGACGTCGCCGCCGAGCCAGCCGGTCGACGGTGTGCGCATCCCGGCGACGTCGAACGCGAGCGCCGCCGTCGCGCTGAACACGAGGTCGCCCCCGTCGAGAGTCGACACGCTGCCGCCGTCCGCGCCGAGAAGCGCAGTCGCCTGCCCGACGACCTCCTCGAGCACGACGATCGGGTCGAGCTCGCTCGCGAGCGTGCTCCCGGTCCGCGCGAGCTGCTGCGAGAGGCCGCGCGCGATCCGCTCGGACTCGAACGCACGGCTCCGCTCGAGCGCGGCGCGTGTCGCCTCGGCGACGTGGCGGCCGAACTCGAGGTCGTCGCCGGAGAACGTCCGCTCCTCCGCGAAGAAGACGACGATCAGCCCGCGTCCGCCGCTGTCGACGGGGATCGCGAGCAGCGACTCGAACGGCCCGCGGCGCCAGGCCTCCTCGAACCGCTCGTCGTCGCGCACGCGCGGCGCGGCGACCACGCGGCCGTCGCCCGCCGCCTGCACGAGCACCGCCGGCGGCTCGAGCCCGCCGAGCTCGTCCGGGACGCGGTACGAGCCGGCGACGACGAGGCGGCCGCCCTCCGGCATCAGCACGGCGGCCGAGACGCCGTCGACCGCCTCGCACGCTGCGTGCGACGAGGCGTCGAGCGTCTCCGTCCGCGAGAGCGGCTCCGAGAGGAGCGACGCGATGCGGGAGAAGACGCGCTCGATCCGCGCCTGCCGCGTTCGCTCCGCGAAGCTCTCCGCGTTCCGCAGCGCGACCGAGGCGAGCCCCGCGAAGGTCTCGAGCAGGTCGAGGTCGCCTTGCTCGAAGCCGCGCCGCCCCGCGCTGCGCATGCCGACGCCGAGGACCCCGCGCACCTGGCCGCTCCAGACCATCGGCGCGACGAGCGCGTGCGAGAAGCCGCGATAGGCGTCGTGCGGGACCTGCTGCTCCAGCTCCTCGTAGTCGTCGACGGCGACGGGCCGCTCGCGCTGGATGGCGAGCGCGGCGACGCCGCGGTCGGCGCGGAACTCGAAGCCGACGAGCGACTCGTCGAACCCGTGAACCGCGGCGCACCGGAGCACGCGACCCTCCACGTCGAGCAGGTAGCAGTCGGCGGCGTCGGCGCCGAGCAGTTTCGTCACCTCCTCCACGAGCCGCCGGAGGACGGCGTCGAGCTCGAGCTCGCTCCCGACCGCCTGCGCCGCGCGCAGCAGCGCGCTCTGCTGCTCGATGCGGCGCTCGCTCTCGTCCAGCCGCTGCGCGATCCGCACCGCGCCGGCGACCTCCGCCTCCACCGCCTCGAGCAGGGCCCGCTCGCCGTCCGAAAGCGGCTGTGCGCGCCGCCACGAGATCGACGGCGCGCCGCCGGCGCCGACGTGGAGCTCCACGTCGTCCAGGTGGAGGACGCGGCGAAGCTCGACGGAGGCGACGCGCAGGATCCCGTCGACACCGCGCTCGTTCCGGAGCTTGCGCGAGATCGCAGCCGTCGCCTCATGGCGGGACAGAGCACCCGCGAGTGCGTCTGCCGACCGCATGCGGTCGATCGCGAGCGCGACCTCGCCCGCAAGCACCTGCAACAGGGCGACCTCCTCGCTGCGGAACGCGCGCTTCGCGCCGGTCGTCGCCGCGGTGACGATCCCGACGACACGCTCGTCCGCCAGGATCGGGACCCACATCGCGCTCTTCGCACCGGTTCGCTCCGCGAGGCGCGGGCTGACGAGCGGCGAGCTTTGGACGTCGTAGACGACGACGGGTGCGGCCTCGAACGCCGCGCTCGCGATCCCCGACGGCTCGTTCCGCAGGTCGACGCGGACGTCGCGCCACCACGCTGCGTCGGCCTCGCCGAGGCGAGCGAGGACGCCGCGCGCCTCGTGCGCGTCGGAGTCGACGACCGTCACCGCGGCGAAGTCCACGCCGAGCAGCGTCTGGACCTGGTCGACGAGCGGGCGGGCGGCGGTCTCGAGATCACGCGCGCGCGCGAGCGCCGACGCGATCGCGGCGATCGCCTGCAGCGTGCGGTCGTGCGCGGCGAAGGTCGCGGCGCCGTTCTGGCCGCCCCGGCCGAGGCGGCGCCACCACCCACGCCGGCCACGCTCGGGTTGCGAATCGGCGTTCGTACTCACTGGGCCCCTGGATGGTACGTCCCGGGCCCGGTGTTTTCCGGGTTGAAAAGATAGGTCGCGCGGCCCATTGGCAGCCGAGGTGGCGGGCGATAGCTTCACCGTGCACTGGGCGATGCGAGCTGCGGGTGCGGTGGCCGTAGTCGCAGCGAGCAACTGTGGGAGCCCGTCGCGACGACCCCCCGAGCGACGGGCTCTCCTTTTACACTGGTCGCGATGGTCGAAAGGGTCCTCCTGGCATCGCCCCGCGGCTACTGCGCCGGCGTCGAGCGTGCGGTCGAGACGGTCGAGCGTGCGCTCGAGCTGTACGGCACTCCCGTCTACGTGCGCAAGCAGATCGTGCACAACCTCCATGTCGTGCGCGAGCTGGAGGAGCGTGGCGCGATCTTCGTCGACGACGAGAACGAGGTTCCCGCGGGAATGACGATGGTGCTCTCGGCGCACGGCGTCGCCCCCTCGGTCCACGAGAACGCGGAGGCAAGGAGCCTGCGGACGATCGACGCGACGTGCCCGCTCGTGACGAAGGTGCACGTCCAGGCGCGCCGCTACGCGGCGGACGGGTATTTCGTGATCCTGATCGGCCACGCGCACCACGAGGAGGTCGTGGGGACGATGGGCGAGATCCCGGGCTCCATCGCCCTCGTCGAGTCGATCGACGACGTCCAGGCGCTCGCGTTCCCGGAGGGGACGAAGCTCGCGTACGTCACGCAGACGACGCTCTCGGTCGACGAGACCGCCGACGTGATCGCAGCGCTACGCGCCCGCTTCCCAACGATCCGCGCACCCCAGCGCGAGGACATCTGCTACGCGACCTCGAACCGCCAGTGGGCGGTCAAGGAGCTGCTGCCCGAGGTCGACCTGCTGCTCGTGATCGGGTCGAAGAACTCATCCAACTCGAACCGGCTCGTCGAGACGGCGCACGCGGCGGGCGTTGCGTCCTACCTGATCGACGACGAGAGCGAGATCGAGGAGTCGTGGCTCGACGGCGTCTCCGTCGTCGGGATCACGTCCGGCGCCAGCGCGCCCGAGAAGCTCGTGCAGCGCGTGTGCGAGTGGTTCCGCGAGCGCGGCGTCCAGGACATCGCGCCGCACCGGTTCGTCGAGGAGGACATCGAGTTCCGCCTCCCGGTCGAGCTCCGCCGCGAGCTCGAGCTCGCGGACGCTCAGCGCTGACGCGAACGCGATGCCCTCGCGTCGGGACGCGCGGCCGCGGGGCGCACGTCCGCGCCCGCAGCTTCGTCGGGGGGCGCGGTCCAAGACCGCGCCCCCCGACGGTGTCTCAGCTGCCGTGGACGGCGCTGACGAGGTCCGGCAGCAGCACCGCCGCGTTCGGCGTGCCGAGGCCCGTCACCGGGTCCCATCCCGGAGCGGCCGAGTAGCCGGGAATCGACGGGTCGACCTGGTTCGATCCCGTGGTGACGTCGAAGAAGTCCCTCGCGTACCGGGTCGGGTCGGCGCCGATCGCGTACAGCGCCGGGTTGATCAGGCCGAGGCCGCCGCCGTTCAGCTGGTCGGCGATCGCGACGAGACCCGCCCACTGCGGAGCTCCCGCACTCGTGCCGCCGACGATGTACCAGCCGGTGCTGCACGGCGGGCTGCCCGCGGGACCGCACGGAGCGCCGCCGCTGCCGTCGGGCGGCAGCGAGACGTAGACGAGCACGCCGGTGCGGGAGCTCGCCTGCCACGCGACGTCGGGGATGCCCCGCTGGCCTTCCGGGATGACGGAGCTGAAGGGCGCCTGATCCTGGTAGTCAGGCCGCGCGAACACCTGGCTGAAGCCGCCGCCGGAGTCGATCCAGCCGATCTCTGCGACGCCGGGGTTGTTCTCACAGGTCGTCGGGGGGTGCGCGCTGTCGACCGTGCGCGGGTCGTCCTGGCCGGCCGACGGATCCGTGCACAGGTACGTGCCGCCGACGGCGGTCACGAGCGGGTCGGACGCGGGCCAGCCGACGTTGGCGTACGGAATCAGCCCCGCCCCCTTGCCGGTGAGGCTCTGCTTCGTCTCGTTCGTGCTGCCGAAGTCACCGGTCGATGCGAGCACCGTGACGTCGTTCGCCTTCGCGTCCTGGAATGCGTCGCGGAGGTTGAGCAGCGACTGGAAGCTGCCGAACGCGTTCTCCGACGAGCCGAGGCTCTGCGTGATCACGTTCGCGAGGTGGTTCTTCACCACGTAGTCCTCGGCCTTCATCAGCGCCGGGAAGCCCTGCACGCCGAGCGTCTCCGCCACCGGCGTGTGGACGAGCAGGATGTTCGCGCCGGGGGCGATCGCATGCGCCCACTCGACGTCGAGTGCAACCTCGATCGCCCACCCCGTCTTGTCCTGCAGACCGGTTCCCTTTCCGCCCTGCGGCTTCGTCGCGGGCGAGCCCTGGATGCTGAGCTCGCTGAACGTCGGCATGCCGGGCTGGCAGGTGACGCCTTCCTCGCCGCACATCGGTGCGACGCCGAGCCTCTCGTCGAACACGTGCAGGTCGTGCGCCATCGTGTCGCTGCCGAACGAGTCGATGACCGCGATCGTCTGACCGCGTCCGTCCTTTCCGCGGTCGAGCAGGGAGCCGAGGTTGTACGCGGATCGCATCGACGCGGGTGTGAAGCAGCGACGGCCGCCGGTGTCGCTGTTCGCGGTGAAGCACTGCGCCTCTGTCGGCGGCACCTCGCTCGCCGTCAACTGCTCGAAGTCGTGGGTGAGTGGATGAACCGACGCGGTGACGCGCGCGGTTCCGCCGGCTGCAGCGAGCACGGCGGCTGTCGCGATCAGGCCGGCAAGCCCGACCGCGGCCGATACTGCCTTCTTCATGGTGTTCCCCCCTACCCTTCGGTTTGCCTACGGCCGCAGGGACGGGCGGCAACCTAGCGGACCTACGCGCGTTCGATCCGCAGCTCCGGTCCGGACTCGACGGAGACGGCGAGCGTCTCGTCCGCGATGCGTTGTGCGAACTGCAACAGCTCCTCGTCGGGGATCCAGAGCTTGATCCGGTCGGTGATCTCGAGCCCGCTCTCCTTCCGCAGCAGCTGAACGGCGCGGATCAGGTCGTACAGGCGCGCCTCGAGCCTCAGAGCATCGTCGAGCCGGGTGTCGACGGCGACCGCCACGACGCCGTCGCTCGCGACCGCCCACCCCTCCATGCCGATGCGCTCCACGAGCACCTCCTCAGGGCCGAGGACGTGACCGTCGACCTGGAAGCGGCCGCCGTCGAGCTCCTCGAAGCGGCCCTCGGCGAGGGCGGTCCGCACTTCCGGAAGCGCCGGCCCGAGCTTCGGCCCGAGCACGCGCAGGTTCGGCTTCACGCGCAGCTCGGACGCCTCGACGTCGCCGAAGACGACCTCCTTCACCCGGAGCTCGTCGGCGATCTCATCTGTATGCGCGGCCGCGAGCGGTGCGCCCGCGACGATCAGCTGCCGCAGCGGCTGCCGCAGCTTCAGACCCTCCGCCGACCGCGCCTGCCGCCCGAGCTCGACGACCCGCCGCACCTCGGCGATCTCCGCGAGCAACGCCCCGTCCGGCTCCGCCACGTCGGGCCACCGCGCGAGGAAGATCGACGCCTCGCGACCGCGCACGAGGTTCGCCCACAGGTGGTCGGCGAGGAACGGCATCACCGGCGCGACGACGCGGAGCGCCTGCACGATCGCGTACCACAGCGTGCGGAATGCCTGCGCGTCGTCGCGCCAGAAGCGGCCGCGCGAGCGGCGGATGTACCAGTTCGAGAGATCCTCCACAAACGCCTCGAAGGCGCGGATCACGTCGACCGTGAGCGTCGCCTCATACGCGTCCGTCGCCTCGCGCACGAGCTCGTGCGTCCGTGCGACGAGCCACCGGTCGAGTGGCCGCTCGGCATCGGGCCCCCCGTCGAGCTCGCGCACGTCGGGCTTCCAGCCGGCGATGTTCGCGTAGTCGACGAGGAACTTGATCGAGTGCCACAGCGTCAGCAGCCTGCGCTTGATCTCGTGCGCGGGCCCGAAGCCGAACAGCAGGTCGCGGTCAGGGGGCTGCGCGCAGTACTGCCATCGCATCACGTCGGCGCCCATCCGCTTGAACGCGTCCTCGGCGTCGATCATGTTGCCCCACGAGCCGTGCATCTCGCGCCCGTGCTCGTCGAGCATCTTCTCGTAGCCGAGCACGCGCCTGAACGGCGCGCGGCCGACGAGCACGACGGACATGAAGAGCTGCGAGTAGAACCAGAGGCGGATCTGCTCGCGCATCTCCGATACCCAGTCGGCCGGGAACCACTGTTCCCAGTAGGCGTGGTCGGGGAGGTCTGCGCCGGTCAGGCCGCGGGCGGCACCGGTGCCGTAGCCGTGCTCGACCCACTCCGGGTTCTCCCACCCGAGCGTCGAGAACGGCACGATTCCAGCGTCGAGCCACACGTCGCCGACCTCGACGACGCGCTCGACCCGCTCGCCGCACGCCTCGCACGCGATCGGCACCCTGTCGATCCACGGCCGCCGAAGCTCCTCGAGCTGCTCGAAGCCCTCGAGCGCGCGCTCGCGCAGCTCGTCCTTCGACCCGATCACGTTCAGGTGCCCGCAGGCGCACGGGTAGAACGGGAGCGGGAGGCCGTAGTACCGGCGGCGCGAGATGTTCCAGTCACCCATGTTGCGCAGCCAGTCGTCCATGCGCTTGCCCATGTACGCCGGCACCCACTGCACGGTCGCGTTCGCCTCGAGCAGCTGCTCGCGAACGGCGTCGACGGCGATGAACCAGTCGTCGGAGATGCGCCAGATGAGCGGCGTGTCGCAGCGCCAGCAGTGCGGATAGCGATGCTCGTACACGCCCGCCTCGACGAGGAAGCCGGTCTCCGCGAGCCGTCCGACGATCTGGTCGGCCACCTCGACGGTCGACTGCCCGTGGAGCCAGCCGTAATCGTCGTAGAAGCGCCCGGCCTCGTCGACGGGCGTGAGAACGGGCAGCCCGAGCTCTCGTCCGAGCTCGAAGTCCTCCGAGCCGGCGCCGGTGGCGATGTGGACGATCCCCGTCCCCTCCTCGAGCGACACCTCGTCCCACGGAACGACCCGGTGGTCGACCGACCCGCCCGGCCCGAGGTCGTCGAACGGGCCGCGGTAGCGGAGGCCGACGAGCTGCTCGCCGCGAACGCGCCGCTCGAAGCGCTCGTCCGGATACCGCGCGACCGCCACCCACTCGCCGTTCTCGCGCAGCCCGTACTCGGCGTCCGGGTGCACGGCGGCGGCGACGTTCGCCGGCAGCGTCCACGGCGTCGTCGTCCAGACCACGACGGACTCGCCGGGGTGGTCGAGGAGCGGGAAGCGGACGTACAGCGACGGGTCGGACTTCTCCTGGTAGACCCCCGACTGCGTCAGCTCGTGCTGCGAGAGGGACGTCCCGCAGCGCGGGCACCATTCCGTCGAGCGGTGCCCGACGTAGAGCATCCCGCGCTCGTGGACGAGCTTCAGGAAGCGCCAGATGTACTCGATGTTCGTGTCGCTGAAGGTGAAGTAGTCGTTGCCCCAGTCCATCCACTGCCCGAGCCGCTTCGAGCCGCGCGTCAGCTCCGACGACGACCAGACGACGACGTCGCGGCAGCGGCGTGCGAACTCCTCGAGCCCGAACTCCTCGATCTCCCGCTTCGAGTTCAGCCCGAGCTCGCGCTCGACGCCGACCTCGATCCAGAGCCCCTGGCAGTCGAACCCGTTCTGGTAGCGCTGGTCGAAGCCGCGCAGTGCCTTGTACCGCTGGAAGACGTCCTTCAGGGTCCGGCCCCACGCGGTGTGGACGGCGAGCGTCTTGTTCGCCGTGACCGGCCCGTCGACGAACGACCACGTCGGCCCGCCGCGGTTTCCGTCCCGCACCTGCTCGAAAATCCGGTCGCGCTCCCAGCGCGCGAGCACCTCGAGCTCGAGCGCGTTGGAATCGGGGACCTGGGGCAATGGGTCGAACATCAGTTCAGTCTAGGCGGGGAACAAGAAGCACCCGTCGCACGTTGAAGCGATAAAACCCGGAAAGGAACCAATGGCCACCGAAGCAACCGAGACGACGTTCGAGCAGGAGGTCCTCCAGGGCGAGGGCAAGGTCCTCGTCGACTTCTGGGCGGAATGGTGCGGCCCGTGCCATGCCGTCGCCCCCGTACTGGACCGCATCGCCGACGACCACTCGCTCAAGGTCGTCAAGGTCAACATCGACCAGGAGCAGGGGCTCGCGCAGCGCTACGGCGTCGCGTCGATCCCGATGATGATCCTGTTCGAGAACGGCGAGCCGCAGGCCGCGGCCGTCGGCGCGATGCCGAAGGGCGTGCTCGAGCGCCAGCTCGGACTGAGCGACGCGGAGTAGCCCGCGGTCTACGAGGCGGCGGCGTCTTCGAGGAAGTCGAGAAACGCGAGATGCTTCTCGAGATAGTCCTCGATCGCCGCCACGCCGACCCCCGCCCAGTCCTCGATCCAGGACTCCGAGAGGTCGTCTTCGATCAGATGGAGTACGCCGCGCCCGTCCATGGGCGCATGATCGGGTCGAGGCCCCCCCACGTCATGAGCCGAATGGCCCATCTTTCCGTCCGCTAACGCCTACCGTGGCAGGCTGGCTGCTCGTCAACCCGAGATCGGGCGACGGCTCCGGCGTCGCGGAGCTCTGCGCGGAAGCGGAGGCGCGCGGGATCCGGGCCCACGTCCTCCGGCCGGGGGAGGACGCCTCCGAGCTCGCGCGCGAGGCCGATGCCGACGCCCTCGGGTCCGCCGGCGGCGACGGAACCCTCGCGTCGGTCGCGGCGGTCGCGCTCGAGCGCGGGCTGCCTTTCGTCTGCGTCCCCTTCGGGACGCGAAACCACTTCGCCCGCGACCTCGGTCTCGACCGTGACGACCCCTTCGCCGCCCTCGACGCGTTCGGCGGCGACGAGCGCGTGATCGACGTCGGCCGCGTGAACGACCGCGTGTTCCTGAACAACGTCTCGTTCGGCGCGTACGCCGTCCTCGTGCACCACGGCTGGCGACGCGTCCTCGACGAGCTGCGTCTCAGGCACCGGTGGGTGGTCGACGGCGAGCCGATCCGCACACGCGTCCTCCTCGTCGCGAACAACGCGTACTCGCTCACCGGTGCACGCGAGCGCCTCGACGAAGGGCGCCTGCACGTCTACACCCCGCGCGGCGAGCTCCGCGTCGCCGAGAAGCTCGTCGTGGGTGCGCGCTCGTCGCGCGTGCGCGCCGCGATCGACGGCGAGCGGGCGGTCCTGAAGACGCCGGTCGAGCTCGCGGCCGAGCCCGGCGGCTTACGCGTGCTCGTTCCGCGCGGCCCAGGAGCGTAGGAGCTCGTCCTGGTGGGGGAACGCCATCTCGTCCGGAAGCTCGTCCGGCCCTGCCCACCGCAGCTCCTCGGCGTCGTCTGATGCCTGGGGCTCGCCGTCCGCGCGCACGAGCCACGTGAGCCCGAGCACGAAGTAGTGGTCGTAGCGCTCCAGGTGCGTCCCGAGCCATTCGACCGGCCGGACCTCGAGGCCCGTCTCCTCGCGGAACTCACGCGCAAGGCCGACGAGCGGCTCTTCCCCCTCCTCGAGGAAGCCGCCCGGGAGGTCCCAGTAGCCGCGCCGCGGCTCGATCCCGCGCCGGGAGAGGAGCACCTTGCCGTCGCGCTCGAGCAAGCCCTCGACGGCGGGCGCGGAGTTCGCGTAGTAGACCGAGCCGCACGACGTGCAGTGCGCGCTCCCCTCCGCGTGCTCGAGGCCGGCGCCGCAGCGCGGGCAGAGCTTCCAGCCGTCCAGGAGGCCCACGCGGCGCAGGCTATGCCAGAACCGCGTCCGCGAGCCGCGGCCACGCCTCCTTCGCCCACTCGCCGAACTCGAGGTCGCTGAGGCAGGCGAGCGCGAGCCCGCGGTCGGGGTCGACCCAGAGGAATGCACCGCTGCGGCCGAAGTGCCCGAACGTGCGCGGCGAGTTGCGGCTTCCCGTCCAGTGCGGCCGCTTGTCGTCGCGGAGCTCGAGACCGAGCCCCCAGTCGTTCGGCGTCATCCGGCCGAACCCCGGGAGGACGCCGTCGAGACCGGGAAACTGCACCGTCGCCGCCTCCGCGAGCGACTCCGGCGAGATGCGCGCCGGCGCGAGCAGCTCGCGGGCGACGACGAGTAGGTCGGCAAGAGGCGCCTCGACCCCGTGCGCGGCCGAGCCTGCGAGCGGGAAGCCCCAGACCGCCTCGAAGTACTCGCCGAAGGGCATCCCCGCACGCTCGGAGACGAGCGCGGCCGCCTGCTCGAACCCGGTGTTCGAGTAGATGCGCCTGCGCCCGGGCTCGGCGATCGGCGTCGTGTCGTCGGGCGGGAGACCGGATGCGTGCGCGAGCAGGTGCCGGAGCGTCGAGCCCGGCGGGCCGGCGGCCTCGTCGAGCTCGACGAGCCCCTCCTCGCATGCGACGAGGACGGCGATCGCCGTCGCCGGCTTCGTCACCGACTTCCAGGCGAAGGCGCGCTCGACGTCGCCGTGCTCGGCCTCGGCCGCACCCGCCACGGCTGCGGCCGCGTGCGCGCTCGGCCACGCATCCACTTGCGACAAGGCCTGCACATCTCGACACTACCGCCATGGATCGGCAGCTCATCTCCTCCGGCTCGGACTTCGAGGCGCGTGTCGGCTACTCGCGTGCAGTCCGCGTCGGCTCGCAGGTGTGGGTGGCGGGAACGGCGCCGATCATGCCGGGCGATGCCGACCCGCCCGACGGCGCGTACGAGCAGGCGCAGGTCTGCATCGCGATCATCGAGCGCGCGCTCCGCGAGGCCGGCGCGTCGCTCGACGACGTCGTCCGCACCCGCATCTACGTCACGGACGCCGCCGACATCGACGCCATCGGCCGCGCGCACGGCGAGGCGTTCCGGCATGCACTTCCCGCGACGACCGGGATCGTCACGACGCTCCTCGACTCCCGGTGGCGTGTCGAAATCGAGGCCGACGCCGTTATCGTGGACAGATGAGCTCCGTCCTCGACCATCAGTTCGGCCGGGGCGATCCGTACACGCTCGGCGTCGAGGAGGAATACATGCTCCTCGATCCCGAGACCTGGGATCTCGTGCAGCACATCGACTCGATGCTCGCGCGCGTGAGCGACGACGCCGAGTTCGAGGCTCGCATCAATCCCGAGCTCATGCAGTCGGTCCTCGAGATCACCACCCCGGTCTGCCATACGGCAGGCGAGGTGGAGACGCACCTGCGCTCGCTTCGGTCGTACGTCGCCGAGATCGCCCGGAAGGAAGGCTGCCGGTTCGCGTCGGCCGGAACGCACCCGTTCAGCCTGTTCGAGCGCCAGCGGATCACCGCGAAAGACCGCTACCGCGCACTCGTGGACCAGCTCCAGTACATCGCGCGCACGGAGCTCATCTTCGGCATGCACGTGCACGCGGCGGTCGACGGCCCGGACAAGGCGATCGCGGTCACGAACGGGCTGCTCGTGCACCTGCCGCATCTCCTCGCCCTGTCCGCGAGCTCGCCGTTCTGGCGCGGCGAGCCGACGGGGTTGCAGTCGTCGCGGCAGATGATCTTCTCCGCATTCCCGCGCTCCGGCGTCCCGCCGCGGTTCGACACCTACGAGGACTTCGCCGCGCTGATCGGCCAGCTCGAGCGCACGGGCTGCATCGCCGACTACACGCACATCTGGTGGGATATCCGGCCGCACCCCCGGCTGGGGACGATCGAGCTCCGGATCTGCGACGCGGTGTCGCGGGTCGAGGACGGGGTCGCGTTTGCCGCGTACTTCCAGGCGCTCGTGAAGATGTACTCGGAGGCGTTCGACGCGGGGCGCGAGATCCCGAGCTGGCACCGCATCCTCGTCACCGAGAACAAGTGGCTCGCCGCCCGCTACGGGCTCCAGGCGCCGGTGATGGACCTCCTCACCGGGCGCCGCAACCGCGTGCCGGTCTCGCAGCTCGTCCGCCGCACGCTTCGCGACCTCGAGCCGCACGCACGCGAGCTCGGCTCCGAGCGCGAGCTCGAGGGGATTTCCGAGATCCTGGCGCGCGGCAACGGCGCGGACGCGCAGTTGCGGATCTGGAACGCGAACCGCGACATCGTCGAGGTCGTGAAGGAGCTGTCGAAGACGACCGAGGTGGGGATCGCCGTCGCGGCTTGAAAACCGCATGACGGTCCGCTTGGATCGGGTGTCATGGAAAACAGCGCAGCCACAACCTCGCTCTCGCCGCAACGCTCGTCGCTGCTGCCGACGGCGCTGATCGCCGCGGCGTTCCTCGTCGTCGCGATCATCTTCTGCGCGTCGTCGAGCTGGTACGTGACGTTCAAGGCCGTGCACGTCGGGTTCGCCGCGATCTGGATCGGCGGCGGCTTCCTGCTCACGGTCCTCGGCCTCATCGCCGAGCGGCAAAACGATCCCGACGAGCTCGCCGCGGTCGCCCGGCAGGCCGCGCTCGTCGGCGAGAAGCTGTTCAGCCCCGCCGCGGGGATCGTGCTCCTCGCCGGGATCGCGATGATGATCAACACGGACTGGGGGTGGAACCACTTCTGGATCGTCGCGGGCCTCGTCGGCTTCGCCTCCACCTTCGTCACCGGCATCGGCGTGCTCGCACCGCGGTCGAAGAAGCTCCACGCGCTGATGCAGACTGCGGGGCCGCTGGCGCCCGAGACGCAGGCGGAGATCAAGTCGATCCTGCTGATCGCGCGGTTCGACATCGCCGTGCTGCTGCTCGTCGTCGTCGACATGGTGGTCAAGCCCTTCTCGAGCTAGCGCCGAGTCTCGTGCGGCTGCGGCGCCTGATCGCTACCGCGCTCGGGCTCGCCGTAGCCGCGGCGAGCTTCGTGTTCGTGCTGCCGCGGATCGCCGACTACCGGTCCGCGTGGCGGGTGATCGAGCAGCTCTCGCCCCCGCAGATCGGTTTGCTCGCAGTCGCGGTCATCCTCAACCTCGTCACGTTCGCGCCCGCGTGGATGGCGGCGCTCCCGGGGCTCGGCTTCGTGCGCGCGTTCATCGTCACGCAGGCGTCGACCGCGTCCACGTACATCGCTCCGGGCGGCGCAGCGGTCGGCGTCGCGTTGTCCTACGCGATGCTCCGCCGCTGGGGGTTCGGCCTCGCCGCGGTCGGACTGGCCGCGGCGCTGACGGGGATCTGGAACCAGCTCGCGCTCCTCGGCTTCCCGGCGGTGGCGCTCGTCCTTCTGACGATCAAGAAGGAGCAGAACGCGCTCCTTCAGTCGGTCGCCCTGCTGGGGCTCGTCGCGTTCGTCGTCGCGGCCGGCGTCTTCGCGGCGGCGCTGTCGAGCGCGAAGCTCGCTCGACGCGCCGGCGACGCCGCGTCGCGCGCGGTCACGCGCGCCGGGCGGCTCGTGGGCCGGCGCCCCGTCCTCTGGAACGGCGAGTCGTTCGTCCGGTTCCGCGCGAGCGCGATCGGGTTGCTGCGGCACCGGTGGCACGTGCTGACGCTCTCGACGCTTGCGGGTCAGTTGACGGTGTTCCTCCTCTGTCTCGTCTCGCTGCGCGTGCTCGGCGTGTCGTCGCACGAGGTGAGCGCGGTCGAGGCGTTCGCGGCCTGGTCGCTCGTTCGCCTGCTCGGGTCGCTGCCGATCACGCCGGGCGGGATCGGCGTGGTCGAAGTCGGTATGACGACGGCACTCGTCGGCTTCGGCGGCCACAACGCCGAGGTGGTCGCCGCGGTGCTGCTCTACCGCTTCCTGTCGATCGTCCCGACGCTGCTCCTCGGCGTCGCGGCGGGGGTCGTCTGGCGGCGACTCACCCCCGCCGATGTCAAGATCTGAATGGTGCTTCCCCTGCTCTGCGTCGTCCACGACGACGCCGACGTGCGCGATCTCCTCGCCCGTGATCTCCGCGAGCGATACTCCGCCCACTACGAGGTCGAGGCTCACGCCGACGCCGCGGGTGCGCTCGCCTCCCTTCGCGCCGCCGCACGGGAGTCGAGGCCGGTCGCCGCGGTCTTCAGCGCCGACAGCTCCGTCTGCGGAGGCGAGCCGTTCCGCACCGAGGTGCGCGAGCTGCACCCAGGGGCGCGCCGCGTGCTGCTCCTCGGTCGCGGCGAGTGGACGAAGGAGCACCCGGCCGTCGCCGCGATGCGGACCGGCCAGGCGGACTCGTACGTGTTCGTGCCGTGGGGGCCGAGGGAGCGCTGGCTCTACCTCCCCGTGACGGAGACACTCGCCGACTGGGAGGCTTCGCAGCGGCCGGCGGTCGAGATGGCGAAAGTGGTCGGGAAGGAGTGGGAGCCGCGGGCGCACGCGCTGCGCGACCTGTTCGGCCGGATCGGGATTCCGTTCGGGTTCTACGACCCGGGCTCCGAAGGCGGCGCGAGGATCCTCGCCGCGGCGGGCGTCGACGGCGAGACGCTCCCGGTGCTCGTGTTCCGAAGCGGCCGCGTCTTCGTCGACCCGTCGTACGCCGACGTCGCCGTCGCGCTCGGATTCGCCGTCGAGCCGGAAGCCGGCGAGTACGACCTGGCGATCGTCGGTGCGGGGCCGGCAGGTCTCGCGGCTGCCGTGTACGGCGCATCCGAGGGGCTGTCGACGGTCGCGATCGACGAGGGGCTGCCGGGAGGACAGGCGGCGACGAGCTCGCGCATCCGCAACTACCTCGGCTTCCCGACCGGCCTCTCGGGGCGCGACCTCCTGAACCGTGCGCTCGAGCAGGCCTGGTTCTTCGGCGCAAGGCTCCTGCTCTCGAAGCGCGCGACCGCGATCGCACCGGCGGAAGACGGATACGCGATCGAGCTGTCGGGCGGCGCCGGGATCACCGCCAGGACGGTGATCGTGTCGACCGGCGCGACCTGGCGCCGCCTGGGGGTGCCGTCGCTCGAGGCGCTGCACGGCGCAGGCGTCTTCTACGGCGCAGCGCCGTCCGAGGCCGCTGCCGCGGAGGGCTTGCGCGTCTTCGTCGTCGGCGGGGGCAACTCGGCGGGGCAGGCGGCCGTGCACCTTGCGCGCTCGGCGGCATCCGTGACGCTGCTCGTGCGGGGCGCCGCGCTCGGCGCGAGCATGTCGGACTACCTGATCCGAGAGCTCGATCGCACGCCGAACGTCCGGATCCGCCTCGAGACGGAGATCGCGGGCGGGCGCGGCACGACGCGGCTCACCCACCTGACCCTGCGCGACGGCCGCGGGGCGACGGAGGAGACCGAGGCCGATGCCCTGTACGTCATGATCGGCGCTGCGCCGCACACGGACTGGCTGGGCGACGTCGTCGCACGCGACGCGTCCGGCTACATCCTCACCGGTCCGGACGTGGCCGCCCAAGCGACGCACCCGTGGCCGCTCGACCGCGCCCCGATGCTGCTCGAGACGAGCCTGCCCGGCGTCTTCGCCGCCGGCGACGTCCGCCACGGCTCGATCAAGCGGGTCGCGTCGGCCGTCGGCTCGGGGAGCATCGCCGTCCAGCTCGTGCACCTCCGGCTCGCGGAGCTTGCGTGACGGCTCCGGTGCTGCTCGCGGACGACCCCGAGGCGTACATCCCCGGCGATCGCCGCCGCGCGCTCGCGGCGGGCCGGCAACTGCCGCTCGAGGTGTCGGGAGCCGCTCTCTTCGTCGACATCTCCGGCTTCACGCCGCTGAGCGAAGCGCTCGCCGGCGAGCTCGGCTCGCAGCGGGCGTCGGAGGTGCTGAGCGGACACCTGAACCGGGTCTTCCACGCGCTGATCGCCGAGCTGCACCGCTTCGGCGGCGACGTCATCTACTTCAGCGGCGACGCGGTCACGTGCTGGCTCGACGGCGACGACGGTGCGGGCGCCGTCGCGGCGGCGTTCGCGATGCAGGCCGTGATGACGCGCGAGGGCGTGATCGAGACGCCCGGAGGGAGCAGCCACCGCCTCGCGCTCAAGGCCGCGGTCGCCGTCGGCGACGCGCGCAGGTTCGTCGTCGGCGACCCGGAGATCCAGCTTCTCGACGTTCTGGCGGGACGTCTCGTCGACCGGCTCGTCGATGCGGAGCGTTACGCGGAGAAGGGCGACGTCGTCGCGGACGAGGCGGCGCTGCGCCTGCTCGGCGATCGCGTCGAGGTGCGCGAGCGGCGCGGCAGCGTCGGTGTGATCGCGCGCATCCGGGGCGGTGTCGACGACCGTCCGCTGCCCGCGGAGACGGAGCGGCTCGAGACCGACCTCGTCCGCCCGTGGCTGCTGCCGCCGGTGTTCGAGCGCCTGAGCACCGGGCGCGGGGAGTTCCTCGCAGAGCTCCGGCCGGCGTATCCGCTCTTCGTCAGCTTCGGCGGCATCGACTACGACGGCGACGCCGACGCGAGCGCGAAGCTCGACGACTTCGTGCAGGCGGCGCAGCGAATCCTCGCCGCCTACGGCGGCTACCTGCTGCAGCTCACGCTCGGCGACAAGGGCGCACACGTGTACGCGGTCTTCGGCACGCCCGTCGCACACGAGGACGACGCCGCCCGTGCATGCGCAGCCGCGCTCGCACTTCGTGGACTCGACGGGATGACGGCCGCCCGCGACCTGCACCTGGGGCTCACGTACGGGCGGCTCTGCAGCGGGACGTACGGCCACTCGCGCCGGCGCACGTTCGCATGTCTCGGCGATGCGGTGAACCTCTCGGCGCGGCTCATGAGCGCAGCGCCCACGGGCGCGATCTACGTGCACGACTCGGTGCGGCGCTCCGCCGGCGACCGCTTCGAGTGGGGTGTCGTGCGTCCCCTCGCGTTGAAAGGGAAGAGGGAGCCGGTCGCCGCCCACGCGCTCCTCGGCGAGCGGGGCACGACCGCGCGGAAGGAGCTGCGCTACCGGCTGCCGATGGTCGGCCGCGCCGAGGAGCTCCTCGCGCTCGAGTCGCGCCTCGAGCGCGCGCTCGGCGGGAGCGGGAGCGCCGTCGGCCTGAGCGCCGAGGCGGGGATGGGAAAGTCACGGCTCGTCGCCGAGTTCGTGCGTCTCGCGCGAGCGCGAGGCCTCCTCGTCGCCTACGGCGAATGCCAGTCGTTCGGGGCGAACTCCGCATACCTCCCGTGGCGCGAGATCTGCCGCACGCTCTTCGGGATCGACGAGAGCCTGCCCGCGCCGGACCAGGTCGCGCGACTCGACGAGGCGCTCGCCGCGATCGACCCGCAGCTTCGCGCCCGCGCACCACTCCTCGGCCCGATCCTGGAGCTTCCGATCCCGGACACCGATCTCACTCGGAGTCTCGACGCCAAGGTGCGCAAGACCTCCCTCGAGAGCCTCGTCGCCCAGTGCGTCGGCGCACGCTGCGAAGACGAGCCGGTCGTCCTCGTCGTCGAGGACGCGCACTGGCTCGACGACCTCTCGCGCGACCTCCTCGAGGTCGTGTCGCGAACGCTGACGGGGTTGCGCGCGGTGTTGCTCGTGTCGTACCGGCCCGAGCAGGGCGGCGCGGCGCGACGCCTGCCGCTCCAGCTGGAGCTCGAGCTCTCGGAGCTCGGCGACGAGGCGATGGCGCTGCTCGTCGAGGCGAAGGTCGGAAGCGGCGAGGCAAGCGGAGCAGCTCTGCTCGAGCTCGTCCTCCGTCGCGCGCAGGGGAACCCGTTCTACGCGGAGGAGCTGATCAACTTCGTTCGCTCGCAGGGGGTCGACGCAGACGACGCGCGGGCGCTCCGGGCACTCGAGCTGCCCGACAGCCTGCACAGCCTGATCCTGAGCCGGATCGACAAGCTGACCGAGCGTCCGCGCCGGACGCTCAAGGTCGCGAGCGTGATCGGCAGGTCCTTCCACGCGGCCACCGTCCAGGCGACGTACCCGGAGCTCGGCAGCCCCGACGTCGTCACCGACGCGCTGTCGAGCCTCGGCGGGCTCGACCTCGTCGCTCGCGACCGAGCCGGCGACGACTCGTACGTCTTCAAGCACGTCGTCACACAGGAGGTCGCCTACGAGAGCATCCCCTTTGGCCTCCGCGCGACGCTGCACGGCAACGCCGGCCGGCTGATCGAGGCGGCGGGGCCCGACGCGATCGACCGGAGCCTCGACCTGCTCGCCCACCACTTCTGGCACGGCGACGACGAGGAGAAGAAGCGCGTCTACCTCCGCCGCGCCGGCGAGGCCGCGCGGGCGGCATACGCGAACACCGCCGCTATCGACTACTTCGAGCGCCTGCTGCCTCTGCTCGAGGGCGACGAGCGCGTGGAGGTCCTGCTCGAGCTCGGCCCGGTGCTGGAGATCGTCGGCGACTGGGCGCGCGCGCAGGCCGTCGAGGAGGAGGCACTCATGCTGGCGGAGGCCGCCGGCGACACGTCGAAGGTCGCGTGGTGCGAGGCCGCACTCGCGGAGGTCGCACGCAAGCGCGGCGCCTTCGACGAGGCGCTCGAGCGGCTTGCGCGCGCCGAGTCGCAGTTCGAGTCGATCGGCGACGACGCCGGCGTCGGCCGTGTGCTGCACATCGGCGGCACGGTGGCGGCACAACGCGGCGACGTCGCCGGTGCAAGGGCGCGATACGCCGCCAGCCTCTCTATCCGCGAGCGACTCGGCGACGCGCACGGCATGGCCGCCGTCCTGAGCAACCTCGGGATCATGGCCGAGTGGGAGGGAAACTTCGAGCACGGCCTCGGCCTCCACGAGCGTGCGGTCGCACTTCAACGCGAGCGCGACGACCGCTGGGGGATCGCGGCGTCGATGACCAACATCGGCATGAACGCGATGTACCGCGGCGAGTACGGCGAGGCGGCGTCGGCCTTTCGCGAGGCGATGCGGCTGAACCAGGAGGTCGGTGACCTCTGGATGGTCGCCCTCAGCCATCACAACCTCGGCAACGCCGCGCGCGACGTCGGCGACGCCGCCGCCGCGGCGGCGCAGTACGCCTCCGGCGTCAAGATCTACACGAGCTTCGACGACGCGTGGGCCCTGGCGCAGCTCCTCGAGGACATCGTCATCCTGCTCGCCCGGGCGGGGCGGAGCGCCGACGCGGCCGAGCTCCTCGGCGCGGCAGATCGCCTCCGAGACGAGTGCGGCAGCCCGCGCGGCGACCAACTCGAAGCCGAGTTGACGGCTTCGGTGACGGAGGCGCACCGAGCGGCGCGCGAGCGGGGCCGCGCACTCGCTCTGGCCGCGGCCGGCGAGCGCGCGTCGGAGGCCCTCGTTGACACCGAGGCCGCCGCTCCCTAGGCTGGCCGCGGGGGTGTTCCTTCTCGGTCTGCGTCTCGCGGCTCTCTCGGCGCTGTGCGCGTGCGTCGCGGCCGCGGGAACTCCGCGCGCAGTCGCCGCGCCGACGCCCTGGACAGGAAGCGGAACGGGCACCGCGACCGTCCTCAGCGACGGCACGTTGGCCCCGCCGAAGTTCTCGTACGACTACGTCAACCCGTGCAACTGCGGGGCGAGCGGGAACTGGACATTCTCGACGACGGCGGCCGCGTCGGGCTTCGTGACGCTGCCGTGGACGTACACGGGCTTGCACGCGTTCTTCGAGGTCAGGGTGCACCTGGAAGCGTTCGTCGTGCACGGCGCCACGACGACCGTCACCACGCTCGCCGACGGCGGCCCCGCGATCTGCTGCACTCCTCCGTCGGCCGGATTCACGTACTCGGGGACGACGATCCTCGCCGTCCAGGCAGGCGACACGTACGGGTTCCGGATGAGCGGGAGCAACTTCGACTCGAACTCGATCCTTCGAGGGACGCTGACGGTCGGCGGGCCTGTGAACGACTCCTGGCCTGCCGCGACGCAGATCGACGTCGCGAGCGGGGACGGCACCGCATCCGACTCGATCGACGGCTCGGGACAGGCGCGCTGGTATCGGTTCGCAATCGCACCGGGGGAGGGGGTGAACGTCGATCTCACGAACCTGCCCGCGAACTACGACGTCGCCCTCTTCAGCGACATCGAACAGGCCTTCGACAGCCTCAACAACACGTCGGACCTGCAGCACTTGAGTGCGGAGTTCGCGCCGTCGGCGTTCCAGCCGTCCGCGTTCCAACCCTCCGCGTTCCAGCCCTCCGCGTTCCAGCCCTCCGCGTTCCAACCCTCCGCGTTCCAACCCTCCGCGTTCCAACCCTCCGCGTTCCAACCCTCCGCGTTCCAGCCCTCCGCCTTCCAACCGTCCGCGTTCCAGCCGTCGGCGTTCCAGCCGTCCGCCTTCCAGGACGAAAGCGGGACGTTCGAAAGCGCGCAGACGCGCAGCCTCGTCGCCGTCTCCGCCGCCGACGGCACGGCCGACGAGCACATCGTCGCGAACACGTGGAACAACACCGAGAACTTCTACGTCCGGGTCACCGGCCGCAACGGCGCGGACGCACCGAGCCAGCCGTTCAACCTGCACGTCCACGTCAGCGGCGGCTCGTGCGGCGGCGTTGCCCCCAGCACGGCGCCGCTTCTGTCGGGCAGCGTGCCGGCGGGCGTGAAGACGTTGATCCTCGCCGACTACGCGCGCATGCCTCAGACCCAGCCTGCGTTGCAGACGATGAAGGACAAGCTCGCCGCCTTCGCCTCGCGTGCCGAGATCGCCGGATCGATCGTCGACGTCGAGACGCAGAGCCCGCGCGTGGCAGCGCTCGTCGCGCAGGCGGACGCCGACGTAAACCGGAGCTGTCCGTACGCGGAGAACCTCGTCGCGGGCGCGATCCGCGACATCGTGCAGGCCTACCGTGACGCGTATCCCGGGGTGCTCCAGTCGGTCGTGCTCGTCGGCAACGACCATGCGATCCCCTTCTTCCGCTACCCGGACGCGGCCGGGCTCGGGTCGGAGTCGAACTACGTCCCGCCCGTCGCCGACGGCACCGTCTCCCAGGCGAGCCTGCGACTGAACTACGTCCTCTCGCAGGACGCCTACGGCGCGCAGACGACGCTGCACCTGAACGGTCTCGACCTCCCGGTGCCTGATCTTCCGGTCGGGCGTCTCGTCGAGACCCCGGCGGACATCTCAGGCCTCCTCGACGCGTACACGTCGACGAGCGGCGTCGTCCCGACACCGAGGTCGTCGCTCGTCACCGGGTACGACTTCATCGCCTCCTCCGCAGATTCGGTCGAGAGCGATCTCGCCGCCGGCCTCGGCTCCGGCGCGACGAACGACGAGCTGATCACGAACCAGGGCGTGGCACCGAGCGACGTCGGTACGCCGCCGGGCCATTCCTGGACTGCCGACCAGTTGCGGACGGCGCTTTTCGGCAGCCGCCACGACCTCATCTACCTCGGCGGCCACTTCAGCGCCGACAACACGCTCGCCGCCGACTACTCGACGACGGTCGACTCGACGGAGCTCGCGGCGTCGACGGTCGATCTCAGGAACTCGATCGTGTTCAGCCCCGGCTGCCATTCCGGCTACAACATCGTCGACAGCGACTCACTGGCGGGTGTGACGCAGCCGCTCGACTGGGTGCAGGCCTTCGCGGCGAAGGGCGCGAGCGTGATCGCCGGCACCGGCTACCAGTACGGCGACACCGACTTCCTCGCGTACAGCCTGCGTCTCTACGCCGACTTCGCGCATCAGCTGCGCGTCGGATCCGGGCCCGTCGGCCTCGGCAAGGCCCTGCTCGCGGCGAAGCAGCAGTACCTCGCATCGACGCCGCAGCTGAGCGGCATCGACGTCAAGTCGCTGCTCGAGGCGACGCTCTACGGCCTGCCGATGCTGAGCGTGAACCTCCCGGCAGGCCGAACGGCACCTCCGTCCGCACCGGCGCCGCTCACCCCCCAGGCGTTCACGACCAACCCCGGCAGCTCGCTCGGCCTCGGATACCTCGACCGCGAGTACACGCCGGCCGTGACCCCGCAGGCGGTCGCTCTGAGGAGCGGTGCGAACACCGTGACGGCGACGTATCTGCAAGGCCCGGACGGCGTCGTCACGGCGCCCGGTGAGCCCGCGCTGCCGCTCCTGGCAGACGACGTGGGCGTCGCCGGCCAGGTCCTCCGCGGCGTCGGCTTCCTCGGCGGCGCCTTCACGGATTCGCCGGGCGTGACACCGCTCGTCGGAGCGCCCACGACCGACCTGAACGCCGTCCACGGCCCGTTCGCGTCGTCGACGTTCTTCCCGCAGCGCCCGTGGAGCGTGAACTACTTCGGCGGCCTCGCCGGAGGGTCGACCGCGACGAAGCTCCTCGTCACTCCTGCGCAGTACCGGTCGGATGCGCCCGGGTCGCTCACGGATCTCGAGCGCCGGTACTCGAAGCTCGACCTGCGCCTCTTCTACAGCGGCAACACGTCCCCGTCGGCGCTCGTCGCGCCGCCCGTCATCTCGCGTGTCGACGCCTCGAGCGACGGCCACGTCCAGGTCCAGGCCGTCGGCAGCCCCGCGGCCGGAATCCAGCAGGTCTGGGTGACGTACGCCGCCGGCGGCGCGTGGCAGTCGGCCTTCCTGGCGCAGGACAACCAAGACTCGCGGAGCTGGACCGGTGACATCCCGACGAGCGGCAGCCCGGTCCAGTTCATGGTGCAGGCCGTGAACGGCGTGGGGCTCGTGTCGCTCGACGACAACGTCGGCGCGTTCTACACCACGGGCGAGATCCCACCCGCACTCGTGACGTCTGCACCCAGGACGCAGACGACGCTCCAGCTCGTGTCCCCTCCGTCCTCCGGTGCGTTCGGATCGGCGGCTACCGTCACCGCGTCGCTGACGGGTGTCCCGGCCTCGGTGCAGGAGCCGATCACCTTCACGGTCGGGAGCTCGAGCCGGACCGTGACCACGTCCGGCGGGAGCGCGACCGCGACCGTTCCCCTCGTGGACACTCCGGGCCCGTACACCCTGACGGCGTCGTTCGGCGGCGACACGACGTACGCGCCCTCGAGTGCATCGACGGCGTTCACGGTCTCGAAGCTTCCGAGTACGCTCACGATCGCCCTCACACCCGCAGGTGTCGCCGCCACCCTCACGAGCGCCTCGACGCCGGTGCTGCAACACACGGTCGCGTTCGTCCTCACGCCTTCGGGTGGGGGCTCGGCCGTCACGCAGACGCGGTTCACCGACGCGACGGGGAAGGCAGCTCTCGGCGCCGTCCCGCAGCTGGCGAGCGGCGTCTACAGCGTTCAGGCGTTCTTCGGCGGCGGCTCGCCGATCCAGCTGCCCGCGGATCCCGTCTACGACGCGGCCACGAGCGGCTCCGTGCAACTGACGGTCGACGCGACGCCGCCGACGATCACCTTCAACGGCAACCACGGCACCTACGGACTGCTCGACCAGGTCAGCATCACGTGCACTGCCGCGGATGCGGCACCCACGTCCGGGCTGAAGACGAACCCGTGCACCACCTTCTCGATCAACGCCCCGGCCTGGAGCTTCCAGCCGGGCGCGAACACGCGGCCGGTACCCGGGCTCGTCGCGACCGACAACGCCGGAAACAGCTCCGCGCCGGCGCAGACGACGTTCACGGTCACCGTGACGGCGACGACGTTGTGTCAGCTGACGAAGCAGTTCGTCCAGGGCTCGCCGCAGTACGCCAAGCTCTCGGCGAAGCAGAAGCAGACGGTCGACGCGCTCGCAGCCGGCCTCTGCACGACGCTCGGCCAGATCGTGCCGCGTCTGACGGCGACACAGAAGGCGGCGCTCGTGAGCGCCTACAGGAAGGGTGTCGACGGCTTGGTCACCACCGGCTGGCTCACGACCGATCAGGCGGCGACGCTGAAGAAGTTCGCAGCCGCGCTGTAGGCGTTACGTCGTCTCGCGCCGCAGGCGCGCCGCCATCACGGCCATCACCGCCTGCGCGAAGTACGGCGTCTCCTGGACGAGGAACCAGAAACGCCGCTTCTCGATCGGGACGAGCTCGCCGCCCTCGACCATCACCGCGTCGGCCGACCGCGAACCGACGTCGATCAGCGCCATCTCGCCGAAGAGGCCGCCGGGGTCGACCCGCTCGAGCGTCCTGCCGTCCTTCTGGACCTCGACGGCGCCGGAGCGGACGAGGTACATGCACGTCGCGTCGTCGCCTTCGCGGAAGACCGTCTCACCGGTGCCGTACGCCTGCGGCTCACCGCAGCGCTGGAGGAGCGCGAGGTAGTTCGCCGTCTCGACGGTGACCACGGCGCAAGTCTATGGAGCCGTGTGTCTCGGTCCGGTGAACGGCTGGTGTCGAAACGGAGTCGTTCAGGCCGAGCTCGAGGACGCCTCCGGCACCAACCCGAGCTGCGACATGAAGGTCGCCGCGTTGTAGTAGTCGCCGAGTCGCGTGATCTTCCCGCCGGCGACGTCCGCGTACCAGACGAACGGCGCGTTGAGCTCGCGGCCGGTCGGCGGGATCTCACCCATCGGTGACTGCAGCGGCCCGTCGTGCGTGCCGCGGCCCATGAACTCGCCGGCGGCACGGGTGTCGTCGCCGACGTAGGAGAGCGCCTCGAGGCGCATGTCGGGAAACGCGGTCGCGAAGCCGTTCGCGTAGTCGAGGAAGCCGTCGACGCCGTTGATCGTCATCTCCATCGCGTAGTCCACGAAGACGACGTCGTCCGCCACGAGCGTCCGTGCCCGGTCGAAGTCGCGGGCGTTGAACGCGTCGGCCAGTCCTTCGAGAACGCTTGCTGCCGCCGAGCTCATCGTTTACCTCCTGTCAGTTCCGGCCTACATTCCCATTGCGTGGTACCCCGAGTCGACGTAGAGCGTCGTCCCGGTCACGTTACGCGCGTCATCGCTCAAGAGGTACGCCGCCGCGGCGGCGACATCGTCGGCGTCGATTGCGCGGTGGAGCGGCGCGCGCTCCTCGACGATCGCCTCCATCCGCGGAAAGCCGGCGATCGATCGCGCGGCGAGCGTTCGCACCGGTCCCGCCGACACGGCGTTGACGCGGATGTTCTTCTGCCCGAGATCCCAGGCGAGGTAGCGGACGCTCGAGTCGAGTGTCGCCTTGGCGACGCCCATCACGTTGTAGTGCGGGACGGCGCGCTCGCCGCCGAGGTACGTCATCGTCACGACCGCGCCGCCTCCCGCAGCCGACATCAGCGGCTCCGCGGCGCGCGCACACGCGACGAGCGAGTACGCGCTCACGTCGAGCGCCATCCAGAAGCGGTCACGCGGAGTGTCGGTGAACCGCCCCTCGAGATCCTCCGCGGCCGCGAACGCGACCGAGTGCACGAGGATGTCGAGCTCGCCGCCGAAGGCGTCGCCCACCTCCGTGAACACCCGCGCGACGTCCTCGTCCGAGCGCACGTCGCACGCCGTCACGAGCGGGCTCGAGACGCTGTCCGCGAGCTCGCGCACGTTCGCCTCGATCCGGTCGCCCTGGTAGGTGAAGGCGAGCCGCGCGCCCTGCTCCGCAAGCCGTTTCGCGATCGCCCACGCGATCGACCGGCGGTTCGCGACCCCGAGCACGAGCCCTCTCTTCCCGTCCACCACGCGGCGACGTTACCGTGGCGGCGGCATGCCCGTCGCAGTCGTCACCGGCGCTTCCTCGGGGATCGGCGCCGCTCTCTGCCGGGAGCTGCGCTCGCGCGGGTGGTACGTCGTCGGGCTGTCGCGAAGCCCGGCGAGGGACGCAGAGGAGCACGAGGAATGCGACGTCGCGGATCGCGACGCGGTCGACGCGGCGGCCGCCCGCGTGCTCGAGAGGCACCCGAAGCTCGAGCTGCTCGTGAACAACGCCGGGATCGCCGGCCGCGGCGACTTCCTCGACCTGCCCCCCGACCACATCGAGGCGCTCGTGCAGACGAACTACCTCGGCTCCGTCTGGTGCCTCCGCGCCTTCCTTCCAGGTCTCGGCGTCGGCTCCGCCGTCGTCAACGTCGTCTCCGTCGCGGGCACGGTCGCCGCCGGCCCGTACTCCGCCTCGAAGCACGCGCAGCTCGCATTCTCACGATCGATCGCCATCGAGCTGAGACCGCGGGGAATCCACGTGCTCTCGGTGCTGCCGGGGTTCGTCGAGACGCCCGGCTTCCCGCAACGCGGCCGCATCCCGTTTCCGCTGTCGACGCTCGTGATCGACCCGCCGTTCGTCGCCCGCCGTACCCTCGACGCCCTCGAGCACAGCCGGCACGAGATCTACGTCCCGCGCTGGTACCGCCCCGCGGCGTGGCTGCAGGCGCTCTTCCCTGCCGTCATCGCACGACGACGCGCGACGCGCGCGTGGGCCGGCTCTCGATCCCGCACGCGAGCTCGTAGTTGATCGTGCCGGCGGCCCGCGCGTGCTCCTCGAGCGGGAGCCCCGGCCCGACGATCGTCACCTCGGCGCCGACCGGATGGCGACGGTCGAGCTCGACCGCGAACGAGTCCATCGACACGACCCCGACGACGCGTCGGCGCTCGCCGGCGACGAGGACCTGCGTGCCGGAGAGGTCGCGCCGGAACCCGTCCGCATACCCGACGGGCACGATGCCGATCCACCGCTCGCCGTCGGCGACGTACTGCCGTCCGTAGCCGGTCGAATCGCCACGCTCGAGCCGCCGGACGAGCGCGAGCGAGCTCCGCCACGAGAGCACCGGCGCGAGTCCGTCGGCGCCGGGATCGGTGCCGAACGGGGAGAGCCCGTAGAGCGCGACGCCGCAGCGGGCGGCGTCGAAGCGCGCCTCCGGGAGCCGCAGCGCCGCTGCGCTGTTCGCCGCGTGGCGCGTCAGGTGCGCGTAGTCGGCGGTCGCGGCGCGAAAGCGCTGGACCTGCAAGCGCGCAAAATCGAGGTCGCTGTCGGCCGTGGCGAGATGCGTCATCAGGCCGACGACGTTCCGTGCCGGCGTCTGCAGCTGCGACACGCCCCAGCGCCCCATCCCCGTGTCGAGCTTCACGTGCACGGGGAGCCCCTCGGGAATCGACTCCCCGACCGAGAGCTCGAGCCGCGCCTCGCGCGCGAGCGCGAAGTCCGTCGTCGGGCCCATGACGAGGATGCGCGCATCGGGCAGGCCGCTGCGCAGCTCGAGCGCCTCGGGCAGGGTGGCGACGCAGAGCGCGCTCGCGCCGCCGTCGAGCGCAGCACGCGCGCAGTCGACGGCACCGTGGCCGTAGCCGTTCGCCTTCACGACGGCCCACAGCTGCGTGCCGCCGAGCGCGTCGCGCATGCGCTTCGTGTTCGACCGCAGGGCGGCGAGATCGATCCGGATCTCGCTCCGGATCACTGCAGCGGCGGATCCCAGCCCTCGCCCGCGAGCGCGCGCTGGATCGCCGGGAAGAGGTCGCTCGCGACGGCGCCCACGCTCGGCTGCACGAGCCGCGAGGCGATCCCGTGCGCGACGGCGCCTGCGGCCGCGGCGATTCGCACCTCCATTCCCTTCGCGAGGAACGCCGCGATGACGCCCGTGAGGACGTCGCCGGTGCCCGCAGTCGCGAGGGCCGGCTCACCGTACGCGGCGACGAGCACACCGCCGCCGGGAGCGGCGACGAGCGTGTCCGGCCCCTTGAGGAGTACCGTCGCTCCGAAGCGCGCCGCCGCTTCGCGAACGGACGCGAGCCTGTGCGCATCGACGTGGCGCGCCGCGACGCCGAGCAGCCTCGCGAGCTCCCCCGTGTGCGGTGTCAGGACGGTCGGCGCGGAGCGCCGGAACGGGACGAGCCCGTACAGCGCGTCTGCGTCGAGCACGAGCGGGTGCTCGAGACGCTCGAGCAGCAGCCTGACGAGGTCGCGCGTCCCCTCGGTGCGACCGAGGCCCGGCCCGATCGCGACCGCGGACGCCCGCTCCGCCGCCTCGGCGATCGCATCGGCGGCGCGGGGCAGCAGCCGCCCGGACGCGTCCTCCGGCAGCGGCCGCTTCACCGCCTCGAGCAGACCGGCCTCGAACACCGGGAGCGTCGATTCCGGGACGCCGACCGTGACGTAGCCGGCATCCGCGCGGAACGCCGCCGTCGCCGTGAGCATCGGCGCACCCGTCAGCCCGGGCGCGCCGCCGACGACGAGGACGGAGCCCGCCCGGTACTTCGTGCTGCCCCGCCCCTTGCGCGGCACCTCCTCGAGCACCTCGGCCGGGACGAGCGCGTGCTCGTGCCCGGCCGGCTCGAGTCCGATCGGCCGTACGTGGACGCGGCCGGCGCGGAACCGGCCGGGCGCGACTGCGAGCCCGACCTTCGCGGCGCCGAACGTGACGGTCGCCGCCGCGTCGACGGCGGCACCCGGCACCTCGCCCGTCGACGCGTTGACGCCGGAAGGAACGTCCACCGCGACCACGGGTGCGGCGTCCGCGTTGATCCGCTCGATCATCCTGGCGACGTCCTCGCGCGGTGCGTCCTGCAGCCCGATTCCGAGGAGGGCGTCGACGATCACGTCGGGATCGTCGAGCTCGCCGAACTGCTCGATCACCGTGACGTCGCGCCCGGCCCGGCGCAGCGCGTCGGCAGCCACGCGGCCGTCGCCGCCGTTGTTGCCTTTACCGCAAACGACCGCGACCCGCCCCGGATACTGCTCGAGCACGAGCTCGGCGACCGCGCGCCCGGCGCGGTCCATCAGCTCGTCCATCGGCCCCGCGTGCGCGTCTTCCGCGCGCCGCGTCTCCTCTGCCGTCAGCAGCGGAATCATTCGGGCAGGGCGACCGCGACTGCCGCTGCGAGCTCGCGCGAGTGGGTCATGCTGACGTCGATCCTCGCGACGCCGAGCCCCTCCGCCGCGCGCGCCGCACGTCCGGCAAGGCGCACGCCCGGCTTCGGCCGGCCGCTGATCTCGATCTCCTTCCACGTGAAGTGGACGCCGATGCCGAGCGCCTTCCCGACGGCCTCCTTCGCCGCGAACCGGCCGGCGTAGTGCTGCGCAGGGTTCGGCTTCGCGTCGCAGTACGCTCGCTCCGCCGGTGTGAAGCAGCGCTCGCGGAAGCCGTCGCCGTAGCGCTCGAGCGCGCGCCGCACCCGCTCGATCTCGATCAGATCGAGGCCCATGGACATCATCGGTTCGCCTCCAGCCAGTCGGGGAGCTGCGCCACCGACGACACGATCCCGTCGGGCAGCACCCCACTCTGCTCGACCTCGTCCGGCCTGAACTTCCCGGTGCGGACGAGCACCGTCCGCATCCCGTGGAGCTGGGCGCCGCGAACGTCGCCCTCGACGTCGTCGCCGACCATCCACGTCATCTCCGGATCGGCGTCGATCGCCTCGAGCGCGGCCGCGAAGTACTCCGGGCTCGGCTTTCCGAGCACCGTCGCTTCGGTGCCGGAGGCAAACTCGAGCCCCGCCACGAAGGCACCGGCGTCGAGCTTCGGCCCGTCCGCGGTCTGCCACCACCGGTTCTTGTGGAGGCAGTAGAGCTCAGCTCCCGCCTCCAGCTCGAGGAACGCCCGGTTCAGGTTCAGGTAGGAGAACACGCGCCCCGGCTCCTCGCCTTCGTCGCACCCGCCGACGAGGACCGCATCCGCGTTCATCCCGATCAGCTGCAGGCTGTCGAGGTCGTCGAGGAGCCCCGGCATCGTCAGCGCGAGAACGCGCTTGCCGGCGAGCACCCGCCCGGCGACGCCGCCCGTCGTCTGCAGCTCGTCGTCGTCGATCGCGAAGCCCATCGCGCGCAGCGACTGGCCGAGCTGGCGCCGTGACACCACGGTCGAGTTGGTGACGAAGCGGAGCCGGTGGCCGTCCGCGCGCAGGCGCCGGACCGCGTCGACGGCTCCCGGGATCGGCTCGCCGGAAACGTGCAGGACGCCGTCGACGTCGAGCAGAATCGCCGCCATGGACGCCGAGTCTATTCGCCGCGAGATCGCGTTCCGTGTGTCGCGCTCGAGCGGTCCGGGCGGGCAGCACGCGCAGAAGAGCTCGACGCGCGTGGAGGCCGTGTTCGACGTCGAGGCCTCCGCCGGCCTGACGGAGGCGGAGCGCCGACGCGTCCTCGACCGGCTCGGCGCGGTCGTTCGGGCGGTCGCGCAAGACGAGCGGTCGCAGCTCCGCAACCGCGAGCTCGCAGCGGAGCGCGTCCTCGAGCAGGTGCGGAAGGCCGCGCGGCCGCGGCGGCGGCGAACGCCGACCGCTCCGAGCGACGCGTCACGAAAGCGCCGCCTCGACGGGAAGCGCCGCCGCGGCGAGACGAAGCGCCTGCGGCAGCCGCCGGAGGACTAGATCGAGGGGTGGTCGTCTCGCCTGGAGTCGACGCCGTACCGGAGCGAGAGCATCCCGACGACGACGGCGATCCCGACGAAGCTGAGGAAGAGGGCCATGCACCCATCGTGCACGAGCTGATCCATAAGCGCCAGTCGGAGTATGATTGAAGTCGATCATGGAACCTGATAGTTGGCTGGGAGTCGAGCTGCGCCATCTGGCCGCGCTGCAGGCGGTTGCCGCCGAGGGCGCGTTCGGCCGCGCCGCCGAACGGCTCGGCTACACGCAGTCCGCGGTGAGCCAGCAGATCGCGACGCTCGAGCGGATCGTCGGCGAGCGGCTGGTCGAGCGTCCCGGCGGCCCGCGCCCGGTGACCCTGACCGAGGCGGGGCGGATCCTCCTCGGCCACGCCGAGTCGATCGTCGCCAGGCTCCAGGCCGCGCAGGCGGATCTCGCCGCGCTCTCGTCGGGCGAGTCCGGCTCGCTGCGCGTCGGGACGTTCCAGAGCGTCGGCGCGAAGATCCTCCCCGAGGTGATGCGGCGTTTCCGCGCGACCTGGCCGAACGTCGAGATCGACCTCCGCGAGTCGCACCTCGACGAGGACCTGTGTGACGGCGTCGAACGCGGTGAGCTCGACCTCGCGTTCGTGCAGCTGCCCCTCGACAACCCCTCGCTCGAGACGCTGGAGCTCCTCAGAGACGACTACGTCCTCGTCACCGCCGCAGACTCGCCCCTCGCGAACGCGAAGCGTCCGCCGACGCTGCGCGAGATCGGCGAACACCCGCTGATCGGGTACCGGACATGCCGCGCGACCGAGCTCGTCGTCGACCAGCTGCGCGCATCCGGCGTCGCGCCGCGGTTCGTGTTCCGTTCGAACGAGAACGGCGTCGTGCAGGGTCTCGCGGCGACGGGCATCGGTGTCGCGCTCGTGCCTCGCCTGGCCGTGGACGAGAACGACGACGGGACGCGCGTGATCGCACTCGGCCCGAAGATCGCGCCGAGGATCATCGGCATCGTCCGCCACCGCGACCGCTATCACTCCCCCGCCGCGCGTGCGTTCGCCGCGACGGCGCTCGACGTCGGTCGCGAGACCGCCGGCGCCCTCGCGGCCCGGCGAACGGCGCTACTCGACCGTGACGGTCTTCGCGAGGTTCCGCGGCTGGTCGACGTTCAGCCCGCGGAGGCGCGCGATCCTGTAGGCGAGCAGCTGCAGCGGTAGCGTCGCGAGCACCGCCTGGAGGAACGCAGGCGACTTCGGCACGTAGACCACGTCGTTCGCGTGGTGCTGGATCTCCTCGTCGCCGTCCGTGGCGATCGCGATCACGTGCGCCCCGCGCGCACGCGTCTCCTGGATGTTGGAGACCACCTTGTCGTAGATCACCCTCTGGCGCGTGGCCACGACGACCACCGGCGTGCCCTCCTCGAGCAGCGCGATCGGACCGTGCTTCATCTCGCCGGCGGAGTACGCCTCCGTGGGGATGTACGAGATCTCCTTCAGCTTCAACGCACCCTCGAGCGCGACCGGAAGACCGATGTGGCGGCCGAGGAAGAGGAAGAACGGCTCCTGGTAGAACCGTTGCGCGATCTCGTCGATCGGATGGTCGCCGTCGAGGAACGACTGCATCTTCGACGGCAGCTTGTAGACCTGGTCGAGGATGAACTCGATCTCGTTCGTCGGCAGCGTGCCGCGCTGGCGCGCGAGCTCGAGCCCGATCAGGTACATCAGCCCGACTTGCGCCGAGAACGTCTTCGACGCGGCAACGCCGACCTCCAGCCCGGTGCGGGTGTGCAGCACCGAATCGACCTCGCGCGTGATCTGCGAGCCCATCTGGTTCGTGATCGCGACGGTGCGGGCACCGTGCGACCGCGCCAGCTGCATCGCCTGGATCGTGTCGCGTGTCTCGCCGGACTGGGAGATGCCGATCACGAGCGTGTCGTGGTCGATCACCGGGTTGCGGTAGATCCATTCGCTCGCGATGTCCGGCTCGACCGGAACACGCGCCCACTCCTCGATCACGTACCGGCCGACGACGCCGGCGTGGTACGCGGTGCCGCACGCGACGACGACGATGCGCCGCAGGTGCCGCATGTCGTCCTCGTTGAGACCGAGGCCGTCCTGCACGAGGATGCCGTGGCGGACGCGGTCGCCGATCGTGTCGCGGAAGCCGTCGGGCTGCTCGTAGATCTCCTTCAGCATGAACGTCTCGTAGCCGGAGCGCTCGGCGACGTCCTCGTCCCAGTCGATCTCGTGCAGCTCGAGCTCGACGTGCGTACCGGTGCCGGCGTCGACGTACTCGACGCGGTCGGGGTGGAGGTCGACGATCACGCCGTCGCCCGGGTACTGAACGCGCCTCGTCTCCGCGAGGAACGCCGCGAGATTCGACGCGAGAAAGTTCTCGCCGTTGCCGAGCCCGACGACGAGGGGTGTCTGGTAGCGGACGGCAACGAGGCGCTGCGGCTCGTCGTGGTGGATGACGACGAACGTGAAGTGCCCCCGGAGGCGCGCGTACGCAGCCCGCACGGCTTCGACCAGGTCACCGTCGTACAGCGTCTCGAGCAGGTGCGCGACGACCTCGGCGTCCGTCTGGGAGCTGAAGACATGGCCCGCCTCCTCGAGCTCGCTCTTCAGCTCGCGGTAGTTCTCGACGATCCCGTTGAGCACGATCGCGAGCTTGCTCTCGTCGCAGCCCGTCAGCGGATGCGCATTGTCCTCGTTGACCGCGCCGTGCGTGGCCCAGCGCGTGTGTCCGAGACCCGTCGTCGCATGCGAGCCGTTCGGCCCTGCAGCGCGCTTCAGGTTCTCGAGGTTGCCGACCGCGCGAACGTAGTCGAGTCCCTCTTCCTCGAGGAGCGCGATTCCCGCCGAGTCGTAGCCTCGAAACTCGAGTCGCTCGAGGCCCGTGATCAACAGGCTCTTGGAAGGGCGACTGCCGACGTATCCGATGATCCCGCACATTGGTCACACTCCTTCCCGAACGCTGCGGGACTCAGCCGAGCTCCTTCTCGACGAGCGCCGCCAGGCTAGCACAGGCCTCCTGAGCCACCTCCTCATTTTCCGCCTCGGCCAGGACGCGCACGACGGGCTCCGTCCCGGACGGGCGCACGAGGACGCGGCCCGACCCGACGAGGTCGGCGTTCAACCGGTTCACCGCTGCGATCACGGAGCCGTTGAGCTCTTTCGACGCGACGCGAACGTTGCGCAGGCGCTGCGCCCAACGCGGCATCACAGCCGCCGCGTCGGACAGCGAACGGCCGCGAAGCGCCGCGCAGAGGAGGAGTGCCGCCGCGAGGCCGTCGCCGCTGACATGGTCGCGGAGATAGATGATGTGTCCAGACTGCTCGCCGCCGAGCACGCCGTTCTCGCGCCAGAGCGCGTCGAGGACGTAGCGGTCGCCGACGTCGGTCGTCACGACCCGGATGCCGCTTTCGCGCATCAACGAGTGGAAGCCGTGGTTCGTCATCTGCGTCACCGCGACGACGTCGACACCGAGGTGGAGCGCGAGCACCGCGACGATCTGGTCGCCGTCGACGAGCTGCCCGCGTTCGTCGACCGCGAGCATGCGATCACCGTCACCGTCGAACGCAATCCCGAGATCGAAGTGCCCGGCGACGACCTCACGCTGAAGCGCTGCGGTGTCGGTTGCGCCGCAGCCGACGTTGATGTTCGAGCCGTCGGGCTCGTCGAACAAGGCGCGAACGTCCGCGCCGAGCTGCTCGAAGACGGTCGGCGCGATCGCGGAGTACGCACCGTTCGCGCAGTCGACGGCGATCCGGAAGCCGTCGAGGTCGGTGCCGAACTTCTCGATGATGTGGTCGATGTAGAAGCCCGCCGGCTCCTCGGTCTCCTCGACGCGGCCGCGCTCGTCCGACGGCGGCTCGTCGAGCAGCGCCTCGATCTCCTCCTCCGCAGCGTCCGACAGCTTGTGCCCGCGTGAGTCGAAGAACTTGACACCGTTGTACTCCGGCGGGTTGTGCGACGCGGAGATGACGACGCCGAGGTCGAGGCCCGCGAGCGCGACGGCCGGCGTCGGCAGGACGCCGCCGAGGATCGCGGTCGCTCCGCCGGAGACGACTCCGCGTACGAGCGCGTCCTCGAGCTCGGGCCCCGACGCGCGGGTGTCGCGGCCGACGAAGACGCGCTTCGCTCTCGACCAGTGGGTCGCGGCGCGTCCGAGCCGCTCGACCAGCTCCGGCGTCAACGTCTGCCCGACGACGCCGCGGACGCCGTCGGTCCCGAAGTAGCGGCGCGCCATCGGCCGCGAACCTTACGCCGTCGCTACGCTGGCCGCGGTGCCCGAGAGGAACGAATGGAACCGGCGGATCATCGACGAGTTCCGCGCGAACGGCGGCAGGGTCGGGGGCATGTTCGCGGACACGCCGCTGCTCCTCCTGCACCACCGCGGGGCGAAGACGGGCGTCGAGCGCGTCAACCCGCTCGCATACCAGCGCATCGGCGAGTCGGTCGCGGTGTTCGCGTCGGCGGGCGGACAGCCGACGAACCCCGACTGGTTCCACAACGTCGTCGCGAACCCGGATGTGACCGTCGAGCTGGGGACGGACGAGTACGGTGCGAAGGCGCGCGTCGCGACGGGCGAGGAGCGCGAGCGGATCTGGAGTGCGCAGAAGGCGGCGCGGCCCGCGTTCGCGGAGTACGAGCAGAAGGCGGGGCGGGAGATCCCCGTCGTCGTGCTCGACCGGCTGTAGCGCGGGGGCGGCGAAAGCCGCCCCCGCGCCCGGCCTCGGCTAGCGAACGACGGAGAGCTGCGCGCGAACCGCGCCGCCCGGGAAGTCGCTCGTGTGGATGTTCGCGTAGAAACCGCCGGGGTTGCCGATGATCTCTCGCAGCAGGCCGGGATCGACGTTGACGCACGCAGACGACGTCCCCTGCGCGTTCGGCGCCGTGAACGGGATGATCACCGGCCCGGCGACGGTGCCGTCGCCGCGGTGGATGTGCGACGCCGTGGCCGGAAGGATGATGTTGCTCGCAGCAAGCGTGTAGCAGAGCTGGCTCTGATCGGGTCGGAGGATGAACTCGCCGAACCCGTTCCCGTCGCTGTCGCCCGCACTCGGCTTCTCGTTCGCGCCGAGCATGTTCGCCTCGAGCACGTTCGCAACGGGCCCGCTCAGCCCTGCACGGATTGCGCCGTCGGGATAGTCGCTCGTGTGAACGTTGACGTAGTAGCCCGCACGATGCGCGAAGATGTCGGCGACCACCGCCCGCGAGGCGGGGACGCACCCGCTGACCGTGCCCGTCAGGCTGGGCGTCTTGAGCGCGATCACGACCGGACCGCTCTCGCTGTCGCTGCCTTTGTGGATGTGCGACGCCGTCGGCTGGCCGAGATTCTTGACCGTCACCGTCTCGCACACCTGCCCCTGACCCGGCCGCATCCGGAGCGCGATCGTCCCCGTCGCGTCCGGGTCACCGGGGTTCGGCAGCTCCGTGACGCCGATCATCGTCGCATCGAGCTCGAAGCCGCCCGCTGTCGGCGTCAGCAGCGTCTTCGGGCACGAGCGCGGCGCCGGGATGATGTCCTCCGGCTTCGCCGCGTACCTGCGGAGCGACGCCGCGTTCGTCGCGACGACGCGCTGGTAGGGCTTCGTGTTCGAGCTCGTCAGATCGCAGACCGCCGTCTTCGCGAACGACGAGTTGCGGGCGGCATCGGCGATGCCGAACGTGCCGGCGACGAGCAGCGGCACGAAAAGAATGAAGAGCCTGCGCATGAAATCTCACCCTCCCTCACGGATCGAGAAGCTTCTCGGCGAGAGGTACGGCGAAGGGGTGCGCGGCGGTTTTCCGCCTCCTAGGATTCCTGCGACCCGTTCGAGAGGAGCCTGGAGATGAGCAGCAGCGTCTATCGCGTGACCGAAGTGATCGGCGTCAGCCCCGATTCGTGGGAAGCCGCCGCTCGCAATGCCGTCGAGACCGCGGCACGAACCGTTCGCGACCTGCGGGTCGCCGAGGCAAAGCGGTTCGACGTGACGATCGAGAACGGCACGATCGCGAACTACCGCGTCCGACTCGACATCTCCTTCAAGTACGAAGGGACGTGATCGCGGGCGCGGCTACGCGAGCGCGCGCGCGACCTCGCCGAGGAGCCCGACCATGTCGACGTCCTCGTGGGCGAGGTGCTGGAGGAAGGCGCGGCTCACGCCTGCCGCCTCGTACTGGTCGAGCAACTCGACAACCTGCTCCACCGTCCCGACGAGCGCGGAGAAGCGCTCCTCGCCGGGGAGTCCGCCGACCAGCTCCTGCCGCCGGCGGACGTCGCGCTCGTCCCGCCCCACGACGCATGCGGTCATGATCGAGAACCGGAGCGGCGGGCGCCCCGCCGCGTCCGCCGCCGCGTCGACCCGCTCGCGCCGTTCCCGCGCCTGCTCGAGCGTCGGGAAGGTCGTGTTGTACTCGTCCGCGAAACGAATCGCGGCGCGCACGGTCCGGGGCTTCGCCGAGCCGCCGACGATGATCGGCGGGCGAGGCTGCTGGACGGGCTTCGGCCAGACGTCGGGCGCCGCCGTCCACTGGCGTTGGATCTCCTCGAGCTGGCGCTCGAGCTCGTCGAGGCGCTCGCCCGCGGTTCCGAATCGAAAGCCGTAGGTCTCGTGCTCTGCCTCGTACCACCCTCCGCCGATGCCGAGCTCGACGCGTCCGTGCGAGATGTGGTCGACGGTGACGACCGACTTCGCGAGCACGGACGCAGGCCGGAACGTCACCGGCGAGACCATCGTGCCGAGGCGAAGCCGCTCCGTGCGGGCGGCGAGGCCGGCGAGCGTCGCCCACGCGTCGAGCGAACCGGCGGGATCGCCCCTGACGATCGAGCGGTAGTGGTCGGACCGGAAGAGCCCCTCGAGCCCGGCCTCCTCGGCGGCGCGTGCGAGCGCGAGCCACTGCTCCCACTCGATCCCCTCCTGCCCTTCGAGCATCAGGCAGATGCGCATCTGCCCCGTCCCGCCCGGGCGACTACCGCTTCGAGAACTGCGGCGCCTTGCGCGCCTTGTGCAGGCCCGCCTTCTTCCGCTCGACCTGGCGCGCGTCGCGCGTCAGGTAGCCCTGGCGCTTGAGGAGGACGCGGAAGTCGGGATTGACCTCGACGAGCGCGCGGGCGATGCCGTGGCGGATCGCTCCGGCCTGCCCCGACGGGCCGCCTCCGTGCACGCGGACCCGGAGGTCGTACTGTCCCTGGAGGTCGGTCACCTGCAGCGGCGCGAGCACCGACTTGCGGTGGAGGAGCCGCGGGAAGTACTGCTCGAGCGTCTTGCCGTTGATCCACGTGGCGCCGCTCCCCGGCCGGAGGATCACCCGGGCGACGGACGTCTTCCGCTTGCCGGTGCCGAGGTATTGCGCGGGCGTCGACATCAGAACGGCTTCGGCTCCTGCGCCTCGTGCGGGTGCTCGGGACCCGCGTAGATCTTCAGCTTCGTCAGCTGCTGCCGTCCGAGGCGGTTGCGCGGGAGCATCCCTTTCACCGCCTTGCGGAGCACCTCCGTCGGGACGCGCTCGAGCTGCTCGCGCAGCGGCCGGCTGCGCAGGCCGCCCGGGTACCCGGAGTGCCGGTGGTACATCTTCGACTCGAGCTTGTTCCCGGTGACCGCGATCTTCTCGGCGTTCACGACGACGACGAAGTCGCCGGTGTCGACGTGCGGGGTGAACTGCGGCTTCCCCTTGCCGCGCAGCCGGTCGGCGATCTGCGTCGCAAGCCGCCCGAGGGTCTGGCCCTCGGCGTCGACCACGTACCAGTCGCGCTGAACTTCGCCCGGTTTGGCGCTGTAGGTCTTCATACGGAGAAGCGGCGGACGAGACGTCCGCCAGCGGCGAATGGTAGCAGGGCGATCGCAACGGCCGGGAGCGCCGCGAGGCCCGCTGCGAAGACCGCCAGCGAGGCTGATCCGGCGGCCGTGTAGATCACCCCGCCCCCGAGCGCGAGGGCGGCGCCGCAGGAGCTCGAGAGCAGGTCCGAGAGCCCGATCAGTCGGCCGCGCTCGGCGGGCGCGGCGAGCGAAACGAGCTGCGTCGAGGCGGCCACGAAGGCGACGTTCCAGCCGAGGCCGAGGCCGAACAGCGAGAGCGACATGCCGCCGATGCCCGTCAGCCAGACGAGCCCGGCGTTCGAGGCGGCCATCACCGCCAGCCCGATCGCCATCGCCCGCGCCCTGCCGATGCGCTCGACGAGGTCGCCGACGACGAGGACGAGCCCGTACATCCCGACGATGTGGAGGCTGATCACCGTGAAGATGTC
>Ga0070741_10003552_pt1 | contig 38442 bp, 35 predicted proteins | sample Coa_R1_4_FD_66440 | JGI IMG/M metagenome (GOLD analysis project Ga0070741, IMG submission 66440) | Surface soil microbial communities from Centralia Pennsylvania, which are recovering from an underground coalmine fire - Coalmine... | ecosystem: Environmental > Terrestrial > Soil > Unclassified ... | reverse complement strand
AGCTCGATTGTTGAAGCATCGGAAGCGACCTCCAGGTCCGCCTGCGTGAGCCGCTTGATCTCCTTACTTCGAGCTTTCTTAATGCCCATCAGGGTCGCGTAGCGAAGCTTGTTAATTCCGGACTGAATGGTCAACAGAGCCGGAAGCGGCATCTCCACATGCTGAAACCAGCCGTTCTCCAGCTCCCGCTTTACTCGAATGCCGCCATTCTGCCTTTCCACCTGCATGATGATTGTCGCGTGCGGGAATCCCAGCAACTCGGCGAGGATGACGCCTGTTTGCCCGTAGCCCAAGTCGTCGGACTGGAGCCCGGTCAACACAAGGTCCGGCTGTTCGGGCCGGAGGGCGGCGGCCAGCAGGCGCGCTCCGGCGAGCGGATCGGCGCTCCAGCGCTCCTCTTCAATGTGGATGGCACGGTCGGCGCCCTTCGCAAGCGCCTCACGAATCGTTTCTGCGGCGCGCGCGGGACCGGCGCATAGCACTACGACTTCGCCCCCGTGCTTTTCCTTAAGGCGCAGGCCCTCCTCAAGCGCATACGCATCCGGCTCGTTGATCTCATAACTAAGGTCGGATTCCTCGATCCAGGTCCCGCTCGCGTCCACGCGCAGCAGCGAGTCGCGTGCCGGAACCCGCTTCATCGATACAACGATTTTCATGATTCGGAGTAGCGCTTGAAGACCAGGGCGCCGTTCGTCCCGCCGAAGCCGAAGGAGTTGGAAAGCGCATAGTCAATCTTCATCGGGCGCGCGTAATTCGGTACGTAATCGAGGTCACAGTCCGGATCCGGGGTCTCGTAGTTAATTGTGGGCGGCGCAACCTGGTCGCGCAGCGCCAAAGCGGTAATTCCGGCCTCCAGCCCTCCAGCTCCTCCAAGTAAGTGACCGGTCATCGACTTCGTCGAGCTGACCGCCACGCGAGCGGCATGGTCTCCGAAGCAGCGCTTAATCGCCTGGGTTTCGATCTTGTCTCCGATACCCGTTGAGGTCCCGTGCGCGTTGATGTAGTCGATCTGCTCCGGCTTGATGCCGGCGTCGAGTATCGAATTCCGCATAACGCGGAATGCGCCGTCACCGTCGGCCGAAGGCGCCGTTACATGAAAAGCATCGGCGCTCATGCCATAGCCCACCACTTCGGCAACAATCCGAGCGCCGCGCGCCTTGGCGTGGTCCAGATCCTCCAGGATCAGAATGCCGGATCCTTCACCCACCACGAAGCCGTCACGGTCCTTATCCCAGGGCCGCGAGGCGCGAGCCGGTTCCGCGTTCCGCGTGGAGAGCGCCCGCATTGCGGCAAATCCGCCTATGCCCATCGGCGTGATGCACGCTTCGGTGCCTCCGCAGATCATCACGTCCGCGTCGCCGCGCTGGATGATTTTGAACGAATCCCCGATCGAGTGGGCGCTGGTGGTGCATGCAGTTGCCGTCGCCGAATTGGGCCCTTTCGCGCCGATCCGGATGGATACGTAGCCCGACGCCAGATTGATAATTGTGGCGGGGATAAAAAACGGCGAGATGCGGCGCGGGCCGTGCTCGAGCAGCGTCTGATGCTCGCGCTCGATCACCTCGAACCCGCCGATGCCGCTGCCGATATAAACACCGACGCGTTCCGCGTTATCGGCGTTGATGCGAAGGCCGGAACTGGACAGAGCGCATTCCGCCGCGGCGATGGCGAACTGAATGAAGCGCCCCATCTTCTTAATCTCTTTCTTCTCGATATATTGATTCGGATCGAAGCCTTTCACTTCGCCGGCGATCTGGCAATTGAAGCCGCCGGCATCGAACGCGGTAATCCGGCCGATGCCGCTTTTGCCTGCCTTCAATGCCTGCCAGGACGCCTCAGTCCCATTCCCGACCGGCGACAGCAGTCCGACCCCTGTAATTACTACTCTGCGCGATAACACGTTCTCCCTCGTCGAGTGGCACGGCCTCGCTATTTCTTCGCGGTCTTATTTTCGATGTAGTCGATGGCATCCTTGACGGTCGTGATCTTTTCCGCATCCTCGTCCGGGATTTCGAGCTCGAAAGCCTCTTCGAAGGCCATCACCAGTTCGACGATATCGAGCGAATCGGCGCCCAGGTCGTCGACGAACGACGCATTATTATCGACCTGGCTCTCGTCCACGCCTAGTTGTTCGACGATGATCTGTTTCACCTTCTGCTCAACAGCCATTTCTCCTCCTGAGTGTGTGCAAACTCATTGATTCTAGCGATGCTTGCGACATTTCCGCAAGTTTTGGCGGCCACGGCAAACGTCTCAATCGGTACGTGTGACATCGGCCTCCAAGCAGCCCTCGGCCAGAAGAACCTGAATTGTCGAGCCCGCGGCCAGCGTGCGCGTGCTTTTCAGTACGGCGCCTGAGCGGTCCGTCACGATTGCATAGCCGCGGTCCAGAATGCGCAGGGGGCTAAGCTGCGAGAGCTTACCCGCAAGTTGATCCAGCCGGCCGTTCCAACGGGCCAGGCGCAGGCGCATGCTGTGAATTGCCAGAGCCTGGGACTGCTCCAGGCGCCTGCGGTCGGCGGCAAACCGCGGACGAAGGTCGTGCCGCGCCAGGCGTTCATTCAGCCGACGAAGGGCTTTCTCGCGCGCATCCAAGGTGCGGCGGACGCTGTCGCGCAATCTGAAGGTGAGGTCATCCACACGCTGCAGGTTTCGTCCGATCGATCGGTTCAACCATGTGACGGCGCGTTGTACACCCTGCTGTTGCAGGCGGCGCACAAGCATCGCAAGCCGATACCGCGCGGCCTGCGCAAGCTTCGCACGGCAGCCTGCGATCCGCTCAAAAAGCTCCTGGCGCGTACAGACGATCATTTCAGCGGCGGCCGAAGGGGTCGGCGCGCGCAGGTCGGCAACAAAATCCGCGATAGTCACGTCGGTTTCGTGCCCGACCGCCGACACCACAGGCACCGAGCAGGCGGCGATGGCGCGGGCCACGGCTTCTTCATTGAACGTCCACAGATCCTCAAGCGAACCGCCGCCGCGGCCCACGATCAACACGTCCGGCCAGCCGCTCCGGCTGAAATACTCGATGCCGCGGCATACTTCCTCGACCGATCCTTCGCCCTGCACGAGCGCGGGGAACAGCCGGATATGCAGGCCCGGAAAACGGCGCAGCAGAATCTGAATGATGTCCGATATAACGGCTCCGCGAGGAGAAGTAACGATTCCGATGCGGCGTGGAAACCGCGGCAGCGGGCGCTTCCGCGCGGTTTCGAACAAACCTTCAGCCGCCAGTTTTTTCTTGAGCTGCTCGAAGGCCAGTTGCAGCGCGCCATGGCCCTGCGGTTCAAGCAATTCGACCAGCAACTGGTATTCGCCGCGGGCTTCATACACGTCCAACCGCCCCCGAGCCAGCACGGCCAGGCCGTCCTGCGGCTTGAATTTCCAGAACCGGTGCGCGGACCGAAACGCTACGCAGCGGATCTGGGCTTCGCGTTCTTTGAGAGTGAAGTAATAATGGCCGCTGGTGGCCAGTTTAAGGCCCGAGATCTCGCCGGACACCCACACGTCCGCAAACTCCGCGCCGAGGACGGCGCCGATAGCGGCATTAAGTTCGCTGACGCCGTAAACCCGGCGGCGCGGCAGCAGATCGAGCGCGTACTGCTCCACCACTCCCCATGTAACCACATCGCGCCCGCTCCTTGCGGCCGCCGGTTGGATCAAATTAGCGTCTGATCGGAATCGTTGCTCCCGACTGCGTTTGCGTATCGACGAGCCGGACGACCACCGGTGCATTGCCATCGGCGACGCCTGCCGGCACGCGAAGGTTGAACTGATACAACCCCGGGGTATCCGGTGTGAGGCCGGCATAAAGAATGTCGGCCGGCGCAAGCTGGATTCCGCCGATACTGACCGTAAACGGATCTCGAAGGCCCGCAGCTTTGCCCGGTATCTCGCCGGGCAGGTGCAGCGGCTCCGAGTAGCCGAACCCGGTGCCGAAGAGCGTCACAATGTCTCCAGGATGCGCAACCACGCCAGTAGGCACAACCGATGGCTCCGCAAGCAGCGCGTTGTTGCTAGACACGTTCAGGCCGGCGATCGTCTTGCCGTCGAAGGTGAACCAGGACGGGTTATAAACGGAGATCCTCACTTTGGCGGTGTCGCTGCGGATTTCGTTCGGGGTGCCGGGATTCAGAATTACCTGCATATCCAGGTCGCCATAATTTTGCGGAACCGGGGCTTGAGCATTAATCTGGCCTCGATTCACAAAAAGCAGCGGCGCGCGCCTGCCCCCGATTTCCACCGCTATGCAAGCCATGCTCGTGGGCAGCTTGTTGTCTACTACGTCGCTTGTGGCGGCGCGAAACGAATTCGTGGAAGACGAAAAGCCGCTGCCGAAGATCGAGAACAGTGAATTTGGCGAGACGGGAGACCGAAAGCTGGCTGCATCGGCGGCGCCGAGCAGGGTAGGTTTCTGCGTTAGGTTGCACACCGGCCGGATAACCATGCTGGTGGTGTAGATATGATCGCCCGCATTGGTGTTGCTGTTATTCGCCGCGTTGCCGGCGGCATAAAAAATGATTTCGCCCACATCCTGCGCCGGCGGCGTCCATTCCACAGCAAAAATTCCGGGCGAAGGCGTTCCCGGTTTCGTCGCAGCCAATGTGTGACTGGCAAATTCAAGATCCCCATTGCAGGGCGCGTTGCGTTCGTCCGGATTACAGTGAACCAGCGTGTTGTCGTTCGCGGTGAAAGTCCCCGCCTGCTTGGTTTCGTCACTGCGAAGCCGCGCGATCATCTGAAATCCCCAGCGCATGGCCTGTGAGTCCTCAATTCGGACCGTAATCGTCTGTTTGACACCTGGTTGATACGGAGTTGTGGTCAGACTCATTCGCCCGAACTCGGAGTTAACCGGAGTGCCGCGATGGCATGCGGTGCAGTTCAAGCCGCCGTCGACGGCCGCCCCGGTGCGCTTAATCGGCGGGCCGGCGCTCCTCGCAAAAACCGCTGCCGGCGCCAGCAGCGCCAGGCAGGCGAACGCATACATCTTGCTCGGGTTCATGGATGCCTCCTTGAGTCTTATCTCTGAACGGTGATGAAGACGTTGCTCTGTGTATGGACTCCCTGGACCGCAATGTCTACGGCCGCGTCGCCGTCGGGCAGGCTGTCCGGGATCTTGACGTTAAACTGATACTCGCCGGAGAAGATCAGGAAACCCGTATCTGAAACCTGCGCCGGCTGATTGCCGATGGTCACAGTTACCGGGTTTGCCATGCGGGCAGGCTGCGTAACCACCTGGCCGGCGGGCACGGCAGGACTTGTAGGCCCGAACCCCGTTCCGAAGAAAAGCACGGTTTCGCCGGGACGCGCAGGGCGGGTTGCAATATTCACCGGCTTGAGCAGATCCGTTTTTCCGATATAGACCGTCCTGCCCTGAGCGTCCGTCGTGACCGCGCCCGCGTACTTTCCGCCGTCCGGAACTACTCCCGCCCACGTGAACAATGCCGGCGCGAAGGCCTGCTTGGTCACCATGATCGGATCGCTTGTGCCCTGCCGTGTTGTAACCTGAACCGATACGTTTCCGGTCGAGCCGTCGCTTGGCGCCTGGATATTGATCTGGTTATCTCCGATGAAATAAACGAACGCATCCTGGTTGTTGACCTTTACGCCGATGCCGTCAAGTTGAGTGGGCAACTTACCATTGACGAGCTCATCGTTGCGCCAAGTCCGCCCCGAGCCGCCAAAACCGGAGCCGAATATCGTCACCCAGCTCGCGTCGGAGATGGTGCTCTGCGCGTTCCAGGCGTTCACCACACCGTTCTGAGAGATGGAAGGCTTGCTGCCGCCTGCACTCGCGGGGGTGAGGGTGTAGGTTGCGCTATAGATATGATCGCCGGTTTTTTCGCCGTTCCCATTGGCGGCGTTTCCGGCGACATACACGACGATGTTCCCGACACTGCTCGCCGGGGGCGTCCAATCGAATTCGAACGTTGCAGATTGCGGTTGATTCAGGCGTGTGCCGGCCAGAGTGTGCTCGATATATTGCAGCGTCCCGGAGGTCACTACCTGCGTATTACCGTCGGTTGCTGTAAAACTGCCGGCCTGCGTTTTGGCGTCGCTTTCAGGGCGGGTCGTCAATTGAAAACCCCATCGTTTTTGCGCGGGATCGCTTACAGTGACCACTAAGTGCTGCTTAGTTCCCGGAACATATGTCGTGCCTGACGGAAATGTCACTGCCACTCTGCCGCCAAATGCAGGGTCGTTCAGCGTGCCCATGTGGCACTCCGTGCAGATGCTTTCGCCTGGAACACCGTTCTTTCCCGGGTCTGGTCCGTCTACGTGCGCGTAGATAAGGGCGGGAATCACCGATAAAACGGCCATAGCCTTGGCTGGATAAAGCTTCCTCTTTTGTTTCATGCGTTGTCGTGAGGAACTCCGTACCTCGTCAGTCTACTTAACAGTTTTGAGGGAACCAGCCCGTGCGAAAGAGTTTTACAAAACTATCACAACTTCTGCACAAATCCCGCGAGGCGGAGGGCTTTGCGAGCTGTCGTGGCAAGGGGCAGCGTGATTAGATCTGCCGGCGCAAACCATTGGAACGCGGCGGGTATCTTTGGAGGCTTGCCGGACCAGACCGTAAATGCGAACTGATGGTGCGTGATGGTGTGGCGGAAACTGCCCAGAATTCGCCGCAGCCGCACACCCGGCAACTGCTCGCGCGCCGGCAGTTCCCAGAATCCGGCCATTCGCCGCGAGCCCGCTTCCCGCTGCCGGAGCAGAACACGGCCGCCGCTTTCACATACGACCAGCGCCGCCTCGATTTTGCGCGGGGCAATCCGGCGCAGCTTCACAGGAAGCTCGGCCACTGTGCCTCGAAGCCTTGCCTCGCAGACAGCCGCCGCGGGGCACAGCAGGCATAGGGGCTCACGCGGCAGACACACCGTGGCTCCGAGTTCCATCAGCGCCTGGTTGAATCGCCCGGGTTGAAGGGGATCGAGCAGTTCCTGAGCGACACGGCGAAAACGCTTGCGTGTCCGGGACGAAGTAATGTCCGATGAATCGTTCTGGAGCCGGGCGATTACCCTCATTACGTTCCCATCCAGCACAGCGTAGGGCAAATCGAAAGCGATGCTGGCGATTGCCGCCGCGGTGTAGTCTCCGACGCCCGGAAGTGCGCGGATGGAATCGTAGTCGCGCGGGAATGCACCGTCTCGGACGATCCGCTGCGCTGCTTTCCGGAGATTCCGCGCGCGGAAATAATAACCGAGGCCGCTCCAGCACGCTAAAACATCCGGCTCTGGCGCGCGCGCCAGATCTTCTACGGTAGGAAACCGGGCAAGAAATCGCTCGTAATATGGCAGGACGGCGCGGGCCCTGGTCTGCTGCAACATGATTTCCGAAATCCAGATCCGATAAGGATCCTGCGTGCGGCGCCAGGGGAAATCCCGATGCCCTCCGTCGTACCAGCGGAGCAGTGCCCGGGCAGTGTCCGGTGCGCCGGAAGGGCTCAGTCGAGCACTTGAACCCATTCGGCTATAGTTCGAAACTCGCCTTCCTCAAGCTCGAAGGCAGAGAATTCAGGGTTCAGCGGCTCCAGCCGAATGGATTCATGCTGCCACTCGTCTTCACTCCGCTGCACCTTGCGGCTGGTATAGCGTTTCACCGTGTAACGCGCTCCGCCCTCGGCATCGGTAAACAACTCGACGAGAAGTATCTTGTTTTGCCGGGAACCCACCACCGGCGCGCGGAAAACATTCAGGCTGCCGTCGGGAATGCGCGGCTCCATGGAGCGGCCAACTACGCGGGCGACAAACATATTTTCGTTCAGCCGCAGGTTGGAAGGTATGCGGACCCAGTCCTCTTCATCCACCTGCTGCTCATCGCCAAACCGAGTGGCTGCCGCGCGCAGGCTGTATAGAGGCAGGTGTGTCCGGTACCGCTTCACTTCGATGCGGCCGACGTGTTCCTCGAATAACCGGTCCAGCGTGCGCGAAAACGAATCCACGGCAACCCGCTCCCGCCCGGTCAAGAGCAGAGCGTTTGAAAGCGTATCTTCGAGCCATTCCAAAAAACGCCGGCCGCCCATCTCATGGATCTTCTCTTCGAAATCGTCCCGGAGCGCCGAAAGCACATCGAGTTCCTCCGGATCGGCTATCTCCTCCCAGTGGTTGCGTAATCGCAAATGCAGCTTTCCACTGGATGGATCGAACAGCAGGACGCCGGCGTTGTGGACGGGCCGGTTTGGAAGAGCGAGTTGCAACAGCGCAAACTCCCCTTCGCGGCGCGCATCGATGGACGTAACCACAGCCCGCATCACTCGTTATCGTAAACTACAATCGGTTCGCGAGGAAAGCCGCAGGGCGATCAAGGGGCGAAGGGATAATAGCCCTTGCGGTATCGTACTTTGACATTTTGCAGGTCCACCGCCACCCGAATGCTGCGGAACTGCTTGGGGTTTCCGCTACCGATATCGGGAGAATACCGCAGAATGTACTGGGTAGTAACCTCGCCTGCAATCCCGGCTACGCACCGGAAAATACCCTTGGCAATCTCGGACGCATATCCGCCGGTTCCAACCTTATAGGCGTAGTTGCCTTCGTCGGAGGGAGTCGATAGATAGCCGGAAACGTCCGTGTACAACTTTTCGAGCGGGTATTCTACTCGTCCGCCAGTTGCCTCCGTCAATCTCACCAGGTTCTTGTCTCCCTCGCTCTCGAACCCGAAAGCGACGGTGCTCATCGCGTAAATCGTGACGAGATTCCGCTGCGCGATCTCGATGACTTCGTCGAGGCTCTTCTTGCTGGCGTTGTCATGACCGTCCCCGATCACGATCAACACGCGACGGGGCTCGTACGGCTCGCCCTGCACGAGTTCCCGGCGCGTGCAGGCCATGTAAATCGCATCGTAGAAAGCCGCGCCGCCGCCGGGCTTCATCTTCCGGATCTTGCTGACCAGCTTCTCGGCATCGGTCGTGGTATTTACCAAGAGCTCGGCGTCATTGGAGTAAGAAATCAGGTAGCCGCTGAATTTCGGAGTCCCGGGCAGCAAGTTCCAAACCAGCTCTAGTGTCGCGTCCTGAAATGTCTTCCAATGCAGACGCGTGTTGTTGCTCATGTCCATCAGAAAACCGACGACGACCGGCTGGTTGCGGTCCCGGCTGAAGAACTCGATCTTCTGCTCCTGGTTGTCGTCGAAGATGTGGAAATCCTTGGCCTCCAGGTCGGAGACGAAGCGCCCCTTTTCATCGGTCACCGTTACAGGCACGATCACTTCGTTTACACGCACCTGAATTCGATCGTTGGAGGCGCTCTTGACAGCCTCCTGCGCGGCGAGCGGCACAACGACAAAAACAAAGATCGCAGTGATGGCGAAAGCGCGGGAAAGCTGCAACACCTTACTGGCTCCCAACACGCCTTATTGTAGCCTAAACCCCGCAAGCCGGACTTCCGCAAGTTCGGCAATGCGATTGTGTCCACCCGCGGGACCCGGCCCAGGCCTCCGCGGCATCCCGGGCCCCACCAGGCCGTCGCGGTGCTAAGCAGAGCGTCTCTCGTGCTGCAAGTCACCTTGGCCGGCCGCCGCTGCCTGGCTCTCGCCCGGCGATTCCGCGTGGAGCGCCACGAAGGACCCTGAGCGCTGGTCCCAAGCCCTCACGCTGCCGGTCTCGATGTCATAGACCCACCCGTGCAGTTCAAGAGCCCCCTTCATCAGCCTGGCCGCAACCGCCGGATGGGTTTTAATGTTCTCGACCTGCGCGATTACATTCTGCTCGATTAACGCCTCCAGCAGAGCCGCGCCCTGGAGGTGAGTATAGTTTTCCCGGACCACGAAGCGGGCGCGCTCGGCATGCCGCAGCCAGGCAATTACGCTGGGCATGCCTTCCAGTTTCTGCGGCTCGAGCAACGCCTTCATCGCACCACAATCCGAGTGCCCGCAGATAATAATATGTTGCACATTAAGCGCCAGCACCGCGTATTCAATAGTGGCCGAGACACCGCCGATCACCTCGCCATATGCGGGGGCTATGTTACCCGCATTCCGGCACACAAACAGATCGCCGGGTTTGGTGTGGGTGATCAGCGAGGGCACCACCCGCGAGTCCGAGCAGGTCAGGAACAGCGCCTCCGGATTCTGTCCGGCCGCCAGCCGCTGAAAAAGCTGCTGCTCTTCGGGAAAAATTTCTGTTTGAAACTTTGCAAAACCCTCTAGAATTCGCTTCATCCGCTTTTCTCCTCAAATAATAAAAATGTGCGCGCACAGGAGCGCGACCGAACCTCGACGGTCCGAATAACTCAACCAAGGATTGGAACTGTTAGCGGTTGAAAACCGGAGGAGCCCGGGCTGCGGCAGTCCACGTGAGAGGCCGCCGAACGTTTGCTTCCCCTGGCGCGAAACGGAGCAGTGCAATATCCAAATCAGGCAGAGCGAGACCACGCGGCGACAGAGCCGCTGAGAGCCTTTCCGGCGAATCCTTATGGATGCGGCTCTTGTGGAATGTGAGAGTAGCCGTGCTGGTGCGAACGTTCAGGCGCGAGTGCCGCTCGAAGTGTATGTCGAGCAAGTGGGAATCACAATCGTGCGAAACGTCGGAGTGGAGTTCCGGATCCGCGCGCATGGACCGGCATGTGCGCGCACGATGACGCAGAAGCGAGCGCCCTGCTACGGAGATCCCGAGGCACGCGACCGCAAAAGCCATAATCAGCGTCAGCGAAAGCAAACGCTTAGAGCTAGTCACCATCATCCGGTTGGTTCAGCTAAAGAAATTTTAATGCCGGGCCGGACATGATTGCAAATAGCGGCGCGGCGTTTTTACCAAAGCGTCTATCGCTGCACGCGGCCCGATCCGTCGCCTTTCAAGAGGGCACGGACTTCGTCCACCGTAAAGCGGTTGAAGTCGCCGGGTATCGAATGCTTCAGACAACTTGCCGCCACCGCGAATTCGAGAGCTTCGCGGTCGCTTTCGAGCGCCTGCAGTCCATAAATCAGCCCCCCGGCGAATGCGTCGCCGCCTCCGACCCGATCCACGATATGAGTAATCTCGTAATGCCGGCTGAGCAGAAACTCTTTGCGGTTATTCAGGCATGCAGACCAGCCGTTGTGAGACGCGCTTCTTGATTCACGTAGCGTAATGGCGATCGACCTGAGATTGGGATACGCGGCCAGCACCTTCTCAGTGAGCGCGTGGTACTGCTCCCTGTCCAGCTTGCCGGAGTGCACGTCGACATCCGCCTGGATGCCCAGCGCCATCTGGCAGTCCTCTTCATTCGCGATTACGACGTCGGTAGATTTCACCAGTTCGCGCATCACCTCCGACGGCGGCTTGCCCCATTTCCAAAGATTTTTCCGGTAATTGAGATCGCAGGAAACTGTAAGCCCCTTGCCATGCGCGGTGCGTACTGATTCCAGGGCCAGATCGGCGGCTGTCGCGCTGATCGCGGGCGTAATGCCGGTGATGTGAAACCAGCCCGCGCCGTCAAAGCACGCAGTCCAGTCGATATCCCCTGGTTTCGCGAGCGCAATCGCGCTGTTGTCGCGGTCATAGACCACCTTGGAAGGCCGCTGATTCGCGCCGGTCTCGACATAGTAGACGCCCATGCGCCCCTTTCCGCGGATGATGCGGGACGTATCCACTCCGAAGCTCCGCAGTTCGGCGATCACGGCATCGGCGATCGGGTTATTGGGCGGCAGCACGGTAACGTATGCCGCGGGCCAGCCGAATACGGACAGCGCCACGGCAACATTGGCCTCGCCGCCCCCAAACGTGGCTACGAAACGCGGCGTCTGCAAAAACCGTTCAAAACCCGGAGGCGCAAGCCGCAACATGATCTCACCGAAAGTAACCGTTGTTTTGGGCATAACAGTCAGTTCTTGATGGCCACCACGTCTACCGCGAAACCGGAATCCATCGAGGGGAGGCCTTCGAATATAAGCAGTGTGCTTGCTGGCGGGCGATTCTTATCGTAGAACTCGAAACGGATCCGGCGCACCTGTTCGGCAATACTGGGCGAAAGCGGATAAATGCTCGAGAAAGCTACGTTACGAATGGAGCCGCCAGCCTGTTCGAGCGAGCTCTGCAGCCGTTTGAACGCCAGCCGGGCATCGGAATCCTGGAATCCAAACGACGGCTGCGTTCCCGACAGGATAATTCGGGGAGCAGCGACGAGAGCAACCTGGGAGTAATTGGCCGATCGCGGCAGCCCGTCCGGGTGTAGCAGTTGCAGGCCGGCGGCAGGCGCAGTACGCAAGCGGGCCACCCCTTCGCATTCGGCCACCGCCTGAAGAGGCGTCCGCCGCAATTGAACGAAATTTAGCGCAGCACCCGGCCACGCCTTGACGAACAGATCACGGACGCTTGGGAATCCATCCAGCGAGCTGAGAAAGCAGGTCACCCGCAGCATGTCTTCGGAAGACGATCCGGCGGCCTGCAATGCCGTGCGCAAATTGGCCAGCGATTTCTCGGCGAGCGGCACAACGGGGTCGAGTGGTTTATTCGAGGTCGCTCCCTGCCCGGAAATGAAGACCAGACCGTAGTCGTTCATCTTTTTCTTCTCGACGGCCGTAGCCTCTAGAACGACCTGAGCTCCTTCCAGCGGAAGGCCGCCTACCTGAACAATGCTCAAAGCGGGTAGTGGCTGCTTGCGGTCCGTGAACATTTCGCTCACAATGTCGTGGACGCGCCGCATGTCGCCGCTGCCGGAGACAAAAGCCCGCAGCTTCACAATCGAGGCTTTCCCCGTTGAGCGAAACAGCGCCTTGAGGCCGTCTCGAAGCTGCTGCGAGAGGAGCCCGCGAGAGGACAACGGTGATACCTGAAAGACCACTCGATCCGTTTCAGCCACGACCGTAGCGGGAGGATCCTTGGGTATCTCGAGCGTCTGGGTGATCTCCTCCTGCTTCTTGCCCTTTTTTTCCCTCGGCCAAGCTGTGCCCGTGAGCAGACAAACCAGTATCGCTACAAGCCAGTAGCGCATAAGATTTGCCACCAGTTTAGCAGGCCGAAGTCGGAACCCAGAACGGTTGCCCAACGGATGTTCTGGCTTGTTTCCGGCCGGGTATGCGAATATATCTCTCTTCCCGAGGGGGACCATGAGACGAATCATCGTAACATTCCTCATGCTGACCGGCCTTCTACCGGTTGGCTCTCCGGCCACGCCGCAAAATCAGGCGCAGCCCAACTACGATCTGCTGCTTCGGGGCGGGCATGTGATCGACCCTAAGAATGGGATCGACAAGCCTGCCGATGTGGCGATTGCCGGTGGAAAGATTGCACAGGTAGCGCCTGCGATTCCCCCTTCGCGAGCCGCAAAGGTGGTTGATGTGGCCGGGCTTTATGTCACCCCCGGTCTTATCGACATCCATGTGCACGTCTACACAAAGTGCAGCGCGGCTGCGGCTGAGAGTAGCAGTGTGAATCCCGACGCCTTTTCGTTCCGCAGCGGCGTAACTACCGTGGTGGATGCCGGGACTTCGGGCTGGCGCGACTTTCCGGATTTCCGCTCGCGCATCATCGACCGTGCGCGAACGCGCGTGCTGGCGCTGCTGAACATCGTGGGCGCGGGCATGGGCACAGGCAAAGAAAACGACCCGGCAGAGATGGATCCCGAAGCTGCGGCGAAAATGGCTGCCGCCAACCCCGGTGTAATCGTCGGTTTCAAATCGGCGCATTACAAAGGCCCTGGGTGGCCATCCGTGGACAACGCCGTCAAGGCGGGCAAACTCGCGGGTCTGCCTGTCATGGTGGACTTCGGCTATCTCAACGAAGAGCGCAATCTGCGAACTCTGCTGGAAGACAAGCTGCGCGCCGGAGATATCTACACGCACTGCTACTCCGGACACCGGGAGGAACTGCTCGCGGACGGCCGCGTGAACCCGGCAATGGAAGCCGGCCGGAAGCGTGGCATCATCTTTGATGTTGGCCACGGCGCCGGGAGCTTTTACTGGTACGTTGCGGTTCCCGCCTATCAGCAGCGCTTTTATCCGGACTCAATCTCGACGGACCTGCACACCGGCAGCATGAATGCCGGAATGAAGGATATGGCGAATGTGATGTCCAAGATCTTGAATCTCGGCTCATCGCTCGAGCAGGTAATCCGGATGTCTACGTGGAATCCGGCGAGGGAAATCCACCAAACGCAGCTTGGAAACCTGGACGTCGGCAGCGAAGCCGATGTCGCAGTGCTGCGCGTGGATAAGGGGCGGTTCGGATTTGTGGATTCAGCGGGCGCCGGCTACACCGGGGACCGGATGATCGTTGCGGAGCTGACCCTGCGTAAAGGTAAAGTTGCCTGGGACCTTAATGGCCGCGCGAGCGAGAACTGGAAAACGTTTCGGTACAATCGCAAGACGTGGAGATAGCCAAGGATCCCGGAGCTTCATTTTGGAATCGATGCGCAGCACCGATCGGATAGTCGCTCTTCGTTACGAATAGGCTGTTGTTTTTCCTATGATGAAATGGTGCGTATTGCGCTCCTGTTGATCCTCGCAACTCCTTCTTTCGGGCAGTTCCTCTCGTTCGGCGTGAAGGGCGGCGTGCCACTGACCGACACGGTGCGCGTCGCCGGCGAAATCGCAGACCACCCGTTTCAAGCCGAGATCCAGCGCTTCACCGTAGGTCCGATCGTCGGTGCTTATCTGCCGTTCGGGCTAGGAATCGAGTTCGGAGCGATGTACAAGCGCTTCGATCAACAGGTCGGGACCTTCTCCAAAACGGGCCAGAGTTGGGAATTCCCGTTAGTCGGGCAGTATGTATTTCCGGGAGTTCTCCTGCGGCCTTACGTGGAGGTGGGTATAGCGTTCAATCATTTGAGCGATGTGTTCGCGCCGATTCGCACGGGGAACCTGGAGTCGCTGCTGGAGCCCGAACAGCGCTCCGAAGATCGCCGCGGTCTCGTCCTCGGCGCGGGCCTTCAACTCAAAGTTCCCGGCATTCGGGTGACTCCGGGACTGCGCTATACCCGGTATGGAAAGACGGAACCCTGGTTGCCAAGCGCCGACGCAGTCGATTTTCTCATCGGGATTACTTTCTGAATTTGGCTTGCTGAAGACCAGCCAATATGGTATGGTTGTCGTGGTCATGACGATCAAGCCCGACTTGGACCCAAACTCGGAAGTCCCGATATATAGGCAATTGTACGGGTATTTCAGCGATCTGATTGCGAACGGCAGGCTGGGCCGAGGGGAGAAGCTGCCAGCCACCCGGGAATTGGCTGGCCTGCTTGGATTAAACCGCGCCACCATCTCCGCAGCATACGAACTGCTGGAGGCTGAAGGACTGATTTCCGGTCACGTCGGGCGGGGCAGCTTTGTTACCGGCGGGCGATCGCGTGGAGGAATCGATTGGACTGCACTTTTGGTACGAACCGAGCCCGCTCCTGTGATGCCGGCAATTGCGATGGGCGAACGCGGAATCAGCTTTGCCACTTCGCGCCCCTCGGCGCAGTTGTTTCCGCTTGATGCATTCCGTGCGAGCTGCGATGAAGTGATGTCTGGGCCGGAGTTTGCTTCGGTTCTGCAGCTTGGCTCCCCGAGCGGCTACGAGCCGCTTCGCCGATATCTTCTGGACGAAGCGCGCAGGCAGGGAGTGGCGGGTCGGGAAGACGATCTGCTCATCACCAGCGGCTGCCAGCAGGCGCTGGACTTGATCACTCGTGTGCTGTTGCAGCCTGGCGATCGGGCGGTGCTCGAGGACCCTGTGTATCCCGGATTGCGCAACCTGGTCGCCGGCGCGGGTGCGCACCTTATTGGCGTGCCTGTGGGTAACGAGGGCATGGATGTGGATCATCTCGCGCGGGTACTGGCTCGGGAGCAGCCGGCGCTGCTGGTGGTGACTTCTAATTTTCAGAATCCGACCGGCGCGACTTTGAGCGCCGAAGGACGCCGCGTGCTGCTGCGGTCCGTCAGAGAGTCGGGAGTTGTGGTAGTGGAAAACGATATTTATGGCGAGCTTCGCTATTACGGAGAGGCGCTTCCGTCGCTCAAGCAGCTCGAAGGCGGCGAAGACGTGATCCTGCTGCGCAGTTTTTCAAAATTGACGTTTCCCGGTTTGCGCGTGGGATGGGTGATCGGCCCGAGACCTTTGATATCGCGGTTGGCGCAAGCCAAGCAACTGGCCGATCTGCACTCGGATCAATTTTCGCAGGCCGTGCTGCTGCGCTTCGCGGAAACCGGGCATCTCGAGGCGCATCGGCAAAGGGTCCTCGCGGCAGGCACCGAGCGGCTGTCTGCTGTGCTTGCGGGATGCGAGCGACACCTCCCGCCGGGCACGGCATTCACGCGTCCACAAGGCGGCATGAATCTCTGGGTCAAGCTGCCTGAGCCGCTCGATGCGGGCGATCTGCTCCCGAGGGCTCTTCGTGAGAATGTCGCTTACTTGCCGGGACGATACTTCACGGTATCGAGGCCGGAGCCCCGAGCTCTCCGGCTCAGCTTTGCCGGGCTTACGCCGGAGGAGATTCGCGAGGGTCTTTCAATTTTAGGCAGGATTTTCTCAAGCGAACTGAAAAGTACACGAGCGGCGGACGAGCGGGTCCCGGCGTCGGCGGTCGTGTAATCATTGGCAAATTAATCCAGGAGTTGTCAGGAGGACAGCATGTTTTTAGACGAGACGTTCAGAGTGAAGGTGGGTCTTGCGGAGATGCTGAAGGGCGGCGTCATTATGGACGTGACCAATGCCGAGCAGGCCTTGATAGCCGAAAAGGCGGGCGCAGCCGCAGTCATGGCGCTGGAGCGCGTACCCGCCGACATCCGCAAAGAAGGCGGCGTAGCGCGTATGGCACCGATCTCCAAAATTCGCGAGATTATGGCGACAGTCAGTATCCCGGTAATGGCCAAAGCACGGATCGGTCATTTTATGGAGGCGCGAGTGCTCGAGGCGCTGGGAGTGGATTACATCGATGAAAGCGAGGTGCTGACGCCGGCTGATGAAGAACATCATATCGATAAGCGGGGTTTCAAAGTTCCTTTCGTGTGCGGCGCGCGCAACCTGGGGGAGGCCTTGCGGCGGATAGCCGAGGGCGCAGCCATGATCCGCACCAAGGGCGAGGCCGGCTCCGGCAATATCGTGGAAGCGGTGCGGCACATGCGCACCATCCAGAAGGAGATGAAACAGCTCACAGTGCTCGGCAAGGAGGAGCTGGTTCACGAAGCGAAGAATCTTGGTGCCCCGCTGGAACTGGTGGAGGAGGTGGCACGCACGGGCAAACTTCCGGTTCCGAACTTCTCAGCCGGCGGCATCGCTACGCCCGCAGATGCGGCATTGGTCATGCAGCTTGGAGCGGAAGCCGTGTTCGTGGGTTCCGGTATCTTCAAGTCGTCAGACCCGGAGGCGCGCGCCAAAGCTATCGTGAAAGCCGCAACCTATTTCAACGATCCCGCCAAGCTGCTGGAAGCCAGCGAGGAGCTGGGTATGGCAATGCCCGGGCTGGACGTATCCAAGCTGCAGGAATCGGAACTGCTGCAAACCCGGGGCTGGTAATGAAAACGGTCGGAGTGCTTTCCCTGCAAGGTGACTTTGAAGCGCACGGCAAAGCTCTCGAGCGCGTGGGAGCGCGGCCGGTCTTCGTGCGGGACGCCGCGGGACTTGTGGGCCTGGACGGACTGGTAATTCCGGGTGGGGAAAGCACAACGATGCTGAAGCTGCTCAGCCGCGAAGAACTGCTTAAGCCGCTGTTGGAGTTTGGACGCAGCAAGCCGGTTTTCGGGACATGTGCCGGGGCGATCCTGCTCGCTTCCGATGTTTCGCACCCGAGGCAGGACAGCCTCAAACTGATGGACATCAAGGTTGAGCGCAATGCTTACGGCCGCCAGCTTGACAGCCGTGTAGCGCGACTCGAACCCGAACGGGATTTTACCGCCCGCACGGGCGCCGGGGAACTCGAAGCGGTCTTCATTCGGGCCCCTATAATTCGCGAGACCGGTGCGGGCGTGCGCGTGCTCGCGCGTTACCAAGGCGATCCCGTGCTGGTTGAACAAGGAAATCACCTGGCATCCACCTTTCACCCGGAACTTACTAAGGACGCCAGAGTTCACCAACTGTTCCTGAGCAAATTGTGAGCAAGAGACCGTGAGTGAGAAATTGCGGGTGCTGTTCGTCTGTGTCGGGAATTCCTGCCGCAGTCAGATGGCCGAAGGTTTTGCCCGCACGTATGGTTCTGACGTACTGGTGCCCGCGAGTGCGGGCCTGGTTCCGGCGCTCGCTGTAGCGCCCGATACAAAGCGCGTTATGCAGGAGAAGAATATCGATCTGAGCGCCCACTATCCCAAAAGTCTCGATCACATGGGCCGGATGGATTTCGATCTCGTTGTGAACATGAGCGGCTATATGCTGCCCGATACGATTGCGCTGCCGGTTGTGGAATGGAACGTCAAAGATCCGATCCGGGCCAGTCTGCAAGTACACCGGGAAGTTCGCGACCAGATTGAGAATCTCGTCATGGAGCTGGTTCTTTCTCGCCGCCGTGCGCAGAAACAGCGGCTCAAACGTTAACTTACTTCCGATTTATTACTGGCGAACCGATTGCTCCCTTGAAAACGGGCGCGCTGCTTACTGGAGAGTTCGGAAAAGAACTTCTTCATCTCAGGTAGAAGCGCCACTTACTTGGAAGGAGAGCCTTATGCGACAGGATTACAACACGTCCGGGACCTCGCGAGTTATTGGAGACGCGGAACACCCGACCCGTCGTGTGATGTCGGCTTCGTCACTAACAGGCGACCGCGTAAGAAATTCCGCTGGTGAAGATCTTGGCAAAGTCGAAGAGATTATGGTCGACGTGCCAACGGGGCGAATCGCTTATGCGGTGCTATCGTTCGGCGGATTTCTCGGAATGGGAAATAAGCTTTTTGCGATTCCGTGGCAAGCGCTGACATTGGACGAAGCTGAACATGAATTCGTTCTAAATGTGGATAAACAGACGCTCGAGAATGCACCAGGTTTCGATAAGGATAATTGGCCCGACATGGCCGACCCGACTTGGGGAGGTCAGATCTTCAGCCATTACGGCTATGAGCCATATTGGAACCCGGGAAGCCGAGCAGACGAGCGTGACCGCGTCCAGACCGAAGGAACATTTGAAACGCGAGGCGAGCGCACGCTTAAGGGTGGTGGAAGCTTGTAAGTTATAAAACAAGCCCAAAAAATTTGATACGTTCATGGATGACCCGGACAGAGTATCCTGTCCGGGTTTTTTATTGCTGCTCTTTGCGGCGGGTGAGAAACGTAACATGCGGCGGCGATTCCTTGTATCTAAGCCGACAAGGGAGGTTTGCTTTTCTATCGATTATTCAATGAGATGAGAGAAGGTAAGTACCTCCTCACTAAGGAGGCTTCAACCATGGCAAGCACACACGGAGACGGCGAATGAACAAGCGGATACTCGTAACGGGCGGAGCGGGCTTTATCGGCTCTCACTTAACCTTAGAGCTACTGAGTCACGGCTACCAGGTTCGGATACTCGACAACCTATCTCCACAGGTTCACGGCTCAGGACGCAAACGTCCCTCGTATCTGGCTGGCGAAGCCGAGTTGATGGTGGGCGACATACGCGATCCGGATGCAGTGCGGACAGCGCTTGCCGGCGCCGATGCAGTATTTCACCTCGTGGCGATGGTCGGCGTAGGGCAAAGCATGTATCAGATTCGCGACTACACCAGTATCAATAATCTGGGTACCGCGGTACTGCTTGAAGCTCTCGTAGAACGACCTGTGGAGCGTCTCATCGTGGCCTCCAGCATGAGCGTATACGGGGAGGGTCTATACCGGAGGTCTAACGGCGTGGCCGTTGCCGGAGTTGAGCGCACACCCGATCAGCTTCGCGCCGCCGACTGGGAGGTGCGCAGCGAAGACGGCGAGAAACTGACGCCGATTCCGACACCGGAAACTAAAGAGCCCAACCTGGCATCCGTGTATGCGCTTTCGAAATACGACCAGGAGCGCGTGTGTCTGATTGTGGGCCGGGCCTACCGCATCCCGACCGTAGCAATGCGCTTCTTCAATGTTTTCGGCACTAACCAAGCCCTGTCGAATCCGTACACCGGAGTTCTTGCCATTTTCGCTTCGCGGCTGCTGAATGGGCGGCCGCCAATTATCTACGAAGACGGTAAGCAGGAGAGAGATTTCGTCAGCGTCAAGGACGTAGCGCGTGCGTGCCGTCTGGCGCTGGAGACGCCCACCGCGGCGGGACTGGTATTCAACGTTGGCAGCGGGCATCGCTACACAATCCGTAGCGTGGCGCAGCGCATGGCGAAAGCAGTCGGTAAGGAACACCTGCAGCCTGAAATCACTGGTAAGTACCGCGTGGGAGATATTCGGCACTGCTTTGCCGATATCACCCGGGCGCGCACCGTTCTGGGCTATCGCCCGCGCATCAGCCTCGACCAGGGCCTGGTGGAGCTGGCGTCATGGCTGGAGAGCCAGGTAGCGCGCGATCGTGTAGCGGAAGCTCGCAACGAGCTCGTCGCTCGAGGATTGATGGTGTGACGAGCCGTACCACGGAGCAAGGGAGGCTTCATGAAATATGCGCTGGTCAACCCGAAATGGAATTTCGAAGGGAGTATTTACTTCGGTTGTCGCGAGCCGCACCTTCCACTTGAGTACGGATACTCGCGTCTTCTGCTCGAAAGAGCCGGCCATGAGGTCCTGATCGTTGACGCGCAACTGGAAGATCTCTCGTTAGAGGAGATCCGGCGGCGTGTGGCTCGATTTGGTCCGGACTTCACCGTCATCACCACGGCGCCAAGCTATCTGTTTTGGCGTTGCGCCCCTCCCGAGCTCCGTGTTCCGCAACAGACCGCTGCTCGATTGCGCAATGATGCCGGGACCCTGGTAGTCGTTGGCCCCCACGCGTCGACAACCACCGGGGCGGCGCTCACGAAGCTGGGAGCGGATTTGGCGATATTGGGTGAGTGCGAAGAAATCCTGCCGATGCTGGGATGGGACTGGGAGACGGTACCCTCGATCGGCTATCGACGGAACGGAGTCTTGTGCATCAATAGAGGGCCGCACGCGAGCGACATGTCGGCTCTTCCTTCGCTTACCTGGCCCGTGGATGTGATCCGCCGGCACCGACATCATCATCATCGCTTCGAAGCCGAGCCGCAAGGTCCGGGCGCCGAGATGGAAACTTCACGCGGTTGCCCCTATCATTGTGTTTTCTGCGCTAAAGACAACTTCCGCGATGACTATCGCAAGCGCCCGCTCGAAACCATCCTGAGAGAGATTGATGGGCTGATCGGAACCGGAGTCGAATATGTGTACTTCATCGACGAGATTTTTCTGCCGAACCGGCCGCTGCTGGAAGCCCTGGCCGAACGCCGGGTAAAGATTGGTATACAAACCCGCATCGATCTGTGGAGCGTCGAGATGCTCGAACTGCTGGGGCGGGCCGGCTGTGTGTCGATCGAAGCCGGCGTAGAGAGCATTACGGAGGAAGGACGGGAGCTGCTCGACAAAAAGTGCCGGCTCTCGACGGGGCAGATCGCGGAGCGGCTCATCGCCGCCAAGCAATTTGTTCCGTTCGTTCAGGCCAACCTTCTGCAAATGGAAGCCGATGACCGCAAGGCCGTTGAAGCCTGGCGGCAGCATTTAGAGCAGCACGGTGTATGGGCTAATAAACCGGTTCCATTCTTCGTGTATCCGGGCTCGCCTGAATATCAGCGCAGGTGGGGGGCAACCGACGATTACGCCTGGGAGCGAGCGCACGAAGACTACCTGCAAATAAACGATCAATTTAGCGATATTCAGGAACAAAAGCCATTGCCGCTTGTGCAACTGGAATTACCGCAGCGCGAATCGCTGCGCACCCGTCCGAAGTAGCACCATGGCGGCTCGCGCGCCAAGCCGCATGCTCATGACCGCCGATGTAGTTGGCGGAGTATGGGGATATGCGCTCGAACTGGCGCGCGCGCTTGAGCCTTACGGCATTGAAGTCATTCTGGCCACGATGGGCGCCTTCCCCGACGAATCCCAGCGCCTTCAGGTTGCCGGCCGGCGCAATGTTCGATTACACACCAGCGCATATCGTCTCGAGTGGATGGAGGAACCCTGGGACGACGTGCGTCGCGCAGGCGAGTGGCTGTTATCTCTCGAAGGCCGCTATCAACCGGACCTGATCCACTTGAATGGGTATGCGCACGGATCGCTGCCTTGGCAGGCTCCGTGCGTTGTAGTCGGACACTCCTGCGTGCTTTCCTGGTGGCTCGCTGTCAAGGGAGAACCCGCTCCGCCTTCCTGGGGTCGGTATGCGGACTACGTGCGTCAGGGGCTGGCCGCCGCCGATCTGGTTGTGGCGCCCACCCGCGCCATGCTGTGCGCACTTGAAAGCTGCTATGGTCCGTTTGAGCGAGCATTGGTGATCCGGAATGGCCGCAGCGTTGCGGACTTTCCGGCAGGAACGAAACAGCAGGTCATTCTGAGCGCCGGCAGGGTATGGGACGAAGCCAAGAACATCGCGGCCGTCGATCGTGTTGCGGGAAAACTTCCATGGCCGGTCTTTGTGGCTGGCGATTCGAGACATCCCGAGGGCGGCCAGCTCGCCGCGCAGCACGCGCGCCCGCTTGGCCGCCTGGATGCCGCGGCGATGGCGGACTGGCTTGGGCGCGCCGCAATCTATGTGCTGCCGGCGCGTTACGAACCGTTTGGCCTTTCGGTGCTGGAAGCCGCTCTGGCATCCTGCTCGTTGGTATTGGGTGACATTCCCAGCTTGCGCGAACTCTGGACGGATGCTGCCCTGTTTGTTTCGCCGGATGATGACTCGGGTCTAGAACAAGGTATCCGCACGTTAATAGAACAGCCGGCGTTGCGAGCCGATTTGGCCGCTCGCGCGCAGCGCCGGGCGGCGGAATTCACAGCCGAGAGAATGGCTGAAGCGTATCTATCCGCATATCAGGGTCTGCTCGAAACCGTACCCTGTGCTGCTTTGGACCGCGGCTTGCAACCCGTGAGTCAGCATTACATGAGGAGGACGCAAACGTGATGGAACTTACGAGCCATCGTGTGGCGATTCTGGCCTTGGATGGGTTCGAAGAATCTGAATTGACGGAGCCGCTCCGGGCTCTGCGCGAGGCCGGCGCAGAAGTGCATGTCGTGTCAAAAAAGCCTGGCACAATCCAGGGTTTTCGCCATTTCGAGAAGGGCGCATTAATCCCAGTGGACCGAACTTTGGATCAGGCCCGACCAGAGGAGTATGACGCGATACTGCTTCCTGGCGGCGCCCTGAATGCCGACCAGGCTCGCATGGACGAGAACATCCGCCGCTTCATTCGAGCCTTTGACGAAGCCGATAAGCCGATCGCCGCAATCTGTCACGCACCTTGGGAGCTGGTCTCGGCCGGTGTTGTGCGAGGCAGAAAGCTAACGAGTTACCACACAATTCAAGACGATATCCGCAACGCCGGCGGCCAGTGGATTGATGCGGAGGTCGTAGCCGACAAGAACTGGGTCACCAGCCGCCAGCCGTCCGACCTGCCGGCCTTTAATCGCGAAACCATAGCGTTGTTTTCGCGGGTCCCGGCGGGCAAACACTGACGCATTCCGCAGCGGAACGCAAGGAGAAGATATGCAAGTCATCACACATCGAAAACACACCGTAAATCTGAGCAACACTGAGCGAGGAATATCGATTATTGCCGGCGGCGCACTGTCGGTGTTAGGTCTCAAGCACAGGTCGCCGGCGGGCTTCGCGCTCGCACTTATAGGAGCCGATCTGATTCGCCGGGGCGCCACAGGCCATTCGTATTTGTATGAATGGGGCGGTGTTCGTACCGCTCCGAAAGGGCAAGGCGCGGAGACGACCAGTGTGCCCTATGAGCTCGGAGTCAAAGTCGAGCACTCCATCACGGTGGGAAAACCGCGAGCCGAGGTTTACCGTTTTTGGCGGGACTTGGAAAACCTGCCGCGGTTCATGAAGCATCTCCGATCCGTAACAGTGCTTGACAGCAGCCGCTCGCATTGGAGGGCCGAAGCACCGGCCGGCAGAACCGTTGAGTGGGATGCCGAGATTCACAACGAAGTAGAGAACGAGCTGATCGCGTGGCGTTCTCTCCCTGGCGCCGATGTGGACAACGCCGGATCCGTGCGCTTTCAGGATGCGCCCGGCGGACGCGGCACGGAGGTGCGGGTGGAACTGCAATACAACCCGCCCGGAGGTGTGTTCGGCGCATTGGCTGCGAAGCTCTGGGGCGAAGAGCCCTCGCAGCAAATCCAGGAGGACCTGCGGCGGCTCAAACAGATCTTGGAAGTCGGCGAGATTCCGACGACTGAAGGGCAGCCTCGTGGAGGAGAGCGGGTAGAACGCGCCTCCAGAGCCGAACGGCGTCGCGACGCCGTTCAGGGCGCCTCGGAGGATTCCTTTCCTGCGAGCGACGCACCCGCCTGGAGTCACTGACCGAAAAACGGAGGGAAGAGCATAATGAAAGCGGTCTGTTGGTATGGAACCAAGGACGTCCGCGTAGAGCGGGTTCCGGATCCTGCAATCCTCAATCGTCAGGACGCTATCGTGCGGATCACGCTTTCCGCCATCTGCGGATCCGATCTGCACCTCTATGACGGCTACATTCCTACGATGCACAAGGGCGACATTCTCGGACATGAATTCATGGGAGAAGTCGTCGAGGTCGGAAAAGACGTGAAGCGGCTCAAGGCCGGCGATCGCGTGGTGGTGCCATTTACGATCTCGTGCGGGCATTGCTTCTATTGCCGCCAGAAGCTCTGGTCGCTGTGCGACAACTCGAATCCCAATGCATGGGTTAGCGAGAAGCTTTACGGATACCCGGCCGGCGCCTTATTCGGCTATTCGCATATGATGGGCGGCTTCGCCGGAGGCCAGGCCCAATATGCTCGGGTTCCGTTCGCAGATGTTGGCCCAATCAAGGTGAAGGACGGCCTTCGCGACGAGCAGGTGTTGTTTCTATCCGACATTTTCCCGACCGGCTACATGGCCGCAGAGAACTGCAACATTCATCCGGGCGACATTGCTGCCGTCTGGGGGTGCGGCCCAGTGGGCCAGTTCGCAATCCGGAGCGCGTTTATGCTTGGCGCCGAGCGCGTCATCGCCATCGATCATTCCCTGGAGCGGCTCAAGCTGGCGGCGGAGGGACGGGCCGAGGTGCTGGATTATGAAGGCGGCGATGTCGTCGAAAAATTGAAGGAGCTGACCGGAGGGCGTGGGCCGGATTCGTGTATCGACGCTGTCGGAATGGAAGCGCACGGAACCACCGTGGACGCGTTTTACGATCGCGCCAAGCAAGCGGTCCGGTTGGAGACAGACCGGGCCAATGTCCTGCGGCAGATCATCCAGGCCTGCCGCAAGGGCGGCACTGTTTCCATTCCCGGCGTTTACGGCGGGTTTATCGACAAGTTCCCGATCGGAGCCGCCTTCTCCAAAGCGCTTACGTTTCGGATGGGGCAGACGCACGTGCCCAATTATCTACAACCGCTCATGGAGCGAATCGAGCGCGGCGAAATCGATCCCAGCTTCGTGATTACACACCGCATAGGCATCGACGAGGTTCCGCAAGCGTACCGCACGTTTCGCGACCAGGTGAACGGGTGCATTAAGGTGGTTATCCGGCCGAACTAGAGGCTGCAAGAGATGAACACGAATTTTCGGAACCAGGCTATGTGGCTGGGCGGCGGCCTTGCCGCCGGCTGGCTCACTTTTCAGGCTTTCGAGCGCGCGCGGATGGTAGACCTGCACGGCAAAACCGTCCTGATCACTGGCGGCTCGCGAGGTTTGGGACTGGCCCTGGCGCGCCGGTTTGCAGAGGAAGGCTGCGCGATAGTGATTTGCGCGAGAGATACCCAAGAGCTCGAGCGGGCGCGGCTCGACCTGGCGGAGCGCGGCGCAGACGTGATGGCGCTGCCGTGCGACGTCGGTGACCCCGAGCAGGTGCGCAACTGGATCGATGCCGCCCTGAACCGCTTCGGCCGCATAGACATCCTCGTGAACAATGCCGGCGTCATTCAGGTAGGGCCGCTCGAGTCTATGACACTCGACGACTTCGAACGCGCCATGCGCATCATGTTCTGGGGTACGGTCTATCCGGTGATGACTGCGCTGCCGCATATGCTGGCGCGCGGCGAGGGCCGCATCGTAAATATCACCTCGATCGGCGGCAAAGTCAGCATGCCTCACCTGCTGCCGTACAATTGCGCAAAATTCGCCGTTGTCGGATTTTCAGAGGGTCTCGCGGCCGAGTTAGCCGGCAAGGGAGTTCACGTAACAACCATTGCCCCCGGTCTCATGCGCACCGGCTCGTTTCTCGGGGCGGAGTTCAAAGGCGATCACCAGAAGGAGTCTTCCTGGTTCGGCGTGAGCTCCAGCTTACCGCTCGTGACAATGAGCGCGGAACGCGCCGCGCGGCAGATTGTCTGCGCGGTGCGCCGCGGCGAAGCGGTGCGCGTTCTTACGGTCGCCGCTAACATGCTGGATCGCTTCCATGCCCTCTGGCCCGGCTTCACCGTGAGGCTGCTAGGGCTTGCGCGGCGCGCCATCCTGACCGAGAGCTCGAATGCAATGGCCAGGAAGGGAGCGGAGGTCGAGACGCTTCACTCGCCTGTTATGTCGGCGTTGACATGGCTGAGCCGCAGAGCCGCCGTCAGGCTGCACGAAACGCATTCGGCCCAAGATCTGGTCAGGAGTAGATAAACGCGGATTGCGACTTACTCTTTTCTGTCATTCTCTAATTTCGGACTGGAATCACGGAAATGCTCATTTCCTGCGCGGCATTGTACGGGAACTGCTCGCCCGCGGCGTGGACGTACGCATCTTTGAGCCAATGGATGCGTGGAGCTTTCGAAACCTGGAAGCAGAGCATGGAGCGGCTGTAATCAATCGATTTCGCCAGGCCTTTCCGGAGCTGCGCAGCATCCGGTATGATGCGGCCGCCCTGGATATCGATGAAGCCGTGGACGGAGCTCAAGTGGTTTTGGTGCACGAATGGAACGATGCCGAGCTGGTGAGACGCATCGGTGAGCATCGCAAACGCTACGGCCGGTATCGTCTTTTGTTCCACGACACCCACCATCGTTCGGTCACAGACGTCGAGAACCTGTCGCGCTATGATCTATCCGGCTACGATGGAATCCTTGCATTCGGAGAGGTGATCCGCGAGCGCTACATCGCGAAAGGCTGGGCTCGGCGAGCCTGGACCTGGCACGAAGCCGCCGACGTCCGGCTCTTTCGGCCGCTGAGCAATCGCCCGCAAGAAGGCGAACTGATCTGGATCGGGAACTGGGGCGACGACGAGCGTAGCGCTGAGCTTGGGGAATTCCTGCTCGGGCCTGTGAAGTCACTCCGGATTCGGGCGCGTGTGCATGGCGTCCGTTACCCGGATCACGCCCGCGCCTCTCTCGCCGAAGCGGGAATCCAATATGCCGGTTGGCTGCCGAACTATGAGGCCCCGGAGGCGTTCGCACGATTCCGGTTGACGGTGCATGTCCCCAGGCGCCCATACGTAGAGGCTCTACCCGGCGTGCCGACCATCCGCGTCTTTGAAGCGCTTGCATCAGGCATTCCGCTGATCTCGGCTCCATGGAGAGACTCGGAGGGACTATTTGCGCCTGGTCAAGATTTCCTGATCGCCCGTGACGGCGCCGAGATGACAGGCCATATCCGAGCCTTATTGGACGACCCTGACATGGCGCGTTATTTGGCCTCGAACGGACGGCGAACCGTCCTGGCAAGGCATACTTGCAGCCACCGAGTCGATGAGTTGTTTGCGATCTGCGAACGGATCAACGGGAGCCTCTAGACGCCCATGCATGAGAAGCTTGATATTGCCTTTTTTGGATCCAGCTTGGTGTCCGCTTATTGGAACGGCGCTGCGACGTATTATCGCGGAGTTATCCGGGCCTTGGCGCAACGCGGGCATACGATCACGTTCTACGAGCCCGACGCGTTTGATCGTCAAAAACACCGGGATATCGAAGATCCGCCATGGGCGCGCGTGGTGGTATACCCGGCCGAGCATGAGCGAGATGCTTATTGGGCTCTGGAGCAGGCTCGCATAGCGAACCTAATTGTCAAAGCCAGCGGCGTGGGGATCTTCGATGAACTTCTGGAGCGCGCCGTTCTGGATCTGCAAGGGCCCGGACGCCGCGTCGTCTTTTGGGACGTCGATGCGCCGGCCACTCTCGAGCGCGTCCAGCGCAATGGCACGGACCGCTTTCGGGAATTGATTCCGCGCTATGATCTTGTGCTGACCTATGGAGGAGGGGAACCCGTCGTCTCGGCCTATGAGGCATTAGGTGCCCGGCGATGCGTCCCAATCTACAACGCATTAGACTCGTCGACGCATTACCCAGTCCCGGCCGAACCGCGATTTGCCGGAACGCTTGGGTTTCTCGGAAACCGCCTGCCGGATCGAGAAGCCCGGGTCGAGCAGTTCTTTCTGTATGCTGCTGAGCGCTCCGAAGGTCGATTCATTCTAGGCGGCAGCGGCTGGGAGGGCAAACCGCTTCCGCGAAACGTGGATTATGTCGGACACGTGTACACGAGGGACCACAATGCATTCAATTGCAGTACACGGGCAGTCCTGAACATATCTCGCGAAAGCATGGCCCGGTATGGATTTTCTCCGGCTACGCGGGTGTTTGAGGCTGCCGGAGCAGAGGCCTGCATTATTACGGATTCCTGGACGGGAATTGAGTTTTTCCTCGAGCCCGGTTCAGAAATCCTTGTAGCCCGAAACGGCGATGAGGTTGCTGAAATTTTGCGCGACCTTATCGAGGAGCACGCACGAGAGATCGGCAGAGCAGCGCGCCGCCGGATTCTTTCCGAGCACACCTATGCTCATCGGGCAAAACAAATCGAGCGTCTTCTGCAGCCCGACGGCGTCCCGGCGGCTGCTTCGGCCCTGGAAGGCGCCGTATGAGAATCGTTATCTGTGGCCTCTCCATCACCTCATCGTGGGGCAACGGCCACGCGACGACTTATCGTGGCTTGGTCTCTGCGCTGGAGGAGCGCGGGCATTGGGTCTTGTTTCTGGAGCGCGACGTCCCCTGGTACGAGCAGAACAGGGATCTGCCGCGGCCGGCCCGCGGACGCGCGGAACTCTACTCCAGCCTTGGCGAGCTTCAGGATCGCTTCGGCCGAATCATAAAAGCGGCCGACCTTGTAATTGTCGGCTCCTATGTCCCCGAGGGCGTGGAACTGGGCAAATGGGTAATCAATACGGCTGGTGGTATTACCGCATTTTACGATATTGATACGCCGATAACGCTGGCGAAGCTCGAGCGCGGGGACTACGAGTATATATCGCCCCAGCTTATACCGAAGTACGATCTATATCTTTCATTTACCGGCGGACCAACGCTGGACTTAATTGAGCGGAGGTTCGGGTCTCCGGCAGCGCGCGTTCTCTACTGTTCCGCTGATCCGGCCATCTATTATCCCGAGAAGACCAAACCGCACTGGGATCTGGGCTATTTAGGAACTTACAGCGCAGACCGCCAGCCGGCGTTGGACTGCCTGATGCTGGAGCCGGCCCGGCGTTGGACTGCCGGCCGATTCGTAGTGGCCGGCCCAATGTACCCGGAACAGATCGAATGGCCGGCCAATGTGCAGCGAATTGAGCACCTGCCTCCAACGGAGCACCGTTCCTTCTACACGCAGCAGCGGTTCACTCTGAACATTACTCGTGCAGACATGATTGCGGCTGGCTACTCTCCGAGCGTCCGCCTCTTCGAAGCGGCAGCATGCGGCACTCCGATTATCTCCGATCATTGGCCGGGACTCGAAAGCCTCTTTGAGCCCGGTAAAGAGATTCTGATTGCCTCCAGTCCGGAGCAGACATTGCATTATCTTCACGACTTTTCACGGACCCAGATGCAGATCATCGGAGAGCGAGCCCGCCAGCGCGTTATTGCTGAACATACTCCGGAGCACCGCGCTCTCCAGCTCGAGTCGTATGTTTGCGAAGCCCGGCTAAAGGGCGATTTCGCACAACGCCGCAACGCGGCCCTCTACATCGGTTAAAAGATTGCAGGGTCTCTACCGGCCACCGAAGTGGCGAACAGGAGGAGGAGGAAATGCTTGGTACGGTTTTGCTGATCATATTGATTTTGCTCTTGGTCGGAGCGTTGCCCACGTGGCCGTACAGCACCGGGTGGGGCTACTATCCAAGTGGCACGCTCGGCTTGGTTCTGCTGATTGTTATCGTGCTGCTGCTATTCGGGCGAATATGATTTGAGCGCGGCATTCGCGCCACTCTCTGCCGCGTCAAGTTTTCCGTGTGAGGACCGTGTCAGCGGCCTTCAGGTGCTCTTTTCGGGCATTCTGAGGGCTTGCAACAGTCGCTCCTTTTCGACATAATACGGGTCGGTGCGTATGATTCCGTACGGGGGAGGACTCGCACAGTGAAGAGCACACTGGTCCGGGCGCTCTGTGAATGTGTAGACCATAGCCAAAGAAAACGGGCCCGCCAATTCTTACAGGGTCTTTCCGAAGACGAATTACAGTACATTGCAGAATTTCTTGGCTGCTGCATATTGGAATCAGCTGCGCATGCTCCGCTCAGCCGCCGCCAGCTCGCGGATGGAATTGCGCAATTCGAGCGGTGCAGAGCCAACGCTAGCTCTCGAATCCGGCACCGGACGGTTGCGGCGCGAGATAAAGCTACTGGGGACCAGGACCACAAGATGATTTTGCTGCTCGAGTACCTTTGCCGCGCTGGTCTTACGCAGTATTCGGTGGGGGTCCGGACCGGCCGCTTCTAGCCCTAGAATGTTACAATCGAGATGATCCTGGGAGGTCGTCTAACGGTAAGACTGCAGACTCTGGATCTGCGTATCGGGGTTCGAATCCCTGCCTCCCAGCCATACATTCTGCGGGACTTCCTGAAATTCCGGCTCTTCAGGCCACAGTAAAGCGGCGCAGCGCTTCCGGATTCAGTTCGATACCGAGGCCAGGTTTCTCCGGTAGCGCAACTCTGCCTTGGCTCATGCGAAGTTCTTCGCACACCAGCTCGCGGCGCAGCGGTGACTCCGAAAGCGGCGCTGGGAGAAATTCGATGAATGGGCAATGGGCCGTAGCGGCACTGAGATGGGCGGAAGCGGCAATGCCGATCCCCGTCTTCCAGCAGTGCGGGACAATCAGACGGCCCCGGTCGGCCGCCATCTCACACACACGCCGGGCTTCGGTGAGCCCGCCAACGCGGCCGACATCGGGCTGGGCGACATCGACTTTGCCGCGATCCATCAGGTCTGCAAATTCGAACCGCGTGTTCTGGAGCTCGCCAGCTGCAATCCGGATTGCGGAGTGGTCGTGGAGAAAAGCGTATCCGTCCAGGTCGTCCAGTTGCAGCGGGGTCTCCATAAAGAAAATATCAAACGGCTCCAGCTTTTGAAGCACGCGCAGGGCCTGCTTCGCATCGGACCAGCAGTAGCAGACATCCACCATCATCGTAAAGTCCGGCCCTACTGCCTCCCGACAGGCAGCCACCATTTCCACAATCGTTTCATCTTCCTCCTGCAAGCCGTTGTGTGCATATGGGCCTTTGATGCAGACTTCCATCTTCCCGGCCGTGAAGCCAAGTTGCCTGGATTCCTTTGCCTTAGTAATCAGCGACGCCTGATAGTCCCGAGCGGTTCGCCCTGTGGGAAGCAGTGAGGCGTACGGTGTGATGTGCTTTTTGCGGGCTCCGCCAAGCAAGCGCCAACACGGCACGCCGAGTGCTTTCCCGCGGATGTCCCACAATGCCATATCCAGAGCCCCGATCGCGCAAATGCCCAAGCCGCGGCGGCCAGTCATCAAGCTGCCCGTGTAGAGTTTGTCCCAGAGCTGCTCGGTGTTAAGCGGGTCTTCCCCGAGCAGCATTTCCTCAAGCCCCAAGCCGAGGGTGTGAGTCCCCCTGGCGTGGATCATGGCTTTGGCTACCCAAGGGTTCGTGTCCACTTCGCCGATCCCCTGAATGCCTTCGTCGGTCGAAATGATAACGACAAGATCATCCTGCGCGGAGGAACAGGCGGCAGAGTCGTAATCCGGGTCAAGCAGCACGTAGGTTTCAATCGCAGTGATCTTCATGGCACACCCTCAGGTGAGTTTGACCATCGCTGTGGCTGTTTAGCTTGCCGGGGCCTCACGTGTCTCCGGAGCTTTGAAGACACACTCCTTCGTACTATTCAGCCAGTGCGTAAGCGCTTCCAACAGTGCGGCGCGGCAGGCCGTAGGGTCGCGCGCTTCCAGTGCGGTCAAGAGGCTGCGGTGCGACTCGGCATCGGCCAGCAGATCGAGTGTGTTGGCCTTGTGAATGCGAATGGCGGTGAAGGCGAACAGCGGAAGAACCAGTCTCTCCAGCGCGGTGGATAGGAAGTCATTGCCTGTGGCTCGCCAGATTATCTTATGCCAGGCGAAGTCACGCTCAATGAAGAGCCGCGTGTTACCCGAACGGGCGGCATCCAGCATCAGCAAATAAGCCTCCTCAATCGAGCGCATCTGTTCCGGCGAGGCATTCCGGGCGGCTTGCTCGACTGCGAAGACTTCGAGCACTTCACGAATTTCGAAGATCTTGATAGCGTCTGCCAGCGAAAGTTGAGTGACGGTTGTGACGGCATTCGGTTTCTTGACAATGAAACCCTCGGCCTCCAGTTGAATCAGCGCTTCTCGCACCGCGGTCGGGCTGGCGCCGAAACGCTCGGCCAATTTCCGCTCGATGAGCCGTTCGCCAGGCTTTAAGGAGCCATTTTGAATAGCATCCCGGAGTTGTTTCGCGATGCGCTCCCGGAGGGTAATGACAGGGACACGTTCAAAGATCTCAGCTTGAGCGGCTTCCATTGCCAGATGATATAGCGGGCGCCATCGTAGCGCAAGCGAGTTTACTGCTGTTAGGGCCGAAGAATTATCGATTCGCCATCATTCTTGCCATAACATGTAGCCCCGATAACGCACGTCGCTCCGGGATCAGGAGGTGAGGAAACCGGCATTCAGCCAATCGCCATGACCGTGTGGATCGGTGAGATTGCTGTCGACGTCCAACACGGCAAGCTCAATCTGCTTCGCGCCGTGCGGAATTTCTATGTTGATGCCCCAAATTTTGTCTCCATTGAACAGGGCAGGCGTGCGCGTCACTGCGTTTCCGTCAATCGACACATTGAAAACAATTTGGCTGATCCGGTACGAGGTGGGCCCGTCGATTTGGCGGGACCATTGTGGCCATTGGCGCAGACCATCGGGAGAGTCCCAGCGCATGCACTCGTCATCTACTCCCACCAGCGCCACAAAGCGGCGATACGACGGTTTCAGCGGGAATACCAGCCGGGTGGGCGCCTGCACCCCAATCCCCTTAGCGAACTTGTAATCACGATTGCTAAGCAGATTACCATCGACTGACCGGTTCATTCGCGGCTGCTTTCTCACGGCATAGCTGTGCGGCTTCGGCTCTCCCGTCCACTGCTCGATCGGCTCCAGGTCGGAAATGTGAACCTCCGGGGGCGGCGGCACCGGAGGAAATTTCCAATATTCCGCCACGCTCACCCGCGTAACCCGCTCGCCTGCCCGAAAGCCCGCAGCCTGCAGCTTTGTGCTCCGGTCTATCTGAATCGGTTTCGTGTATAGCGGCGAAGCGAACGTCGGTTCGGAGCCGTCCAACGTATATCTCAGCTCCACATTGGGTACATGCCGGCATGTGAGTTCGGCCTGCAGCGGAATCGGATACGCCGGTCCTCCGAAGAATCGCCCCCACGGCGCGATGTGCACATAATCCAGCACCGGATCGCCTCCCCAGGCGTGAGCCTGCCGCAGCGTCTCTTCCATATTGATCGTAGGGGCCAGGTCACGCTCGATCAGTTCGATCACCTCGATGGTGCCGCGCGTCGGATTAAAGCTCTCTTCCGCGTAGCGCGTAATGGCTTCGGTCAGATCGCGCGCCACCATACAACGGAAGCCGAACTGTCGCATATACTTCATCCCGGTTGGCTTGCCCCACATGCACATGTTCGTGGCAAAGCCTGTGTAGATGATGTGTGTAATCCCGCGATGCTTCAGGACGTTATATGCTTCCTGCTGCGTCAAGGCGATGTACTCGTCGTCCCGCATCGCCAGGTCCGGGTGTTGATTATTCACGTTGTTGGTGTAGTGGCAGTCGTCACCCAGACCGCACTCGCACATGCCATAGCGCAAGTTATGCGGGTACGGGTCGGGAAGATTCGCTAGCGCCGGTAAGGGCTGTTCCGGCAATGACAGAGTGTTTTTTCGCGGCGCCGAATTATGAAGATCGCGCATGGCGTTTGTCGGGCTGAAGACCAGGGTCATGCCCAGCTTACGCGCCGCGTCAAACGAGTAGTTGAAGCGCGGCATGAGCGATCCGGCGCGATTCCTCCAAGTCCTGCACCAATGGTAATTCCAGCAATCAATGGCGAAGATGGCCGTCTTCTTCGGATCCACCCGCTCGCGGGTAATCCGCGGAGAGCCATTTTCGTTCCGCGTCTGCAACACGAGTTCGATGCTACCCGCGACGGCAGCAGCACCCGGGTTGCCGGCGGCCAGCGCAGCACCGGCCTGCAGGAATTGTCTTCGATTGAACATGCTCCCTCCCGATCAGCGTCGAATCGCAAGCAGGCACGGCTGAACAATCTGCTCGCAGCGATTCATCCGGCGGTTCATGCGTCAATTGTACACGGCTGACCCGCCACACATTGGCGGCCAGCATCCTGCCGGCTCGGACTGTAGACCACTCAAGGTTTCGGAGCGAGCAGTAAGCATTCAGTTATTGACCAGCCCGTCCTTTGACATATTTCGCCACTTGCTCATGTGTAGCGAACCAGACACCAGGGCGCGATTTCATATGCAAGATCAGCTTCTCGAGCCCGGCGATCCGGGAACGGTGACCGGTTACATGGGGGTGCATAGTCAGAATGAACAGGCCGCGTTCGGCGTAAGCCATATCGAATTCAGATTGAAAAGTCTGGTTCACTAAGTCGGGAGACGGCAGCACACCACCGGGCAGATTAAGAACGGGATGATCATCCAGAATCCACTCGATAGGCAATTCGATCACGCCCGTCGGCTTACCATCCAAGAGCAATTCGTAGGCGTCGTCGCTGGCCATCATGCTGCTGTCATAAAGAAAACCGGCCTTGGCGACCTGCCCCATCGTATATGGGCTAAAGGCCCAGGAGGGCGCGCGGTAGCCCACGGGCCGCCTGCCCGTCACCTTGGTGAGATGAGCGATAGCCTGGTCTAACAGGCGCTGCTCCTCGGCTTCGTTGTTGAGAGCGGACAGAGCCTCGTGGATCCAGCCATGGACTCCAATTTCATGCCGCCCACCGGCCAGAATGTCCCGGATCATCTGCGGGTGGAGCACGTCGCTGACAGCCGGTATAAAAAACGAAGCAGGGATCTCATACTTGTCCAACAACCGCAGAATTCGTGGCAGTCCGTCGACCGCCCCATACTCTCCGCGCGAGAGGATGACCGGAGCGATATCACCGCGTGCCAGCGATGGCGCCATATTGTCGACATCAAAACTCAGCGCCACTGCGACCCGCGCGCCGTTGGGCCAGGACGATGGCCGCAGACGCCGTCCGGCAGTCACATGGATCTGACTCTTGAGCTGATCGACGCTCAGTCTTGTGCCGGGTTGCGGAATTGCGGCCATCTGCGGTTGAGCCACGGCCGCGCCACTCAGCAAGAACGCGGCTAAGACGGGCGTAAGCAGTCTCTGCATGCCGCTCATGATATCGCGTGGGACCCCAAAATTTGCCCTTTGCGGCTTATGTTCGCGGGACATCGGAGATGAAGGCGCATTCATCTTATTCCGGTACCGCAAAAATAGTCGATCTCGTCTTTTCTATAGGAGGACTACCTGCTATGCCAGGCTATTTGAGAACGATTCTTTGCGGATGCAGCTTATTCGCCTTTGTGGCAATTACGAGTGCACAGAACTATGACGGACCGTATCGGCAATACCCCCCCTCCGACCGGTATCGGGATGGTTATCGAGGCGGACCATACGGATATGGGGGTTACAGCAATGCGCCCGCCTCGCCGGTCGATCGAGCCTTATACGACTTGAGCCGCGCCGGCCGGAGCGGCTATCTGGATCATCATGAACGCAAGCATCTGGAGCACGCTCAAGATGACCTTGCCCGCTTTCAAGAACGGTGGTCGCAGGGCCGGTTTGACACCGGCAGGTTAGATAGTGCTATCGACAATATCAAGCACCTGGTAAATGCGGATCAGATGCGCCCGCCGGACCGCAACATTCTCGCACGGGACCTTGCTGACTTGCGAGCATTCCGCGCAAACCGAGGTCGCTCGTACGGTTTCGATGAATATCGATATCGGCACTAGCCTGGTTCAGGCATCTCGCGTGTTATAGAATTTCCTGGTGACTTACTGGTATGCACTTGGGCTAGTATTTCTGCTGGCCGTCCCGGTAGCTGCCCAGCACGATCACCATGAAACGCCGTGGCCATGGCGCACTGAGGTAATGGGGACTAATGGCGTCATAGCGGCGGAGCATCCCTTGCAGGCGCTCGCCGGCCTGCGGGTGCTTGAGCGTGGCGGCAATGCGATTGATGCGGCTGTGGCCGTCTTTTATATGACGGCAGTGACCGAGCAGCATCAGGCCGGCCTTGGTGGAGATGCATTCATCCTGGCATACCTGGCCCGGAATCAGCGCGTGACATTTATCAATGGCACTGGCCCCGCGCCCGGGCGCGCGACGATCAATTTTTACCGGACGAAACTACGGGGTATTCCGCTCAATGGACCGTATTCGAGCAATGTTCCCGGAGCGGTGGCTGCGTTCGATCTTTTACTGAAGTCATACGGCAGCAAGGACTACGCCGCACTGACCGCGGATGCGGTCAATGCGGCTGAGAATGGCCATCCATTAACGCATTTCGCGGCCCGCACCCATGCGGAGGTCATGCCCATGCTGCTGCGCTACCCAAGCTCACGCGACACGCTCACCAAGCACGGGCGTGCTTTTGATGCCGGAGATCTCTTTGTACAGCCGGATCTTGCTTCGACTCTGAAAACCATCGCACGAGAAGGCGCGGACTCGTTCTATCGCGGCTCGCTTGCAAGGCTGACTGCGGCCACTTACCACAAATACGATGGCCTTCTTCAATACGAAGACTTGGCTAAATTCCGAGCCGAAGAAGCCGAGCCAGTGCACGCGGATTACAAAGGCTACACGATCTATCAAGCCGGGGCGAACTCTCAGGGCATCGTACAACTTATTGCGCTAAATATCTTGAAGGCGTTTGACCTCAAAGCGCTCGGGCAGAACTCGGCGGAGTATCTTCACGTAGTAATTGAAGCATTAAAACTGGCATTCGCCGACCGCGACCGGTATATCTCTGACCCACATTACAACGCGATTCCCAGCGCAGCTCTGCTTTCAGACGAATACGCAGCGCTCCGCCGCAAGCTGATCCGCATGGATCGGGCCATTCGCGGCGCGGCTCCTCCCGGGGACCCGAAAGCGCATCGCGCGATTCTGCCAGGCCGCACAATCTCGTATGAGGACCAGGCGCAAGCGATTAGACCGGAAAACGCTGCGTCCAATCAGCAGGGCGAGACGTCATCTTTTTCGATTGCCGACCGCTTCGGTAACGTCGTGTCCGTAACGCACAGTGTGAATGGAACGTTTGGAGCAGGAATTGTGATCGAGCGCGGCGGATATGTCCTGAACAATCGGCTCCCTTACTTCGTTCTCGATGCCGATGATGTAAATGCGCTCGCTCCAGGAAAACGGACACTCCATACGATTTGTCCCGCACTTGCTTTGAAGGGCGGCAAGCCTGTTATGGCGTGGAACACGCCTGGGGGCGACAATCAGCCGCAGGCGCTCTTACAAGCATTTCTGAATATCGTGGAGTTTGGAATGAGCCCGCAAAGGGCCCTGGAACAGCCTTCCGTAACAACGACCAGTTTCCGCGCCACGATGTACCCGCATAAAATCGGCGAGACCGTCCTGCTGCCAAAATCGCTCGCCGCGCGGGTTGGATCGGCTCTCGCCGCCAAGGGCCACAAACTCGAGGTGCGCGCCTTACAGCAGCCATATTTTCAGCAGACTGCTGCAGTTGGAGCCGTGAAGATGATCTTCATCGATCCGGAGAGCGGCGTCATACACGGCGCAGTCAGCCCGGCGAAGGACGATTATGTTATGGGCTGGTAGAATCCGAAGATCGGCATGAATGTCAGCCAGAAGGAAAAAGCAGTTCGCTTTCGTGCGCTTCATGATCGTCCGGGCGTATTCATAATTCCGAATCCTTGGGACGTGGCTTCCGCCCGCCTCCTCGACGGGCTTGGCTTCGAGGCGCTGGCAACCTCGAGCGGCGCCTCCTCTTGCGCCCTGGGTCGAAGAGACGGGACGCTGAATCGAGGCGAGGCACTTGGGCATGCGCGGATGATTGTCAACGCCACAGACCTGCCCGTGTCCGCCGATTTGGAGCGGGGGTTCGGCGACGCGCCGGAGATCGTTGCCGAAACCGTGCGGCTAGCAGCCGAAGCCGGTTTGGTAGGATGCACAATCGAAGATGCAACCGGCAATCCGGAGCAG
>Ga0070741_10003551_pt1 | contig 38469 bp, 34 predicted proteins | sample Coa_R1_4_FD_66440 | JGI IMG/M metagenome (GOLD analysis project Ga0070741, IMG submission 66440) | Surface soil microbial communities from Centralia Pennsylvania, which are recovering from an underground coalmine fire - Coalmine... | ecosystem: Environmental > Terrestrial > Soil > Unclassified ... | reverse complement strand
CCACTTCGTCTCGGCCGGAGTCGGCGGTCGGATCATCCTCTTCGCCTCGATCGTCGGCCGCAGCATCGTCCGCCCGAACAACACCGCCTACTCGGCGTCGAAGGCGGCGCTGATCCAGGCGGCGCGCTGCATGGCGCTCGAGCTCGCCCCGCACGGCGTCACGGTCAACACGATCTCGCCGGGGTCGACGCTGACGCCGATGCTCGCCGACGTCCAGGCGCGCGGCGATCTCGACTCGGTGATCCGGGGCAATGCGGCCGAGTGGCGGCTGGGCATTCCGCTCGGACGGCTGGCCGAGCCCGCGGATCAGGCGGCGCTTGCGGTGTTCCTCGCGGGCGACGGCGCGCGCCACATCACCGGGCAGGACGTCGCGGTGGACGGCGGCCAGACCGTCGTGTGAGCCGCGCCGCGTCGTCTACCCGCACCATTCGACGAGCATCTGCGCGTACACCTGGGACGCGCGCAGGAGCTGCTCGGTGTCGATGTACTCGTCGGCGACGTGACACTGCGCGAGCCGCCCGGGGCCGCAGATGATCCCGGGCAGCCTCCGCTCGCCGTACCACGCGAGGTCGGTCGCGGCGCCGAAGCCGGCCGGCGTCGGATCGAGGCCGACGTCGCGGAGGCAGGCTGCGAGCGTGGTGACCGCGGGATGGTCGAGCGGGAGGTCGAGCGGCGGGAAGTAGATGTGGCCGAGCTTCCACGTGAACCGCGGCGGATGCTCGCGGAGCCAGTCGTCGGCGCGGGCGACGTCGGCGACGGCGTCCTCGACCTCCGCGCGCACGTCCTCGAACGACTCGTCGGGGTAGAACCACGTGTTGTATTCGACCGAGCAGTAGTTCGGCGCGGTGCCCGCGTTCGAGAACAGGTTGAGCCGCCCGTCGACGCCGCCGCCCGGCCCGCCGACGATGATTCCGGGGCCGAGCGTGTCGTAGCCCCGCGGCAGGATCGGGTGCGACTTCTCGCTCGCCCACCGGCGTTCGAGCTCCTGCAGCGCGACGATCAGCTTGACCGTCTTCTCGATCGCGTTGACGCCTCCGTCGCGGCTGTCCCCGTGAACCGACAGATAGCGCGTCGATGCATGCGCCTCCATCCCGTCGACCTCGATCCGAAAGTGCACGAGCCCTCCCTCCGCGGCGCACAGGCGGAGCTCCGTCGGCTCGAGCGACAACGTCACGTCGCACGCCGGCGCCCGGGCGACGATCTCGCGGGTGCCGTTCCCGACCACCTCTTCGTCGCTGACGACGTGGAACACGATGTCGCCGCGAGGACGAAGGCCGTGCTCGAGAGCGACCTTCGCCGCCCACATCGCCGCGGCGAGGCCGCCCTTCATGTCCGTCGCGCCGCGCCCGTATAGGCGGCCGTCGACGACGGCGCCGCCGAACGGCTCCTGCGACCAGGAGCTACGGTCGCCGACCGGGACGACGTCCACGTGCGCGTTGAACGCAAGCGAGCGCCCGCCGCCGGAGCCGGGCAGCCGCGCGACGATCAGCGGATGCGCGGGGAAGGTCGCCGACGGGCCGACGTCCCAGCCGTCGATCTCGAAGCCGAGGCCGGAGAGGAAGTCCGCGACGTACCCCACGCACAGGCGCGCCTCGTCGGGGAAGTGCACCGCCTCCTTCGCCTGACTCTCCGTACGGAAGCCGACCAGGTCGCGCAGGAGCGACTGCAGCTGCCCCTCCGACGCGGCAACCGCGTCGACGACCTGCGGCCGCACTAGGAGGCTGCTTCGGCGAGCGCGGGCTGAGCGCCGACGCTCGGAGCGTCGCGGCGGAGGTTGTGCCCGTCCGCGCCGAAGACGTGCACCCGCCACGGATCGAACAGCAGCGAGACGTTCTCGCCCTGCTGGAGCGGCGAGTCCGGGTCGGTGCGGACCTGCACCGTTCCACCGCCTGCCTCGACCGTGAGGTAGAGGTCCGAGCCGACCGGCTCGAGGAACAGCACCCGCCCCGGCAGGCCGCCGTCCTCGCCGGGCGCTGCGATCCTGATGTGCTCCGGCCGGAGGCCGAGCTTCACGTTTCCCGTCGCCTCGACCTCGTGCCGGAGCTCCGGCGGGCTGAGCACCTCGGGCGAGAGTTGCACGTCGACGTTCTGGCCGCGGAAGCGCCACCCCCCTCCGCCGACGGACTCAAGCGTGCCGTCGACCAGGTTCATCGGCGGCGCGCCGAGGAAGGTCGCGACGAAGATGTTGGCGGGCCGCCGGTAGACGTCCTGCGGCGTCCCGATCTGCTGCAGTACGCCATCTTTCATGACCGCGATCCTGTGCCCCATCGTCATCGCCTCGACCTGGTCGTGGGTGACGTACATCGTTGTGATCCCGAGGCGCGCGTGGAGCTGGATCAGCTCGAGGCGGGTCTGGATCCGGAGCTGCGCGTCGAGGTTCGAGAGCGGCTCGTCCATCAGGAATGCCTGAGGCTCGCGGACGATCGCGCGCGCGAGCGCCACCCGCTGCCGCTGCCCGCCGGAGAGCTGCTCGGGCAGCCGCTCCAGCATCTCCTCGAGTCCGAGGATCGCGGCCGAGCGGCGGACGGCCGCCTCGATCTCGTGCTTCGGCTTCTTCGCCATCTCGAGCGGGAAGGCGATGTTCTTGCGGACGGTCATGTGCGGGTAGAGCGCGTAGTTCTGGAACACCATCGCGACGTTCCGCTTCACGGGATCGATGAAGTTGACGAGCCGGCCGCCGACGACGATCTCGCCTGAGTCGGCATCCTCGAGCCCGGCGACAACCCGCAGGATCGTGCTCTTACCGCAGCCTGACGGTCCGAGGAGGACGAGGAACTCGCCGTCCGTGATCCGCAGCGAGACGTCCTTGACGGCCTCGACCTTGCCGAAGCTCTTCACCAGGTGCTTGATCAGGATCTCTGCCACTCGCCCCCCTACTGCTTGAGCGCGCCTGCCATCGATGCCTGGACGAACCAGCGCTGGAAGATCAGGAACACGACGATCATCGGAAAGATCGTCATCACGGAGGCGGCGGAGATGACGCCCCAGTCCGTCACGAACTGCCCCTGGAGCGACGCGATCCCGACGGTGAGCGTCTTCATGTTGTCGGTCGTCGTGATCACGAGCGGCCAGAGGAAGTTCACCCACTGGAACATGAACGTGAAGATCCCGAGCACGACGATCGCCGGCTTCATCAGCGGCAGCACGATCTTGCGGAAGATTTGCCATTCGCCGGCGCCGTCGAGGCGCGCCGCTTCGACGAGCGCCTCCGGCAGCGTCGAGATGAACTGGCGCATCATGAAGACGCCGAGCGGACTGCACACCATCGGCAGGATCAACCCGGGGTAGGTGTTGACGCCGCTGTGCGTCCAGCCCGGAAGCCGCGAGATCATGATGTAGAGAGGCGCGACGACGGCAGCGGTCGGGATCATCAGCGTCGCGATCACGAGCGCGAAGATCAGCGACCGGCCGGGGAAGCGGAGACGCGCGAACGCGTACCCGGCGAGCGTGTCGATCACGAGCGTGACCGCGGTGACCGACCCGGCGAAGATCAGCGTGTTGAGCGCCCAGCGCGGGTAGCTCGTCCCGTGGAGAACGTGATGGAAGTTGCCCGTGTAGAGCGAATGCGGGATCCACTGGGGCGGGAACGTCAGGAGCTCGTAGCTCTTCCGGAACGACGGCGAGAGCAGGTAGACGAACGGGATGAGAGCGATCGCGGCGAAGACCGTCAGGACGACGTAGGCAGCGACGCCCTTGCCGAAACCGAGCAGCCGGTTCCGACGCGCGGCGCGCGCGTAGTCGGCGTGGGCCTCGGTAACCTCTGCGATCGCGCCCGGAGCAGCCATCAGGCCTCCCGCGTCCTCCGCCGCCGCCGGGAGCCGAGCAGCCAGAACGAGACTGCCGTGAGGACGAGGATGATCGCGAGCAGCAGCACCGCGGCCGCGTATCCCTGCCCCGTCTGCTGGAACGCGAACAGCCGCTTCCAGATGAACCAGACGAGCGTCGAGGTCGACAGGTACGGCCCGCCCTGCGTCAGCACGTAGACGGTGTCGAAGACCTGGAAGTTCGCGATGATCGCGATCACCACCGCAAAGAGCAGCATCGGCCGCAGCAGCGGCACCGTCACCCGCCGGAAGCGCTGGAACCCTCGCGCCCCGTCGACACGCGCCGCGTCGAGCAGCTCCTCGGGGATGTTCTGCAGGCTCGCCAGGAAGTAGAGCGTCCAGAAGCCGAGCCCGCGCCACACCTCCGCGCCGACGATCGCGAGCAGCGCGCTCGTCCCGTTGCCGAAGATGTTGACGCGGCCGATGCCGAGGTGAACGAGGGCGACGTTGATCAGGCCGAAGTCGTAGTTGGTGACGAACTGCCAGATGAGGCCGACGAGCACCGCGGGCGCGAGCAGCGGCACGTAGAGCGCGAGCTTGTAGAAGTTGCTCCCCCGGCGGTAGCGGTTGAGCAGGAGCGCGAGGAAGAGCGCCAGCGTGAAGACGAGGAAGATCGCCTCGGCGGCGTAGATCGCCGTGTTCTTGATCGAGGTGGTGAGCTCCGTGTCGGCGCCGATCACCCGCCAGTTCTTGAGGCCGATGAACTTCGCCGAGTCGAGGAGCCCACCCTGATTGAACGAGAGCCAGATCGACCAGAAGAGCGGGACGACGAGGAAGGCGAGGAAGGGGACGAGATACGGCACGACGAAGAGGTAGGCCCGGACGCTGCGCCGCTGGCGGTACCGCGCACCGGCCCGCCGGTACTCGGCAGGGCTCAGCGTCAGCTCGTCCCAGGCTCTCTCCGCCGCCTCTGCCGACATCCTCCCCTTCGCTCGCCTTCGTCGCTTCCCGCGCTCAGCTCTTCAGGATCGCCGTCCCGTCCGACTCTGCCTTCGCGAGCGCCGCCGCCACCGACTTGTTGCCGGTCGCAGCCGCCTCGATCGCCTGACCGTAGACATCGGTCAGCTGCGCCATCTTCGGCCCGGTGGGCAGACCGTTCCAGCTCGAGAGGACGTACTGGTTGATCCGCTTCACCTGCGGGTCGCCCTTGTCGGTGTGGACGTCGCTGCGCACCGGCGCCCAGCCGTAGTGCGCGCCGAACTCGTTCGCGAACGCCGGCGAGGAGAGGAACTTGACGAGCTCCCATGCCGCGGCCTGGTTCTTGCTCTTCGCCGCCATTACCCAGTGGCCCGTGGTCGAGAAGATCGTCCGCTTGCCGTTCGGCGCTGCCATCGGCGCGACGAAGTCCCACTTGAACGGGAGGTTCGCCGACCGGAACTCGGGCAGGCGCAACGGCTCGTCGTGGAGGAAGCCGACCCGCCCCGCCTTGAACAGCGCGATGCCGTCGTCGCGCGCGTACTGCCCGACCGGCGGCGCAGCCTTGCGCTTGAGGAAGATGTCGACCTCCGCTTGCAACGCGTGCATGTTGCCGGGCGTGTTGAACGTCACGGACTTCCCGTCCGGGGAGATGATGTCGGTGCCCCAGTTGTGGATGTTGTGGTACTGGAAGTACCAGTTGAAGTCCTTGTTCGTCATCGGCACCTGGTAGCCCCAGACGCCGGAGCCGCCCTTCTGCACGATCTGTGAGGCCGCCGCCCCGAGCTGCGTCGTGTTCGTCGGGATCTTGCTGACGCCGGCCTTCGCGAGCAGGTCCTTGTTGTAGTAGACGACGGTGCCGCCGATGATGCACGGCAGGCCGTACAGCTTGCCCTGGTAGGTGCTCTTCTTGAGCGTGTTCGGGATGAACTTCTTCTTCGTCGCCGCGAACGACGGCGCGTCGAGCCACTTCGGGGTGTTCAGCACCTCGAGCACGCCCTTCGTGCCGAGCCCGGTGAGGTCGGTGCTCGTCTGGTAGCTGACGTCGAACGGGGTCGGGCCCGCGTAGTTCGTCGCGTACGTCGCACCCTCTGTCGTCCACGGCACGATCGTGTGCACGACCTTGATTCCCGTCTGCTTCTCGAACGGCGCCAGCAGCTTGGCGATGACGTCCTTCTCGTCGTTGCCGAACGGCGCCTTCGCGAATTGCAGCGTTACACCTGCGTACGGTTGTGCGGTGCGGCCGACGCGGACTCTCGGCGCCGCGGCGGCCGCCTCGACGAGCGCTCCTGCCGCGGGCACCGCGAGCGCGATGCCGGCCGCCTTCTTGAGGAAGTCGCGCCGGCTGAACTCCGTCGACGCCCCGTCGGGAGGCAGCGCATCCCGGCCTCGATCACCTAGCTCACCCACAGCACCCTCCTTCGTATGACTCGGTGGCCCCCAATGGCTCGCCCGCCCCACTCTAGGCAGATATATGCAGAGATTGCAAGCGTACGTCGATCGCGCGGCCTCCCTAGCCGTCCGCTCCGCGAGCGGCGTAGCGGTCGGCGTCCGCGAAGACGTCGATCCCGACGAAGCCCGGGTGGATGACGGCGCTGTGGGGGGCCGAATCGGGCACGGAGTAGGTGTCGCCGCGCCTGTACGTCTTCGTCTCGCCGGCGATCGTGAACTCGACCGAGCCCTCGAGGACGACGCCCCACTGCGCCCCATGGGCGTGCTCCGGGACCTCGACCCCGTCGGGGATCTCGTAGAACATCGCGAGCGCGTCGTCCGTCTTCAGCATCCAGCCGCGCAGCGACGTGAGCGGGCTGTCAACTTCCGGCAGCCGCCGGATGAACTCGGCGAACGGCTCGCTCATGCGGACAGCAAGCCGCCGTCGACGACGAGCTGCGCGCCGTTCACGTAGGCGCCGAGGTCGGATGCGAGGAAGAGCGTCGCGCGCGCGACGTCGTCGGGACGTGCGAGCCGACGGAGCGGGATCCGCGCCTCGTACGCGGCCCACTGCGCCTCGACGTCGATGCCCTCCGGGGCACCGGCCTCGACGAACTCGACCGCGCCCTCGGTGAGCGAGGGGCCGGGGGCGACCGCGTTCACCCGTATGCCGTCCGGCCCGAGCTCGAGCGCCATCGTCTTCGTCAGGCCCCAGATCGCGTGCTTCGACGTCCCGTAGTGCGAGAGCCCGGAGCCGCTCGGGTGCACGGCGTCGATCGACGTGATGTTGACGATCGCGCCACCGTCGCCCTGTTCGCGCATGCGTGCGGCCGCGGCGCGCGTGCAGAGGAACGCGCCGCCGACGTTGACGTCGAGGATGCGGCTGAACTCTGCCGGTGCCATGTGCTCGAGCAGGAAGTTGGAGAAGACGCCGGCGTTGTTCACGAGCACGTCGAGTCGGCCGAAGTGCGAGACCGCCGTGCCGACGAGACGCTCGGCGTCCGCCTCCACCGACACGTCTCCCTCTGCGGAGGCGACGCGGCCGCCGGTGGCCGCAAGGCGTTCGCATGCGGCGACGAGCCGGTCGTGCCGCCTGTCGGCGAGCACCACCGCCGCCCCGGCTTCCGCGAGTCGGCGCGCACAGGCGAAGCCGAAACCCTGCGCGGCGCCGGTGACGAGCGCGACCTTGCCACTCAGATCGAGCAGCGACGCCAGCGCGGGCAGGCGGTCCTCCATGGGCGTACGTTATGAGACGTGGCGACGCTCCTCATCGGGTACGACACTGAGTCGGCCGCCGTCGGCGAGGGGCTGGCGCGCTTCATCGGGCCGGAGGTGCCGCAATACCAGTGTGCGCTCGACCCCGAGACGACGAAGCGAGGAGTCGAGCTGCTTCGGCGGCTGCACGAGGAGCTGGAGGCGCCCTGCACGTTCTTCCTCTGCGGCCGCACGCTCCTGCACGCGCTCGACGCGATCGAGCCGCTCGCGGCGTCTTCGCTCTTCGACATCCAGCAGCACACCTACAGCCACGTCGTCTTCCGAGACGTGCGCTACCGCGCGTTCGGCGCGGAGGCCGAGGCGGTGTTGCCCGAGACGCCTCCAGTCGCGCTCCGCGAGGAGCTCGCGTGGACATCGGAGCTGATCCGCAGGTACCTCGGCCGCGAGTGCATCGGGCTGCGCACGCCGTTCGGGTACTACCGGGGCCTGCGCGGCAGGCCGGACCTGCTCCAGATCGTCGCCGACACGGGCCACCGGTTCGTCACCTCGTGGGGCAGGAACGAGGACAACGGCAACCCGACGCCGTGGGTGCAGCCGTTCGCCTACGACGAGGAGGGCTTCCCGGGCATCCTCGAGATCCCGTTCCAGTTCTGGCTCGACGGGATCTGGTTCGACGCCCACGGCTACGGCGAGGGTCGCGCGTTCCGGAAGGCGCTCGAAGGCGCGATCGACGAGATCGCCGACCAGGATCTCGTCTTCGCGACCGCGTTCCACGAGTGGTGCGCGGTCGAGGCGGACGAGGAGGGGACCGGCTGGATCCGCGGCCTGATCGAGCATGCGCGGAGGCGCGGTGTCGAGATCAGGAGCTACGCCGACTACTGGGCCCGCACAGCTCCGATCCCGACCAGCGACAGTCGCGGTTCCTGAGTTACCCGAAGGCCCGCCCGCCCGCCTCGCGGCGGGCCTTCGGCGTCCTGGGCCCGGAAGGCCGGATTCGAACCGTGCTCAAGCTCAGGGGCTGTGGCGCTCGGCTGCGCGAGCGTTCAAATTTGACGCCTGAGGACGTGGCGTTAGCTGGCTTGCCTCAGAGCAACGAGAACCAGGCGCACGGTGGGAGGGATCGATGCGACGGGGTGCTCGTTCCCGGTGCGAGAGACAATCACGACGACGTGCCCAACCCGCTGCGTAAGCGCCCGTTCGCCCTTCACGGTTGGGCCGAGGCCCCGAAGTACGGCGAGCGCCCGTTTCTCAGTCGGCAGTACGAACGCCGTCACCGTGAAGTTAGGCCGGCGAGCCACCAGAACGCTGGCATCACCAATGCTGCCGATGGCGCGCGCCGGCAACCCGGTGCGGTCGAAGATACGCGCTACCCGCCGCGCCTCCGCACTCGTCGTTGAGCTCGGCGGCGCTACCCCGGGCTTGAGGTCAGCCGCCGACGTCGGCGCGAGTGACCCACAGCAAACAAGCACAAACGCGAGCAACCGCATGTGTTCATTCTCCACGAATACGCGACACTGTCACCCCCGGGCAAGAAGACCCTCCGCTGCCCCAGCGTTGGCGGAGACACCCTGAGCAACCTGATGCTCTGCTTAGGATTGGCGGCATGGGCGACGCGCCCGCTGGCGGCCAGGAGCAGGCGGTGGATGTCGCAGCGATCGCTGACGCCCTTGATGCGTTTCGCGGCGGTGCGCCGCCCTCGTATGGTGAGGTCGTCGCGACGTTCGGTGCCGCGGGCGCCGTTGTTTTCTTCGATGCGCTCGCGGCGCGCTACCGCTTCGGGCAGACACCTGAATATGACGAGGCTGCAGCGCAGGCGGTCTGCTCGAAGGGACGAGCGCTGTTCGACCTGGGTCGCTTTGAAGAGGCCATTTGCGTCTACGACGAGATCATCGATTCTTACGGCGCCGATGTTGTCGGGCTGGACTCGGTCGCGGTTGCTACGGCGCGGTTCCAGAAGGGTCGCACGCTGAACGAACTTCACCGGTTCGACGAGGCGATCGCGGCTCAAGACGAGTTGCTTGCTCGTATCGGTGCAGCGGCTTCGATTGCCGTGCGCGTTTACGTCGGTTGGGCGCTTTTGAGCAAGGCATTCGCGCTTCATGAGCTTGGGCGCACTGACGAGGCGCTGTCTGCCTATGACGAGATCTGGGAGCGCCTCGACGCGCGGACGGAACCGGATCTTCGTGAACTCATCGCGCACGGACTGTTTGAGAAGGGCAAGTTGCTGCGGTCGCTTGGTCGGGAGGCGGAGGCGCTGCGGACGTTCGAGCGTGTCACCGAGCGTTTCGGTGAATCGCCTGAGCCGGCGATCCGCATTTACGCCGTGAGAGCACTCGTGCAGAAAATCGACCGGCAGCAAGGGCGTCTACCGCCTCGCGGAACGATTGCTGGCGCGCGCGAGATCGTAAGGCGCTACCGGGATGACCCAGACCCTGAGATCCGGGCGCTGGTGCGCGGGCTGAACCCGGTCGCACGCGTCGGGAAATGGGCTCGCTCGCGTCGATCGTGAGGGCCGCCTGGCGCTCAACTAGGAACACAAGTAGGGTCGCCGGGCGTCAGGCCGCTGCGCTGCGCCAGCGTTCACTAGGACACTCCGAGGCGGGCGTAGGCTGCCTTCATGGCAGACACCCACGCTGACTACCTCCGCTCTCTCGGCCAGAAGATCCGTAGCGATGCAGAAGTGGCGAAGCTGGATCTCGATTCCGTCCCCGGTTCGGAGCGTCGCGACTCGTTCCTGCAGGGCCGGCTGATTGCGTACGTCGAGGTGTTGTCGCTGATGCAGCAAGAGGCGCAGGCCTTAGCCGTACCGCTTCGCGATCTCTCACTTGACGGATTCGATCCCGAGCGAGACCTGCTCTAGCGAAGACCCCCGCTCGGCTGCGCCAGTGTCCGCAAAGACACTCTGTGAGACTCGTGGTCGGTCCGTCTTGGGCCGTCGCCAGTGTCGGCGTCGGTGGTGGTGAAGATGACTCGAATGACACTCTGATCCCTCGTTGTGGAGGGTGTCTTCCGTCGGATTTGTCTCTTTGCTGCTGCCGGTGGCGGCCTGGTCGCCGCGAGCTGGCCTGATCAGAAGCCTGTCCGCCCTTGAGGGCGTGACCCGTCACAGTGTTGCCGCGCAGTTCCTGAGCCCAGGTCGGTACCAGCAACGTCAACCTCACGAGGAGGTCGCAGCGGATGCTGGCAGATCAGGTGGATTACGTCATCGGGATCGACACGCACCGTGACACGCACGCGGTCGCTGTTTGCAACCCGGCTGGCGGTTTGCTCGCCGAGATCACGATCGCGGCGGATGTGTTCGGTTATCGTCTCAGGCGAGACACCTCTGGGCTGCCCGAGCGTTGCTACATGTTCCCTGAGGCGTTCAGGACTTGCCTCGGTGTTGGAGTTCCTGGTGTGCTTCCAGCGCTGCCTCTGCTAGGCGGTCGAGAAGGATGGCCTCATCGGGCAGCGGTTCGCACCTGCCGGGAGGAATCAGGCAGAGCCGCGTGGTGCACCGAACGCTAGGACGCCGTTACCGCGTTCGGAGCAAGAATCAGCAACGCTAACCATCGTCGCGACCCACGCCCCGGAAGGGCAAAGCAGCAGATCGAGCGGAAGAGTCTGCCCACTAAGCGGCTGAAGGTTCGTCATACGCCAGCCACCCTGGTACACGCGCCCGTGTACGCGTCCCTTGAATAGGAAGGCGATGCTGAACGGGAGCGATTGACCAAACGGGACAAGCCCGCTCCGATTCGACGTTCCACTCGCAAGTCGCTTTAGCCCGGGATACGTGGTCACCGTTACCTGAACACCAGCGATCCATGAACTGAGGCAATTGGACGAGCCGTACTGCTTGTGACAAGTCGGCCCGTAGTAGACCAGCACGTTCGCACCGCCGATTCCGCCTGCCCCGTCCGCCGAAGCCGCGGTTGCGCACAGCAAAGAGACGAGGAGAGCGACGAGGACCGCGCGTTGTGTTCCGCCCGCCATTGAATCAGCGTAACCCGACATGTGCTCAAACGCCACAGGCGCCGGAGCACTTGACTGCGCGAGCGTTACTTACGCCTGATCCGGATACGCGTGACGCGCGACACACCGCGGCTCGACCCGTAAGCCGAGAGAAACGTCACACCCCCACCGGCGCCCCGGCCGGCCGCATCGCGTCGGCGACGATCTCGCCGTCGACGATCACCGGCTGCTCGTCGAGGAACAGGCTGCAGCCGCGCATGGGGATGTCGAGGTGGCAGCTCGTGTGGTTCGGGCCGCCGACGATGTCGTTCGGGCCGGTCGAGAAGAGGACGTTGCCGGAGAACGCGCGCAGCTCCATCCCGTGGCCGCGCTGGTCCGTCGCCAGGGCCGCCCACTTGGCCCGCTCGTCGAGGCCCCAGCCGATGTGCGAGAGGCCGTATGCGTCGGCGTCGTCGAAGTCGGCGATGTAGGTCCGGACGAGGTCGGCCTGGTAGCCGTCGCCGAGGATCTCGGTGATGCGCCCGCGCTCGATCACGAACTCGATCGGCTCGTGCACGTACTGCTTGAACGGCAGGAGGATGTCGCCGCGGTCGACGACGACGCGCCCGTCGATGCCGTCGTCCGCGCCGCACGTCAGCACCATCCCGCCGGACGGCCAGTGGTCCCACTGCCCCGGCTTGTCGACGTAGCCGTACTGCGCCTTCACCGGGTAGCCGATCCGGTAGGTGGCATCGGTGCCCGCACGGTTCGTGAACCGGAGCGTGCGCGCGGCGGCGAGCGCCTCGATCGCCGCGTCGGTGCGGTGCCTGAGCTCCTCGGTCGGGAAGAGCCGGGCGAGCACGTCGACCGGCTCGATGCACGTGAGGATGCGGGTCCCGGCGCGCTGGATCTCGGTCAGCTCGTCGCTGAAGAGGAGGAACAGCGTCTCGACGACCATGCCCGCGCTCTTCAGCACCTCGACCGCCGGTTGGTTGTCGGCGAGTGGAGTCTTGCCGACGGTCCAGACACCGACCTCGCCCGACGTGGCAGAGGACGAGTACGGCAGGCGCAGGTTCATCGCCTTGGCGCCGAGGCGCTGCCCGGCGGTGAGGAAGGCGTCGACGTACTCCGCACGCTCCTCCCCCTGCGACAGCACGATCAGGCTTTCGCCAGCGGTCAGCTTGCAGAGCCTGAGCATCCGCTCACAGAGGTCCGCGAACGCCGACCGGCTGATCATCTGCGCATCCTAGACCGCGGCGTCACCGAATCTTCCCCCGGGCGGCGACCGCCCAGAAGCCGACGAGCCGCCCGTTCCTGTGCACCGCCACCTCGTCGTGCATGTTCGTGCACCCGCACGCATGGTTCGGGATGATCGTCACCACTTCCCCCACCTCGGGCCGCTCGTCGCAACCGCTGAAGTCGACGTGTCCGTGCTCCTCCGAAAGGCCGTACACGCGCGCCTCCGGGTACTCGACGATCAGGCCGTGCCCGCTGCCGGACGGCTCGACGGGATCGCTCGTGAGCGTCTTCTGGCCGCTGTCGAGGATGCCGCGGTCTCGCGTCGGCCGGCTCACGACCGTGGCCCTGACCCGTAGCGCGCAGTCCTCGAGCGGCACGGAGCCGTTCGCGATGCAGGCCCGGTCGCCGTAGAGGTACGTTCCGGCACGCACCTCCGTCACCTCCGGCACCTCGTGGTTCGTGAAGAACGTGGGCGTTCCGCCGGCGCTGACGGTCTCGACCTCGAGCCCGCGCGCTTCGATCTCGTCGATCGCCGCGCGCAGCGCGGGGCCCGTCCCTTCGAGCGTCGGGTAGGTCATCAAGCCGTCGAAGCGGAGCCCGGGGAGCTCCGAGACGAGCTGCGCGAGCTCGGCCGCCTCCTGCGGCGTCTGCACGCCGGTGCGCCCGAATCCGGTGTCGCATTCGACGAGGAAGCCGGCCTCGGCCCCCGCGTTCGCAAGCGCCTGCGAGAGCCCGCGCGCGACCGCAGCCGAGTCGGCGGCGACGGAGAGCTCGCCCTCCTGCGCGAGCGCGGCGAGCCGCTCGGCCTTGGCGGCGCCGACGAGTGGGAAGGTGAGCAGGATGTCGCGTAGCCCCGCGGCCTGCATCACCTCCGCCTCGCCGAGCTTCTGACACGTGATCCCGACCGCGCCTGCACGCAGCTGCATGTGCGCGATCGCCGGCAGCTTGTGGGTCTTGATGTGCGGCCGAAACGCGAGGCCGTGATCGTCGCAGTACCGCTGGAAGCGCGCGATGTTGCGGTCGACCGCGTCCAGGTCAACGGTCGCGCACGGCGTGTCGAGCGACTCGATCGCGGTCACGCGCCGAGCCAGACGACCGCATCGCCCTCGACGTCGAAGCCGACGAGATCCGACTGGATCGTCGTCCTCGCCGGCATCGGCTCGCTGAAGAACCGGCGGTACTCGGCGTCCATCTCGTCGAAGTGCGCGAGGTCGCTCAGGTACATGCCGACGCGAACCGCGTTCTGCAGCGACCCGCCCGCGGCGCGCGCAACCGCGTCGAGGTTCTCGAGCACCTGGCGGACCTGGTCTGCGACGCTCGAGCCGACGCGACCGCCGGACGAGTCGTAGGGGCCCTGGCCGGCGAGGAACAGGAGCTCCCCGACGACGATCCCCTGCGAATAGCCGCCGGACGGAGGCGGGGCCTCCGGCGAGAGCACCGGCATGCGTGGCACCTCAGCGAACCTCCTTCGCTCCGTATCGAGGGAGCCAGTAGTCATGGTAGAGCTGCTCGTGCTCGGGCGAGCAGAACATCTCAGGTTTGCCGTCCACCTCGGCGCCCCAGTAGCGAATCGCGATCGGGTGGCCGCAGAGGGCGCAGGCGTTCCGGTTCGCCTTCAGGTACGAGATCTCGCTCTGCCTCCACTCCCCCACGTCAGCCGTCCAGCCCGTAAATCGTGCGCGCCGCGCCCTCGCTGACGAACCCCTCCTCGACGTCGCGCCGGACGAGCGCGCGGTCGCGCTCCGTCGGCGGACCGTAGCCGCCGCCGCCGGGCATCAGGATCTTCACCTGGTCGCCGGCGCGGAGGGTGACGCCGGAGAACTTCGACGGCGACACGGTCCCGAACGCCTCGACGAACGTGCTCCACTCCGCCGCGCCGGCGCGGCGCACCCAGAGCCCGCCGACGGCGCCGACGCCGCCGCCGAGGACGCCCCACGGCTCCGTCTTCATCCGGTTGAGGAGCGCGCTCACCGTCACCTCGGGCACGGTCACGGTGAAGATGCGCTCGCCGCCGAGCCCGCCGCGGAACTCGCCGGGCCCGCCCGAGTCCGGGACGAGCCGGTACGACTCGATCCTGAACGCCGGGTAGCGCGTCTCGAAGACCTCGACGGGAGTGTTCCGGCAGTTGCCGTTGATCGTCACGACCATGTTGTTGCCGTCGAGGCCGCGACGGCCGCCCCAGCCGACGCCCTCGAAGTGGAAGTGTGCATAGGGCTCGCCCGTGCGCGGGTCGGTACCGCCAAAGAGGAACGGCGACGACGTCCCGCCGCACGACGCGGCGACGCGGTCCGGAATCGCGTGCTGGAGCGCACCGAAGACCATGTCGGTGATGCGCGGGCTCGTCTCGGTGTTCCCGCCGGCGACCGGCGCCGGGAACGCGCAGTTCACGATCGTCCCCGGAGGGGCGATGATCGTGAACGGGCGGTAGCAGCCTTCGTTCCGCGGAATGGTCGGATCGGTCAGGTGGAGGAACGCGTTGTAGATCGCCGACGCCGTCACCGCGTAGATCGCGTTCACGGGCCCGACGGCCTGCGCCGCCGAGCCGGTGAAGTCGGCGATCACGCCGCCGCCGTCGATCGTGAGCGTGAGCTCGATCGGGTACGCGCGGTCCGTGATTCCGTCGTCTTCGATCGCGTCGGAGAAGGTGTACGTGCCGTCGGGGATCGACTCGATCTCCGCGCGCATCCGCCGCTCCGCGATCGCGAGGAGCTCGGACGACGTGTCGAGGAAGAAGTCGAGGCCGTAGTCGGCGAGCAGCGCGTGGATCCGCCGCTCGGCGAGGTCGAGCGAGCCCATCATCGCGCGGAAGTCACCGAGCGTCACCCGCGGAGTGCGGTGATTGGACAGGATGATCTTCCAGACGTCGTCGACGTCCTCGCCGCGGCGCTTGATCTTGACGGGTGGGAGCAGCAGCCCTTCCTGGTAGACCTCGGTCGCGTCGCCCGAGAGCCCGCCTGGCGTCTTCGCGCCGACCTCGGACATGTGCGCGACGTTCGCGACGAACGCGACGATCTCGCCCTCCCAGAAGATCGGCTTCAGGAGCATGTGCTCCGGGACGTGGCCCGACCCGCGGTACGGGTCGTTGTGGAGGACGACGTCCCCCTCGTCGAACGCATCGAGACCGAGCTCCTCGATCGTCCACGCGACCGTGAACTTGATCGTTCCGATCTGCGACGGGCAGAACTCCGCCTGCGCGAGCATGTTGCCGGCGGGATCGAAGATCACGCACGAGAAGTCGAGCGACTCGTTGAAGATCGGCGAGTAGGCGGTGGTCATCATCGTCACGCCCATGTCGCGGCAGCAGCTCGTCAGGTAGTTGTCGACGACGGTCAGCGCGACAGGATCGATCGTGGGAGCCTTCATCCACCGACTCCGGTGTCGATCAGGAGCTCGCCCTCGGGTAGACGCTCCACGGTCATCCGCGGCTCGATGAACGTCGTCGAGCCCTCCTCCTCGATCACGGCAGGACCGGGAATCGCCTCGCCGGGCTCGAGCGAGGAGCGGTGCGCGACGATCGCGTCGACGGGGCCCTGCCCACGCACGTAGACGGGGCGGCTCGTCCGCGGCGCCGCGACCGCGCCGTTCGTGCGCGAGAGGTCGAGCGCCGGCCGCTTCCCGATCACCGTCACCTTGAAGCTGACGAGCTCGATCACCTCACGCTCGATCGCGTATCCGTAGCGCTGAGAGTGGAGCTCGTCGAAGCGCCGGAACGCACGCTCGAGCGCCGCCTCGTCGAGCAGCCCGCCCTCGATCTCGACCTCGTGCTCGTAGTTCTGGCCGAAGTAGCGCATGTTGATCGCCCGCCGGATTTCCGGCTCGCCCGCGTACCCTTCCTGACGAAGCTCTGCGAGCGCACGCTCCGTGATCCGGTCGAACTGCGTGTTCACAAGCTGCGCGTCGACGTCGTTCGAGCGGAACGCCTGCGTCCACACCTTGTCGACGCGGATGTCCGCCAGCAGCAGCCCGAGCGCCGAGAAGACTCCCGGGAACCTCGGCACGATCACCTTCGGGATTCCGAGCACCCGCGCCACGGCGGCTGCGTGCAGCGGCCCCGCGCCGCCGAACGCGAGCAGCGAAAAGCGGCGCGGATCGTGGCCGCGCTCGAGCGAGACCATCTTGATCGCGCTCGCCATGTTCTCGTTCGCGATCTCGACGATCGAGGCGGCGAGCTCGAGCGGCTCGAGCCCGATCTGCTCCCCCATCGCCTCGAGCGCCTCGGCGGCGGCGGAGGGGTCGAGGCGCATCCGCCCGGCGAGGAAGTACTCGGGATTGAGCCGGCCGAGCGCGAGGTTCGCGTCGGTCACCGTCACCTCGGCACCGCCGCGGCCGTAGCAGATCGGCCCGGGCTCCGCGCCCGCGCTGCGCGGGCCGACGCGCAGGAAGCCGCCCGCGTCCACCCATGCGACCGAGCCGCCGCCCGCGCCGATCGACTTGATGTCGATCACCGGCACCGCCGCCGGGAGCCCCCACTCGATCTCGTACTCGGTCGTGTGGCGTTGCGCGCCGCCGACGAGGATGCCGACGTCGGCGCTCGTGCCGCCCATGTCCAGCGTGAGGACGTTGCGCTCGCCGAGCGCACGCGCGACGTGCTCGGTCGCCGTCATGCCCCCGGCCGGGCCCGACATCACGGTTTGGATCGGCGTGGCGGCAGCGGCGCCCGCGAGCATCGCGCCGCCGTTGGACTTCATGATCGTCCAGTCACGCGTCATTCCGGCATCGCGAAGCGATCGGTCGAGGCTCGTGACGTAGCGCTCGAACAGTGGGCGCAGGTACGCATCGGCGATCGTCGTCGACGAGCGCTCGTACTCGCGCCAGATCGGCGCCACCTCCGACGACACCGAGATCGGCAGCCCGGGGAGCTCCTCGGCGAAGATCTCCTTCACGCGCTCCTCGTGATCGGTGCGGACGTAGGAGAAGAGGAGCGCGACCGCGACCGCTTCGGCGCCGGACTCCCTGATGACGCGGCAGAGCTCGCGCACCTCCGCCTCGGCGACGGGCTTCACCTCGGTTCCCTCGGCGTCGAGGCGCTCGTCCACGCCGAGGCAGAGCCGCCTGCTCGCGACGAGCGGGGCGGTCTTCGTCCACCGCAGGTCGTACAGCACCTTCCGGTTGATGCGCTGGATGAACGGCGTGTCCTCGAATCCCTTCGTCGTGACGTAAGCGACCTTCGCGCCTTTCCGCTCGATCAGCGCGTTCGTTCCAACCGTGGTGCCGTGCGTGAACGTGTCGACGGCGGACGCGCTGACCTCGCCCTCGGCGAGCGCGTTGACGATCGCCTTTCCGGGCACGCTCGGCGTCGAAGACGTCTTCAGCGAGTCGACATGGCCGGTGTCGGGATCGAAGACGACCATGTCGGTGAACGTCCCCCCCGTGTCGATGCCGATGACGAGGCCCATGCTTCGTCCTACTCGGCGACGATCGAGTTCGGGAAGCGGAGCTCGGCGGGCTCGCCGAGCCCGTGCAGATCGGCTTGCGCCGCCCAGTGAAGGTGATCACGCATCGCCGCGGCCGCTGCGCGCGCATCTCGAGCGAGCACGGCGTCGGCGATGCGGCGGTGCTGCAAGGCGACTCGCTCGACATCTGCGGCGTCGAGGCTCGAAAAGCCCCAGAGCGTCCCGATCACCTCGCGGATATCGCGGCTGACGGCGGCGAGCACGCGGTTGTCGCTTGCGCGCGCGAGCAGGTCGTGGAAGCTGCGGTCCGCGTCCATCGTCTGCGGGACGGAGACGTCATCGTGCGCGACGAGCACCTCCATTCGCTCGACGAGCTCCTCGAGCTGCGCGAGGTCTCCCGGCTTTCCGTGCTCGGCCATCCACGCTGCCGCCTGCGGCTCGATCAGCAGGCGGAACTCGTACAGGTCGCGCAGCAGCGGCTCGGCCTTGCCCTCGCGGCGCAGCGCCTCCTGCACGGTCGCGCTGAGGATGTCCCACTCCTCGGCCGGGCAGACCTCGGTGCGCTTCCCGTGCTGGATGTTCACCATCCCGAGCATCGCGAGCGCCTGAACGGTCTCGCGGGCGACCGTGCGGCTGACTCCGTACAGCGAGACGATCTCCTCCGACGACGGGAACGCCTCACCGACGCCGATCCGCCCCGACACGATCTCCGCGGCGAGAAGCGTGGACAGCTGCTGGCTCAGGCGCTGAGGCTCACGAAGGCCCTCGATGCGCGCGCGGCGCTCACCCGACGCCAACGCCGCCCCTCGTCACGCGAAGCACATCGAGATGGCGCTCGAGCATCGCGCGCGAGCCGTCGCCGAACGTCTCGGCCGGCGGTCGCAGACGGTCGCGCTCGAGGATGCCGCGCCGCACGAGGATGTGCTTCGCGCACGCGTTGTAGTGGTCGATCGAATCCTGCATCGCGAAGACGAGTACGGGCAGGACCTCGCGCAGCAGCTCGTCGGCGGCTGCGCTCTCGCCACGGTCCTCCGCGTCGTAGATCTGGACGAGCAGGTCGACGAGGTCGACACCGGGGATGATGCCCGCGGCGCCGCTGCGCACGCAGTCGAGCAGATACATGCCGCCGTCGCCGCCCCACACCGCGAACTCTGGGCCGAGCCGGTCGATCCAGCGGCCCATCTCCGCCGGGCCGGCCTCGAGCTTGACGAGGCGCACGTTGTCGGCACTCGCCCCCACCTTCTCGACGAGACCCGCTCCGAGACCGACGCCGAGGTGCGCGGGCGCATCCTGGATCATCACGGGCACGCCGACGGAAGCCGCGACCGCGACGAAGTAGTCGACGAGGCCCGCCTCACCGAGCGTCCCGACCATCGGTGCGGGCACGACGACGCAGCTGGCGCCCGCGGCCTCCGCGTAGCGCGCGAGCTCGATCGACGCGCGCGTGCTCGGCGCGCCGACGCCGACGAACACGGGGACGGCACCCGCCGCTTCCTCGATGATCACGTCCGTGAGCAGCTTGCGCTCGTCGAGGGAGAGCTTCGGCACCTCGCCCGCGAGGCCGAACGCAACGATTCCGTGCGAGCCGCAGTCGAGTGCGAAGCGGACGACGCGCCGTTGCGCGGCGACGTCGACCGCGTCGTCGTCGGTGAACGGCGTACAGATCGCCGGGTACACCCCTCGCCATCTCTCCACCCTCACCGTCGCGAACAGCCCCCTCGAGACCGAGACAGATGCTCGCTATCATATCATCCGAGATTACAAGTGAGCTCTGGACTCCGGCGACTCGAGGGCAAGGTGGCCGTCGTCACGGGCGCCGGCCGTGGGATCGGACGCGCCGTCGCGGAGCGGCTCGCGACCGAAGGCGCAGCCGTGGTCGCGGCGCAGAGGAACAGACCCGAGGGCGAGGAGCTCGCGCGCTCGATGACCGAGCGGGGCTTCGACGTCACGTTCGTCGCTGCGGACGTGCGCGACGAGCACGATTGCGAGCGGCTGATCGACGAGACGCTCTCACGGCACGGCGGCATCGACGTCCTCTGCAACAACGCTGGCGTCGGCCTGCTGAAGTCGGTCACCGACACGGACCGTGAGGCGTACGACCGTGTGCTCGACACGAACGTCTGGGGCATCTTCACCTGCTCGCGCTACGCCATACCGCACATGAGCGCGCGCGGCGGCGGCTCGATCGTGAACATCGGCTCCGTCGCCGCGACCGTCGGATTCGCGACCGACGCCGCCTATTGCGCGTCGAAGGGAGCCGTGCACGCGCTCACGCGGCAGATGGCGCTCGACTACGTACGCGACGGCATCCGCGTCAACTGCGTCGCGCCGGGGTTCATCGAGACGGAGCAGGTGCGCGTGTACATCGAGAGCCACGAGGACCCGGCCGCGGCGGCGCACGAGGTCGTCGCGGCGCATCCGATGGGACGGATGGGACGTCCCGAGGAGGTCGCTGCGGTGGTCGCGTTCCTCGCGTCCGACGACGCCTCGTTCGTCACCGGCTCGGAGTACACGGTCGACGGCGGCCTCCTCGCCCGGTAGGCCCGCGACGGCGACGATCCTCATCGCCTACGACTAGAACGCCGTCTCGACGCGCGGGAAGTGCGGGCCGTGGATCGGCTCACCGGGCGCGCATTCGAGCTCCTCGTCCGAGTAGTTGTAGGGGAAGCGCTGCGCCCCGAGCCAGATCGTGCCGCCGGCGACGTAACGCGGGATGAAGCCCCGGCGCGGCTTGTCCGTCGTGTTCGGCCCGGACGCGTGCCAGAGCAGTGCGTGGTGGAAGCCGCACTCGCCCGCCTTGAGCTCGTAACCGACCACCTCCAACCCCTCCTCCTCGGGTGCGCGAACCTCACCGACCCCCGGGCGCTCGTCGTGCATGAACGACGTCCCGTCCCCGAACTCGACCGGGAGCTTCTCACCGAGGAGGTGCGACCCCGCCGCGACCTGCATCGCGCCGTTCGCGCTGCCGACGTCGTCGAGCGCGATCCAGCACGTCACCGCGGCCGGCGCAGCCAGCGGCCAGTACGCATAGTCCTGGTGCCACGAGAGCTTTCCGCCGACGACGGGCTTCTTGATCACGGCACCGTCCTCGAGCAGCACGACCTCGTCCGAGCCGAGCAGCTGGCGCGCCATCCCGGCGATCACGGGATTCGAGTCGATCGTCCAGAAGCGATCGTCGCGCTCCCAGAGGTTGAACAGGAATGGAACCGAGTGGGGCTTCTTCTCCACCTCGGCCGTCTCGACCACCGACGTCGCCGCCCCCGACCCAACGGTCGCCTGGCCGTGCGAGCTGTCGATGATCGGGTCGGTCAGCTCGTACTGCTGCGACTCGCGCCGCCCCTCCAGGTGGTCGTCGAGCGCCGCGCGCACCTCCTCGACCTGCGCGTCGTCGAGGACGCGGATCGGAAACAGGAACCCACGCTCGTGGTAGGACGCGATCTCGTCCGGCGTCAGCGGATCTGTCCGAACGTCACTCACTCTGGCTCCTCCTTTACGTTGGTGGCGTTGTCGGGAAGCGGGACGTAGCCCGCGTCCTCGATCGTTGCCGCGCCCCCGAACGCCCACAGGATCACGAGCTCTTCGTCATCGGACGTCCCCGTGATCCGGTGCGGGGTGTTGCGAGGGATGAAGCAGATGTCGCCGGGATGCATGTCGAGACGGTCGCTGCCGACGATCTGGGTGCCGCGCCCGCCGAGGACCATCACCACCTCCTCCGCATGGGGGTGGTAGTGGTTCTCGTGCGTCGCCTGGAACGGATACGTCGACTGCCCGAACGCGATCAGCGACGCGCCCGTGTGCGCGCCGACGACCCAGCGAACGTCGAGATGGCCGAACGGACCCTCCCGCGGGTTCCGCGGCGTCGTGTCGGCGCGGAGAACGGTTGCACCGCCGGCGCCTGCGCCGCGCAAGAACGCCGCGATCGCGCGGGCCGCTTCGACGGGCGCCTCGAGCGGGATCGTGTGCCCGACGCCGGAGAGCTCGACGAGCCGCGCCTGCGGGATCGCGCGCGCGAGCTCGCGGCCGTGCTCGGGCAGCGTCCGGTTGTCGTCGGACCCGACGATGACGAGGGTCGGGTGCACGACCTCCCCGAGACGGTGGCCGAGGCTCTCTGCACGTGCGATCGCGCGACACTGGCGCACGTAGTCGACGGGATCGTTCTCGAGCAGCCACGCGCGGTAGTCGTCGAGCATCGACGGGTCGCGTCGCAGGGACGATTCGGAGAACGGCGGGTTCTTCGACCAGACCTCGTCCACCCAGACCTGCAGGCCGTCGCTCTCGATGCGCTCCGCGGATGCGTGCATCCTCGGAGCGAGGTTCGACAGGTTCGCCTCGGTGCCGATCAACACGAGCGCGCCGACCTCGTCGGGCCGCTCGAGCGCGTACTTCAGCGCGACCGTCGCACCGAGGGAGGCGCCGACGAGCACCGGCCGGTCGAGGTCGAGTGCGCGCACGGCGCTCCCGAGGTCGTCCGCCCATCGTGCAAGCGAGAGCTCTCGGCGCTCGAGCTCACGCGAGCGGCCGGCACCGCGCAGATCGACGACGACGAGCCGGTTGCCGTCGCCGAAGCCGGCGCGCATCCGCTGCCAGAGCGCTCCCGAGAGGCCGAGGCCGTGCACGAACACGATCGGCCGGCCCTCGCCCGTGACCTCGACGTGGAGCTCCGCGCCGTCGACTGCGATCCGGTGGGTCACGCGAGCGTCCCGACCGCGTCGACGATCGCCTGCACGGAGGGCGCGTACGCGTTCTCGAGCGACGGCGTGAACGGCACAGGCGCGTGCGGCGCAGTCACCCGCCGCACCGGCCCGTTCAGCGAGTCGAACGCGTGCTCGGAGACTGCGGCCGCAATCTCCGACGCGACGCTGCAGTGCGGCGGGCTCTCGTCGACGACGACGAGCGCACCTGTCTTCTCCACCGACGCGACGATCGTGTCCAGGTCGAGCGGCGACACCGTGCGCGGGTCGATCACCTCGGCGCTCGTACCGGACGCCGCGAGCCGCTCCGCCGCCTCGAGGGCGCGGTCGACCATCGCCGAGATCGCGACGATCGTGACGTCGCTCCCGGCGCGGCGGACGTCCGCGACGCCGAGCGGGATCCTGTACGGCTCCTCCGGCACCGGCCCCTTCGCCACGTAGAGCTTCAGGTGCTCGAAGAACATCACGGGCCCGTCGTCGAAGATCGACTCGAGCAGCAGCCCCTTCGCGTCGTGCGGCGTCGACGGCACGACGACCTTGAGCCCCGGCAGATGTGCGTAGATCGCGTAGAGGGTGCCGGAGTGCTGCGCCGCGGCACCAAGGCCGGAGCCCATCGCGACGCGGATCGTCAACGGCAGCCGCGCCTGGCCGCCGAACATGAACGACATCTTCGACGCCTGGTTGTAGATCTGGTCGAACGCGAGCCCGGTGAAGTCGGCCCACATCGCGTCCACGATCGGCCGCAGGCCCGCGGCGGCCGCGCCGACGCCGGCGCCGACGAAGCCGGCCTCGGAGATCGGCGTGTCGCGGACGCGGTTCGGGCCGAACAGCGGGAAGAGGCCCTTCGTGGCGCCGAACGAGCCGCCCATCGCGTTCTCCTTCTCTTCGCCGCGGCCGGCGCCGCCGGCCACGTCCTCGCCCAGGACGATCACGGCGGGATCGGCCTCCATCGCCTGCCGCATCGCCTCGCCGACCGCGTCGACGAGCGACAGGACCCGGGTGGGGGCGGCGACCGTCACAGCGGGTACACGTAGCGCTCGAGCTCGGCGGAGTCGGGAAACGGGCTCGCGCGGGCGAAATCGACGGCCTGGGACACCGCCGCCTCGATCTCCGCCTCGATCGACGCGAGCTCGTCTTCGGCCGCCTCCAGTCGCGCGCGCAGGGAGGTGATCGCGTCGTGCTCGCGCGTCGTGCGGCGCTCGTCGTCGTCGCGGTACCGGTCCGGGTCGCCCTCGAAGTGACCCATGAACCGGTACGTCTTCACCTCGAGCAGCGTCGGCCCCTCGCCGGCTCGCGCCCGCGCGACCGCGGCGCCCGCAGCCTCGTAGACGTCGAGCACGTCCGCCCCGTCGGCGATCACGCCCGGGATGCCGTACGCAGCGGCACGGCCGGCGACGTCCGGCACGCTCGTCGCGTACGCGGCCGGCGTCGACTCGGCGAAGCCGTTGTTCTCGCAGACGTACACGACCGGCAGCTTCCAGATCGCGGCGAGGTTCAGGCTCTCGTGCAGGACGCCCTGGTTCGCGGCGCCGTCGCCGAAGAACGCGACCGCGACCTGGTTGCTCCCCCGCACGCTCGACGCCAGCCCGGCCCCCGTCGCGAGCGCGATCCCGCCGCCGACGATCGCGTTCGCACCGAGCATTCCGCGCGAGAAGTCGGCGATGTGCATCGATCCGCCCCTTCCCTTGCAGAGGCCGTCCTCGCGACCGTAGATCTCGGCCATCATCGCGCCGAGGTCGCATCCCTTGGCGATGCAGTGGCCGTGGCCTCGATGGGTGCTCGTGACATAGTCGCCGTCGTCGAGGTGCGCGCAGACGCCGGCGGCCACCGCCTCCTCGCCGATGTACATGTGGACGAACCCGGGGATCTCGCCGGTGCGGAATTCGCGGGCGACGCGCTGCTCGAACATGCGGATCGTCAGCATCGTCCGGTAGAGCGCGAGCTGCGTCTGTCCGTCGATCACGACCCGACCTCGCCGACGAGCGCTGCGAGCGTGCCGAGGAACGCCGCCGCGTGCCCGCCGTCGATTGCACGGTGGTCGAACGTGAGGCAGGCCTGCATCGTCGGCCGCGCCGCGATCGTCCCGTCCGCGAGCACGACGGGCCGGTCGCGGATGCGACCGATCCAGAGCAGGCCGCACTGAGGTGGATCCAGGATCGCGGTCGTGATGTCGACCGGGTGCACGCCGCCGTTCGAGACGGTGAAGGTTCCACCGGCGACGTCGTCCGGCGTCAGCGCCCCGTCCCGTGCGCGCGCGGCGAGCTCGGTGATGCGCGCATCAATCGCTTCGATCGAGAGCTCGTCCGCCGCGGCAATCACGGGCGCGACGACCCCCTCCTCTGTGTCGACCGCAACCGCGACGTTGATCTCGGGCAAGAGCTCGATCGCGCCGCCGTCCACCCGTGCGTTGAGCCTCGGATGATCGCGCAGCGCTGCCGCGGCGAGCTTCACCACGATCGCGGTGACGCCGACGTGCGATCGGGCGCGCCGCTCGACGAGCGGCGTCACGTCGATCTCGAGCACGGACGTCAGCTGCGCGGCGGTTTGAAGGCTCTCGACCATCCGCTTCGCGATCGCTCCACGGCGGCCGCGCAGCGGGATCCGCTCGTCCCCGCCGAGCGGCTCGGGCGTGCGCGCTGCCGCCCAGGCGGTGACGTCGCGATCGAGGATCCGGCCTCCCGGGCCTGTGCCGGTGATGTGGGCGGCGTCGTCGAGCGCGAAGCCGAGCTCTTTCAGGAGCGCACGCGCGCGCGGCGCGACCGGCGGCGGCTCGCGAACGGCAGGCGCGTCGTCCGCCAGGCGCCGGTACTCCTCCTGCGTCTCGGCGATCAGCGCGACCGTGGCGCCGATCGGCACGGCCTCGCCCACCGGAACGAGCTGGTGCACGAAGCCGGAGCTCTCGGATTCGACCTCGGCCGTCGTCTTCTCGGTCTCCAGCTCGAGGATCGCTCTCCCGGCGTCGACCTGCTCGCCCTCGTCGACGAGCCACTGCAAGAGTAGGACGTCATCGGTGTACGCGCCGAGCTTCGGCATGATCACCGCCTGGACGCTCATCCGCGGAGAGCGTATAGCGTCTCCGAGGCGAGCACTGGCCGCCGCGACTGCGCGCCGTCAGGTGCTGCGGAGCCCGGCGGCGGGCTCCCACGCGCCCTGCTCCACCTGCAGGCGGCGCCACTCCTCGGCGACGTCGAGATGCGTCGCGAACCAGACGTCCGGGAACGACTTGATGTACCCGATCAGCTCGTCGAGCATCGCGATCCGCGGGTGGCGGCCGATGCAGAAGGGATGGACGACGAGGAGGAAGCAGCCGCCAACGGCGTACGAGCCGTCGAACTCCGCCTTCCAGATCTCGAGCACCTGCGAAGGCGTCGCGAGGCCCGACATGTACGGGAAGAAGCTGAAGAGGAAGTAGGGCGCGTCGTCGAGCTCCCAGCTGACCGGCAGCTCGACGAAGTCGCGGAGCGGCCCGCCGGTGACCGGAACGCGCGGCCGGTACGGCTCGTCGTGCCCGAAGAGGCTCGAGTCGTACGCGAAGCCGAGCTCCTCCAGCAAGTCGGCGGTGTTCGGTCCGAGCGCGAACGGCGGCGAGCGGTTCCCGCGAGGCGTCGACCCGAACACCTCTTCGAGCCGCCCGATCCCGCGCTTCATCAGTTCGCGCTCCTCGGCGATCGGCAGGTCGAGCACGCTCTCGTGGAAGTAGCCGTGGTAGCCGGCCTCGTGCCGGCCGCGCGCAGCGATCTCCGCGCACGCGTCGGGGTGCTCGTCTGCGACCTGGCCGGGGACCATGAAGGTCGCCGGCAGGTCGTGTTCGTCGAGGAGCGCGTGGATCCGCGGCAGCGCTGCGCGCACGTCGTAGTCGCCCCGCGAGAGCGGGCTCGGCGTCGTCAGCTTGAACGTCCCGCTCCAGAGCGACTCGGCGTCGAAGTCGACCGACAGCGTCACAGCGCAGCGGTAACGGCCCTTCCACATGCCCGGCATCGTGACCGCGATCCTCAGCCGGCGTCGGGCGGGACGAGCTGCTGCCACGCCCGGCGCTGGTGATGCTCCCCCTGCGCGCGTGGCGCCTCCGCGTGCTCGCCGAGCTGCTTCGACCGGCGTCGGCCCCTCCGCGCCCGCGGCACCGGATGGTCGGGGGCGAGGACGAAGCCGCCGGGCTCGTGCGTGATCGCGACGAACCGGGCGAGCGGCATCCTCAGCCATTCGTCGCAGGCGCCGCATTCGCAGTGGAACTCCCACTCGTCCTCGAGCCCGCGCACGTCGGAGTCTGCTGCGACGAGGGCGATCCCCTCGTTCACCGAGCGAAAGATCCCCGCGATCTCGTCTCTGTCGCCCAGACGACTCACTGTACCCCCGCTGGACGACAGGCGGCAAGCGCCGTTTCGGCTGTCCGAAAGGGACAGTAGGGTCGCGCGGTGCGCCTCGTCGTCGCCCAGTGCGAAGTCACCTACACCGGCCGCCTCAACGCCCGTCTGCCGGAGTCCGTCCGGCTGCTCATGATCAAGGCCGACGGCTCGGTGCTCGTCCATGCCGACGCCGGCGGCTACCGGCCACTCAACTGGATGACGCCGCCGACGGCGATCGAGGAGGGCGAGGGCGTCCTCGTCGTGCGAAAGCGGGCGGGGCGCTCGGAGGACCGGCTTGAGATCCGGCTGCACGAGGTGCTCTGGGAGGCGGAGCACGAGATGGGCGAGGCGGCGCCGCTCGAGAAGGACGGCGTCGAGCGCGACCTGCAGGAGGCGCTCGCCGCGCTGCCGGAGACGCTCGAGGCAGGTTTGCGCCTCGACCGCCGCGAGTGGCCGACGGACGTCGGCCCGGTCGACCTGATGTGCCGGGACGCGGACGGCGGCTGGGTGGCGGTCGAGATCAAGCGCATCGCCACGATCGACGCCGTCGAGCAGCTCTGCCGCTACCTCGACTGCATCCGCGCCGATCCGGCGCGGGCGGCGTGTCGCGGCATCCTCGCCGCCCAGCAGCTGAAGCCGCAGGCCGTGACGCTCGCCGATTCGCGCGGCATCAGGTGCGTCGAGCTCGACCTCGCGGTCCTCCGTGGCGAGCGCGAACCGGAGCTGACGCTCTTCGCCGCGTAGCCGCGCGGGTAGGCTCGCCGGCATGGAGCCGGGCGGCGAGCGGCGCGTCATGACCGACCTCTGGCTCGGCCATCTCGCCGCCGACCTCGCGTCCGGCGCGCTGCCGGCGGTCCTCGTCTTCCTCAAGCCGGCGCTGCACCTGTCGTACACGAAGGCAGGCGCCGCCGTCCTCGTCGCGACCGCCACCTCGTCGATCGCGCAGCCGATCTTCGGGCGCTGGGCCGACCGGCACACGACGACGTGGCTCGTGCCCGTCGGCATCGCCGCTTCTGCGGTCGGGATCGCCGCCGCGCCGCTCGTGCGCAACTACCCGTCGCTCCTCGCCGCCGTCTTCGTCTCCGGGCTCGGCGTCGGCCTCTTCCATCCGGAGGCGATGAAGCTCGCGCGGCACGCGAGCGGGCGGCGGCGCGCGAGCGGGATCACCATCTTCCAGACGGGCGGGAACGTCGGCATCGCGCTCGGGCCGGTCGTGTCCGGCGTGGTGCTCGCCGCGACGGGGTCGAAAGGCGGCCTGCTCCTGCTCCTCCCCGGCGGGCTCGTCACGCTGCTCCTGCTCGCCGACTTCGGCGCACTCGGCCGCGTGCGACTCACGGAACACGACCGCGGCGGCGCGCGCGCGGAGCCCGGCGACCGCTCGGGGCCGTTCCGGGTGCTGCTCGTGACGGCGGGCCTTCGGAGCGTCGCGTACTACGGGCTCTTCACGTTCGTGCCGCTCTGGGAAGTGTCGCGCGGCCACTCGAAGGGATACGGCGCCGCCCTCCTCTCGCTCGTCCTCGTCGGCGGTGCGATCGGCACCCTCTTCTCGGGCCCGCTCGCGGACCGCTACGGCGACAAGCTCGTGCTCGTCGGCGCGCTCGCGCTGACGCCGGCGCTGCTCGTCGTCTTCGTCCTGAGCAACGGCGTCGTCGCGGTGATCGCGGCGACGCTCGCCGGCGCGCTCATCGTCAGCGGATTCGGCCTGACGACGTTCATGGGCCAGGAGTACATGCCGTCTCGCATCGCGACGGCGTCCGGGATGACCGTCGGCCTCACGATGGGCCTCGGCGGCGTCGCGGCGGTGCTGCTCGGCGTCGTCGCGGACGCCGTCAACCTGCGCGACGCCCTGCTCATCACCGCCGTGGCGCCGGCGCTCGCGGCGCTCGTCGCGCTGCTCCTCCCGAGGGAGCACGGACGCCGCGCGTACGCGGCACACGCCGCGGGCTGAACGCCGCCGCCGTCGGCGGCCTACAGCTTGTCGGCGAGGCCCGCCAGGATGGTGGCCTGATCGCGCGTGAGGTAGCCCTGCTGCGCGAGTGCCGACACGCCGTTCTTGTACGCGACGCGCGTGCCGGCGTTCTGCTTCGCGAGGTTCTGGCAGATCGACGTCAGGGCTCCGTCGGGACCGTTTCGCTGCGACTGGCTGAGGGCGGTGTACTTCGGCGACGTCTGAACGAAGCGCTTCGTCAGCGTGCACAGGGTCGCGGTCGTCACCTGGATCGTGAAGCTCGTCGAGCCGGTGCCCGTGTTGCCGGCGTTGTCGGTCGCACTCGACGAGACGGTGTTGCTGCCGACCTGAAAGACGTACGCCGCCCTGTTGATCCCTTCACAGCTCGTCGCGATCCCGGACGTGTCGTCCGTCGCGGAACAGGTGATGGCCACGGTCTGGTCGACGGTGTAGGCAGCCGGGTGGCTGCCGAACGTGACGGTCGGCGCGGTCGCGTCGCGCTTGACGGTGGTCGTCTTCGTCGTCGTGCCGCCGCCGCTCGTCGCCGAGCAGCTGTAGGTGGTCCCGCCCGAGTCGGTCGACAGCGTCGACGGGCTGCAGCCGCTGGACGACGAGATCGCCGTTTCCGGATCGCTGATCGTCCACGACACGGTGACGTCGCTTCGGTACCAAGCGTTCGAGCCGAGCGTGCCGGTCACCGTCGGCGTCACGACCGGCGGGGTCGAGTCCGTCGGCTTCCCGAACTGCCACGTGCTCGCGTGCGAGGTCCTGATCGTGATCGCGGCGCCCCCGCCGGCAAGCGGCGCGCGGTTGGAGACGCACGGATCCGGGCTCGCGGGAGTCGAGGTCGTGCAGGCCCCGACGAGCACGCCGTCCTTCAGCACCTGCACGCTCGTGTGGTCGAGCCCCGCGGGTGCGAGGAGCGAGCCGTCGAGGTCGAACACGATCGTGAGAGGGTTTGCCGCGGTCGGCGCCGGGACGACGCTCGCGTTCACGACCGCCTGCATTCCGACCACCTGGAAGCCGGCAGGCGAGCCGGTCGCCTCCCCTTCGGTGATCGTGATCGTGCCGCCGCTCGGCGAGGTCACCGACGTCTCGAGCGGGTCGGCGGGCGTCGGCGTGGCCCCGGTCGAGACGGTGCCGCCGGCGCTGACGGCGCCGCCGGCGCTGTCGGGCGGCACGGGGGCGGCGAGGTAGACGTTCGACTGCCCGTCGGTGTCCGCGGGAAGCAGCGATTCCGCGGTCTGGAACGCGATCCGGGTTCCGTCGCTCGTGAACGCGAGCGGTGTGGCGTCGAATGCGCCGTTGCCCGGAGAGACCTGCGAATACGCGCTCCCGTTCCAGTCGTAGACGTCGACCTGAGTATCGGTATCGGCGGCGACGAAGCTCACGCTCGTCGACACGACGAGGTCGCCGGTGTCGGGGACGATCCCTACGATCGTGCCTCTGACGTTCGGGTCGTTCTGCCCGAACGGGCTGGGGACGAGCACCGTCTGTCCGCCGATCCGCTCGTACAGGTCGTAGTCGGTGTTCGTGTCCGCCGCGACGAGCTGCTCCTGCGTCCGGAAGTAGACGACGGTCGCATCGCGCGACGAGCCGACGAACGAAACGTCGAAGGCGCCGTTGCCCCCGGCCGATCCGGTGGACAGCAACGTGGTCTGTCCCCCCGACCAGGCGTAGAGATCCTGTTGCGCGTCGGCGTCGCCAGCGACGAGCTGCGCGCCCGTCGCGAACACGAGCGTGCCGGCGTCGGGAGAGACGGCGGCGAGCGCGGCACTCGGGCCGAGCGGGGCCAGCGTCGTCTGACCGTTCGACCACTCGTAGGTGTCGCCGGCGCTGTTCGTGTCCTCGGGGACCAGGGGCTCGGCGGTTGCGAAGAAGATCGTGCCGAAGTCGGCCGAGGAGCCTGCACACAGGGCCTGGAAGTTGCCGTTCGGCTGCGCCACGCTCGGCCCGGTCGAGATCAGCGTCGGCTGTCCGTTCGTGATCGCGTACACGTCGGTGCTGGGGAAGCCGTTGTCGGTGTCTTCCGGCACGAGCTTCGGCGCCACCCGGAGCACGATGCGCGACCCGTCCGGCGAGATGCCGCAGAACGCGGCGGCGGGATCACCCGTGCCGGGCAGCGCGGCGCTCGACTGGCTGCTCGACCGGTATTCGAAGTACGTCTTCGCATTCGTCGGTCCGACCAGCTGGTCGAAGACGACGTGGCCGCCGTCCTGCGAGATCGCGTCGACACGGAGAGACACCGGCGCCTGCGGCGGGGGTGCGAAGTTGAACGACGAGCCGGCCGGTTCCTTGCTGACGAGCTCGAGCTGTGTGGGAGACCACATGTAGAAGTCGGCCGCGCTGTCGGTGTCCGTCGGGAGGAGTGATTCGCGGGTCGCGAACACCACGTGCGTACCGTCAGCCGAAGCGAGAACGAAGCCCGCCGGCTGCGCGGCGCTCCCGCCGGAGACGAGCGTGACCTGCCCGTTCGCATCCTCCATGTACACGTCGTTCTGTCCATCGGTGTCCGAGGCGACGAGCGCCGCAGAGGTCGTGAAGAACCGCTTCGACCCGACAGAGGAGAAGACGAAGGAGGTGCCGACATCCGGACCCGCCGCGCTGAGCTCGAGGTAGCGCGCGGTCGCACCCGCTCCGCCAGCCAGGAGAGACGTGATCAGCACCGCCGCCAGCGCGAGCGCGCCCGTCCGAACGTCCACGTCGACGCGCCACATACCGCAGCTCCTTTCGTCGCCCGCCGCAGAGCCGTCGGATGTGATTGTCGTCCGGGATCTCACCCGGCCGGCGTGCCAGCCACCCCCGGCACCGCGCCTGGGGGCGACCATACAACTCCGGGTGGTCCGATTCAAGCGCCGCTCCTTTGATGCCGCCTGCGGCCCCTGCTCGCCGCGTTCTCGCGGCCGCGGCCCGACCAGTTCCGCGCCGGCTCGCGCTAGACTGAGGCCTCCGCGGGGCTATAGCTCAGTTGGGAGAGCGCCTGGATCGCACCCAGGAGGTCGGCGGTTCGAATCCGCCTAGCTCCATCGCAAGGAGCCCCGCTCACGCGGAGAATCTCGTCTTACCATTCGTAGAGTCAGCCCGGGTCGTGCTACCGCGGTGCTACTAACACAGTGAATTCGGGATCCGGGTTCGATTCCTGCCGGGCGCGCCTAGACTCACGCAGCCACGCGAACACCGCATGGTTACGTGGGTCAGGTATGACGGCGTGGACGGGTTTTTGCGCGGCGTGCCCCCAGCGGTGCCCCCGCTCCCTTCTCCTCACCGAACGCCGCCAGCCAACGTCGCCGAAACGCGTTGAAGCGTGGCCGCGATCGGCTGATCGGCGAACAGCCGGTCGTACTCCTTCTTTCCAACCGTCGACACGTACTTCACCTTGCCCTTCACGATCTTCTTCGTTCCACGAGGTAACCGCCGACTCGGCCGCCAGGTCGGCTCGGAGAGAACCACGGCTGGCCCCCGCAGCACTGATCCTCCACGAAGCGTTGACCTACGCATGGTGAAAGGTGGCATCAGAATCGTCGTCTGAAGGATCGCTTCCGCACCATCGTGCAAAACACGATTGCGGACGTACCAGAGCCCCTTGAGGTCGTCGGGCACCCTCTTCGTCCGGCTCCGTTTTCGATACCAGTCGGCGACCGCGCCCGCCCACGCGACCACCTCGAACAGTGCGGCGAACGTCACGTCCGCGTCTGATCGCGTGGCGGCGGTGTCGAATCGCTCCCGCGCGACCTCGAAGCCGGCGACGAGCGTACGAAGCGGGACGCGATTGCGCGTAGTCACGCGGGCTCGACGACGAGCACTGTGAACTCGCGACCGGTGTAGATCGCGCTGCCCCGCGGCCAGTCAGGGCGGCTGAGCTCCATCGGCCCGAGCGCCTCGCCGTCGACCGTCACGATGTGGAAGTGCGGCACGACGGTGGGTTCTAAGGGTTTGAAGGGTTTGCGTGCGGACCGCGCTGCTGCGAACGATCCTTCGCCGACCCGTGGCCGACGTGCTCGCCGAGCGGCTCGGCCGTATGGTGAACGACTTCTCCGGTTAGCGGATTCGTCACGGTCTCCTCGTACCAGTCGTTCTCGCGATCGATCACTTGGTGGTACTGAACCCACGTTCCGGACCCGCGGGGGAAATCGTCACCACCGCGGACCCGCCGGTGCCATCGGACCTCACCCCGCTCACCAAGACGCGCCTCGACCTTGACCTGATCGTGCATCTCGAGGAGGACATGGCTCACCGTGATCTCGACATTCTGTGCTATCGACCCGCAAATCTTGCACGGCTCGCGCAGTTCAACGGGCGTGTGCGGGGTCATCCCTTCGAGCACATGACCGTTGTCGCAGGTCATTGCTGAATGCCTTGCGTCCAGGTTTCGAGGATACCGGGCGCGTCTCGCGCTGCCGCTAGTGCGGCGCTACGCGGTCACGAAGCGAAGCTGCTCGCTGATCGCCTGGTCGGGCGGTGGCGGACCGTGCGTTCGAGCACCGGCCGCTCTAGCGCCGATCACCGCTCGGTCGCCTGTAGGTAGCGCGGGTCGTTGCGGAGCTCGGCGAGTCTACGATGGCTCGCATCCGACAGCGTCAGAAATTACGGTGAGCGACTCGGTCTTCGGGCCTGACCTGAACCGCCCTCATCGGCTCTCCTACTTCGTCCGCGGGCCTGAATGGGCAATAGCGCTCCCGCAGGGCGACCTTGACGCGCTCGAAGACGTAATGCGTCGCTTGTCCACGCTATGGAACGGCATCGGGACGCTCTTGGTGCCCGTGAGTCGCAGTGGTGCCATCCCGAAGGGACTCGACACGTTGATTGACTGTGTTCCTCCCGAGCGGTTCCTTGTTCACGACAGCCTGAACGAGAGGGCGCGTGAAGCGGTCGCCGCGAGGTTCGGCGGGTTCGATGTCTTCTGGGACCGTTACGACGCGAACGAGATGCATCCGCTCGTACTGGTCGATCTCCCGAGCGGCCCGAAGCCCCCGCTCAACATTCCGCGGTTTTTCCTCAACAACCGGGCGATGAGACTCGCAACGTTGGCGTGTTGGGGTGCGGTACACGACGACGATCTCCCATACTGGCATGAACGATTCGACGTCGGATTCCTCGACGAGCCAATGCCGGCTACCCGCGCGTTCGTTGACGGCCAAACCGAGAGCGCTACAACGTCGCCTCTGCGGCTGGGCGCGAAGTACATGGGGGCGATCAGCATGCAGAACTACATCGACCACCCCACGCTCGTTGTGCTCCACGAGCCCTCGTTCGAGCAGCTCCTCGGGTTCTGGAACTTTCGCTCCCGCTCAATCGCGATCTTCGGCACCAAAGCCTCGGTGGTCGGGATCCCGCGCGCATTCGTGCGCGACCCGCCCGTTCTGTCATCCCTACGGCAGTGGATCGCGATGCCTCGCGGCGCCCGGAGCCCGGACCTGCTCGTCAACGCGATCACGCGCGACCACACCGCTGTGCGGGCCGCCCTCGAAGCGATCGGATTCGAGGAGGACCCAGAGAAGAAGCTCACGATCCGCCACGGGCCCGAGGTGAAGCCGAACGACCCGCCGACATACGGTTTCGCGCCCCGCTACCTCGGCGGGCGGCTGGTTCGGGGTAGTCACGAGCGGATTCTCGTCGCGCTACGCAACCCATTGGAGCTCGACTTGCCCGCGCCAAAAGGTCTTGCGTTAGCGACGGGCCACTCGGTAAGGCTGACGCTCGACAACCTGCCCCTCTCTCTGCCGATCACGCCGTCGGCTGCCGAGCGGATGAACAACACCGCGACGGCCCGGGACGGCCTGACGCTGCCTCTCCAAATTTCGCCGTTGTACTCCTTCAGCATCCGGTTTCCGAGCCGCGCAGAGGCCCTGGAAGATTGGGCGACGGACAACGGCTATCGAGCGGAACCATCACAGGACAGCCGCTACGCGGACGCACTATTGAACAGGCTTGGCGACTTTGATGCGCTCGACGCGCTCGCGAGTCCGGTTGCGGTCAAACTCCTGCGACACATGGCGCCGCAGTCGCGGCTGAAGCTCGCGCAGGCACTGCGGCGCGAGCTCGAAGGCTCAGGTGGGAACCTCGCGGCGGACAACATCGCAGAGAACATCAAGGACGTCGGCCTTTTCCTTGAGACCCAGTCTCGAGACGTCTCGGCGCTCGCCGGACTCGCGAACGTGAAGAAGAACGAGGCGCTTGCCGCGCTCAGCCCGCTGGTCGCGTCGGGCTTCGTCGTGCGCGGGCACGCTGTTAACTGTCCGGTGTGCAACGTCACCGAGTTCCACCGCCTCGACGAGCTCGGGGAACGCGTCACGTGCCGCGCCTGCCGTGCAGAGCTCGTCCTGCCTGTGAGCAGCTCCGGCGGCATGTCAGAACCGAGCGTCCACTACCGGCTCGACGGACTTATGGCGCGGGTGATGGATCAGGACGTGCTGCCAGTCCTTCTGGCGGTACGTACGATTCGGAAGCGGATGCAGTCCGGCCACGGCGTCTCAACCTGGCACGGCGTCGTGTTCGATTCCGGCAGCACGTGCATCGACGTCGACGTGCTCGCCTACAACGGTGACCACATCGTGTTCTGCGAGTGTAAGGACAACGGTTCGACTCTGACTGACGCGCAGTTCGACGGTCTCTGCGATCTTGCAGCCGACCTTAGTGCGCGCCCCGCCCTCGCCTGTCTCCGCGGATCGTTCAGCGATGAGCAGCGCGACGTCGTGACGAGCCACGGCGGATTTGTGCTCGGGCCGTCCGAGCTTTTCTCGTTCCACTGATTCGAGACGACATTGAACCGCCATTGGGTCTTCCCCAGCAGTCCTAGGGGACGGAAGTTGCATCTCGAGCCTCGGCGTTGTCGTGATGACGACGGGATGCGTGCGGGCGGGCAAGTCTCACGGGCGGTGAGTGACGCCGCGACAGCTCGCCTGCCCCACACACTTTCACCGCCGCACCCGGTGCTTCGCCGGCGCCCTCACGGAGGCGGTTTGGCCGAGCTACTCGAGGATCCGCGCGCGCGTGCCCTCCAGGCTCGTGCGCGTTCGTTCGACCTCGGACGCGTTCGGCACGATTGCCACGCCTACGGCGGATCGTCGAGGTGCGCGAGCCGGTGCTCGACGCCTGCGAGCTCACCGCGCAGATCGCGGTGATACCGCTCGCGGTGCTCCTCCGGGCTCGCCGCAACGAACTGCGCGACGCGCAGACCAGAGGGCCAGGGCCTCCGGCGGAATGGCCATGGTGATATTCCGCTTGCCGAGGGACGAAGGTCGGCGTGGTACCGCCTCGCGTTGTTCCTCCTCGCTCGGGGCCACCGAGTGCGCGACCCGGACAACGGAGCTGACGTGAACGACCTGCGTATCGAGCAGGGGTTCGAGAAGTCGTCCGCCGCGTCGCTTCCTCGATGCGCAGCGCGCTACGCGGCGAGAGGCTCTCTCCGACCGGCACCTTCGATCGTGGCGAGCGTGGTCATCGCACGGTCGAACCCGACCGCACACTCGTCGAGCGCGATCCGTGCCTGGTGGAGGCGATATTCGGCGAAGTGCTCCCGAGCGAGATCCAACGCGCGGGCCGCCGCCTCGATCACGAGTGGCGTCACACGACGCTCTCCGGCCAGAGCCTTCCGTAGCGTCTCATAGTGAACGCCGTGGAGCTCCTCGGCGAACGCTGCCCAGTTCACCGTCCCGGTCTTCGTGGTGTATCCGGCGCTGGCGACGAGCCTCGGCAGCGCGGTCTGGAACGGCTCGGTGCTGCGTGTGTCGTCTTCCATTTGACCCCCTGTACTGTCGGTTTGAAGCGCGGGAACGACCGGACGCACGCTCGGAGAGCCTCGATCGTCGTGGGTCTGCTGTCTCAGGCTGCGGCCGCGATGCGCCGGTCGGCCCGGAGTGTTGCCGCGAGTTGACGTGCCACGCGTTCGGCGAGCGCTGGACAAACCGCATTGCCGATCTGCTTGGCGACAGACGTCATGGGTTGGAGTTCGGGGAAGCGGAAATCGTCGTCGAAACTCATGCACCGCGCGGCTTCGCGAACGGTGATCGGCCGATGCTCGCTCGGATGGAGGTAACGCCCTTTCTCCGGCTTGTAGAACTCCGTGCGGATCGTGAAAGCAGGTCTGTCCCACCATAGGCGTCCGAACACATCTGTCGATCCCGTTTTCTTGCGCAGCCAGCACGGCGGTGTGATGTCCGGCCGGCGTTCGGCGAGTTGGAAGCGCCCTTCCCCCTCATGCGGGATCGTCTTGTACCGCTCGAGGCTCATCGGGCGTGGGTTGCGGCCGCGATGCCAGTTGATTCCGTCGGGACGGAGTGGCAACCCTTCGACGGCGCCACGGAACGTGCGCCAGGTCGGGAGACCGTGCACCGGTTTGTCGGGTGACGCATGCGTCTGTTGCGGCCATGCCGGCGTCCCGCCCTCGACGCCGATTGCGAACGCCCGGCGGCGAGTCTGTGGGACACCGTAGTCGGCGGCGTTGAGTATGCGCTCATCGACGCTGAAGCCCTGTGGTTCCGTCTCCCCCTGACACACGGCGATGCCGTGACGAGCCTCGAGCCGCTCAACCAGCAGGGTCAGATCCGCAGTGCTCCAGATTGGTAAGGGCCCAGTCAAGCAGGCGGAGACCGGACTCACCCTGGCGCGCGGCTAGCGACCCACGCGAACCGAGCCTGTCTGGCGAAACGGCGTCGGCGAAGCGACCTCGCACAGATGCTGCACTTCCCGCTCGTGTGTGCCATCCCGAGCATGGCCACAGACGGTGCACGTCGACATTGCACGTGCCTTGCTCACGCAGGTCATCATCGGCACGAGCCTTTGACTGCTGAATCCCGTCGCACGGTACCCTCGTTCTACCGCCGGTGCTACCGAACGGAGCGAACGAGGCAGAACCAGCCGAACGCAACTTCGCTCAACTCAGCGGAATCGGAGTAGAGCAAACTGCAACGGTCGCAATCGCACCCAGGAGGTCGGCGGTTCGAATCCGCCTAGCTCCATCAGGAAAGGCCTGCAAATCAGCCCCGCTACCGTCATCCTGGGCGCGGCCGTCTACGAAGCCGGCGACTGGATGCGGTCAACCTACCGAGATCGGGCCCCGTTGAGGGGCCCGATCTCAGTTTAAGGACTACAAGAAGGGGCGTCTATCGATGTCCGGCTGGGGCCGAGAGTGTCGCGCGTACGCGGGCGGGTGTGAGTGGTGCCGTTCGCATTCGAACGCCGGTGGCGTCGAAGAATGCATTTGCGACTGCCGCCGCGGCCGCCATCGCGACTGGTTCGCCCACGCCTCCTGTGAACGGGTTCCGGGTCCATTGGAGAACGATCGGTGTGACTTCGGGTGTGTCTTTGAAACGCAGGATCGGGTAGGTGACGAAGTCCGTGCTCGTCACCCGCGTCTTGCTGTACCGGTATTGCTCGACGAGCATGCGACTGAGGACTTGTGTCACTCCGCCGACGATTTGGTTCTCGATGCCGCCGATCGAAACGGCCAGGCCGGTGCTCAGGGCCTGATAGACGTGCTTCACCGTGATCTTGCCGGTCTTCTTGTTCACCTCGATGTCGGCGATCGCCGCTGTTTGGGCG
>Ga0070741_10003550_pt1 | contig 38472 bp, 28 predicted proteins | sample Coa_R1_4_FD_66440 | JGI IMG/M metagenome (GOLD analysis project Ga0070741, IMG submission 66440) | Surface soil microbial communities from Centralia Pennsylvania, which are recovering from an underground coalmine fire - Coalmine... | ecosystem: Environmental > Terrestrial > Soil > Unclassified ... | reverse complement strand
CGGCCGGCCTCGTCGACCTGCCGCATGATCACGCTGGTGAAATGATAGAGATCGACCGCGTCGCCCTCTACCCTGGTGGCGGAGGCAATCAGCCGGTCGGCCATGCCGGGATCGAGGCCGAAGCGGCTTTCGATCAGGCTGTGCAGCTTGCGCTGTTCAAGCGCGGACGGCTCGCCATCGAGCGAGATGACATGAATCAGCAGCGCGGTTGCCGCCAGGCGATAATCGTTGTCGTCGAAAGCGCGGCCGTGCTGCGCTTCGGGCGAAACAACGTCGGCAATGAATTGGCGCAGCCCGTCGAGCATGGACGATCCCGGTCGAGTTCCTGATGCAATTCATATGGCGTGGAACATCGGCGCACGCAATCGCGACAGGTCGGCGCAATGCATTACGGATAGGCAATCTCTTCGTCATGGCCGGGTCTTGACCCGGCCATCCACGTCTTTCTCTCATGTGGCGCCAAAGACGTGGATGCCCGCGACAAGCGCGGGCATGACGAGTGTGGGGTACCTCTTTACGGTATCTCGTACACCACCATCTTGTCGGCGATGCCGCGCAGCGCCGCCTGTTTCTGGATCGGCTTTAGCGCCTGCTTCTCCAGGATGGTGGCGACCCCGGGCGCATCGATGACCGGCGCGGTGACGTGGATCTCCTGCGAGGTCGAGAGCGACTGCACGCGCGCCGCGATGTTGACGGTTTGACCGAAATAATCCTGCCGCTCGTTGAGCATCACCGCGAGGCACGGCCCCTCGTGAATGCCGATCTTGACGACGAGGTCGGTGGTGCCGCGCTCGGCATTGAGCGCGTCCATCGCCGCGCGCATCTTCAGGCCTGCCGCGAGCGCATGCTCGGGCCGCACGAAGGTCGCCATCACGGCGTCGCCGATGGTCTTCACGACAGCGCCCTTCTCGGCCGCGATGATCGCAATCAGCGAGCGGAAATGCGCGCGCACCAGGTCGAACGCGGCGAGGTCGCCAACCCGCTCATAGAGCGCGGTCGAGCCCTTCAAATCGGTGAACAGGAAGGTAAGGGAAGTGATCTTCAGCCGTTGGTCGAGATTGAGATTGTCCGCCTTGAATACGTCGCGGAAGGTCTGGTTCGACAGCATGCGCTTGGCGGTGAGGAACGGTTTGCGCTTGCCGATCAAATGATGCAGCGCATCGGCCGCGATCATCACCGTCGGCAACACGCGTTTTCCGGCCGCGTTGTCGAGCTCGAGTTCGAGCGGCCCGGGGCGCATCGTCACGGTCTCGACCGGGGCGTGCTTGCCGTCATATTTCAACGACAAATGCTGCACCTGATCGGTGGGATCGCCCTGCACGTCGATGAAGCGCGCCGCATGGGTCACCGGCTCGAACACGATGATGAAATTCGGCGGCAATTGCAGCGGCACTGTCACGCGCTCGCCCGCCGGCAATTCGCGCGCGTGCAGCACCACCTCGCTGGACAGCGTGGTGAAGGACTCCTCGTCGAAATCGACGCCCGAGCTCCAGAATACCTGCTTGAAATATTCCCAGACCGGCAGCTTGTTGGGATCGTGCGCGGCGATGCGGCGCACGGCCGGCGAGACGGTGAAGGCGACCTCGACCTGCTCGTCGACCGAGGGCTCGTAGCCGCAGGCGCAGAGCCCGCATTGATAGTCGTCATGACGCAGCGATTTCAGCGTGTCATGCGCGTCGAGCACGCCGCCGCAGCCGGGGCACAGCACGTTCCAGGTGAGATCGAACAGCCCGAGCCGCGAAGCATGCAGGAAGCCCGAAATCGCCTGCTCCTCATCGAGCGCGCGCTTCCTGGAGAAATCCAGCACGTTGATGCGGTTGAGCTCGTGATCCCGGCCGTCCTTGATGAGGGCGGCAATGGCGTCGGCCACCGCCGGATCGGCGGCCTGCTTCAGGGTGGAAATCTGGGTCTGGAGGTCGCTCATGGTTCATGTCAGATGGGATGGCGGAACCCAATCGGCAAGCCTGCTTCTACAAGCGTCGCCCCAAATCAACGACGTGCTGACACCTGCCGACGTTACCTTGACGTCGCGAGAATGCTTACCTCGGCTCGATGACAAACAGCGGCGAGCGATCCGGCTGGGTCGTCACCACGCCGATTGGCATCACCGGCGCCTTGTCGGCAAGCTCGATCCGAAAAGTCCCGACCAGCTTGGCCAGCGCCAAGGTCGCCTCGACCAGCGCGAAATGCGCGCCGATGCAGATGCGCGGGCCAGCGCCGAACGGCATGTAGGCGAAGCGTTCGGGCGGCGGCGACGGCGGCAGGAAACGCTGCGGCACGAAGGCATTGGGCTCACGCCACAATTTTTCATGACGGTGCAACAGCCAGGGCGCGATCAGGACCACGTCCTTTGGCTTGACCGGCATGCCCATGATGGTGTCGGCGCCGCGTGCTGCGCGGGCGACCAGAAACGCAGGCGGGTACAGCCGCATGGTCTCGTCGAGGACGGCACGGGTGAATTTCAGCCGCTCGATCTCGGGGGTGCCTGATATGCCGACGCTCCACGCTTCCGCCGCGACCTGCTCCTGCACGGCAGGATCGAGCGCCAGCAGATACAGCGACCAGAACAGCGCGGTGGCCGTGGTCTCGTGGCCGGCGAGGATCATGGTTGCGACCTCGTCGCCGAGCTGCTCGTCGGAAAAGCCTAGCCCGGTCTCGGGATCGCGCGCGGCGTCCATCAGATCGAACAGGTCGCGCGGCGGCGCGTCCGCGGCCTTTCCGGCGGCACGACGCTCGGCCATCAGCATCGCGACGAAACGCGTCCAGCGCTTGCGGAAGCGCGAACGCGCGAAATCCTGTGGCGTGGGAACCCACAGCGGCAGCGCCAGATCGAGCAGGCCCGGCTGCGCGAGATGCTCGCCATATTCCATCACGAAGTCGCGCAAGCTCGCGCCATGCGTCTCCATACCGAAGGAGAACATGGTGCGGCCGGCGATCTCCAGCGTCATGCGCTGCATCAGCTGGCGCAGATCGACCGCTGCCGTGCTGTCCTTCAAGAGCTTGACGACAGTCTCATCGGTCACATCGATCATATGCGGAATCAGCATCGATACCGCGCGCGGCGTGAAGGCCGGCGCCAGCGTGCGGCGTTGAAATTTCCAGGCGCGTCCTTCCGCGATCAGCACGCCTTGGCCGAGCATCGGCCGCAGCACGCGCAGACCGGTCGGCGTGCGCGTGTAGTTCTCGTAATTGTCGACCAGCACATGCTTGATCGCATCCGCAGTGTTCAGGATGAAACTGCTGCGGCCGAAGAATTTTCCCCTGACGACGTCCTCTTCATAGGCGCGCTGGCCCCAGGTGGCGATCGGGTTCACGCCCATCAACCGCATGCGGCCGAGCGTCGACAGATCGTCCGGCGCCCGCGGCGGCGTGGGCGGCACCAGCGGCTTGTGCGTGGCCGGAGAATCGTAGACTTCGGCGATGCTCACGGGAACAGCCTCGCGATGATAGGGAACGGCGACACCACAGCTAATAAGTCAGTTCCGCGACCGCAATCCTGTTTTCGGCCGCAGGCCAGCTACGGGCCACGATCCGCTCCTCGTTGAACAGCCCGGTCACGGCGCGGCCAACCGCTTCCGCCGGTAGTTTCAGCGTCGTCGCCGAATCCGTCGGCACGCCCGGCTTGACATCGGCCGGCTCCTTGCCGTCGAGCAGCACCACATCTCGCGGCAGGCCGAAATAACCGCGCGGCCGCGACATGATCACGACGGCCCCGGCATCGGCCGGCGTCAGCGCCCGCGCTGCGCGCAGATGCACGATGTCGGAGGAGCGCGGAAACGGCGAGCGATAGAAATGCGTGGTGGTCGAGCCAGGCGAGGTCAGCACGATTTCGAGCGGCCAGGACGGATCGACGGCAGCCGGTCCCCAGCGGCCGTCGGCAGCGGTTTTCGAGGTGTGAACGGCCGCGCCCATGCGCTCACCGGAATCGGGCGCGACGCGAAACACCTCGACTGTGGCATCGGCGACGGGACGGTTGGTCTGCACACCGCCGGGTGTGGCGGTAACCAACCCGCTCAGCCTCACCTGCGTTTCCAGCGCGATCTCCAGCCGCTCCGGCTCACGGCCGGCGATGAACTTGTAGATCTCGCGGAAAGCGCGCGGAGAATAGGCGGTCTCGCGGTGATCGACCGGCCCGAGCAGCAAATTCGTCGCGCCTTTCAGCGCCGGCCCTTCAGTGGTGACATTGGTCAGCGTGCCCGGCTTGCCGATAAAGCGGCCATCGGCTTGCGCGTATTTGTCGAGGCCATCGCTGCGCAAGGTCAGGAAGGCCGTGCCCGGCGTGACCTCGCTGTCGCCGTCGTTGAGACCGCGCAGGAACGGCCCGCGGCCGTTGAACTCATTGCCGAGATTTTCATCCCAGGCGTAAACGCCGTGATTGGGCGTGCCGCACAGCACGGCATGGCTGACATCGGCCGCGCCGCCATTCCTGACATAGTTGCGGATCGCGTTGCCGCCGCGCGAGTTGCCGACCAGTGCCACGCGCAATGCGCCCGTCTTCTCCTTCAGCGCCTTGATCGCCTCGCCAAGCTCGCGGCGCTGATCCTCGGTCGAGGAGCGGTTCGCCTGCGCCACCGCGTCGTCACTGCGCGCCAGCGGATCGGTGAAGTTGATCGCGAACATGCGGTCGCGCGCCACGCCGTTCGATTCCATCCGCCACAATGTGGTGATCCAGAGCGCGGCATGATCGCCATTGCCGTGCACGAACAGGATCGGTGGAATGGCTGATGCGCCCGAGGCCGATTGAGCCAATGCCGGCAGCGGAAAATTCGCCGCCAGCAAGGGCAGGGTTGCGGTTCCCTTCAGCAGCGTCCGTCGCGACAGGCTCATTGCATCTCCCCCTTGCGTTTGGGCAGCCTATTGCACCGATATGACGGCGCAAAGCTATCCTAAACTCTGGACAGGACAGGACTTTTCCGGGCATCAAGAGCGCGAGCCGCAAATCACGGGCCAGCGGAACCGGACATGACCGAGACCACCGAACGCCAGACCTTTGCCGCCGACGGCATCACCGCGCCCCTGCGGCATTCGATCTTCCGGCGTATCTGGCTCGCGAGCCTGCTCTCCAATCTCGGCATCCTGATCCAGGGCGTCGGCGCCGCCTGGGCGATGACGCAGATGGCCTCGTCGGCCGACAAGGTCGCGCTGGTGCAGACCGCCTTGATGCTGCCGGTGATGCTGATCGCGATGCCCGCGGGCGCGATCGCCGACATGCACGACCGCCGCGTGGTGGCGATGATCTCGCTGTCGATCGCGCTTACCGGCGCTACCGCGCTCACGCTGTTGGACTGGTTCGGCCTGACTACGCCGAATACATTGCTGATCCTGTGTTTCGTCGTCGGCAGCGGCATGGCGCTGTTCGGTCCGGCCTGGCAATCCTCGGTCAGCGAGCAGGTGCCGTCGGAGACGTTGCCCTCGGCGGTCGCGCTGAACGGCATCAGCTACAACATCGCGCGCAGCTTCGGACCTGCGATCGGCGGCATCATCGTCGCCGCCGCCGGCGCGGTCGCGGCCTTCGCCATCAATGCCGTGCTCTACGTTCCGCTGCTGATCGTGCTGTATCTGTGGGAGCGCGTCAGCGAGCCGTCGCGGCTGCCGCGCGAGCGGCTGAACCGCGCCATGGTGTCCGGCGTGCGCTACATCACCAATTCGCCGCCGATAAAGACCGTGCTGGCGCGGACCTTCCTCACCGGCCTGATCGGCGGTTCGGTGATGGCGCTGATGCCGCTGGTGGCGCGCGATCTCCTGCATGGCGGCGCGCAGACCTATGGCATCCTGCTCGGCGCGTTCGGCATGGGTGCGGTGATCGGCGCGCTCTGCATCGCCGAAATCCGTCGGCGGCTGAGCGGCGAAGCCGCGATTCGCGCCTGCGCGCTGTCGATGGGCGGCGCGATCATCGCGATCGGGCTGAGCCGCATGCCGGTGTTGACCGCCGCCGCGCTGGTCGTGGCGGGTTCGGTCTGGATGCTGGCGGTGGCGCTGTACAATATCGGCGTGCAGCTCTCCGCGCCGCGCTGGGTCGCCGGGCGCTCGCTCGCGGCGTTCCAGGCTTCGATCGCCGGCGGGATTGCGATCGGCGCATGGGGCTGGGGCCATCTCACGGACTATGCCGGCGTCGAAGTCGCGTTTCTTTGCTCGGGCGCGCTGATGCTGCTGTTGTCGGTGATCGGCGTGGTGCTGCCGATGCCGCGGGTCGGCGCGCGCAACGAGGACGCCGATTTGCTGGCCGACCCCGAGGTACAGCTGCAGCTCACCGGGCGCAGCGGGCCGCTGGTGGTCGAGATCGAATATCGCGTGGCGCAGGACAACGCGCGCGCCTTCCACAATGTGATGCAGGACGTGCAGCTGTCGCGCCAGCGCACCGGCGCCTATGGCTGGTCGGTGGCGCGCGACATCGCCGACCCCGAGCTGTGGACCGAGCGCTATCACTGCCCGACCTGGCTCGATTACCTGCGCCAGCGCAACCGCGCGACCCAGTCCGAGCGCGCGCTGCATCAGGAAGCGATCGCCTTCCATGTCGGGCCGGAGCCGGTGCGCATCCGGCGCATGCTGGAGCGGCCGTTCGGCTCGGTGCGCTGGAAGGAGGAGACGCCGGACCAGGCCGCCAACGAAGTGTTGCCGGTGGTCGCGAGTGCGGCGGGGAGCACGACGTAACAACGGGTGTGGCGCTTTTTATCCCTCCCCCCGCGAAGCGGTGGGAAGGGATGAGAGCGCATTTCCGGTGGGGCTCACAGACGGCGCCACGCGCCGCGCGCCTTACTGCCCGTGTTCGATCAGAACCCTGTCGCAACCGCGGGAAATGCGGTTGCGGTGTTGCTTGAGGCACGCCAGCACCGCCATGTCGCCTTGCTCCATATAGGCGCGGCAGAAGCGCGAAACGTCGCGCGCGCAGGCGTCGTGGCCCTGCTGCGCGAAAGCTGATGATGCGAGCACAACAAACGGAATGGCGAAAAGCAAACGGGTCATCTGACGCCTCTCGATCAGCGTGAATGACGCGTTCTAGAGCGCGCTTGCCACCGCCGCAACGACTTTCGCCCAGTCGCTCAACGCAAAGCGACGCGGATCTTTCGACCGCGCCGCTTTTTGCAGGCGTAACGAAGCGATCAGTCGGTGGCGGCGACCTTCTTGCCCCGCTGTGCGGCGAGATCCTTGTCCATCACCGTGCGGCAGCCCGGGCTCAACTGGGCGCGATGCTTCATCATGCAGGCGGTGATCGCGGGAATGTTCGGGATGTCCGCGCTGCAGAGCTTGAACGCATCGCCCGTGCACTGCTGGCGCGCTTCCTCGCTGAAGGCAAAACTCTGCGTCGATGATAGCGCCGACAACGACAGCGCGAAGCCCAGCACCAGGCCGGCCTGGCGAACCTTGTCGGAGAAAGTCACGGTCATTGTCAGCTCCCATTGGCCACGCATCGGCGGGCCCCGTTGTTGATGGCAGCTACGATGCGCCCACCGCGCGGTTTCCACCGTGATGACCGTCACTCGGGAGCACCTCACTGTGACGTCGGTCACTTAGGCGGCTTATGCACCGGTAATCCCTCACCAAACGGCGGCGTGTTGGTGGGGCGTTAAGACTTTCTTTGCATGAATGGCCGCGCGCGAAGGTGGCGCGTTCAGTTGCGGTGTGGCGTATTTGGAAAGTGTAACGATGCGTAATGCGTTCGGCCTGATGCTGGCCAGTATTGTTGCGGCGGTCGCGATCGCCGGAGTTTGGTATTGGACCTCTGCGCCGCGCGCCGACGCGGCTCCCCCTCAAACCGTTGCAGCGAAGCCGGCCGCGCCGCTTCCGGCGACGGCCCAGACGCTTGCGGCCAGGGACGACGTCGAGACCACGGCCTCGCTGTCCTCGCGGCTCGCCGCGATGCCGACCCCGCCGGTTGCGACTCCCGCCAAGCCGGCCTGCGCCAATCCGGATGCGCTCGGTGTTTCCCGCGTGGTCGAAGTCGACACCACGGGCGGACCGGGCTTCGGCTTCGAGCATTTCAAGCAGCTCGATTTCCTCGAGCCGAAGGAAGTCGTGCTGACCTTCGACGACGGCCCATGGCCGGGCAACACGCCCGCCGTGCTGAAGGCGCTCGCCGACGAATGCACCAAGGCGGTGTTCTTCCCGATCGGCAAGCACGCCACCTATCATCCGGAGATCCTGCGCCAGGTGCTGGCGGCGGGCCACACCGTCGGTTCGCACACCTGGTCGCACGCCAATCTGAACGGCAAGAAAATGACCGAGCAGATGGCCAAGGACGAAGTCGAGAAGGGTTTTAGCGCGGTGAAATGGGCGCTCGGCACCAACCCATCACCGTTCTTCCGCTTCCCGCAGCTCGAGCATAATCCGCAAATCATGGAATATTTCGGCACGCGCAACGTCGCGATGTTCTCCTGCGATCTCGATTCCTTCGACTTCCGCAAAGGCGCCACGCCGGACAAGGTCGTCAACACCGTGATGACCAAGCTCGACAAGCTCGGCAAGGGCATCATCCTGATGCACGACTTCCAGAAGAGCACGGCGGAAGCGCTGCCGACGCTGCTGCGCCGGCTCAAGGCCGGCGGCTACAAGGTCGTGCAGATGAAGGCGAAGACTACGCTGTCGACGCTGCCGGAATATGACGAGGCCTTGGCGAAAGACATGAAGCTGCCGACGGTGAGCACGCGTCCAGTGTCGAGCGTGGTGCAGACGGTCGCGCAGTAAGTACGTCTCCACAAACTCATTCGTCATGCCCGCGCTTGTCGCGGGCATCCACGTCTCACTTCGTCGCTGCCCTAAAAACGTGGATGGCCGGGACAAGCCCGGCCATGACGACGGTGTATGTGGTGACAGGGTTTACCAGCCGCCGTAACCGTAGCTGATGCCGTAGCGCCGCAGCTCGCCCATGATGCGGCCGGCGGTCCAGTAACCGCCGCGATGGTGACGGCGCTCGGCGTGGCGCGCGGGCTTGCCGTCATCGACCTTCGGCGCATCGGTCGTCGCAGGCGCGACAGCCGGGCGCTCGACGTATTTTGGAGCTTCGGTGGTGGTCGGCGCGGCGACGGCCGGAGCGGCAGGGGTGGTCGCAGCCGGCAACGGCGGCGGGACGGGAGCCGCGGCAACAGGCGGCGCGCCGGTTTCGGGCGCGGCAGAAACGGCAGGGGCGGCTGGCGCGGGTGCGGCGACAGGCGCGGCCTCGGTGGTGGCGGGCGCCGGTGGCGCCTCGGCAATCACGCTCGCTGGTGTCGGCGGTAGCGGCGCCGAGATCGGCGGATGACCGCCGGAGCCGGTAAGGCTGAGGTTGCGGGATTGGCCGGCCTGGGCGGATGCCGAGACCAGAAGCAGTGCGGCAATCAGAACTGTCCTGCGCATGTGAAGTCTCCCCTTTTGGGCCGGTTGGCTTGATCCCGACACTAAGCCGCCTGCGCACGGGCTTATGTGACCTGGATCACGCAGCGCCACCGCGGACGGCGGCCGCCTCTTGCAAATCTGTCGAAGCACGGGCGCACCGAGTTCAACGGCCGAAACTTGTCAAAATCGCAGCAGCCATATTGCAACGAACGCGCGCAATCGCGTGACGCAAGTGACACACGGCCCTGCCTTCGTGCATCGAGACAGCACCGCGCCTTGACTCGCTCGCGCGCGCTATCCAGTGTCTGCGACGGTAGTGCCCGCAAGGGCTAATCAAGGGAATGCGGTGCGCTTGGCGCGCATGATCCGGAAAAGTGTGAAGCGGTTTTCCGATAAGATCATGCGCCAAAAAAGCCCAGCTATGCCGCAGCTGCCCCCGCAACTGTAAGCGGCGAGCCGAAGACCATTGATACCACTGGGATCGCAAGATCCTGGGAAGGTGGTCGGAGGCCGTGACCCGCGAGCCAGGAAACCTGCTACCGGCCATGGTCATGCGCGAACGCGTCGGGCGGGGTGCTCCGAAGCGTTGCAAGAGCCGGCGGGTCTGCCGCAACAAGGGCGACAAGGCAGATGTCTCCGGCAACCGCGCGTGACGGTTTATTCGTTCGCCGTCGAGCGTGTCGTGTTCACATCCGAAATCCGTCTCCCTCCGGCGCCGTCGCGCATGCGCGCGCGCGCGGCTCTCCTGTCCGGCCTGTTATCCAGCGCTGCGTTGCTCTTCGTCACGACGTCAGCGTGGTCGCAATCATCGACGCTCGCTCCCGTCGTCGTGTCGCCGCCGAAGCCGCAGGCTGCGACCCGTCAGGGCGGCCAGCAGCAGGCCGCGCCGAAGCCCGCCAAACGCGCCGCGCGAAATCCGGCAGCCAAGCCGGTGCCGCTGCCGAACAGCGAGCCCGCACCGACGCCGCTCAACAGCAACGTCGTCGCTGGCAGCGCGAGCCATCTCGGCCTCACCGCGCATGAGACGCCGGCATCCGTCGAGGTCGTGAGCCAGCAGACCATGCGCGAGCAGGGCTACCGCACCACGAGCGAGACCGCGATCGGCGCGGTCGGTGTGCTCGCCGGCGACGCCGGCGGCGCGTTCGGCTCCTTCTCAATGCGCGGCTTTACCGGCGACCGAGTGAACATTCTCTACAACGGCATCTGGATCGGCCCGCAGGACGCGACGTCCCGGATCATGGACACCGCCAATCTCCAGCAGGTCGAATTCGTCAAGGGCCCGGAGGCGCTGATGTCGGGCATCAGCGCGATCGGCGGCACCGTCAACTTCGTCAACAAGCAGCCGACATCAGGCCCGATCAAGAGCGAGCTCGATACCTCGATCGATACGCTCGGCACCTACCGCACCCATTTCGGCTCGGGCGGCAGCACATTGGTGCCGGGGCTCGACTATCGCTTCGACGTCTCGTCATCGCGAATCGACAGCCGCATCGACGGCGTGAACGATCAGCTGAACAATTTCTCCGGCCAGCTCAACTACCGCGTCACCGATTCGCTGAAAGTATGGGGCGCGGTCGAATACAAGCGCGATGACGGCCATGCCTATTGGGGCACGCCGTTGACCACGACGGCGTTTTCGGGACCGTTCTCGACCCACGGCGTCGTCTCGGGATCGGCGATCAATACCTTCGACGGTGTGACAGTCATCTCGCCGGTGACTGTCGATTCCCGTACAACCTCGACCAACTATAATATCGCCGACAATCGCATCGACGCGCACGAGCTGTGGCTGCGCGGCGGCTTCGAATTCAACATCAACAATGCCGTCACCTTCAAGAACCAGACCTATTCGTACGGCGCAAAACGTCAGTGGTTCGATGCCGAGACCTACGCTTTCAACACCACCACCGATCTGATCGACCGCGACCGCTTCTTCGTGACCCACAAGCAGCGGGTGATCGGCAACATTACCGATCTCGTCGTGGACAATGTCGTGGGCGGCATGGAAAACCGCTTTGCGGGTTCGTTGCAGGTCAGCCGCTACGAAATCCAGTATCAGCAGGAAGGCGGCAACACCTATCCATTCGACTCGGTGACCGTGCTCAATCCCGATCCCGGATTCTATCCGGTACCGGTGCCACAGGTCCGCAACAGCCAGCTCGATAATGTCGCGCTGTCGGTCGAGGACCGGCTGAAGATCACGCCTTGGCTGTCCCTGATCGGCGGTGTTCGCATCGAAGACCTCACATTGTCACGGAATGGTATCAACGCAGCCGACCCAAGCGATCCCACGAGCGTGGTGACATTTCCCGCCGGCCAGCCCTTTACCAAAACCTGGAATCCCGTGTCGTATCGCGCGGCCGCGACTGTCGAACCGGTCAAGGGGTTGATGCTCTATGCCATGACGGCCACGTCCTACGATCCGTCGGGACCATCCAATGCCTTCACCGTGTCGCCCGGCTCGACGTTGGACCTGACCAGCGCGCGGATCTATGAGGCCGGCGTCAAGGCGATCTCCGCTGACAAGCGCGCCGAGTTCACCTTCGCCGCCTACGATATCGAGCGCCGCAACGTCTATGTGGCATTGACCAATGCGATTACGACGGTGGCCGGCGAGGTCCACACCCGGGGCGTCGAGATATCGGCGGCGTGGCGTCCGGTCGATCCGCTGAAACTCTGGGGCAACGTCGCCTTCACCGAATCGCGCTATGGCGATTTCGACGTCTGGACCGGCAATACACCGTCGAACATCGCGCCCGTGATCATCAACGCCGGCGCGTCATGGCGCTGGGACAATTGGCGCTGGCCGGTCGAGATCGGCGGCTCGATCCGTCACGTAGGCCAGCGCTATTTGTTCGAGGACGACCTCACGGCGATGCTGCCCTACACCACGGCCGACCTGTTCGCCTTCGTCGACGTGCCCGGCCGCGATCTGCCGTGGCAGGGGCTGGACAAGATGCGGTTCGGATTCCGCGTGCGCAATGTGACCAACGCGCTCTATGCGCAGTGGTCCGATCCCGGTTATCCCGACCAGGTCTATCTCGGCGCGCCGCGGACATTTGAGCTATCCGCTTCGGCGAAGTGGTAGCTGTGCAAGTCCTTGCGACACTGCATCGCTGGTGGGGCGTGGCCTTTTGCCTGCTGTTTGCGATGTGGTTTGCGAGCGGGAGCGTCATGCATTTCGTGCCATTCCCCCAACGGCACGAAGGCCCGGTGACGCCCGCGATCGATGCGGCCCGCGCAAGCGCGATGCGGATCGACTACGATCAGTGGACGGTGTCGGGAGAGTTCAACCGCGACCGTCCGCTCGATCGCATCGCGCTGAATGATGCCGCCGGCACCGAAGTCTATCTGTCGGCGGCGACCGGCGCCGTCGTGCTCTCCACCACGCGCAACGTCCGCGTCGCGAATTATCTCGGCAGCATCCCGCACTGGATCTATCCGGCGCCGTTGCGACACCACGCAGATGTGTGGCGCGCGCTGCTGTGGTGGCTATCCTTGCTCGGCACTATTGGCGCAGCCATCGGCGTCATCGTCGGTCTCGTGAAGCTCGGCGTCGCGATCCGCGAGCGCGCGTGGCCCTATCAGGGCTTGCAGGCCTGGCACCACGCGCTCGGCCTGATCTTCGCGCCATTCATCCTGATGTGGATTTTCTCCGGGTTGCTCTCGCTCGGCGACAGCTGGCCGCTGAAGAGCTTGCACACGCTCGACTTCGCGCCGCTCAATGCGCATCCGCTGCTGCGGACGACCGTGATCGTTTTGCTGTGCCTTTGCGGCTTCGTGTTCAGCCTCACCGGTGTGGTGCTGGCGTGGCGAAGGCTGCGGTGAACGAACGAAAGCGTTTGAGCGAAGGCTGGTGCCGCAAGAGGGACTCGAACCCCCGACCCCGTCATTACGAATGTTGTGGCGGTTAAAGTATTGATATTCCTTCCAATTTCATCGAATTCATTTCTTCGCTTGCTTCAAGTACTTAACCGTAGTTTGAATTGCTGCGAACTCACTTCGAATTCGCCCCTGCGCTTCTCGCTGCCTTCTCGCGAAAAACACCTCGACGCTCCAGCAACGCCGCGACCTCCTCATGAAATTCACCGACTCCGGTATCGCCGCCGTCCAGCCGACTGACCGCGAACAGTGGCTCCGGGACGCCGCGCTTCCGGGTTTCTATCTCCGCGTCCAGCCAAGCGGGGCCAAGAGCTACGCCGTCAAATACAGCCGCCGAGGCAGGAGCCAGACGGTGACCATTGGCCGCATCGAGACGTGGAACGCGTCGCAGGCCCGAGCCGAAGCCAAGCAACTGCTCGCCGCGGTGAACCGCGGGATGGACCCAGCGGCCGATAGAGCGTCTAGACGCGCTGCGCTGAGCCTGCACGAGGTGTCCAAGCTCTGGCTCGCCTTCGACCCTATGGATGAGAAGGCGAAGCCCAAGAAATCCGCCAAACGGAAAGCGAGCACCCAGGATGGGTATGCCCGTGCCCTCCGCTTGCACGTTATCCCGAAGCTTGGAAGCCACGCGCTGGACGACATCAACACGGCGGCAATCGGACGCGTCGCCAAGGCCCTGCACGAGCACTCGGCACAGCGCAACAAAACGCTGCGGGTGCTGTCGAGCCTATTCACCTGGGCGGGAAAGAACGGCCATTGCAAGAAGGGACACAATCCGGCGGCGGCAACCGAAGTCGAGCGGGCCGTCGAGGAGGGCAAGGAACGCTTCCTGACCTCTGAGGAGCTGAACCGGCTCGGTGCTGCTATCCGCCAGGCCGAGACTGTCGGCCTGCCGGTCAAATCGGGCGATGACCCCAACGAGAGGCGCGCCATCATTGACCAGTTCGCGGCGGGCGCTATCCGGCTGTTGCTGCTCACGGGATGCCGACTGCGCGAAATCCTTCATCTCGAATGGTCGCGCATCGATTTCGAGCGTGGCGTCATCACCCTCGCTGAGGCCAAACGCGGTCGCCGGCCCGTCATCCTGAATGCGCCTGCTCTGCAAATCCTGAGCGAGCTCCCCCGCATCGGCCGGTTTGTCATCGCCTCGACGGTGGAGGACAAGCCTCGGGCCGACATCAAGCGCGCATGGCAACGCGTTCGCGAAGCCGCAGGTCTGTCCGACGTTCGCGGCCACGACTTGCGCCACACAGCCGGCGCCGTGTCGGCAGGGTCCGGCTTTGGCCTGCAAATCACTGGCGCCCTGCTTGGTCATAAATCGGTGCAGGCAACGCAACGTTACGCCCACCTCGCCGATGACCCATTGAGACGCGCATCGGAACGTATGGGTTCTGAAATTGCGAGCCACCTCGGCGTCACCGCCAGCGGTGCCAGTGGCGACCGTGCCGCCGAAGTCGCGAAGTTGAAGCATGTCAGGCGCTAAGCCGAAGAGGCCGACGAAGAAGCCGACGATCTGGACATCGGCAACCCCGGAATTACAGAAGTCCGTCGAGCATAAATTCGAAGAGCGCGAAAAGGCACGGGCGCGGTTCCTCAATGAGCATCCTGATACCCAGCACCGCCTATATGGTGGCGACGATGACGGCTTCGACTCGCTAGCGCTAGCGGCACGGGAAGAACGTGAGCGAATGGAAAACGCCCTTGCCATCGTTGAATGGCTTCGAATCCTGCCGATCGAGCAAGCGGCATTGAAGCTGCTCGGCATGCTGGATGCGCTCGGTTCGCCGAACGAGAAGCCCCGGACAGCCGGAAGACACAAACGCAGCATATGGGAGGATATCGACGAAGAAATCGGGCACACCGAAAGGAAGCACAACAGTCCCGCGGCTGCCGAGAGGGCGCGCCAGCGGCGCCGCAAGGCACTTGGGCTGGAGCGCCCACCGAAAGCCCGACAAAAATAATCCCCGGCATTTAAGTCGCCAATATCGAATTCCACAGACGGTACATTAGGAGCATACGCAACCATCCGACGAAGGCTCCAAATGACTGCACCCGATTGGCGAACGGCCGAGGCCACCGCACACTATCTAGGCGTCACGACCTCGACGCTGGCAAAATACCGGCTGACTGGCGAGGGACCGAAGTTCGCGCGCATCGGCAAGCGCATCGCCTATCTCAAGGAAGACCTCGACGCGTGGATGCTGGCGAAGCGCGTCAAGTCGACCGCTGAGACGCCGTCGCATCGGCGCCCCAACGCTGGCCGCAGGAAGGCGGTGGCGTGATGCGGATTGAAACTCCGCCATCCGCAATGCCGTCGCTCGACAATCTCACCGAGATCAACTTCCCGCGAAAGGAACTTGTCCACGGGCTGATCGAAACACGCCGGGCCTACGTGTTGAGCGCTCCGATCGGGTTTGGCAAGTCGAACATAGCGCGGCATCTGGCGTATTCAGTCGCGAGCGGCCTGCCGTTTCTCGGGTTCCGCACACACACGAGCCGTGTCGCGTTCATCAACGGCGAGCTCGAAAGCGACAGCATTGATGAGTTGGACGCTAAGACTCCGGAAGCCGAACTGGTCGTGTTCGATTTCCCTTCGACAATAATTAATGTCGGCTGGGGAAGCCTCAGCGAGTTTGCCGAACGTCGCAAGCTCGCGGTCTTCGCATTCTCGCGGCGCCCTGGTCCCGCGCTGCGCAATGATCCCAAGATCGTGCATTGGCGCGGTGACTGCATCGACGCGGCCGGTGGTTCGTACGCACACGGACGCATTGAAATCGGAAAATTCGGCGCCATCCCGGTTGTCCGTGGCAATGACGGCGAAGTTACGCTCGATGTGTACCGATTGACGAAGGCATTCGCCGACCCCGGCTTCCATCGCTTTCCTCAATTCCCCCCGATGGACCAGGGACCGCTCCGTGGCTTCCCGAAGAGATAACCAAACTGCGCATCAATCCCGCAGCTTTTCTGGGAAAACGCCAGCGTGAACGACAACAGAAAGCAAAAAGTCATCATCGCGCCAGCTCGCGTCGTCGGCGTGCGCAGCCTCTTCATACCGACCACATCAGTCATAAAGGGCCGCGACGTGGCGAAGTGGTTCGCCAGTTTCATCGTGGCGCGCACTGTCCCAGAAGTCATGTTCGCGAACTGGCGCGACGAGCCGGCGTTTAAATCGCTTTCTGCCGCTTGGCCTGCCGGGAAGGGTATGCCGGTCAAAATGGCGGCTCTCAACACGGCGGAATGGGTACGGGGGCATTGGTCCTTCGGCGCCCTTTCGTTCGCTGCGCCTAACGTCTGCATAGTGATGCAAGATGAGAACCCGCCGGTCCCACTTCTCACGCCAGATATCGTCAAGGACGGCGACAACGTAGCTGTCGCGCTCACCCTCAGCCCGCCGAAGCTCTATCTTGACACCGTGCTGTTCTACGCGCCCGGCGCCGCAATTGCTCCTCTTGCAGGCACGGAAGTCGGCCCATGAATGCCATATTGAAACCTCCAGTCCAGTGCGTGGAGGTCGCAGTTGGCATCGCGTACGAAGATCGCAACTGTGGCGCCAAGACTTTGCGCCGTGACCAAAATGGCAAGCTCGTCAAGGACGCGATTTTTCCTTCAACCGGCAAAATGGTGGTGGCGTTTGTCAGGCTGGGAGGTACCGCCAACCTGCTGCCAAACCAGTACGTGACGCTCTCAATCCCCAAAGGCAAACCCGTACTCCCTGGCGCATCCGTCAGCGCGGCCGATTGGTTCGATTACGGGACCAAAGGACAAGGCGCGGCCGTCACGCGCACCAAAGAGGATTTCGAGTTTCGCCGTGGCATCGCCGGCATGGGCGTTTTCGACCTGGACCCGAAGGACGCAACAGAGTGTTATCCGGCTATCTCGCACATGGACGGCGCAGCCTATATCAACGCGCTCACCGCTACATTTCCCAAGCTCGCGGCTGCCAACCTCGTCGCCAACCCGTCCAGCTCTTGCGGCGATGTAGTCGACATCAAGACAGGCGCGGTCGTCTACTCCGGACGCGGCACCCATGTTCGCTTCGGCGCTGTGAACCAAGGCGACTTGCCTCGCGCATATAAGGCTGCCCACGAGCGTCTCATGCTTAGCGGTCATCTTTATATTTTCGTCGGCAAAAACGGCCACACGTTCCCGCGCTCGATTATGGATCCCTCGGTCACCTCGCTCGGCCGCCCGATCTTTGGCGCCGTGATGCAATTGATGGAAGGGCTGGCCTGGAAGGCAGGTTCACGGCCTGCGTGCATAGAGCAGCCGGGCAGTCTTATCGATACCGCCGACGTGTTCATGTCGCTGACGGACAGCGAGCGCAAGGAGCTGGAACGCAAAATCAAGGAGCTGCGCAACCATCCCGAGGTTGTCCAGCTGGCGAGGGAACGCCGCACCAAGTTTATCACCGAGCACCCGGAATGGTCGCACTCCGCGACTCCGCTATACACTTCACCCCAAGGCTACCCGGTCTATCAGCTCGCAGGCGGCGAGCCCATCTTCATCACTGGCGAGAGCCCTTGCGTCGTCACCGCTTCCGAGATTGCTGCCGACATAGGGAGGTGGGAGGGCAAGAGCTGCCGCGACCCTATCGAGTGGGACTATGGCGGGGACAAAATCGGCATTATCTACAAGCGTCACATCTTCTCGCTCGCCCACGGTGGAGCGCTCTACAAATTCCCGGTTCGTGACCCTTCGGACGGCGCGGATGCGTGGGACGAGGAGACCCACAAGGAGCTTTGGCGAGAGGCGCAGCTACAGCTCGACACGGGCTTCGAAGATGGCATCTTCGCCACCCACAGGGTAGCGTTCAATCACCAATACGCCGCCGTCAACATCGGCAAGAACCTCTTCGTGCTCAACCGCCGCGCGCTTGTTCACTCCAATGATGGGCTGCACCGCAAGGAGGCCTTTTTCGACAACCACGCCGCCCGGAAATTCACGCCGGCAGGGTCCAAGGAGAGCGTCACTCTCGCCCGCTGGTGGTTCAACGATGCGAGCCGCAAGACCTATGACGGCTTCACGCTGGCGCCCGACAACCGCCTACCCGGCGGCAAGCCACTCCCGCCCAATTTCTTCAACCTGTGGCGTGGTTGGGCCGGCGCGCCGGACGAGAACGCCGGGTCCAGCGCGCACTTCAGGGACTATCTGCTCAATACCATCGCAGGCGGCGATCTGCGCCTCGCCGGCTGGTTATGGAATTACATCGCGCACATGGTTCAGCGTCCTTGGGAGAAGCCCGGCGTTGCCATCGTCCTCCGAGGCGAGCATGGCGTCGGCAAGAGCAAGTTTGGAGAAATCTTGCGGATGCTGGTCCACCCGTTCCACACGTTCCAGACATCGCGTATTGACGAGTTAACCGGGCAGTTCACGAGCCACGTTGCTGGCAGGCTCGTGCTCCAGTTCGATGAAGCGACTTGGGGCGGGGACCGTCGCATCGTGGGTCCGCTTAAAGACTGCATTACCCGCGAAGAAGACAAGCTGGAAGCCAAGGGCGCCGACCCGATTTACGTCCCCTCTTACTGCCGGATCATCTTCACTAGCAACGCGGACGTGGCGGTCCCCATCGAGCCGGGGGAGCGCCGTTACACCGTCATTGACGTACCCAACACCCGCAAAGAGGACCACGCCTATTTCGGTGGTTTGGACGCGGAGCTACGTAACGGCGGCCTCTCGCGCCTGCTGTGGGAGTTCAAGCAAACCGAACTAACGCCCGGTCGCATTCGCGCCTTCGAGACCGTTGCCCTCAAGGATCATCAACTATACTCACTGAAGCCGGTGCACGAATGGTACCTCGGTCAGCTCTTGAGCGGTGGGCTGCTCTGGGACGGCGACGGCAACCCTATCCCGGTTGAGACCACCACCCTGCACGAAGCCGCGCGGCGAACGTCGCGCACCATTGACCAGCATGTCAGCGCCACAGCGTTCGGTATGCAGCTTCGAGAGGTCGCGTCGCCAGAGCGCAAACAGGTGACCCTCATGGGACGCGGTCGCGTTTGGGCTCTAACTTTCCCGCCGCTCGCAGCGGCTCGCGCCGAGTTCTGCCGAAGGAAGAACCTTCCCATCGACTGGAACACCGGGAACACGACACTGGCTTTCCCGTTGTCAAAGGGCAAAAAATGACGCATTCGCTGCAATCGTCCCACCTTTTGCACCGCCTAAAAAACAGTGGCGGTGCACAGGAAATACGTAGTTTTACAGGCGTAGCACTACTTTCACCACCTGCACCACCGAATGCGATCCATAGAGTTTCGGCAAAGATATAGGCGACGTGTACCGACATTTTTTTTCCCGTTGTCAACTTCAGAAAGAGTGGTGAAGGTGGTGAAGGTGGTGCGACGACAATAAAAATAGGGATTTTTGGTGCCCCACCTTCTGCATCACCCTAGCGCGCGGCGTTGAAGGTGAAGCACGGCCGTGAAAGGACGTAAGATGAGCCGGAGAACGGTCAGCGTATCCCTCCCCCGCGCGTTGGCGGAACGCCTGGAAGAGCACGCTGGCAACGAGGGCGTTACATTGTCAGACATACTGCGGCGTGCCATCGAGGTGTATGACAAATCTCTCCCCGTCATGCTACGGAACGGGCAGACGTCTGCCTCCCCCGCGTTTCCTGGAGCCTTCCCCTGGCAGTGAGCACGAGCAAAAAGCTGCTCGGCGCTATCCCGCCGGGCTACCTCCTGAACGCGTCACACTACGGCCTGACCAAGGAGGCTGGTGCTGCACTAGCGTCCTTCACCACTTCGGCCGCCGTGAGCGACGTGCACGTGTTAGCCGAGACTCTGAAGGCCAAGGGCGTGGAGGAAGCACTTGCCCGTCACGCGGCCCATTTTGCCTGCACGATGCTGGCTCTCGCCGACGCTCATGAGCGACCCTCGGAGCCTCCGAAGTCCAGCTTCGAAGACAACTTTGTCAGCCTGTTTGCTAGCGAGCGGCGGCAGCGGTCGCTCGGTGAGCGGATGCCCGACTACGTCCGCCGCGCCACCGTCGATTGCATGCTATCGGTCGGATGGGCTTGCATCGCCACATTGGTGAGCGTGGACCCGGTTCGGTGGAGGACCATTTGCCTCGTGCTGGCGGACACCTTCGGGCTCAAGCTGAGCATCCTTGAGAAGACGACGCTTCAGTCGCTTCACCGAGCGCGCGGTAGCGTCGGGGCATAGGCAGGTCTGTTCATACGCGATCGTCGGTCACCACGAGTATGCGAAACTGCAGTCCCAAAAGGATGCCGTTCTCCGCGATCACGATACGATCTTGCGGGGCAGTGGCACCGCGATCGGGGCCTGTGCTGACGCGACGGGGGTATTTGCCTGTTCATCAGCAAACCGCCGCATCTCATTGGCGTCATTTTTGTACGTACAATTTACGGACACATCAATATTTATTTTTCTTTTTCCGTACAAATTCCGTACAAATGCTGTTGTCAGACCAGATGGAGGGGGTTCAATGCGCCTCGAACGAATCGAAATCAGAGTGCAGCCCGAAGAGAAACAGGGGTTTGAAGATGCCGCCGCAGTCGCGGGGATTTCTTTGTCCGCCTGGATTCGCGAGAGGCTGCGATTGGCGGCCGTACGGGACCTCGAGGCGGCATCGCGCTCAATCCCGTTCCTGAAGGGCGAATAAATATGGCGGGCGAGAATTTAAGGATCGGAGTTAGGTGCATCGGCGCGGTACTGCGCGAGGGGCGGCTTCAAGTTCCCTTCAACCAGCGGTCCTACGCGTGGAGAGAAAAACACGTCCGCAATCTTTTCCAAGACCTAGATGAAGAAATCGAGGGCGGCGATGGAGGTGAATATTTCTTGGGAACCATCGTACTGATTCAGAAGGGCAGCGAGCCACCTACCATTGTTGATGGACAACAGCGGTTGGCCACGATTTCCATTCTTCTTGCTCGAATACGGGATCAACTTTTCAAACTCAACAGATCAGCAAGCGCCTCCTCAATAGAGGAGTCGTTCCTTACGAACATAGATCGCAGATCGGAATTGCGTGTGTCGCGGCTTCAATTGAATTTAGAGGATAACGCGTTTTATCTGGACAAAATTTTGCCGCCTGACGCTGACCTTCAGGTGACAGAGCTTCCTGCGAGCAGATCAAACCGTCGTTTATTGCGGGCCTCGAAACTGGCGCGCCAAAAATGCGAGGACCTTATCAAGGATCGGTCGCTCGATCACCAAACCAATACACTAATTAAGTGGGTCGATTTCATCGAGGAAAAGGCATCGGTGTTCTCGATTGTCGCCCCCGATGATGTCAGCGCGTTCCGCATGTTTGAAACCTTAAATGATCGCGGATTGAAGGTATCGCAATCAGACATCTTGAAGAACTATTTCTTCAGCCGGGCTGGTGACCGGGGTAACGAAGCACAAAACTTGTGGAGCAAGCTAGTCAGCATCATCGAAACGATTGGCGGGGATGAGCGGGAAGAAAAGGAATACGACGACGAAGAGGATATTGATAAACACGACCTTCTAGTCACCTACATCCGCCACCTATGGGTTACAGAACACGGCCCCACCAAGGCCCGTCTCCTCGCCGATAAGATAAAGGCCGAAGTTAACAACGAACCGAAGGCGCTTTCATTTTTGAATGACGCGACTACTGGAGCGAGCGACTATACGGCTCTTTGGAACTCCCAAAGCCCGAAATGGGCGAAATACAAGGCGACGACTAGGCAGAATGTTGAAACAATCGCCAATCATCTGAGAGTCGAACAAATCCGTCCTCTGTTATTCGCCGTTGCGCGCCATTTCAAACATGATGAAGCCGACAAAGCTTTCAAACTATTCGTTAGCTGGTCGGTTCGTTTTCTAATCTTTGGTGGCCGTGGCGGCATGCTGGACACTCAATATTCGCTACGTGCAATGGAGGTGGGAACAAAGCAGATTACTACGGCGTCCCAGCTTGCAAAAAAGATGGAACCTTATGTTCCCACGGATGCAGAATTTGAGGAGGCGTTCACGAACGCGCGTGTCTCACGGGCGCATCTAGCGCGGTACTATCTTCGGGCTCTGGAAAAGACCGCTAAGGGACTACCGCAGCCGGAATACATAGCGAACGAAGATGTCGCGGATATTACGCTCGAACACGTCTTGCCGCTGAATCCGAGCAAGGAATGGAAGGTTGACGATGACGCAGCACGAGCGGCCCAAAAACTCTTGGGCAATATGGTGCTAATTCGTGCCAACCAGAATCGAGAGATCGGCAATTTAGGATTCGATGCCAAACGCATCGCGCTAGGAAAATCTGGTTACGACCTAACCAAGCAAGTGGCTAAATATAAAACGTGGACGCGGGACGATATTCATGACCGACAATGGTATCTCGCAAAGCTAGCGGTCAAGACGTGGCCGGTATGACATGAGTGAAGTCAATTCAGATGAGTTGAAGCGCGCCGTTGAGACTCAGCACGGATGCAGGGCGACGCTTTCGCAAACCGTTCCGGCGACGGAGACATCCGGCGGTAAGACCGTTTGGGAAGGTGTAGTGCATGTCTTCGCGATCCACGGCCACGCAAAAACTGACAAAGCTTACGCTTGGTCCTCTCCAATCGAGGGAACTAGCAAGCGGCGATTTTTCGCCGTTCTGCATGCCCCCGGTCAGTTCGCCCGTAGAAGCCGTCCGGGCCTCTATCGTGGCCGAATATCGTGAAAGGAAGCCAAGTTAACCTTTAGGGACGTGGCGCAACTGGATAGCGCAACTCGGGTTCTAAAACGTAGGTTGGCAGACCCGCGACCCGAGGAGGTTGGAGGTTCGAGTCCTCCCGTCCCTCCCATCTAGTCCGTATTGGTTAAGATTTCAAATTAGGACACTATGACATACTTGAACAACCCGAGTTGAAGCCAAGGCTTCGCGTCTCATCGATACCGTTCCGCGCTCTCGGCAATTAGTTCTTGCGTCTGGCTTCTGCCAACCATCTCCGAATGCAACATCGATCGAATAGGAATCTAGACAAATTCCGAGTACATTTGATCAATGAAGCTCATCAAGTCAAAAAAACGCGTTGCCGACCATGGGGAGGTTTTTACTCCTCCTTGGATGGTCGAAGCGATGCTTCAAAATTGACAAAATGATGGGCGCCGCCTCGGTGACGCATTTTCATACGCAAAGCGGACCCTGAAGCGGGCTGCTAGCCTCAGCGCCACATGAAGGAGAATAGAAGCACGTCGTCGCGGTAGGCGCCTATTGCAAGCAGCATCGAGTCTCTTGCTCCCCAAGAGACCGTGGAATTAGGGAGTTCCAAGCCCTACATGATTGCGGCAACACCGTGAGTTGTACTGAACCGTGACCAATATACCTTGTTGCCCTTTACAACTCCAGATGTCTACTATGGGGGCCTTCTGCAACACATAATCGATCCATGTCCGACATTGCTGACCAAGAGCGATCGCTTCAACCCAAGAAGATTGCCCTATGCCTCTCTGGAGGTGGGTTTAGAGCAACATTCTTTCATCTTGGAGTGATCAGGTTCTTGCGCAAACACGACCTACTTCAGCAGGTCACTCACATTGCATCGGTTTCCGGAGGCAGCATCCTTGCCGCCCACTTAGTCCTGAACTGGACTCGATACCTTAGCCACCAAGATTGTGTCGAGGCGGAACAAGAACTCATCGCCCTCGGGCAACGTGACATTCGAGGACGGATTGTCAGACGCTGGTTGCTCTCGATACTTCTTCCGATAATTCGCCTATTCCCGAAGCACTCGCACAGGACCGTACTCCTTGAACGCGAATACGCCAAATTCCTCAAGGGGGCGCTCGTTCGCGACATTGACACCAACGCCAACAGCAGGCCCACACTTCATCTTCTTGCTACTAGCTTTACGACCGGAAAGTTGTGCTCGTTTTCCAGTGAAGGTTTTTGGTCATATGACGACGACTTCAAACCTCGCCTGCATCGAAACGACCTAATACCACTGGCCCTAGCCGTCGCTTCATCGTCGGCTTTTCCGCCCTTCTTCCCTCCCACTGCCATCACTCGCAGAATGCTTGCCGCCACCATTGAACAACTTCCTTATGACCCAGAATTCCTGACAGACGGTGGCGTTTTCGACAATTTGGGTTTTGCAAAATTCTTTCATCAGCATCAGCTTGGCAATTTCAAAATTGACTGTCTTATAGTCAGCGACGCTGGCGCTCGACTCGATTGGGATATTAAAGGTCGCTTTGCACGAGTGATCTCTCGAACAATCCGGTCCACCGACATTCTCATGCAACGTGTTGCGGATTTCACGATCTTGCAACTCCCCTCTCTTGGTGCCACGCCATTTCATCTCTCGATTGCTCAGGAAATCTTACCTAACGACAATCGAAATCTCTTGCCTGTCAATTTTCAAAAGAAGCTGCCGTACGTCCGAACCGACTTGAACCGCTTTTCCCCGCTTGAAATCGATTTTCTTGCAAAACACGGAGAAGCAGTTGCGCACAGCAATCTCATGCCAATCGTCACTAAAGCCGCGCAAAAGACGGAAAATACGGCGGCGCATTCAGAAACGTCCAACCTCTCAATGCCCAAGCAGGCGCGCCTGCTTGATCGTGCACGGTTAAGGCGACTAGGCCTCTTTGATCTGCGAGATTGGTTATCTTTTGCGCTGACTGCTTACGTCATTCTTATCTTTGTCGCGATGGCTCTCCCGTACGTTTATGTCGCGCAGCAAGCAGTCGGCGGTAATCTCTTTATGAAGTCCGTTGAGGTGTCTTTCGCGACGGACAGAAAACCCGAATCGCTAACGGAGTTTAGTGACGACGTCGAGGACACGCTTTATACAGGGTTGGCGACCGTGAGCGTCCCTGCAAATCACCAGATTGGACTTCTGGAACAACCGGGCGGGGGATTTTTCGACACAAGGAGCGACCCGTCCAAGTACTTCATGCTTAAGGCAGTCTATACCGCACTAAAGCCAACTCCAATCGCTGCTCCCGATTTATCTAATGTCTTAATATACATTCATGGCTTCCGCACGGCATTCGGCTATTCCTTAATGAAATCCGCCCAGCTCTACTCCGACACACAGTTTGACGGTTTGGCAATAGGATATAGTTGGGGCTCACATGCAAAGGCTTCGGCCTACGAGGCAGATCTTCGTGCCGCGCATGCATCAGTGCCACATTTTTCCGACTATGTATCCTTACTAAAGAAGGCCTCCATAGGACAAATCGATATCGTTGCTGACGATATGGGCGGAATTGTCTTGCTCGAAGGGATCAAGCGCTTCCTAGACAGCAACCCACAGCTAGCGACTGCGGCACCTAAAAAGACATTTGGCCAGCTGGTTTTCTTCGTACCTGACATCGAAGTCCAACACTTTGCGTCTCTTCTCCGAGCGGTTTCGACCGCGGCCGAGCGAACTACGGTCTTCGTAGCTCCGCATTCTGAAATCATGGAAACGGCCAACTCTCAAAAAGTCATGCAGCGTGCGGGGAGCAACGCCGACCAGTCCTTTCTCTCCATACCAAATGTAGATGTGATTTTATTGGATGACTTCACTAGGGAAGTGACACCAAGAGTCGTAGGCGCTTTTGCGGCCATATTGCAAGGTACTACCATGCCTTGGAATTCTACTTTGAGGAGAAGAGTGGGCAACCTTTGGGATATGAAGGCCGTGGCACCCACAAATAACCTCATTCCGCGCTCGCGGCGCGAACTGACACCCTAGAAGCGGGTGCCGTCCTTCGTCCTTAGGGTCATTCGGCAGAGGCTTCCTCAGCTTAGATGGGCCATTCAACCTCGCAGCATTACGACGGTTGGTCCGGCACTTGAACTTAAGATTTTAAAACTGATTTCTGTGCGCCGAGAGGAAAAGGGATTGGACGTCAACAATCAGTTGTTAGACGTTGCCAGCATCGACGAATTGCGCACAAGAGCATTAGCAGACGCGCGCCCAATCGCTATACAGCGGGTTGGAATGGCAACCCGTCGTCCCAGGTCTATAGCTGTTCATCGTTACGTGTTGGCCCGCGCTGATGGTGTCTGCGAGGGCTGTCGGTGCATTGCCCCGTTTAGGACCAGAGCAATGGCCCCATGTCTTGAACCTCACCACACGACTCGATTGGCTGATGAGGGCCCAGACCATCCGTCCTCGGTGATCGCGCTTTGTCCTACCTGTCATAAACGGGTGCATCACTCCCATGATGGCGACGCATATAATCAGGCCCTAGTTCGCAAGTTAAGGAGGTTGGAACAGAGGATGTCTTCAAGGTGAAGTCCATGGTCAAAACTGGCCTAGTTTCTTGATATCACTATACCCCCTCCCCCTGCAGGAGGGGGTATAGTGATATCTCCAAATTAGGCCAGTTTTGACCTGACTGCTATCGTGGATTATTCTGATATACGAAAAAAATTGCTGCCCAAGGGGTCTATCAAACCGCGTTGGAAAAGATGCGCTCCGGCAGGCTTAGGTAATCAGGAAGTCGTGAGATGTCAGGCTGTGTTGATTGGTATTCGCCAAGTCAACAACGCCACCGTTCGTGAGAATAAACAGGTCGTGACCAACCTGAATGCTGTGATTGTCTATGAGGTTTAGCGCGGCGCTTCCGGATTCTCCCGCTTTAGCGCCTTGGAAGAGCGAGTGGTTGAACTCGATTACATCGTGGTTGGATGAGGCCGGATTAAAATTCTCAAAATTCTCGATGACATCTAGCCCAAAATCAGAATGGAAGACGAAGGTGTTTGATATACCGGGTTTGCCGAATTCGAAGGTGCCATCCGCTACCTTGATGTTGATTGTCTGAGTAGCTTCCAAACCGCGCTCAGAAGCGCCGACCTCGACCTGGTAGGTCCCGCCCGATGTAGGTTGAGATTTAAAAGACAAATCGCCGTTCTGCGGATTGATGGTGAATAGCTTCTGATTCTCCCCTCCGATGATCGAGTAGGTGATCGAGGAGTTGGCGTCAGCATCTGTCGCCTGTACTTGATCAACAAATTTGGTGTCATCGGTAATAATAACTGACGCAGTATTGCCTCCGCCATCCGAGGTTATGATTGGCGGTTGGGACTGCGGGGCGGCTACTTTGACTGAACTGTCGGCGGTTGCCGTCGCATTGCCTGGTGGCACCTCAGAAAGTGTCACGGTGACGTTATCTTTTCCCGTAGCCGTGTAGGTATGCGTTCCGGTAACTGTGAATGCGCCATCGCCGCCGGCGACGGTACCACCGCTTGTTGTCCCATCACCCCAGTCTATCGTGGCCGTGAAATTGTTGGCATTTGCGCTCAGATAAGTGTCGCTAAACTTTGCGACTGCGACGTTGCTAAGCGCCTGATCGGCTGTCGCAGAGATATTTAGACCTTGCCCTGACAGAACGTTTGCATCCGCGATCGCAGCCGTGTCGGTCACACTCGCCGTGCTACCGCCAAAGTCATTGATGGTTACGACCGGATGGTAACTACCCTGCTCGCTATAGGTGTGGGTGCCGTCGACAGCGAACCCGCCGCCGTTAAGTGTGACAACTCTTCCGGTCGTGGTGGTACCGTCGCCCCAGTTGACCGTGGCGGTAAACTCGCCGGCCGTCGCATTGGGATTGCCATCCGTGAAAGTGGCCACCACGGCGTTGAGCGCCGCGTATTCCGTGCCGCTGATGCTGGTGGGGCTGGCAGTGATCGGAGCATCTGCAATTGCCGCAGTGTCGGTCACACTCGCCGTGCTGCCGCCAACGTCATTGATGGTTACGACCGGATGATAACTGCCCTGCCCGGTGTAGGTATGGGTACCATCGACAGCGAAGCCGCCGCCGTTCTGTGCGACAACCGTTCCGGTCGAGGTTGTGCCATCGCCCCAGTTGACCGTGGCGGTAAACTCACTGGCCGTTGCATTGGGATTGCCATCCGTGAAAGTGGCCACCACAGCGTTGAGCGCCGCGTATTCCGTACCGCTGATGCTTGCGGGGGTGGCCGTGATCGGAGCAATCGACACGTCGATCGCGCCAGAAATCTCCGAGTTTACAGCGAAGACAAACTTCTCTGCGCTGTAATTACCGACTAGGATCATTGTACCAACGATGGAACCGTCGTCAGTGAGTGTCAACGTTGTAAGTCCAGTTGTAGCATCAAAGGTTGGGCTACCGCCATCAATCGAAGAGACATTTCCGAACCCCTCGAGTATAATCGTATCTGCAGTAGAGAAGCCGGCTATTGGTCCTCTGAAATCGGTCTGCTGCACACCATTTTGTGTGCTTGCAAAATCGTCCACTTGAAGAACACCGCCTTTTCCTAGGAACGTAATCGAGCCGTCGCCCACAATTCCACCTGCAGCTAGCTCCAGCGTTCCGCCATTGATAATGGTGCCTTGCGTTACTCCCCCCGCGAAAACGTTCTCTAGCCCGCCGGACTCAATCACGGTTCCAATTGCTTTGCCGTAGACACCCTGAATGCCGCCGTTGAGGGTTGTGTTTATTGCCAAGCCTCCACGGTTAATGATTTGTATGCCAGGATCGTTTGCAACTGCGGCAGTTGCGACTCCGCCGTTCATTACATACTGAAAACCACCATCGTTGATCGTAGCGTTGAAATCGGTCCCAAAAACGTCTTCAGTTTCTCCATTGTTGATGATTGTATTGTCTGCTGAGGTAGCAGCTGCGACAGACGTCGTGGTCCCCGTCTGAACGAACGAGTCCAAGTCAGCTTGAGCCAGGTTGACGTTCGGGGAAAAGCTGTAGTTATTGATCAAGTATTGCCATGCTTGCACTCCTGTGCCAGGTCCCGAAAGGGAGACGTCTGGAGTTGGTAGAACCACTCCCCCATTGGGAACCGTTGGCAACACGTCCGTATGCACAATCCAAAGCGGAGTGCCGGGAACGACGGAAACGATTGTTGCTTCCTGAGTGGCGGTACAATAAACGCCCGCAAAGTATCCGGCCGAGTTGATGGCCGAGCACCAATCTTCCACATATCCCAGTTCACCAATAGAAAGAGTGGCTCCGGACTCAATGTCGAGATAGACCACCGACCCTTTTGGAATGTAATTTGTTGCCAATTCAGAAATCGCTTGATTACTGTCCTGTGTCGCAAGTGTCCCAGCGTTCAACACGGTAACGGATGTACCTGATGTGTTCTGTTGACCAACATAAATCGGGGCGAGCTTCCAACCCTCGGACATTAACTCTTGCGCATTGCCTACCCAAGGACTGGGGAATCCTGATCGAGTGTGGTTGGGGGCGTCGAGATAAAATCCAGTCCACGACAGATTTGTGTTGGTATACAGCTGCTCCATAACAGCAACGCCGGGGAAGTTGCCGATGTCGAAACCGGCCTCGCCGGGCTGGAGCTGTATATTCGTTCCCCCTGCTCCATCTGCACTAAGTTGAAACGATTCTCCTTTCGTGGCAATCCCATCAAGGCTAAGCTCGTACGATTGCCCGTTTTCAGCGATTGCGAGAGCGTTGTCAGCTAAAAGGGTTGCTAGTCCGAGTGGATCAAATGGTATGCTCCTTAGATCGATCGTGTCGCCAGATTGAAAGCTGTTTATCGCATTGTCGGGCATCACGGCACCATCGACCCGGAGCGTCTCGTTTGTACCGTTTGGGTCAAAACTGATGGAGCCGCTGCCAATCGCATCTGCGCTGGTTAGTTCCAACGTGCCGCTGTCTTCAATCTTCGCGTAACCAGTAAAGTAAGGGCTGCTGGCAAGTACGAGTGTCGCACCCGAACTGACCGTCACTGCGCCACTCCCTGACAAACTAGTCGCCAGTGTGTCACTGGAAGCAGCATCATCGAATGCCGTAAGCTGCAGCGCATCGCCAACGAAAGTTACGGATCCCGTTCCCGATGCGGTCGCATCCATCACGGTCAAAGTATCGTCGTCCCCGAGGGATATCGCACCTGAGAACGAAGCTGAGGAAGTGCTCTCGCTAAGATCGACGGTTGCATCACCTTCAACACTGAAGTTATCGGTGGCTGCAAGTGGGCCGGTTACTATAAGTGTTCCAGAACCGGTGACGGTGCCGTCGAGAGTAGCCGAACCTGAGATCGTCAGGTCATTATTACCAAGATCAAGCGTGCCGCCGGACTGAAGATTGAGATTTCCGTTGAACGTCAGACCCTCAGGCATAGATGCCGTTTCGGTGTCGCCAAGTTCTAGCGTTCCGTGGCTTGCAATATTTACGACCGGAGTATCGAGCGTTGCTCCATCCTGAAGAACGAGCGTGGCGGTATCTCCAAGACCGATGTTGACTGAGCTGGTAATATTCGCCGTCGAGTTATCCAGCACGATCTCGCTGCCAGCACTTCCGGTCAGCTGTCCAATATCTAGGAACTTTGCATTTAGCGTGCTTTCGTCTTGCGCAGTGAGGGTGCCGGTTCCGGAATCTCCTGCAATGATGCTACCGGTGGTGGCATCGATTTCTGAATGGTCTACTGTGACGCTGCCATCACCGCCCGACGAAAATCCGACGAACAGGTTTAGCGCAGAAATGGTAGAGCCATTTTTCTCAATGAGAGTTCCGGATCCCTGAGAACCGACCTGTAGGGCTTTTGAAACATTGAGTTGTGAATCGTCGATTGTGACGGTGCCATCACCACCCGATTGCACTCCGATTCCAAAGCTAGCTTCCTCAGTTATAGTGCTTCCATTTTGGGCGGTCAGCGTGCCGGACCCGCTACCGGCAACGCCCATACCCCCTGAAACCAACATCGTGGAATCATCGAGCGTGACATGAGCACTGCCGCTCTCTTGCCAGCCGAATGCAAGAGTTGCTGCAGCAGAAAAGCTGGCGCCGTCAGTCAGTGATAACGTACCAGAGCCGCCGTCGCCTACGGTCGCTGCTCCAGAAACATTGAATGACGAACCGTCGAGAGTTAGGTCTCCGTCGCTTCCCGCTTGATAGCCTACGTCTAGACTTGCTGCCTGAACCTCAGAACCGTCCTGCAATTCGACAGCGCCAGATCCCGAAACGCCTATTGTGAAAGATCCCGAAATCGTCAGGTTGGAGCTGTCGACGGTTAGCTGCCCTTTGCCACCAGCTTCGTGACCAACGCCGACACTGCCGGCAGAAATTTCGGAATCATCCTTGAGCTCGGCAGAGCCATTCCCGGCACTGGCAACCGTGAAATAGAGAGAATCAGATATCGTCGAATCATCCAGTGTGAGTTCACCAGAGCCACCAGATTGATTTCCAACGATTAGACCCGCAGTAGTTAGAGTAGCTCCGTTCGTTAGATTGAGCGCACCGGACCCAGCGTCACCGACCGTGGTTGGCCCAGATATATTGATTGAGGAATTGTCCAGGCTGCCGCTGCCGCTGCTTCCAGATTGATAGGCAACATCAAGGCTCGACGCAGACAGGGTAGTGTTGTCTTGGAAAGTCAGAGTACCGGAGCCACCATCGCCCACCGTAACGGGGCCGGAAATTGTCAGGCTCGAACTGTCCACGCTCGCATTTCCAAAACTTCCGGCTCTATAGCCAATGTCGAAGTCTGTTGCCGATATGGTAGTGCCGTTCTGAACAGTCAGTACGCCAGAGCTGCTGTCTCCAACCGTTAAGGGACCCGCACTCACTAATGCTGCGTCGTCCAAGGTGGCATTGCTAACCGCCCCGCTCTGAAAACCGAGATCGAAGCCAGTCGCAGAAATCGTGTTGCCGTTCTGGGTGTTCAAAGTGCCGGACCAATCGGCTAACGTCACCGTGCCCGAACCAATCGTAATTTTATTGGTCCCGGTGCCGTTGAGGTTGATTGTATCGGAGCCAGTGCCGGCTGTTATGTTGCTGTTGCCGTTTCCATTTATCGTGACAGAATCTGAGCCCGCACCCAGCGCGATGTTGTAATTGCCGTCGCTGCCATAGACCCTGTAGGTATCGCCGGCTTGGGACATCGTATAGAACGTCTGGGTTGGGTCCCAATTGAGCGTTCCGCCTGCATTTCCGAGACTTTCATTGTAGTTGGTTGTGCTTGGTAGGGTAACGATGTCGTTGCCGCCGAGTCCGTGATAAAAATCGGCTCCGCTCGCTATCGTGGCCTGCTGGGCTGCAGTAAGGTTGTTGAAATCGACGGTATCAGCGCCTGTTGTGAAGAGAGTGCTGACCGAACCAAGGTCAACCCATACGTACGCGGGATACGCGATGGTGAAATTGTAGATTGTCGTGTCATGAGGTGTAGGACCGGTGTTAAAAGGGTAAGTCTCTGCTGCTACGATCAGAGGAGCGGAAGCAAAAGTTGAACCTGCTGGTGCGATCGTCGTTTGCAAAACCCCTTCGGGCGTCGCAACGACGTTTTGAATCGATGTCAGGAGAAAGTCGTTATAAACTCCACCCCAAAAGATCGCGTTAGGCAGTGTTTGGCCGCCAAAGTTGTTTGGAGTGACGGTGTTGAGCGTATTTAGATCACCGCCGAATCCAATAAAGCTGGCAGTGGTTTCACCGCGCCCACCCACTACAATTCCAGAGTATGGATCCGTATATGCACCAGGCCACCATTCAATGTAGGGGCTTCCTTGGGGGGCCGGCACCTCTCCGCCGCGTCCTGCGTAAATTGAAATGACGTATTGCTGTCCATCAATGGATTGGACCGTGCTTTCCGGATCATAGACAGACGGAAGATATGGATAAGGGTAATTTAGAACGGATAATTGGACGCCGATCTGAACCCAAAGGTCTCCACCGCTGGTTGTTGTCGGCATGACGGATCCTTTCGTAAAGGCGACAATTTCGGAGCCCGCTGAGCTACTATCCTTGGCCCGGGACTTCACCTCAGCGGAGGTGTTCTTCCAATCGTAAAAATTTCAATGCGCTCATTTCTGTGTTGAGCTAAAAAGCCTTATGATGGCCTCATAAGCAGGTGCGGTTGTCTTGACCCATTTGGGTCAGATGGTCAATAATTCGGCCCCATTGCTGAACTCTAGCTCTCCACGGTTGTAGTGCCTTTGCTCAAGAAAGAGCAGCTGCATGTCTAGGATCGAGCAAGATCGACTTGCACGTGTCAGAGCCCGTCTCGGCGAAGCGGTGCTTGAGCCAGCTGTCTGGCCGGATCTGATGGAAGAGATTTGCAGATCGATCGGGGCCGTCGGATCAGCGCTTTTACAGAGCGACGTTAGAACTCCTGATATCCCTCGTACCAACTCCGTTGATGAATTATTTCGCAAGTACTTCGCCGATGGATGGCATATTCGTGACGTGCGTGCCGAACGTGGCGTTCCGCTGTTGTTGGGCGGTCAGACCGTAGTTGTAGATCAGGATCTAATCACGCAAGACGAGATGCGGTGCGATCCCTTCTACAACGAGTTCCTGCGAGCGCAGGGTTTTCGGTGGTTTTCTGGCGTAGGGTTTTGGGCGGGATCGTCTTTGTGGGGGCTCAGTATTCAACGAACGCCTCAGGAAGGTCCTTTCGATGCCGATGACAAGCGGGTTCTCTCTCAAATCTCTGACCGGCTCACAGAGGCGGCGACGCTATCGAAGACGGTCGGTCGCCAAGTTCTGGTTGGCATAAGCAATGCATTGGAGCTGGTTCGGCAGCCGGCGCTAACTTTGGACCGACAAGGTTTCGTCCTTGATGTAAATCCCATAGCTCAGAAGCTGTTTGGAGGCGAAATTGGGATCAGACAGCGCCGCTTGTGGATTCGGGACAGGCTGGCGAAATCCCGTCTTGACAGCCTTGTCGATCAGTTTCGAACCACAGCTGATGACGCTGTATTGCGGGCCTCGCCAATTGCGGTACGACGAGAGCGACTTCCTCCATTGTTGATCCGAGCCTTAACCATTCCCGGCGCGGCGCGGAGTCCGTTCTTGGGTGCCCGTATATTACTAATAATTTCCGACTTGCAATCTAAACCCCGACCCGATCCAACCGTACTGCGGGAGGTCTTTGGCTTAACACCATCGGAGGCGAGAGTTGGCTGCATCATCTCCACTGGAGCTTCACTTGAACAAGCTGCTGAGGAGGCAGGAATTGCGTTCGAAACAGTGCGTAACCACCTCAAGGCAATTTTTGCCAAGACGGGCACACATCGCCAAGGTGAATTGGTAGCACTGTTATCTCGGCTATAATGATTCGTTCGCACGCGGCTTTGCGCTAATCGCGCCCTGTGCAAGGTTGATTGATCGGGACGTTGGTTGTGTTTGGGAGCGGGCCATTGAACAATAGATTGGTCCGCTCCCCGATTGTCTCCGAATTTGGAAATTTCTTGATGACGATATGCGTTGGATGGCGATGGTGAGAATAGTCCATTCGCAGAAGCCCTGGTGAAGAGGATAGAGCAGAAGCCGGCGATAGAAGTACGAAGGCTGTTTGATTTTGTTAGGGAAGATGTGGTCGAAGCGACGCACAAGCAACAACAGCCATTTGCATGGGTCTCTTTCGGCGAAAGACGATTTCTTCTTTGCTCGATGAACAATAGCTTTGTAGGGAGTAGGGTCAGTGATCGCCGGCCCGATTGCTGTCTGCCTCGGAGCACCTTTTCCAAATTCGAGGGGTGACACTCAACTCGTCTCGCAAACGCGGTAATCGATCGCTTGCGGAATGAAGGTAGCTCGAAGCGCGCAAACTTCGAAAACTCGCCAGCTACGGACTAGCCTTTTTTAGTGATCGATCTTCCGCCTCTGAGGGGTGATCTTAGAAGCTCGGCCGGCTCAACGTCGAGCGCCCTAGCAACCTTCTCCACGATCTTGAGGCTTGCGTAGAATGCCGCCTTTTCCAATTGGCTCAAATAGCTTCGGCTCACCTCGGCCTCATATGCGAGGTCGTCCTGCGAGAGCCCTTTGGCATGCCGCAGCCGACGCAGGTTAGTCGCAAACACCTCTCGCAAGTCCATTCGAGAAGCGAAGCCATCTGTTCAAAATATGCACCTCGATATATTGAACAAAGTGCCCGACGGGCGTTAATCTGCGCCTGCGAGGGGGCGCGACCATGTCGTTATTGCGTTACATCGACGCCGAAGGGCGTGAACAGGACGTCAGCGACGTCAATCATCTTTACGAACTGATCCAGATGAAGCGCGTCGGCTATGACAGCCTCGTTTGGGACGACGAACAACGCCGATGGGTCGCTGCGCGTGATCATAATTTTTTTCGGCGCATCCGAGAAATCGCCGCAGCGTCGCCTGCTCCACAACAATCTCGGTCGGCCTTGTCTCCAAGGGAGCCGGCGCGAGCGCCTGCGACACCACCTCAACTGTACAAGTCTCCGCTGATGGAGCACCGGAATCCAATTCCAGACGAGGCAGCATCCGCGCGGAAGACGTCCAAATCGAATTGGTTTAAGGCGATACATACCAGGGAAGAGGCGCTAAAGACCATCAAGGATTCTTCCTCAGTTTTCTTTTTTCTCGCCGTGTTGCAGGCAGCGATCGGGCTATGGCTCGCGACGCAATACCCGAACTCAGGATTTGAACTCGGTGAGGCCATGATCGATGTCGCGATATACGCGGTAGGCGCAGCTTGGCTCCGGTGGGGCCGAAGCCGCACGGCCGCTACAATCCTTCTCATCACAGCGATTGTTGCATTAGGGACGACGATCGCTGCGCAGCTAAAGATCATTGAAGGCGGCAAGAACGTCGTGGTCGCTCTCATCGTGTTTTGGACAGCAATCAAAGCGGTCGAGGCGACCTTCAAACTGCGAGGCCGTTACAAGCAAGAAGCGAGCGCGGCAGAGCCTCAATTGGGTTGATACTGCGTGGGGGATAGCCTTGAATTCTTCAACCAAGGAGCACGGGGGACACAATGCACTACGCCATAGGACTAGGTATTTTAATAGCCCTTATCGCGTTCGCCTTCGGCGCCCGTACAGCGCGCGTCTGCGTTGGCATCGTGCTAGTTGCCGGCGCCGCGATCTTTCTCTACATCATGTACAAAGTTGTTTCAGGCACCATATGACGCAGCCATCAAAAATTAAATGTTGTGCCGAGCTTGTTGGCCGCTGCGACCTAGACGTAATCGATCGGCGCTGGGAACAGCCATGTACCAACTTGAGGTAAAGCGCTGGCTCATCGAGCACCGTTTTCCGATTGCTGCAGGTTGGAATGTCACTGTCGATATTGACTCGATGGAGCGTGGCGAGGTCGGACAACACCCCCCTGACAAGAAAGTTATCGCGTCCGAGTGTGAGGGGTGGCTGAGGGGTAACGGAGCAAAAATCGTTGCTCATCACCTGTACGGTCGCGCTGATTTGGTGGCAACGAAGGAAGGTCTTGGTACCTTTGTCATCGAAGTCGAAGGCGATTCATCTCGCCAGAGAGAGCAAGCAATGTATTCAGCGCTCGGTCAGATTGTGCTCGCGATGGCCGACAGCACGGTAAACTATGGCTTGGCAGTCCCAGATGCTGAAAGATGGGAAACTCAGCTTAATAAAATACCGCACCGGGTTCGAGACCGCTTGAATCTTACCCTCTTCCTGGTTTCGAAAGAAGGGGTTCGACAACTGCCATCCGCCGTCTGATCAGCATCTCGATTGCGGTTGTATGGCAGGCGCAGACCGCGGAAACGAGCAACCTTCACCCCTTGGCGACGGCAAGCTGACGAGCGACCACTACGAGAGCCCAAAGACGCTTCGCGAGAAGGAGCGTTAGCGATGCCAGGCAATGGGATGAGGAAAGAAGCAGATATCTGCAAGTGACCCTGCAGGTCATCTTTTCTCGCAGCCTTCTCGCGAACTAGTTGGTTCTTCGACGACCGCAAATCGCGCAGAGATTATCAAACAATAAGAATATCTTAGCTGGTGCCGCAAGAGGGACTCGAACCCCCGACCCCGTCATTACGAAACGCGTGGCCCGTAAATTCTTTGATATTTCTTAATCGACTTTTCTATCCCGGTAAGCATTAAACCCTTTGTTTCAGCGGCTTTCGTGCTATGCTCCGTCATACTTGAGTGTGCTTGCGTATTCCTTCTATCGCTTACCGGACGCTTACCCGTGCGCACCAAGCTCACCCCATCTTTCGTTATGAAAGCCGCCGCGGACGCTGGTGCCGAACGCACGCTCTTTTGGGATGAGACGTTGCCGGGGTTCGGTTTGATGGTCACCAAAGCCGGCCACCGGTCCTACGTCTTCCAATATCGCGCCGGCAATCGCTCGCGCCGCATGACCTTCCCCTTTACGCTCGGTCTCGATAAGGCCCGCAGAGAGGCCCGCAAGGCCGTTGGCGGGGTAGCCAGCGGCGGGGACCCGCTGCAGGAACGCCGCAAGGCAGAGGCGCGGGCCGAGAACACGCTGCAGTCCATTTGCGAGGAGTACATTCGCCGCGAAGGGAGGCGGCTGCGCTCCACCGATCGCATGGCGGCCGATCTGGAACGGTTGATTTATCCGCGCCTCGGTGCCCGCCAAATGGATTCCATCCTCCGCTCCGACATTGTGCGGCTACTTGATGGCATTGAGGACAACCACGGGCCTGTGATGGCCGACCGTATTCTGGCCGATGTCCGCAAAATCATGAATTGGCATGCTGCCCGCAGCGATGATTTCCGTTCTCCCATTGTGCGCGGAATGGCCCGCACCAAGCCACGAGAGCGCCAGCGCGAACGTATTCTTGACGATGACGAATTGCGGTCCGTCTGGAAGGCTGCAGAACGGGCTACATGCGTCTTTGGGTATCTGGTGCGGTTTATCCTGCTCACCCTGGCCCGGCGCACCGAGGCCGCTCACATGGCCGATGGTGAGCTATCCGAAAATGACTGGATCATTCCCGGCTCTCGTTACAAAACCAAGCTGGACCATGTCGTGCCATTATCAGCCGCAGCTCGCAAGGTGCTCAAAGCAATCCCGCGCATCAAGGGCGTGAAATACGTGTTCAGCACCGAGGATAATCTGCTCTCTCGGAAGGCTGCCGGCAAAAAGCGAATTGACGGCGGGCGCCCGATCGGCGGCTTTTCCAAATTCAAAGCTGACTTCGACAAAGAGTGCGGCGTCACCGGCTGGACGCTGCACGATTTGCGCCGCACCGGCCGTTCGCTGATGTCGCGCGCTGGCGTTGATGCGGACCACGCTGAGCGCTGCCTCGGTCATGTGATCGGCGGCGTGCGCGGCACCTATGATCGCCATGCATTCTATGATGAGAAAAAAGCGGCATTCGAAGCGCTGGCTGCGCAGATCGATCGCATTCTGAACCCCAAGGGCAACGTTGTCCCGATCAGGAGCAAAGAGATTCCGGCCTGAGAGCCGGATAACAAGCGGCCCGCCAAGGTGTTGGAAGCACCAAGACGGGCCTAACCCACGACAGAGGAATGCACTCATGTCACAGGCTGAAAGCAGTAATACCACGACTCTGCCCGGTGATGAGCCGGGCAGACAATTTGCTACCGCCCATCTTGCCAATCTGGGCGCCCAAGAGCGGGCAAGACAGAAGGCGCTCCGGCGAGTCTCCAAACTGCGCC
>Ga0070741_10003549_pt1 | contig 38486 bp, 26 predicted proteins | sample Coa_R1_4_FD_66440 | JGI IMG/M metagenome (GOLD analysis project Ga0070741, IMG submission 66440) | Surface soil microbial communities from Centralia Pennsylvania, which are recovering from an underground coalmine fire - Coalmine... | ecosystem: Environmental > Terrestrial > Soil > Unclassified ... | reverse complement strand
ATGCCCCGATGTCCCCGAGGATAAACCGACGGTCAGACCGTTGAGCGAGGGGCTGAAATCCCGGCTACGCTCCGCTTTTAGCGCTACCTCCATCGCCGCGTCTTTCGTAATGCCGCAAGTTGTGAAGGTATCGAAGTGTTCCATCATTAACTGCTTATCAACGGTTGGTAATGTGTGCCAGTCTCGCGGATTGTGACCTGCCCAGTGTGTACGATAGAAGGGCGAATGTTGTAAGGTGTATGCTATCATCTGCTGCGCTCGCCGGTCCTGGTAATGCTCCAAAGCCTCGCCACGCAAGCGATGCCAACGCCAGCGGGCGTGCAGAAAGTGCCAGGCAATCAGCGCGCTAGACGGGGTTGTCATCATACGCCTCCACTTCCTGCGAGAATGCTTCAGGACAGTGGCTGGGCACGATGACAATATCGCTGTCAGCCTGCACAAAATCGTACAAATGGTTGATAGTCGTGCGTACCGCTCGTGCATCGTCAACGAACAGGTTGGTAAGTGGCGAGGGGGGACGACGCTCATAGACAGAGCGGCGCAGCCAGCAGCCGTCAGCGGCGAAGAGGATACGACCACGCTCTGTGTGCGCCAGCAGTCCCATTTGCCCGCGTGCATGACCAGGTAACGATAGTAGGAGCAGTGAGCCATCGCCGAACAGGTCATGCGTCGGGCCAAGTCCTGGAAGAGACAGACCCTCGAAACGTGACAGCAGTGTGGCTCGCTTGTCGAAGTCGTCAGGCAGCAGTTCAGGGATAAAAGCACGGCGCAATGCTCGCAACCCACGGCGTGGCGCTGCATCAGCATAGGCAGCTTCTGAAGCAATGAGCTCGGCTGCGGGAAAATCGCGTAGACCAGCAATATGATCGGCGTGGAAATGGGAGATAAGCACGCGCTGGATATCGCCTGGCTTGAGCTTCCAGCGCCCTAATTGCGCGATGACGCTGAGCTTTGTATCCAGGTAGAGAGGTGTAGCACGTCGGTAGAGTGAGAAAGGGAAATGCTGTGTGGCATCAAGCATGCGTGGTGCATAGCCAGTGTCCCAGAGTAGCCAGCCGTGCACTGGATGGCGAAGCAGAGCTGCCAGCGAATGGCATGCAACCCGGCGGTGTGCTCCACCCTGGATGAGGTGGTCTTCCCAGGCAAGACAGTAGCCTGTATCCAGTATATGACATTGGAGTGTTGGCTGGCTCATGCTTCTCCCTTCAACGCTGCTAGTGTGCGCCGAATGCCCTCAGAAACCGAGACTTGCGGGCTATAGCCCAGGTCACGTTGCGCCGCTGTAATATCATAGGTCTGCGTCCGCCCCAGGATAGCGGCTGAGTAGCGTGTGAGTAGCGGCTCCCGGCCCGTCAATATCGCCTGCGCCTCCATCAATCCAGCTGCAGCCAGAGCCACAGGCAGGGAGACCTGGCGCAGGTTCGTGGGCAGATCGAGTTCTCTCAACACCTGGCGGATAACGTCCCACAGCGGAATATGCTCGTCATTGGTAATAGTGTACGTCTTGCCAATAGCCGCAGGCGCGTCGAGGGTCAGCATAAGTGCATGGACTACATTCTCCACATAGGTGAGATCGACGAGATTGCGCCCATTGCCGATCTGCGGCAAGCGGTTGTGCCGAGCCACAGAGATCAGCTTGGGTAGCAAGGTGCGGTCTCCTGGCCCGAAAATTGCCTTGGGGCGCACAATAACCGTATCCAGGCTCGCGGCTGCGCCGTTGACGAGATCTTCCCCCAGCTTTTTCGTCCATGAATAGACCGAAGCAAAGCGTCTTGGATAGGGTACAGTCTCAGTTGCGTTGTGCTGGTCCTTACCGTCAAAGACAACGCTGGGTGAAGATACATAAACCAGACGCTTGACACCGTGTTCCCGGCAACCAGCTATGATCGCCTGTGTGCCACCAACGTTGATCGCATAAAAATCAGCTCTTTTCCCCCATGCCGCCGATAGAGCCCCAGCGTGGTAAACCGCATCGACCCCCTTGCATGACTTACGCACGACGGCTTCATCTCGTAGATCAGCAACCACCGGCGTCGCGCCAGCCTCAATCAGCGCTTCTATTTGCGTAAAGTCACGCCCCAAAATGCGTATATGATGGCCATGTATTTGCAGTGCTCTAGCAAGATGTTGACCGAGAAAACCTGTGCCACCAGTAATCAGAATTTCCAACGCATTCTCTCATCTAGAACGTGAGCGCTAAAGCACCCAATGTTAGCCCCGCTCCCGTACCAATCAGCAGCACGCGATCACCGCGCCGGATGCGGCCACTGTATGTCGCTTCCGCTAGCGCGAGTGGAATAGATGCAGATACGCAATTGCCACGCTGCGCGAGATGATTGATCACCTGCTCACCGTTGAAACCCAACCGCCGCGTGAGCAGTTCGAGACCATGTCGACTGGCCTGGTGGGGTACCACCGCATCCACCTGGTCGCGTTCCCAGCCAAGCGTGGAGAAGAAGCGCTCTAAAAAAGGTGCCAGGACCAGCGAGGCCTGCTTAAAGACAGCAGGACCGTGCATATGGAACAAGTTCATTTCTGGCGTTGTTGCCGGGTCGTTGGGGTGATGCAGCGTCCCGCCTCCTCGTATCTCGGTCAGATGAGCGCCGCTGCTGTACGTCTCGAACAGTGCATGCCATATTTTACTGCCCTCATCTGCCTGGCTGGCAGTTATCACGGCTGCCGCAGCCGCGTCACCGAACAGGGCTACGCTCTCTCGTTCGGCGGGATTTAATGAGTGCGAAGCTCGTTCGCTGCTGCATAGTAGCACGGTACGATAAACGCCTGCCGCGATGAGATGTGCCGCCGTGTGCAAGGCGAAGAGAAAACTCATGCAAGTGGCATTGATATCAAAGCAAGCGCTGGCTCCATCTGGCGCGTTGAGTTCTTGCTGCAATAAGGCCGCTGTACAGGGAATGGCTTGCTGGGGAGCCGCTGATGCACTGATGATTGCATCAAGATCGTGTACACGCAAATTCGCGTCTTCAAGAGCCATGCGCGCTGCCGCTGCCCCCATACTCACCGTTGTTTCATTCGTTACATAGCGCCGCTCTTGCACTCCCGTCGCGCGTTCGATCCAGTCTGCGGAAATACCAAACTGCTCTTCGAGCAGAGCATTTGTAACTCGTCTTTCGGGTAAATACCATCCAAGGCCCGCAATTTTTACCGGAAGCATAGCACTCCTATCTGCTGAGTTTCTTCAGACATACTGATAAGGTTATACTCTGCAGTAGTTATTGTCAATCTCACGGTACTGAAGCTCTCATAAGCGGACCATCATCGCGCCGCGTCTAAACAAGCGCGCTCCCAGCCACAGCAGTACAGCGTCCAACACCCAGAGCAGCAGGCCGAGAAGCAGGGCTAACGAGAGGTTGAGGTAAAATACGCCTACCGCCTGGGCGAACATGAGCAAAAGCATGGGTACGACGATGGTGCTGCCTAATTGATTAGCTTCCTGAATGCTCTTTGCACGCACCGAAACCAGTTCCATTGTGCTCAATCCCAGGCCTGCCGCTGCAGGTGCTACCCATAACACCAGAAGCATCCACATTGCATTGGGGAAGATGACGCGGTGCATATCCGGCCAGGCCACTAGATTCGCTACAAGCGCATAAAGAACAAAGCCTGCCAGTGCCAAGCCCATGCCAATTAGCCAGGGGAAAAGTACTTTGGCCAGGAAAACCTCGCGATCGGTGGTAGGAGTATAGAGGAGCGCTTCCAATGTCTTGCGTTCCTTTTCGCCAGCAAAACTGTCGGCTGCGATAGTGCTGGCCGTTGTTAGCGGGACGACTAGATAGACCGGGGCGAGAAAATAGATCAATGTCAGCACATCCCAACGCTGTTTCGCGTCGAGTCCGGCTAGCTCGGCCTGCACACTACCGGGCAGATGTTGAGGTAATCCTTCAAGCCCTGCCAACGGTGGCACCAACACCCGAGCTGCTGCTGGAGCCAGTACTGCTAGCGCTGGAAATACAGCAAGCATAAAGAAAGGGATAACTACCAGCGAAAGCATCAATTGTTTGTTCTGATTGATAACTTTCCAGTCCTTGTAGATGATAGTAAGAATAGCGCGTATGTTCATCCTTGCATGTTCCTTTTGTTATTGCAAAGTCAACCGCTTCTAGACGTATTTGGATTCGCGAGTATACTGAAAAGAGAAGGGAAGGTCTCGTTGTCGCCCACTTCTTATTCATGATCCACTTGGAGTTGAAACATGTAGGGCAAAGTAGACATCTTCCAGAGATGGTTCATGCGGCGAGACTCTGTAGACCGGTATGCTGGCAGCCACCAGCGTTGCTACCAGACCAGGAATCATCTCATGCTCAATCCCTGGCAAGCTAATGGAATCGTTCCCCTGGGCATGAGCGGTGAGGCCCGGTACAGCTCGCAGCGTATCCAGCGCTGCTGATAGATGAGGTGAAGATACCTCGATATCTACTCGTGCTGGCATATGATCGGCTAGCTGGCGGACCAGTTCCATTGGCGTGCCTGATGTTAGCAGACGACCATGTTCGAGGACCGCCACACGGTCGCACAACTGCTGGGCCTCTGCCAGATTATGGGTGCAGAGAAACACCGTACGCTTCTCCTCGTGGCTGAGCTTGCTGATCAGTTCGCGGACATCATGGGCTGCTAGCGGGTCCAACCCCTCGGTTGGCTCATCGAAGAAGAGAATTTCTGGGTCGTGCAGCAGCGCGCGAGCCAGAGCAAGCCGCTGCTTCATACCTTTGCTAAAACTCCTTACCCTGTCGTCAGCGCGGTCGGACAGGTTAAATGTCATCAGCAGTTTCTGTACTTTCGTAGCAATCTCATTGCGCGGCACATTATACAAACTGGCGTAGATAGACAGATTGTCACGAGCCGTGAGGAGTTCTTCGAGTGCAGGTGTTTCCGTCAGTACACCTGTACGGCGGCGCAGAGCGGGACCTTGAGTTGTTGGGTCCATGCCCATAACACGCATCCGCCCGGTATCTGGCGTGAGCAGTCCGTTGAGTAGCCGTACGGTGGTTGTCTTGCCCGCGCCATTATGACCGAGAAAGCCGAACACTTCGCCAGCGTTGACTTCCAGCGTCAGATTATCTACCGCTACTTTCTCTCTGAAGCGGCAGCTAAGGTTATACAGAGAAATAATGGGTATAGATTTCATATTTTCTGCTCTCTACAGGCAACTTCATGGAGTTGGTCCATTGGCGGAATTTCCAACTGGCTCATAATTGCCTCCGTCAGTTGTTGTGGCGTGATGTGGTCGAAAAAGTCGTGCTTTTTGCGATAGTACGCCTCTTTAAAAATGCCCGGTATTAAGGTGAATTGCTCTTTGCGGCCCTTTCCTAGAATAAGGGTTTGTTTACTATAACCAAACAAGCAGGGATTAGTTCCACCAAATAGCGCTATAATTTTAACCGTATTCTTTGGCAAGAACCTGCTATCCTCGCGTAACTTTTTGGCCGTGACAGCCAGGTGCATAACCCCGGTATCGCCCGTGACAAAGACATCTGCTTGATCGATGAGCGCTGCAACCTCTTGCAAGGACGGTCTTGGTTCGTGCGGCATTATAAAAACGCGGCGCTCGAAGCGGGGCAAAAGTGCCTGATATAAGTTGTTGGCAGCATTGCTATCGGTGTAGCTGGGCAAGATGTAAACGACAAGATGCGGCTTTCTCGTAAGTATAGCAACTATACCTGTTGCAAGTAAATGCGTTGGTGGCCTTGTGACCGAGGATTGTGTGTCCGATGCTACCACCAGCAGCTGGAATGCACTCTCAGATATGTTTGAAAGCTCTTTCAGGCGTTCTACTTCCGCCATCGCTTTTTGTATACTTTGAGCATTGAGATAAAGCGGAATATCTTCACCAACAGCCGGTTCTGGCAAGATGTTGCCGAAATATGCATTGACAATCTGGCGCGTCATTTTGCTCAAAGGAATCTCTACGCCACGCCGTAATGCAAAAAAATCCCTCAACATTTTTAATGGGTTCATTCCCATTATATGCGAACCTATTTGCCAGTAAAAAATAGGCGTGCTACTGCCGGGAAATACTGTTTCGTAGTTTCTGCTGATGAGTAGCCCTAGTAATTCCTTTGCTTCTGGTGTCAAAAGAATACCTTTATGCCACGTAACCACATCGGGGGTTGCGAAAAGCTCGGACGAAACGGATATGATCTTCTGTATGCGCGGATCATGTTTAAAAAGGTCCGCTTGCACGTGGGTACAAACTATATCTATCTTCCCAGATACCTCCGGGTCGTTCTTGATAATTTGATCGATCATACTTAATCCGATGATGACCGCGTCGCCAATCCCCTTAGGAATGATAATCAAAAAGCGAGGATAGTCGATATTTTCGTCATTATTCATATGTATAGTCTCAATTAGGAAATCTCCGTTCTCACGCAAATGGGGTTCTGCCAAACTGATAAATAGTACCTGGCTACCGCCATAAGGGCGTTTGAAGCATACGCGATTTCTCGGTCTCTGTAAATACCTCCCAGTCTCTCTTCAACCAAATAGAAGGTCATGAAGAACCCAAACCGTCAGGGATGGAAACGGGATTATGCTCCCACCAGGTGACATGATGTTGCTTGGTCAGATCAAAATAGGTCAGGTCTGTGGGCCAGGGCAATTCAGTTTGAAAACTTGAAACCGGACTTGACTTCTCCGACGAAGAAATGGTTGAATGATTTCGATGAGGTTTAATGAAGGAGGAATTTGCTCTATGATGCAAGGAATGCACCAGCAAACGCGCCCTGTTTCGGTGGGCACGTCTCTTCCGCGCCAGGAAGGACCTGACAAAGTGACTGGGCGTACTCGCTACGCAGGAGATCAGGCCTTGTCTGGGATGCTTTCTGCGCGGCTGGTCATCAGTCCCTATGCCCATGCACGCCTTGTGAACATTGATACATCTGCTGCTTTGTCTATACCAGGAGTTGTGGCTGTTTTCACCGCTGAAACGCTGCCGATGGCCCAGACAGACCAGCTCTCTCGTTCGCAATCCCCACTGGCACAGCAGGAAGTGTTGTGGTGTGGGCATCCTGTTGCTATCGTGGTCGCTGAGACGGAAGCTCTTGCTCAAGATGGAGTCGACGCCGTCGTGGTCGACTATGAACCACTGCTGGCTGTCATCGATCCCGAGTCTGCCGTACTGCCTGATTCACCCCTGGCTCGTTCTCACAGCGAGACACCAGCAGCGGCTGGAGGAGAACACTCTGTCGTCTCTCAAGTCGTAGCGGCCCAGGAAGAGGGACTTTCGCGCAATGTCAGCCAGGCACCTCCTGTGAAGATGGGCGATATCGAGGCTGGTTTGCGCGAAGCCGAGGTAGTCGTCGAATGTAGCTATCGTACCCACCCGGTCCACCAGTCCTACATGGAGCCGCAGTCCGTCACCGTCGCGCCAAGCTCCTCGGGTCATCACCTGGTGATCTGGTCGAGCACACAAGGGTTGTTCAGTGTGCGTTCGGCTGTCGCCAGAGCGCTCCAGAGGCCCGAGCGACAGATCCGCGTTGAGTCGGTGCCCGTCGGTGGAGGGTTTGGCGGCAAGGAGACCTTGCTTGAGCCGCTGGTAGCAGCGGTGGCGTCCCGCCTGCGCAAGCCAGTACGATTGGTCTACACGCGCCAGGAAGATCTGCTAGCTGGCAACCCCGCACCACAAATGGTGATGACTGTCAAACTCGGCGCGAAGAGAGACGGGACGCTCACCGCTATTTGGGCCAGGGTGCTCCTTGATTCGGGGGCTTATCCTAATCCTCTGGCAGGCTTCAGCGGCTTTCATTTCGCTGGTGCCTATCGCTGTCCCAACATGGATATTCACTGTGACGTGGTGCAGACAAACAAGCCTGGTACCGGGGCTTATCGTGCCCCTGCTGGTCCACAAGCGTACTTCGCACTCGAATCAACGGTGCAGGAGCTCTGCCAGCAGCTTGGCATGGACCCTATTGAGTTCCGTCAGATCAATGCTCTCAGGGAAGGTGACCCCAATGTCATGTATGGGCGTTGGCCACGTCTTGGTCTGCTTGAGTGCCTTGAGCTCGTTCAGCAGCATCCGTTGTGGGTACAGCGCGAGCAAGCAAAACAGAACGTGCCAGCAGAACTCAAAGGATGGAAGATTGGGGTCGGAGTCGCCATCGGAGGCTGGCCGGGTGGAACGGAACCTGCCGCTGCTCTCTGCCGTATGGAGCAAGATGGCACCTTTACCGTGGTGGTAGGCAGTGTCGATATTTCCGGCTCAGACGCTTCGTTGGCATTGATCGCCGCAGAAGAGCTAAGCAGCCTGGCAGCCCAACCCGTCAACATTACCCATGAGAACACCGATGCGATGCCCTATAGCGGCATCTCTGCTGGCAGCAAGACCACCTATACGGTGGGGTCGGCAGTGCAGGCTGCCGTACGTGATGCACGTAACCAGATCTTTGCCATTGCCGCTGAGATGCTAGAAGCTGCACCCGAGGATATGGAGATACGCGATGGCAAGGTGATGGTCAAGGGAGTCCCTGAGAAACATGTGACCTTACAGCAGATCGCTGCGAACACGATGAACTTTGGCGCTGCCTATGAGCCAATCCTGGGGCGTGGTCGCTCGGCTCATCGAGGTGCCTCGCCCATGTTTGCAGCACATCTGGCAAAAGTCGCTGTTGATCCTGAGACCGGCGAGGTGCGCGTCCTCGATTACGTTGCGGCACAGGATGTGGGTCGTGCGATTAATCCGGCGGAGGTCGAGGGCCAGATCCACGGTGGGGTAGTCCAGGGCATCGGCTGGGCGCTCTTTGAGCAGATGGCTTACGACGAGAACGGACAACTGCTCACAGCGACGCTCATGGACTATGCGCTCCCACAGAGCCAGGATGTGCCCACTATCACGCCGCTACTGGTCGAGGTACCATCTACCCTTGGCCCATTCGGTGCTAAGGGGGTAGGTGAACCGCCTGTGGTCCCTGTGGCGGCAGCGATCGCCAACGCGATCAGGGATGCGGTTGGCGTGCAGATGACGCAGCTCCCGATGACACCTGAGCGCGTCTTTGCCTCCTTAGAGCGAGAGAAGAGCGTTCCAAATCCCCAGCAATGACATGAGGTGGGACGAGAATGCCATGCCTTTCACCGTTTCCCTGCCCAGTTGGGGATGGCGCGACGTGTTCTTCGGCCATCTTCTCCAGCAACGCCTGGGCATGCCCATCTATCTTGATAAGGGGGCAAAGGCTATGGCACAGGCCGAGAGTTTGTTCGGCGCAGCTCAAGGAAGCGAACATGTCGCGGTCCTGCTTGTAGGGACAGGCATCGGTGCGGGAATCATTGCCTATGGTTCCCTCTATAGGGGGGCGATTAACAGTGCGGGAGAATGGGGACACACCTGTCTGGAACTGGATGGGCGTCGGTGTCGCTGTGGCAGTCGCGGCTGTCTGGAAGCCTACGCCGGAGCGCCGGGCATTCTCGAACGCTTGAGAGAAGTTGACCCACAGAGCTCATTACTCCAGAGCAACGACCAGCAGGGCTCTCTGGCTGCCATCGTCGATGCTGCCTGGCAAGGAGAACCAATTGCAAGCCGATTGCTCAAAGATACCGCCCACTATCTCGGGGTTGGCATCGCCAATCTCATTAACCTTTTCAATCTACAACTCATCCTTCTGGGAGGATGGGCAGGCCTGTTGATTGGCGAATACATTCTCCCGGAGCTTCGCCAGGTTGTTAAGCGCTATGCCCTCAGGCAGCCACTCTCTGCGACGAGGATCGATCTCTGCCGGCTCGGCGAGGATGCCGTACCTATGGGAGCCGCAACGCTTGGCCTGGAGCAATTGCTTATCAGGACCCATTCGACGTAAGCAGTCACTAGATGCGCAGTAGTGGGTACGATGGGTGTCTCTCCGCTTGCTGGCAAACAGTGGTCAATTGCTTTCGCCACTCGAACAACGGAAAGGCAACATTCACCACGGCTTCATAAGGGTACTGGCTGAGATGAATCATCGCGAACTGTTTCGCAGGGATCAGGCTATTATACTCATATGCCAAGAAGATCATATGTCCACATGTCTATTTGACGTGGGCAAATCATTGGAGGTCGTCTATTGTAGGTTGCGCATGGTAGGCAGTCTTGTATGGGGAGTCCGCAAAAGTCAGGAAGAAGTCGCTCTATTTGAGAGAAACACATGGGGAAAGAGAAATGATGTCTTTTCTCCGATGATCAAGGAGGATTCTATGTCTCGGTCTCGCAAAAATATCTGGCTCACGTCGCTGACGACGATTGCACTGGTCTCGTTGATGGTCAGCATCCTCACGCATTTCGGGTCTACTCGAACCTCTCTGGCAGCTCCATTCGACCGCAATATGGTCAATGTGTGGTTGACGACGGCGGACTTGCGAACGCACCTGGACCAGCAAGGAAATACCCAATTTTCTACTGGGGATAGTTCCGAGATCATCAAGATTACCGTGGATGACACCAAGGTCTATCAGAGTATCGATGGTTTCGGGGCATCTTTAACTGATGGCTCTGCCTGGCTCATTTCTCAGAAGATGAGTCAGCAGCAGCGCAATGACCTGATGGTAAAATTATTTGATCCGGTCAGGGGTATTGGTTTGGACTTCTTGCGCCAGCCGATGGGGGCCTCGGACCTCACTACACCAACCTCAGGAGAATATACCTATGATGATGTCCCTGCCGGGCAGACAGACTCCAATCTGACCCATTTTTCGATTGCCCACGATCAAGCATATATCATCCCGCTTCTCCAGCAGGCACTCAAGATCAATCCGCATCTAAAAATCATGGCCACGCCCTGGAGTCCTCCAGCTTGGATGAAATCCAATGATTCGCTGGAGGGCGGCACACTCAATACCAGCGCATATGCCGCATACGCACAGTATTTTGTGAAATATATCCAGGCGTATCAGGCACAGAGCATTCCCATTTACGCAGTGACTGTGCAAAATGAGCCGCTCTATCAGCCCACTGGCTATCCAGGGATGTCATTGCCGGCGGACCAGGAAGCGACCTTTATCGGCCAGTACCTGGCTCCAGCTTTCGCGCAAAACCACATTTCCACGAAAATCCTGGGCTATGACCACAACTGGGATCAGCCCTCGTATCCAACAACCTTATTGAGCAATCAGACAGCGAACGCCGCGCTGGCGGGAACGGCATGGCACTGTTATGCTGGGCAGACGGGGGCTCAAACTCAGGTCCATGATGCCTATCCGACGAAGGACACCTATGAGACGGAGTGTGCTGGTGGACAGTGGGAGATGAATAACGGCCTGCCTGGTACGGCGAACCTGATGACGACCACAGTACGCAACTGGAGCAAGACTGTGGTGCGCTGGGGACTGGCGCTGGACCCCAATGGCCAGCCAAATCTGGGTACAGGTGCCTCCTGTACACAATGTCGGGGCATCGTCACCATTGACCAGAAGACCGGCAACGTCACCTATAACGGCGACTACTATGCTTTGGGTCAGGCGAGCAAATTCCTACAATCTGGTGCCACGCGCATTGACTCTAGTGCGGGTAGCAACGGCATAACGGATGTGGCCTTCCAGAACCCGGATGGTTCAAAAGTGCTCTACGTGTACAATACGGCTGCCAGCAGCCAGCGTTTTGCTGTCCAGTGGGGTGGGCAGTGGTTCTCCTACTCTCTGCCAGGGGGCGCGGTCGCGACGTTCAAGTGGAGCGGAACACAGACAACAGGTGGCGGCTCCGGTCTGGTAGCCCTGGATCGCACTGGCTGGATCGCTTCGGCCTCGGCCACCGATACCAACGGAGATAGCCCGGCTCACGCGCTCGATGGCGATGCGAACACGCACTGGGGGAGTGGTGAGGCGCAATCTCCAGGTCTGTGGTTTCAAGTGAATATGATTACCCCGCGCCCGATCAATAGCATCAGTCTTGATGCAGGCCCCAGTACGGGAGACTATCCGCGTGCCTACATGGTGTTCGTCTCGCTCGATGGGTCGAACTGGGGGCATAGCATTGCCAGTGGAGATACGACCAGTCAGGGCAGCGGAGCCTACGTCACCCCTGGTCAGCTGATCACAATCTCCTTCCCTGTCCAGCAAGCGCGCTTCATCAGAGTCGTCGACCTTGGTAGTGCTGGAAACTGGTGGTCTATCTACGAGTTCAACGTCTACGCCAAAGCTGGTTCGACGCCGACCCCCCTGGATCGCACAGGTTGGAGCGCCACGGCTTCGGCATCCAATACCGGAGAACCCCCCTCCAATGCGCTCGATGGCGTCTTCTCTACCCGTTGGTCGAGCGGTCAGCCTCAGAGCGTAGGTATGAGTTTCCAGGTCAATATGGGAAAAACACAGAGTGTGCGTAGCATCGCTCTGGACTGTGGCCCAAGCGGCGGCGATTATCCTCGCGGCTATCAGGTCTTTGTCTCCAGCGATGGCAGCACCTGGGGCAGCGCGATTGCCAGTGGACAGGGTACCAGTGGCTATACGTTGATCTCATTTGTCCCTCAATCGACGCGCTACATCAAGGTTGTGTTGACTGCCAACTCTGGCAGCTGGTGGTCCATCGATGAGTTCTACGCCTTTGCCTGAGGCTGGGGAGTGAAGCCTTGCTCTGTTTCGTTCTCTACAGTGAGAACTACTGAAATGCAGCCGGTCGATCTGGGCAAGCCCCCGACCGATCCGGTTGCTTTCTCATACGGTCCAGACACCCGAACTGGTAGCGCCGAAGCTGCTCTAGGCAAACAATTCAGCTGCAACGCATCACCGGTGTTTAATCATGCGTGATATCTTCACATGATACGGGCAATGTTGCGTGAGCAAATTTCGATCAATTAGCACGTCTATCCGATGGGGCAGTATCTTCGCGTCATTCTCCTACCTATCAGAAGACGGTCAGGGAGTAATTCGTGTCGCTACCAATCTGCGTGATGACTTTGCCGATTTGCTGGTGGCTGTACACTTCAGACAGTCGAAGCTGTGAGTATTGCCTTTGATGAAGAGGAGAGCATAGGATACCCTCTTAGAGAACGTCACCTCACTTCTCGATAAGAGCCTGTCGAAGGTCACCTGAGCGAAGGACGTATCTTTCTGGAGCGTGCGCTCCCCAACAGTGAAGGTGTCGAGGCATTCCTGTTAGCTAGAGCACTTGCTGCTGTTCACGTCCCTGCGACCGGACAGTGATGTCCTTTGGCCCTTCTGGGCAGATATGATATAAGATGCAGCCAGGGTGGTGAAAGTAGTATTAGCAGTTGGGGCGAAATAGGCAGGCCCTCGGCTTTGAAAGGAGAGACCGTGGAAACCGAACAGAATCAATGGGCAACGGAGTTGCGCGAAATGCCGAGTACCTTTCGTCAAGTCTTGCGCACAAAAGATGATTGGGCCATTCGATATCGTCCGGCGCAGGGGGAATGGTCGGCCATAGAGGTTCTGGGCCATATGATCGACAAGATGTGGCTGTGGTCTCACCGCATCGAGCGGATTATGCGAGAAGAACAGCCGCTGTTACCTGACTACGATCAAGATGCAGGGGTTCGAGAGCAGGGATACCAGCATGCAGACCCGGCAGTGCTCTTAGAACAATTCCAGCAACGGTGGGGACACTTTGCCACCCTGGTCGCCACACTTCCTTCTTCTGCCCTGCAGCGGGAAGGGGTCCATAGCGAATTTGGCATCATGACGATACGGCAATGCATTGAGGCTGCATTAGGAGCTTTCTCCGAGCACCTTGCACAACTCTGTGCTGCTCAGGAGGCTGCCGTTCTTGCTTCAGAACAGGTTGGTGTAACCAAAGTGAATACTCACGATCTACTCAAAGTAGAGATATTATCAGAGACGCAACTGGCGGAGGTTGAGCGCCTCGCGCGGGTTTGTAACGAGTCTGAGGGGTTGGATATCAAGCTCAATTGGAACATTTTGCGAGGTCACTTGCGAATCAGGGTTACCAGCTTTCTTTATTATGAAGATGGGCTGTTGGTTGGCTTCCTGGCGCTCTACCAGTTCAACTCAGATGAGGCTGAGATTAGTGGGATGATGCATCCTGAATTCAGGCGCAGGGGCATTTTTACACAACTCGTTCGTACGGCAGAGGCGCTATGTCGTGAAGCTGGCATGGGGAGATTGCTTTTCATTGTGGACCACCATTCAGGCTCAGGCAAGGTGTTTGTAGAGGAGCTACAAACACAACAAATAGAGATGTATGAGTACAAGATGACGCTGGATAAGCCGATATTGCCAGGTGCGTTTGAGACGGAACTGGTGTTCAGGCAGGCACAACCTGATGAGGTGCTGGTGCTGCAGCGCCTGATGGTCATGGCCTTCAATACACCCGAGGAAGACGCAGTAGACTGGCTCAAGGCAGAAAATTTAGAGGCACCAGACGCACGCTACTACCTTGCCCTGCTCAACGATGTATACATTGGGAAGATTGATGTGAGTCTGAGTGAGTATGAAGCCTTGATCTACAATTTCGGGATCTTGCCGCAATATCGTGGGCGTGGCTTTGGACGCCAAATGCTGGCTCGCACAATACAGGAGCTTCTGGCAACAGGGCAGCAGCGAATCACGCTGGAGGTTGAGACGGCAAACAAGAATGCGCTGGGGCTCTATAAATCATGTGGTTTCAAAGAGTCGAGCAGGTACGATTACTACGCATTCGACATAACGAAAAACCGTGAATTTTCCAGGTGATGTCTTGACAGAGTCCAGATTATAGCAATATATATGCTATAGAACCAACGGGCGAAAAGTGGTTATAATGATTCGATGGGAAGGAGAATACATGGACTCAGTACAACGGGCAGTGGTGCTGCTCCAGGAACCTATCGGGCAGATTAGCCCATATCTGCACGGGCATTTTGCAGAGCACCTGGGAGAATTGATCTATCCTGGTATCTATGTTGGCCCGAAAAGTCCTATCGCGAATACGGATGGACTGCGCAACGACGTAATCAAGGCACTGCGTTCACTGCACATACCCGTCCTGCGCTGGCCTGGCGGCTGTTTTGCCGATACCTATCATTGGCGTGATGGGATTGGACCACGCGAGCAGCGACCAATGCGCATCAATGTGCATTGGGGCATGGCCCAGGAACCCAACTCCTTTGGCACTCACGAGTTTATGGCTTTTTGCCGGGCCATCGGTGCCGAGCCGTATTTAGCTGGGAACGTGGGATCAGGCAGCCCTGCGGAATTGTGCGCTTGGGTTGAATACTGTAACTTCGCGGGCAATTCGACGCTGGCCAATGAACGCCGGACAAATGAGGCTGAGCAGCCGTTCAACGTGCGTTTCTGGGGGGTCGGGAACGAAAACTGGGGCTGTGGTGGGAATATGAGTCCTGAAGAGTACGCGGCCGCTTTTGCACGCTATCGCACCTACGTTTTCGATTATCCTGACACGCAGGTAGAGGCCATTGCCTGTGGCCCCGATTCCACGAACTGGCAATGGACAAGACGCTTCTTCGAGTCTATGAAAAATCACCACACCCATTCTCGTCTGAAGCAAGTTCAGGGATTTGCAGCTCATTATTATTGCTGGTCGGCAGGGACAGCAACAGAGTATACCGATTCGCAGTGGCTGGAACTGCTCTCGAAAGCCTATGCGATGGAAGGGATTGTGACCGGCCACCGCAGAATTATGGACGAGTCCGATCCCCAGCGTAAAAACAAGCTGATTGTCGACGAGTGGGGTGCCTGGCACCCGGTTGAGCCAGGCAAGCCACGGAGTGGACTCTACCAGCAAAGTACGATTCGCGATGCCTGTGTGGCCGCCCTGACGCTCGATATTTTCCATAACCATGCCGACAAGCTGTATATGGCGAATATTGCGCAGTTGATTAACGTGCTGCAAGCCTTGCTCCTGGTGCAAGAAGATCGTTGTATTCAGACTCCGACCTATCACGTCTTCAATCTCTATCAGGCCCACAAGGGCGCTCAGGCCGTACGCTTCCTCACAGAGGCGGAGACGGTGAGCGATGGCGAAGCGTCAGCGGAGAAGTGCCGCTCGTGCTATATCGATAAGCAACCATTTGTGCTGCGAGCAGTTCACGGCTCTGCCTCTGTGCGTGACAACATGCTTTGTGTCACTGTCGTCAACACGCATCCGACGCAGCCGGTTGATCTCGCTCTGGAGTTGCGCCAGGGTCGGCTGAACGAAGTCGAGACGATTACTTTAGCCGCTAACGATATTCACGCTCACAATACGTTTGACAATCCTGGCGTAGTAGCGCCCTCTGCGCCTCAGACCGTCCAGGCGCGCGGCGATCAATTGCGCGTGTTGCTTCCTGCTGGCAGTGTCACACGCCTCATGGGCCGCCTGGGATAGTCAGCGTCGTCGCCATTAGCCCTTGATACTGCCTGTACCCAGCCCACCACGCCAGAAACGTTGCAGAGCAACGCAGCCAGCCAGTAGTGGTATTGAGGAGACCAATGCCCCGGTGATGATCAGGGTGTAGAGGAACTTTGTGGTCCCACCTGTTGTCACATTACATGTAAGCCGACGGTGATCGGAAAGAGCTTCTCATCACTGAGCATGACCAGGGGCAAAAAGTAGTTATTCCAAATGGCGACCAGCTGGAAGAGGAAGACTGTCACGAGCGCTGGGATCATCAATCAGCCCCACCCGGCTCATTAACAGATACATCGGCAATGCTAACGCAGTCACCGATACAAGAATAGCTCCTAAAAGATGAGTGAAAACATCTTTTTTTAAAGAGATTGTCAAGACTAATTCGTGATTTTCTAGCTTTTTGTGCTAATCGAAAAAAATCCTGAGAAAATGCCGCATTTTGACTTTTGATGTGTTATAATAATTCGAAACTTTCTGAAAAATTCGGGAGAATAAACTGATGGCAAAAAGGCATAAAACTGACAACCGTCCGACTATTGCACAGATTGCGCAAATAGCGGGCGTTTCAGTGCCGACTGTTTCCAAGGTCTTGAACAGCCGTGCGGACGTAGCTCCACAAACGCGCGAACGGGTTGAGCGAATAATTGAAGAACACGGCTTTGTACGTAATCGCACGTCCCCCCCTGCTGTACGTAAAGGAAAAACTGGGCAGGTTGATCTGATCTTACCGCGCCTGGACGATGAGTATTTTCTGCCCATTTTAGATGGAGTGGCTCAGATACTGCGTGAGGCTGGAGTTCGCCTGGTGCTGACCTCGACCAATAACCGCACTGAAGAAACGGTGCAATGGATTGACACTGCCATCGATCACGCTACGGATGGCCTTCTGCTGATTTTGCCATCCGAGGATGCCATTGAGCACCTCGAAAAATCGGCTTTGCCCTTTGTGCTCATCCATAGTCAGGGCAGCCTGTTGAGCATGGCCCCTTCGGTAAGGATCACCAGTTGGGAAGGGGGCTTTGTTGCGACCTCACATCTGATCAATCTTGGGCACCGGCGCATTGCCTATATCGGTAAGACCTCGCCGGTAAGGGATGCGATCGAGCGCATTGCTGGCTATCGCGCGGCCCTGGACGCAGCCCATTTGCCTGTTGATCCACAATTGGAATGTGCCGGAGATTTTAACGAGGTTGATGGCTATACAGCGACCAAAGCGTTGCTTGCCTTATCGGAACCTCCTACGGCGATCTTTGCTGGCAACGATCGCCAGGCTGCCGGTGTCTACCGGGCATTGCACGAAGCAGGCCTGACGGTGCCTGATGACATGAGTGTGATTGGTTTCGATAACCTTCCCTTCACCGAAATTATGAATCCGCCTTTGACGACTGTGCACGCGCCGCGCCTGGAACTGGGACGCACCGCGGCAACAATGCTTCTCCGCTTGATCAACGGAGAGACGCTGGAAATGACGCGTGTCCTCCTACCCACGCATTTTATCGAACGTCAGTCCTGCCGATTGCTCACGCCGTAAGATCCTCTAAGGACATAGCCAGTACAAACTCAAAGTATTCGATAATTTGCGAAAATGTAATTCTTTCATCAAACCCACTCTCAGCTGGGCAGCAGGGGCAAACTTTCTTCGCAAGACAGATGCAAATCGTAAAAATACTTACTTTTCGCTCGCTACAACAAGAAAAACAGGTGAAATTTCTTGACCATCTTTCTTCCCAATGCTTGACAAAGAAAGAGAAATTTCCTAATATTTAACTATGAGCCTCGATATTTATTTCGTAAAATGTCGAAAAAGATCGGATGAGCGTATTCATCTGTCTTGATCCTGGCTCCTTTATATAGAGGTGGAGAAATTTCCTGACATAAGGCAAAGAGTGCCACACCTTCATGGCAGAAAGGAATTCTTTATGGACCCTCACCCCTTATAACCCAACATTCCTGATCGTTTTCCTTTCTTTCTCACGCGTCAGCGGTAAACAGTGCTGGTAGCTCTTTCTTTTCATTACTGGAGACAGCACATCTATACAAGCTGACGCATGGACGCCCTGTAGAGATAGCTGAGTTGTACAACAAAGGAGATGTCATGGTTGCACATCCTACGGGTGCTATGGAGCCCCGAAAACCTCTTCGGCGGAAGTCCCTTCCTCGGAAAACTATCCAATCGCTGATTGCCCTCCTCATGCTCATCTGTTGCGCGGTTGGGCTCGTTGCCGTCTATCCATCATTTTCTGCTCGTGCAGCTGCGTCGTCTGTGCAAATCAACGCTGGTGGTGCGGCAGCTGCACCCTTCGTCGCCGATACGGATTTTAGCGGAGGCACGACCGCAAGCACGACCCATGCGATTGATACCGGTACGATAACCAATCCCGCTCCACAGGCGGTCTACCAGAGCAATCGCTATGGCAATTTTACCTACACGCTTCCTGGTCTAACGGCTGGTAGCACGTATACAGTACGACTGCACTTCGCCGAGGAATACTGGACAGCGGCAGGTTCGCGCATCTTCAATGTGAGCATCAATAGCACTCAGGTCCTAACGAATTTCGACATCTTTGCCACCGCTGGGGCAGAGTACAAAGCTGCGATCGAGCAGTTCAGCGCGACTGCGAGTAGCAGCGGCGCGATCACGATCCAGTTTGCTACTGTCAAAGACAACGCCCAGGTCAATGGCATTGAGGTGCTGGGAGGCAGCAGTCCAACTCCCAACTTTGGTTCCAACGTTTACATATTTACTCCTAGCATGTCCCAGAACCAGATCCAGACAACCGTCAATTCAATAGCAAATCAACAGTTGAGCAATCAGTTTGGGACTCAGCGCTACGCATTGCTTTTTGCCCCCGGCACCTATGGCTCCAGCAGCAACCCTCTGAACTTTCAGGTTGGGTACTATACCAGCGTGGCGGGCCTCGGTCGCTCCCCAACCGACGTGGTCATCAACGGGTCTATCGACGTTTACAACCAGTGCTTTGGTACCAACAACTGCACCGCGCTCGTGAACTTCTGGCGATCGTTGTCAAACCTGACCATCAACGTGACCACTCCCAATGCTGGCTGCTACAATGGCGAGTTTTGGGCGGTGTCACAGGCTGCGCCGTTGCGTCGGGTTGAGATCAACGGATCAACCACGCTTCAGGACTATTGCACCCAGCCGAACTACGCGAGTGGCGGTTTCATTGCCGACTCAAAAATCACTGGTAGCAATATAACAAGTGGCTCGCAGCAGCAGTTTATTGTCAGGAACAGCCAGATTACTGGCTGGAGCAACGGAGTCTGGAATCAGGTGTTTTCCGGGGTCGTGGGTGCGCCTGCTCAGTGCTTCCCCGCTGCATCATCGTGTGGTGGCCCATACACTACGCTCTCAACCAGCCCGGTGACACGCGAGGAGCCCTACCTGTATACTGATACTAGCGGGAACTACAACGTCTTCGTCCCTTCCGTCCAGACGAATACCTCTGGCACGAGCTGGGCGAATGGCGCAACTCCTGGTACATCTCTCCCGATCAGCAAGTTCTTCATCGCTCAACCTGGCACCTCTGTAGCGACCATCAATAGCGCGTTAGCGAGTGGTCAAGATCTGATCCTGACTCCGGGGGTCTATAATCTGAGCCAGAGTATCAACGTGACGAATCCCGACACTGTGGTGCTCGGTCTCGGTTTCGCAACGCTGATTCCTCAAAACGGTATCGTGTCCATGCAAGTCGCCAATGCGCCAGGGGTCATGATCTCAGGGCTGATTTTCGATGCGGGCACAACGACCTCGCCGACGTTACTCCAGGTTGGCAGCAGCGCCATGCACAATAACCAGTATGTCTCCGACCCACCCACTCTTCATGATGTGTTCTTCCGTATCGGTGGCGCACAGGCTGGCAGCGCGACGAACAGCCTGGTCGTCAACAGCGCCAATGTCATTCTCGATGACATCTGGGCATGGCGAGCTGATCATGGCAACGGTGTAGGTTGGACTACCAATACTGCTAATACCGGCCTCATCGTCAACGGTGACAATGTGATTGCATACGGCCTTTTCGTCGAGCATTACCAGCAATACGAAGTGATCTGGAACGGGAATGGCGGCACGGACATCTTCTTCCAGAACGAGATGCCCTACGACCCGCCCAGTCAGGCCGCATGGATGGAGGCTTCCGGTGTCAATGGGTGGGCTGCCTTCAAGGTTGCTAACACGGTGACCAGCTTCCACGGGTACGGTATGGGCAGCTACAGCTTCTTCAACCAGGGCGTGAATATCTTCGCCGCAAATGCGTTTGAGGTTCCAGGCACCCTTCCTGCGGGAAGCCTCCACGACCTGCTAACCATTTTCCTCTCTACGTCCGGGTCTGGTGGCATCCAGAATGTAATCAACAACATAGGCGGGTCGTCTACTGCTGCTAACCCGGATAAGCCAGTCACCGTGGTGAGTTATCCGTAACGGCTTGATGCTGCGTCCGATTGACTGATTATTAGCTCTCAGGCTCCAGGGTGGAAAGTTACTGCTACCCAATCATTTCTAGAGAGGAGGCTTAAACGCAGCAGATAGTGTTGTTTGGATAAGTCGGGGAGAGGTCCTGTTTCCTGAAAAGGCTCCAGGACCTCTTCATACCTCGATAGCGTCATTCTCCCTGTAAGGCAGACCGCATCAGCCATCGCACCGTAACCACTCATCTGACCTCCATTTATAACAAACTAGGCGTGAACTCGCGCGTGGCCGCCACACACTTTGCAGTGGAGCACCATCAGGTCTAACATCTCCCTTTCACCTTGTGAAGAAGCACCCTTGACTTTTCATCCCGCCCATTGTATAGTTCTGATAGACACATAAACATATGACTAAATCATCTTAAATAGTCATTTACTCATGGCGAAGGAGAAAAACGCGTGGTAAGTCAGAGGCAGGGAGCGAGTACGCAACAACAGGAAGCGTCCAAACGAGAGGAGCGGGCGCAGCGCATTCTCGATGCTGCAGCAACATTGATCTTGCGCTGGGGATACAATAAAACCACCATCGACGATATTTCCAGGCAGGCTGGAGTGGCGAAGGGCACCATTTATCTGCACTGGAAAACACGAGAAGACCTGTTCCTGGCGCTCATAAGGCGTGAAAAGATAGAGCTAGCAGAGGATCTCAAGCGCCGCATTGCAGAAGATCCTGAAGGTGGGACGCTTCGAGGAATCTTCAAACATTCGGCGCTCGCTGTCATGCAGCGCCCATTGATGAAAGCGATCCTCCTGCGCGATATGGAGGTGCTGGGCAAACTGTCACAAGGCGAGCTGAGCAATGCTGCCCACTTAGAGAGGTTGGAGGGTTTCAAAACTTACCTGGAGGTGCTGCGCGAACTTGGCGTGGTGCGTACTGATCTCAGCCTGCAAGCGCAAGCATATATGATAAGCGCCATTATGTCAGGGTTTCTCCTCGTTATACCCTTTATGCCAGACGAGTTCATCCTTCCTGATGAGGAGATTGCGGACCTGATGGCCGAGACGATACACCGTACACTTGAACCTGGTCACGTGCTCTCCTCCGATGTATTACAAGCTGCCTCTAACAGCTCTATACAGTACATGGATCACTATATAGTAAGTCAAAAAGAACAGTTTCAGCAAGACGTATCCTGATTTTTTTGCCTGATCTTTCAGGAGAAAAGAGCATTTGAAATGAGCAATGAAGCATGTATCCCTCTCGTTTTAGCGCTGGATGATGCCTCTGCCACTCTGGAGCAGGTGGGAGGAAAAGGTGCATCGTTGGCCCGTATGGCCGCTGCTGGCCTGTCTGTGCCCCCTGGTTTTCACATCACCACAGCAGCCTACCGCTGCTTTGTGGCAGAGAACCGACTGCAAGAAGAGATTTTAACCGCTGTCTCTGTTGCCTCCGCTGATGATCCTGCAACGCTCGAAGACGCATCAAGGCAAATAGGCCAGCTTTTCGCGCAAGGTGTGATGCCTGGCGCTATTGCTGTGGCAGTTCGTCAGGCGTATGCTGAACTCAATGGGGGCAATCAGCCTGTCGCAGTACGTTCTTCTGCCACCGCCGAAGATCTGCCTGAGATGTCGTTTGCTGGTCAGCAGGAAACGTATCTCAACATGCATGGCGAAGCAATGGTCCTTGATGCCGTCAAGCGCTGCTGGGCCTCGCTCTGGACCGCGCGGGCGATTGGCTATCGTGCTCGTTATAATATCGCTCCCCAGGATGTGAGCCTGGCGGTGGTGGTTCAGGAACTGGTGCCCGCCGATGCCGCAGGTATCCTCTTCACTGCCAACCCGTTGACAGGTGTACGCGATCAGGCAATGATCAATGCCGCCTGGGGGTTGGGTGAGGCCATTGTTGCTGGTCAGGTCACGCCCGATACTGTTATCGTTGATAAGACAAGTAGGAAGATTATACAACAGGATATTAGTGAGAAAGACGTGATGACCATCCGTACCCCCGAAGGTACACACGAGGAACCAGTGCCAGCAGATCGGCGCAAGCAAGCAGTGCTCACCCCGGAGCAAGCAGCTGAACTTGCCCATATCGGCGTGCAGATCGAGGATCTCTATGGTCAGCCAATGGATATTGAGTGGGCTCTCCACGATGGTCGCTTCTTCGTTGTCCAGGCCCGCCCGATCACAGCCTTACCTGACGTATCCGAACCTGCTGCTGAGTCTCAGGAGGCACAAGCCGCCGAGTGGCAACTCCCAAATCCCAAAGGGCTCTACACACGCAATAGCGTGATCGAGCTGCTACCTGACCCGCTCTCGCCACTGTTTGCCACAATGGCATTACCTCGCTGGAACGAGGCGATGAAAACGTTGCTGAGCCACAATGATACAGGGGGATGGAGCAGTAGAGTACTGGGCAACCTCATGAGTGATTACGTATTGATTACCATCAATGGTTATGCCTACTACGACATCAGTGCTATAAAAACGCAAAATGTCAAAACGCTCTTAATGATGCCAGCAATAGTTTCTCCTTTTGTTCGTCTATTGCGGACTGCACGACAGCGCTGGGAACAGGAGGGGCATCCTGCATATGCGAAGATTGTAAGCCGTTGGGAGAACGAGGATTTGCGGGCGGTATCAGCTACACAGTTGTTGGATGGAGTACGCGAAATCGTTGATCAGACAGCACAGTACTACCTCACTATCCAGTCGGGTATTCTGCCTGCTGCATACATGAGCGAGGCACTTTTCACTCTCTTTTACAACAAGCTGGTCAGGCGCCGAGCCGACCCGCCTGCTCAGGCATTTGTGCTGGGCTACATGAGCGCTCCCATCCAGGCAGAGCAATCGCTCTACGATCTGGCGCAATGGGCACGTACTCAGGAGCAGTTGGCCGAGGCACTATCACAGATGTCGAGCGCTCAATTCACCGCTGCGTATCAAGCCACGCAGATCCCGAGAGTAGACGAGGCAACATGGTCGGAGTTCCGCAAGCGCTTTGCGGCGCACCTTGAGCGTTTCGGTCATACCATCTACGATCTCGATTTCGCTAAATCGGTACCTGCTGACGACCCGGCATCGCTGCTGGAGACGCTCAAGTTTTTCCTGAGTGGCAAGGCACAGGATCCACGTCGACGCCAGGAAGCGACGGCCGCAAAGCGTGAGCAGGCGATGCAAACGATACTAGGCCGCTTGAAGGGCGGACCACGTCTGGCGCTCTTCCGGCGATTAGTAAAATGGGCACAGGATCTAGCTCCTTTGCGCGAGGATGCACTGGCCGATGCCGGTCTGGGCTGGCCGATTGTGCGCCGCATGCTGCAAGAGATCGGGCGTCGCCTGCTACAGGCTCACGCTATTGGTACGCAGGATGATGTCTTTTGGCTGACATTGGACGAACTGCAGGCGGCGGTCCACGCTCTTGATAATGAGCAGTCCCCTGCAGCGTATCAGGCGGTAATAGCTGAGCGTCGCGCTGCCTGGAAGCGTCAAAGCAAACTCACTCCTCCGGTAGCATTGCCGGCCAAAGGTGGTATACGCTTCTGGGGCAGAGACTGGAGCGATGTGATGCCTGCGCGGGCCGAGCAGCAGGCAGGCGATGTGATTAAAGGGATTGGAGCCAGTGCAGGCCGTGTCACCGGCACAGCGCGGGTCATCCACGGCCCCGACGAGTTCGACCAGATGCGGCCTGGAGATATCCTGGTGGCCAGAATCACCACTCCGGCTTGGACACCGCTCTTCGCCCTTGCTACAGGCGTTATCACCGACGTTGGCGGCCCACTCAGCCACAGTTCCATCGTTGCCCGAGAGTATCATATCCCCGCTGTTCTGGGAACCGGCGTGGCAACTAAGCGCCTGAGCAGTGGGCAGCGTGTCACGGTCGATGGAGATGCTGGGACAGTCACGGTATCCAGCCTGGAAAGCGTGCTGAGCTAGCTCTACGTTATTCAAGCAAGAAGCCTCCTGAGATCCATCTCAGGAGGCTTCCTGCGCTATATCTGCTGCTTCTAAAAACTAGGAAAGAGCCGAGTTATATTCGTCAAGCGAACTGTTTGACTTTTGCGCTGCCTGATCCAGCGCTGTCTGAGCACTGCTTATCTTGCCAGTGAGATACCCATCCATCGCCTGCTGCACATTGTTTCGTTCCGTTAACAGATTACCGGCGATACAACCTGCATTAGAATAGTTGGTTGGCGCGGCCCGAATCTGGTCGATGGCGGATTGGAACTGCGGATATTTTGTCAGGGTGGCCTTCATATCGGCCAGTTGGTAGGTAGAGAGCCTGATGGGGATATAGCCGGTATTAGAGGACCAGTATGCCTGTAGCTCGGGCTGAACGGCAAACTTGATGAAATCCCATGCTCCTTCCTGCTGTTCGCTTGTCCCCTGGTTGGTAATCCAGAGCGATGCACCACCGATAATATTGCGTCCCTGGGCATTAGTCTCACGTGGCATATACGCCGTACCAACATCGACTTTGCCCCCATTCTTCTGAGCAGTTGCAATATAGCCCCGCAGAGAAGCGATTGAATCGAACATGATGGCCGCTTTCCCGCTCAGAAACGCGGTTGCTGCATCGGTACTGGCGCTACTACTGGAGTACGTGGCCGCGCCTTCATCCAGCAATTGTTTCTGAAAGTTCAGCCAGTTGACTCCTGCTTGATTGTTGAACACGAATTTTGTTGCCCGCTGAGTGCGGCCATTGTCTGGCGTAGCTTGCAGGGCATTCTGAATTGCCTCTTCTTGCTCGAAGAGCCAGGCATAATCAAACAATGCTACTCCGGTACGGGCAACCTTGCCGCTCGCATCCCTGGTCGTCAGTTTCTTCGCCGCTGCCAGCAATTCATCATAGGTCCAGGCTTTTTGATCCGGGTTCAGACCAGCCTGGCGAAATGCATTTTTGTCAAAGTACATTACCGCTGTTGACGAATTGAAGGGCATGGAGTAGAGCGTCCCACCAATCGTGTAGTAGCTGCGAATAGCGGGTTCCAGGTCATCGACGATGCTTTGAAGATGGTCGCGGTTAATCAGATTTTGCACAGGAACGATCTTCTTGGTGTCGATCATGCGCTGGGTCCCGATATCGTAGATCTGCACGACGTTGGGCAAATTGTTGCCAACGATCGAGGCGTTGAACTTGCTCAGCGTATCATCGTACGACGATTGGAAGACGCCTGTAACATGGTACTTGTTCTGGCTCTGATTGTACTTGTTGATCACCGATTGTACGACATTGCCGTTCGCTCCACTCAGGCCGTACCAGAATGTGATCTTTATCGGACCTGATTGCCCAGAGCCGGATGGTGTTGCTCCGCCACAGGCTGCCAGCACGATCACGATCAGCATCCCGAGCAAACACTGCTTTAAATATCGCATGAGATAAATCCTCCGATGGCTGAGTTACTTCAGAATGCCAGCCGTCAAGCCACGAACAAGCTGGCGCTGACCAAGCACTAAGGGAATGAGCGTTGGAATGAGAATAATCAAGGTTGCTGCCATTTGCATATTTAATATTTGCACTTCACTAGAGTGAAAAATGGTAATCCCGACCTGTGTGGTGCGCCATTCTGTGGTATCTGTCACTAACAGGGGCCAGTAGAACTGGTTCCAGGTAGCCAGAAATGTATAGAGCCCCAGAGTTGCCAGAGCCGGCGTCGAGAGCGGTACGAGAAAGCTCCACAAGTAGCGTGTACGCCCACAGCCATCCAGTCTTGCAGCCTCATACAATTCTCGTGGAATGGTCAGGAAATACTGACGCAAGAGGAAGATACCGAATCCGCTAGCCAGAAATGGCGCGACCAGAGCCTGGTAACTGTCATTCCAGCCCAGACGCGAGATCAAGAGAAAGTTGGGTACAATCGTCGCCTCAAAAGGGATCATCAGCGTGCCAAGGGCAATGATAAAAAAGATCGATTTTCCCCAGAAATCTAGTGTGGCAAACGCATAGGCGGCCAGCGATGAGGTGATTAGCACGCCAACTGTCACCAATGAAGAGACGACAAAGGAATTGATAATCCAGCGAATAAGATCAGGTTGTTGAATCAGCACGCGAACGAAGATGCTCACATCCAGGTTCGCCATGTTGGGTAGCAGATGGGGCGTGATCGTGTCTCCCTGCAATGCGACCGAGAGCGCAAAGAATAATGGGAAGAGCAGGATCAACGCGGCCAGAATCAGTACGACATAAGTGAGGAAAGCCCTTACCAGTTTCACAGAGGACTTCATCGGTAATGAACTCTCCTTCCCAGAAAACCGAGTTGTAACAAGCTCAGCAGTAGTAAGATGATGAATAGTACAATGGACATGGCTGAAGCGAAGCCATAGCGATGATCAAACCAGAAGGATCGATAGGTTGCGTAGACAAAAACATTCGTCGCGTTATCGGGACCTGGTCCGTTCATCAGCACATTGAACTGGGTGAATGCTTGAAAGCTCTGAATAGTATTGACTACCAGCAAAAATAGTAGAATCGGTGTGAGCAGTGGGAACGTGATGTGGCGGAACATATTCCAGCGGCCTGCACCATCCAGTGAAGCGCTCTCGTAGAGTTCGAATGGAATCGCCTGCATCCCGGCAAGTGTAATGACGAAATTGAAGCCTAGCCCTGTCCAGACCGTCATAATAGCAACTGCGGGAAGCGCCGTCGATGCATTATTGAGCACCCCTGGCTGCGACAGATGTAGAAAACTCGTCAGCCACGTCATCATGCTGGTGGTCGGATTATAGATCAAAGACCAGATCACGCTGGAGCTCGCCAACGAAATAGCAATGCTGCTCGTGAAGATAGTGCGAAAGATGCCGATCCCCCGTACTTTAGCCAGTGCGAATGAGGCTAGCAACAGTCCCAGAAGAATCTGCAATAGCACCACCATCAAAGCAAATTGGCAACTTATTAGCAGGCTCTGTACATATGAATTCGCTCCACTGCCATCGAGGTTCAGAATATTCAAATAATACCGTAAACCCACGAAGCGTACCGGGTTGCCTACTTCATCCGTGATATGCAGACTGAGCCAGATAGCTTGAAAGAACGGATAATAGGAAAAGACAGCAAATACGATAAAAGCGGGCGCAAGGTAGAGCAGTGCCCAGGCAAGTTCTCGCACCTGCTTGAAAATGTAAGCCTGCCGCCGATGTTTCAGAGAATTGCGCCCTGTGACGGCAATATGCTGGGAAGGGTTGAGTATAGTCGGCTCAGGTTGTGAATTGTTCACATCCTGGTGTACAGGGGGTTGCACTACAGCCTCCCTTTCAGATGATTGAACTCGATGTGCGAGTTGCTCTGAATCCTTACTACTACGCAATTCGTGCTGATGTGTTGCGCCGCTGTAGATGCAGCGCCCACCAGTGGTAATCACATCTACAGCAGTATACCATGTCAGCACGAACTGCGCAGCAAGCGAACGGAAAAATTGCACAGGGTAGCATTCAGTTATCGACATATATAAGGGTAGAGAGCCCGCATTAATCGGAAGTAAATGCTGAGTTAAATTTCGGTTAATGCTTGTTGTGATTTCAAGATTGATCTGGCAAGATTGGACTGACTTGCAGTCACATCTTCAAAAAATGTAATATATAATATGTATATACTGCAATCAATGGTGCCTGAGGTCAGCGCAGTGTGGGACAAGGAGGTTTACCCTGCCATACATCACTATTAGAGCGCCTCCCTGCTAAGCCCGTTTTTAAGAATGACAGGAAAAATCATTTTTATCTGTATTTTTTAGGGAGGGAATCCACAATGAGTATTGCAATCCGAAAATATCGGCCAATGATCCTAGCGTATTTGCTCGCAACGTGCCTCGCGCTTTTCCCATCTATTTTCTCAAATCAAGCTCTCGCACAGCATTCCCACTTCAAAGCGTCTCTTGCTACAACAGATCTTGCCAGCCAGGTTGACCCTTTTATCGGTACCGGGCAGCAAGCGCTGGCGTTCCACGGAGGCGATACCTTTCCCGGTGCCGATGTGCCATTTGGCATGGTGCAATGGAGTCCCGATACTACCAGCAATCCAGATGGTGGGTACACCTACTCCGATAGCAGCATCAAAGGCTTCAGCCTGACTCATATCAGTGGCGCTGGCTGTAATGCCTATGGCGATATTCCGTTCATGCCCTATGTCGGCACCGTGTCTGCTTCCCCTGCAACAAATGCCTCTACTTACACCTCGAAATTTTCCCACTCAAACGAGACGGCATCCGCAGGCTATTATCAGGTCAAGCTTGATAATGGCGTCAATACCCAATTGACCGTGACTCCACATAGTGGCGCGGGCAGTTTTACTTACCCTACTGGTCAGACGGCGGCGATGCTTGTGAACGTCACTGGTTCTGCCGATCCAGTGAGTGCATCCCAGGTCAATATAGGCACTGATACGATCAGCGGCTGGGCCAGTAGTGGCGCTTTCTGTAATAAGGCCAGCAATGTCTATACAGTCTACTTCTGGGCTCAATTCAGCCAACCATTTGCAACCATTGGCACTTGGAGCAATAGTACCGTGACGGCAGGAAGTTCATCCGCTTCTGGCACGGCTTCTGGCGCTTTTGTCACGTTTGATACAAGCCAGAGCACCACCATTAGTGTACGCGTAGGCGTTTCCTTCGTCAGTGTTGCCAATGCACAGAACAACGTCAACCAGGAAGACGCGAGCGGTGATTTTGCAACTGTCTCCGCGCAAGCCGATCAGGCATGGAATAGCATACTCGGCGAGATCCAGGTCAGTGGTGGAACCTCAGACCAGACTAGGATTTTCTATACTGCTCTCTACCACTCGCTTTTACACCCCAACATTTTCTCGGATGTCAATGGTCAATACATCGGCTTTGACGGACAGGTTCACACGGTCGCACAGGGCCATGCACAGTACGCGAACTATTCCGGCTGGGATATCTATCGTTCTGAGGCGCAGTTGCTTGCATTGCTGGCTCCTGCACAGGCCAGCGACATTGCGCAATCGATGGTCAATGACTATCAACAGAGTGGGATGCTTCCCAAATGGTCGATGGCGAATGCTGAGACCTACATTATGGTTGGTGATCCGGCAGACGGGATCATTGCAGACATTTATGCATTTGGCGGTACAAATTTTGATACACAGACAGCTCTGGCTGCTATGGTGAAGGAAGCTACACAGACCAACAACATTCGTCCAGGTCTCAATTATCTTGAGAGTCTTGGCTACCTGCCCCAGGACGGGCCAGATGGCTCATATGGCTGTTGTAACATTGATGGCACCGCCGCCACTACCCTGGAATACAACACCGCTGATTTTGCTATCGGAGCTTTCGCCCAGGCTCTTGGCGATTCTACTCATGCACAGACATTTATCAGTCGAGCCCAGGATTGGAAGAATCTGCTCAATACCTCCGGCGGCTACCTGGAACCGCGCAAGATGAATGGCTCATTCCCATTTATCTACGTTCCCATCAGCGAAAGTAGCTGGGTTGAAGGCGATGGATCTCAGTACACATGGATGGTTCCCTTCAACTTACGTGGTCTCTTCGATGGACTGGGGGGCGACAGCAAGGTCGTCTCACGTCTCAACACATTCTTTACCTTGCTCAACTCTGGACCGATTTCGCCGTATGCCTATCTCGGCAACGAAGTCTCGCTAGAAGTGCCGTGGGAATATGACTACGCAGGTGCTCCATATAGAACGCAGGATGTAGTGCGGCGAGCTATAAATACCTTATTTACGACCGGGTCTGGCGGATTACCGGGCAATGACGACCTTGGAGAAACCTCTTCTTGGTATGTCTTTGGCGCGTTAGGAATGTATCCTGAAACGCCCGGTACGGCAAATCTCGTTCTAGCAAGCCCACTTTTTCCAGCTATCACTATACACCGTCCGTCCGGTCAGGTAATCCAGATCAGTGCTCCAGGTGCTTCTGCCTCAACCTATTACGTGCAGAGCCTTACGGTGAATGGTCAGGCCAGTACAAAACCCTGGTTGCTCCCTTCTTTTATCGTGCAAGGTGGCACGCTCAATTACACGCTCTCCAGCACGTCGAACATCTCATGGGGCGCAGCGCCATCCGATGCACCCCCATCATATCGGTAGAACTAATCCTCAGACGGACAACGCACTCCAGTGCGTTGTCCGTTTGTTTTCTATGACTCTCTGTAGATGTTCAAGCTCCCTTACCCGACTTTTGCTCAGCTCTGTACGAAAAGTTGGCGAATATGGGAAACGTTGAGGGGCAATGATACAATGTTGAAAAGGCCGAGAAGGATCTCGTAGAGAATAGCATGAGGAGGGAAAGCACAAGAGAGCATGAGGGAGTTTCAGCACACATTGCCAGGCCAGAACTCTGAATTGCTGAGTACCAAGCTCGCCGTACCACATCCGCGCTCCGCTCTGGTGCGGCGCGAAGCGCTCTTTACCAGGCTCGATAAGAGCCTGGAACTGCCGCTCACCTTGCTGTGTGCACCCGCAGGCTCTGGCAAGACGACATCGGCCAGCGCATGGATTGCCTCCCGCAATGCTGAACAGGAGCGCTTCAAGGTGGCCTGGTTCTCATTGGATGCGGGAGATAATGATCCTGTTCGCTTCTGGCGTTATATGATTGCAGCTTGCCAGCGTTTTGATGCTAACGTCGGCGAAGCTTCGCTCCAACATCTCAATGCTGCACCAGCATTGCCGTTCGAGCCGCTAGCTCAGTTGCCATTTGAGACGCTCCTGACGAGGCTCATCAATGATCTGGACAGATTGGTAGGACAACACATCCTTGTTCTGGAAGACTATCACATGCTCACTTCCTCCCAGCTTCACCTGTTGTTTACCTACTTCCTGCAGCATCTTCCCGCAACGGTACATGTTATACTCCTCTCACGTAGCGATCCGCCACTTCCGTTGGCTCGCTGGCGAGCACAAGGTGCTCTGCTCGAATTGCGAGCAAGCGATCTCCATTTTTCTCCAGAGGAGACGCGGACCTTTTTCTATCAGGCTTTACCATTTCCACTTTCCCAGGAAATGATTACGCGTCTGCATGAGCGCACTGAGGGATGGCAGGCCGGACTTCATCTGGTAGCGCTCGCATTACGTAGGTATACGGAGAGCCAGGAACAAGAACGCTTTATCACGACCTTGACAGGTGGATACCGCCCCTTCTTAGAATATCTGGTCAGCGATGTGCTCAATATGCAGCCAGAGCCCTTGCAAACGTTTTTGTTACAGACCAGCGTGCTCAAACGTCTGACAGCTTCGCTTTGCGATCTGGTGACCGGCAGATCGGATAGCCAGCATCTCATTGAGCAGATCGAGCGGGCAAATCTCTTTCTGGAGCCGTTGGACGGTGCAGGAGAATGGTACCGCTACCACTCTCTCTTTGCTGAAGCCATGCAGCATGAGGCTCTTCGTCGCTTAGGAGTTGAAGCGTTGCGCTGCTGTTTGAAGCAAGCAAGCATCTGGTATGAGCAACACCACCAGATGAAAGAGGCCATCGAAGCGGCCTTGATGGCGGAGGATGTGACGCGTGCAGCGCTCTTGATCCAACGGCAGTGTCGACCGCTCTATGCATCAACAGTGAGTGAGTTTTATACGCTACAACGCTGGCTTGAGCAGATTCCTCTCACCGTGCTCCTGCAGTATCCTGATCTCTATCTTCTCTCTATCATTACAGTGATGTTCGATTTGAGCGGCCGCATCCTTACCAGTTCAGCACAATTTGAGAAGGTTGAAGCATTATTGCAAGAGGGGGAAAAGCTGTGGCAAGATCCCCAGTACTTGCAAGGGATCTATACGCTGCGTGCCCTTCTTGCTGCGTGGCGAGAGGACTTTAAGCAAGCAGGAGCATTTGCCAGGCGGGCACTGACACACCAAATTCCCTCTATGCAACATAGGCAGAACACTACCTTGGTCTTGACTCCTCCTACTGAAGATCTGGATACTGATGACAACCGCCAGCATCAAGTGGAAGTAGACCAGAGGGAAAAAGACATGGTCTGGCGGAGCGCCTGTCTGAGCCTGGTCGCTGCCGAGGAGCAGTTTTTTGGCTCACTGGATACAGCCTTAGAACTGTTGCTGGAAGCGCTGGAGTTGAATCGACAGGCAGAAAGAAGCCCATACGAAGATCGTCCTATACGGATGGCACTGGCCGAAGTGTATATCGAGCAGGGAAATCTGCATCTGGCAGCCGAAACGTACCACCAGATACTAGCAGAAGTGGGAGAGGACTATTTTGATCATAGCAAAGCGCTCCTGGGCCTCTCGCGGCTTTCTTATGAGCAAAATATGCTCGACGCAGCCTGGCAGGAGGCGCAGGAGGCCAGTGACCTGGCGCGTAGCATCTCGGATGAGAAACTAGAAATACAAGCGGAGGTGGTGCTGGCGCGCGTCATGTATGCACAAGGGCAGACCGAACAAGCTTCGCAAAGATTCTCGGAGCTTATAACCCGATCTCGCGTCCATCCATCGCCCCTCCTTTACCGCGAGACACTCTTCTTCACATTCTCCTCTACCAGGCACAAAGAGATGCCGCTAGCCAACCTGGCTTCCCCACATCTTCTGTATCAAGGGGATGCGTCCACTGGCAGATCGAAAGGAGCCATTGATGGAGCAACAGGTCAGCGTTCCGAAGAGGATGATCTACTCCCGCTTTTCATGCTCGTACGAGAGAATCTTCTGAGAGTACGTTGGCTGCTGATGCGAGATGAGATACAGGAGGCATTCCTCCTTCTTGAACAATGCCGCTCCAAAGCACAACAGCATGGATATTTCGGCTGTCTGCTAGAAGCACAGATGCTCCTGGCGCTGGCTCACTTTCGTGAGAACAATGTACGCATGGCCCGCCAGATCATGCAAGAAGTGCTCCCAGCGGCACGTTCTAAAGGCTATCGGCGCCTGTTTCTGGATGAAGGAGAGAGCATGGTAGCGCTTTTGCGTGCCTGTGGGGAGGATCAAGGAGAACGTCCAGCACTCACTGCCTCCTCACCTAGCATCGAACCGCTGAGCGTGCAAGAACAGCGTGTGCTGCGTCTTTTTGTTGCGGGTCTTTCAAAAGCGGAGATTGCCAGCGAACTGATTATCTCCATCAACACAGTCAAAACGCACCTGCAACGTATTTATCGCAAATTGGGCGTCACCAACCGAGCGGAGGTGCGCGATGCGGTGCGCCGTCACCATCTATTTTAGGCCGTCCTGCCAGCGAAAATTCACCCCTCTGATCACCCGAAACGGGCGACATGGATTCACCTCTTTGCGCTTTACACTGATCTCACAACGCATTCACGTCCATTATCACGAAACAACTCAAGGAGGTTTCAATGTCGTCCCAACCTTTTCATGTCATCATCATCGGTGCGGGCATTGGAGGACTGTGTTTGGCACAACGCTTGAAGAAAGCAAATGTCAGCGTCGAGGTCTATGAGCGCGACCAGTCACGAACTTCGCGTTTGCAAGGATATCGTATTCACATCAATCCCGCTGGGAGCCGTGCTCTCTACGAAAGCTTACCACCCCGGCTCTATGAGATCTTTCTAGCGACATGCGGTAGATCCGGTAAGGGTTTTAACTTCATGACTGAGCAGTTGCAGGAATTGCTCTTTATCAGTGTTGACGATATGGGAATCGTCGAAACCAATCCTATCGATACCCATAAATCCGTCAGCCGCTTTACGCTCAGGCAGGTGCTGCTCACCGGACTAGAAGATGTGGTCCATTTCAACAAAGCCTTCAAGAACTATCAAGAGACAGCGGATAGCAAATTCACCGCCTTCTTTGAAGATGGTACCTCTGCCAATTGCGACGTTTTAATCGGAGCTGATGGGGGTAATTCGCGCGTACGCAAGCAATTTCTTCCGCATGCCAGGCGCATCGATATGGGCTATTGGGCCATCCAGGGCAAAACAGTACTGACCGATGAGATCAGACAACTGCTGCCCAAAAAACTGTTCGACGGCCCGGCCTCGGTGATAGGTCCACATGGATATGGCCTGTTTATCGCCGTCCAGGAGTTCCAGCACAAACCTGGTGAGATCGAGGAGATCGCTGCAACTATTCACCTGCATCCAAACCTGCTGCTCAGTGATACTACTGATTTTGTTGGATGGGGCTTTACTGCGAGCAAGGAAAAGTTCAAACATGCAGCGGCAATGGAAAAGATGGATGGGACAGATCTGAAGCAGGTCGTTGCTGAGATGATTGAGGGCTGGCATCCACGTCTCCAGAAGCTCGTTCACCAGGCCGATTCCTCAACCATCCTTTTTACTCCGCTTCAAAGCTCGCTGCCCATTGAACATTGGCAGACAAAACAGGTCACTCTGATTGGAGACGCGATTCATAGTATGACGCCAGCACGTGGGATCGGAGCCAACACCGCTCTGCGCGATGCCGCCCTGCTAGGTCGCAACCTGGTAGCCGCTCACCGGGGCGAGCAGTCGCTCAAGCAGGCCATTTACGACTACGAGATCGAAATGCTGAAATATGGTTTCGATGCGGTGCTCAGCTCCAAGAAAGCCCTTGAACAATCGGCATCGTTGGAGAAACCTTTGTCTCTAGCGCTAGCAAAGACCACATTCAGAATACTCAATACAGTACCACCTCTGAAGCGCCGTGCATTTCAAGGCTTTGGCACGAACTGAGGGAGAGAAGCGTGTAGAGTTTGTCGAGCGCGATACGATACGGCCAGGATCGAGAGGGTTGGTCCTGGCCGTATCGAAGTTACCTTCATCGCCACTCTCACGTAGCTATTCTTCAACAGATAACTTCATCTTGCTTGCCTACTTGCAGAGATAGAAGAGATCGCATATTATAGGGGAAGCCTATCACGACTAGGCGATAATCATGATGTACAAATCTGTAAAGCAAAATGAACATTAAACATATATCACACGAAAAAATTTAAACGAAACGAAAGGCAAAGCATATGGATACTCGCTTCTATCAATCTCCAGAACTCGACCCTGAGCGTATAGCGCAAGAATTTGCCAGTATTCTTCTGGCGCAGGGCAATCAAGTGCAGCACTTTGGCAGCAAAGAACATATGGTTGTACAATTACGCCAGGGCAGCGACTTAGAGGCATTCATCGGCATGCAGGCGGCGTTGACGATCACATTACAGAGCGTACCTGGTGGCATGATTGCTGTAGTCGGCCAGCAGCAATGGGCGGATAAAGCCGCGCTTGGAGCCATTGGCGTCTTCTTCTTCTGGCCTTTGATTGCCACTGCTGGTGTTGGGGTAATACGGCAGGCAACTCTTGAAAGTCAGGTGTTAAGTACCCTCGATGGTGTGGTGCTGCGACAGAAGCCCGGCACGCGGGTTGGTCCTGTTCCACCTGAGATGCAGTCGCAATGGCAACAACAGCCTCCTCCCCCATTCTCAAATGCACCATTCGGTCCAGGACAACAGCCACAATACACTCCCATGCCTGGTATACAGTGTCCCAACTGCCAGGAAATCAATGAAATGGGAGATCTTTATTGCTCTCACTGTGGAAAGCCACTGGCACAGCAAAAAAAGCATTGTCCACAGTGTAACGCCGAAAACAAAACCAATGCCGCCTTCTGTACCCAATGTGGCGCGTCATTGTCCCAGCAGGAACCCACGAAACAATAGGCTCGGCATAGAACAGACAGGAATGCAAAAAGCGCAACAAGCTATCTAATAGCTTGTTGCGCTTTTTGCATTCCTGTCTGTTCTATGCAATAATAGGACCTGCTTTGATACAGATGAAGAGGTATTGTCATGGTTCAAAAGAGAATGCTTACCGGCGATAGGCCGACTGGCAAATTACATCTTGGGCATTATGTGGGCACGCTCAAAAATCGCGTGAACTATCAGCACGACTACGAGAGTTTCTTTATTATCGCCGATATCCATATGCTTACGACAAAACACTCGCCAGAACATATTCGCGAAACAGATGCCAACGCTCGCTTGTTAGTCCTGGATTCGATTGCTGCTGGCATTGATCCTGAACGTGTGACGTTCTACTTGCAATCAGGTGTTCACGAGATTCACGAAATGTATACTTTGCTGCAAAATCTCGTTACGGTATCGCGCCTTGAGCGTATTCCCAGCCTCAAAGACATGGCTCGTGATGCAAATATCGAGATGCCATTTGGCTTGCTAGGCTATCCAGTGCTGCAAGCGGCTGATATTCTCTGCGTGAAGGGGCACGTCGTTCCTGTTGGCAAGGATAATATGGCCCACGTCGAGGTCACTAGGGAGATTGCTCGCCGCTTCAATTCGCTCTACGGAGAAGTTTTCCCCATTCCAGAGGGGATAGCTGGTGAGGTGCCGACCCTGGTTGGTACAGATGGTCAACGTAAGATGAGCAAAAGTCTGAACAATGCGGTCTTTTTGAGTGATACGTCCAAAGATGTAGAGCGTAAGGTAATGAGTATGTATACCGACCCCAAGCGTGTGCGTGCCGATATCCCAGGAACGGTAGAGGGCAATCCCGTATTTATTTATCACGATGTCTTTAATACAAACAAAGCAGAGGTAGAGGACTTGAAAATGCGCTATCGCGCCGGGAAGGTTGGTGATGTTGAGGTCAAGCAGGCCCTGGCCCGAGCAATTAATGCTCTGCTAGAACCGATGCGAGAGCGGCGTGCCAGCTATGATACTCCTGGGTATATCGAGGAGATCATCTACGCCGGCACCCAACGAGTGCGTGAGGAGACAAAGAAAACGCTCTTCGAGATGCAAAAAGCAATGGGATTTACAGGAGCGTGGAATCGCATACGCCGTAAAGCCGAAAAATACCAGCAAGCGGAGCAAGCTCAATCATAAAACTGCTCAGGCCCCTGGTCAGGGGCCTGAGAGCATCTTTAGACGAACACTTCATCGATGTAGCACCAGCGCCAGTTTTCGCCAGGCTCAAAAGAGCGTATAATCGGGTGCTGCGTCGCGTGGAAATGCTTGGTTGCGTGCTTATTCTTCGATGAATCACAACATCCAACGTGTCCACAGATCAGACATTCACGCAGATGTACCCACGTATCCCCCGTCTTTAAGCACTCTTCGCAGCCCTGAGCGCTAGGCTTGACATGGTGGATTTGATTGAGATGCGTACAGTTTGCCATGAACTCTTCCCCTCTCTCTCTTCTCGTCTACTCAAGTAGCCCGGATTGCCGTTCTACAAGAATTGCATTGTCACGTGTTGGCAAAAAGACAGCCATGTTGACAGCCATCTTACGAAAAATGCTCGCCTTTTTGCTCTAACTGTGAGTATAACATATCCAGATTTTCCATAACAGTCTGTTCAAACCTGCTCGCATGAACAGTTCGCTAAAGGGAAAGGGTGCGTCAAAGATGTCAATTGGGAAAAAGGTGGCATCCAATGGGTGACCTTAGATCGAGAGAGCCTGCTCTACAAAGCTGTCTATCGTCAGCGTACCAGCACTGAGCGTGCCAATAGTCAGGTGAACACCCTGTAACACTTTCGCCATAGTTTCATCATACTTTTGTAAAATGCCTCGCCTATACTCTAAGTGTACGGAGAGATAGCGATGGAGAAGAAATGAGTTGGGTTGTTTTCTTCACCATCATCCTATTCCTTGTATTTATCATTACTCATCCTTTTACCGTTTAAATCAGTAAAGTGTCATTGACATACATGTATGATTTGTAAATCTTTGTGAGTAAAGGAACTGTTTCAGCATGGCTAAAACTCTTGATACAAGCTACGCTCCTGTGAGCACTTCTTCACCTTCCATCTTGTTGCGCCGGGTGCTGGGTCTGCGCCTGGTCCTGGGTCTGGCGGCTCTGCTGGGTGCGATTGTCTTTCTGCAGGGCCTCAGTTGGGATATTCAATGGCATGCCTATATCGGACGCGATCG